>Ga0316197_10000140_pt1 | contig 53558 bp, 36 predicted proteins | sample OudBiesiAoxic_MG_FD_204939 | JGI IMG/M metagenome (GOLD analysis project Ga0316197, IMG submission 204939) | Coastal sediment microbial communities from Oude Bieten Haven, Netherlands - site A oxic | ecosystem: Environmental > Aquatic > Marine > Coastal > Sediment | place: Netherlands... | reverse complement strand
CCGAATTTAAAAATAAAACCGCTAGCGTTGCATTTTATTACAATAAACAACCCGGCGCGTATGCAACTAAAGACTTACGTTCTGGTTTTTTAATGGATCTAGGTTTTGTTATTCCTCCTGAAATTGATCAAATAGCAGGAGATGCTTTTTATGCGTCATTTAGTGAAGAGCGTTTGGATATTTTAGATAATGATATTGTAGTGTGGTTGGCTTCCCAAGAAACCATTGAAAGTGCAAGTACCAGTGTTTTTCGTAAACGTATGCCCTTTTATAAAAATAAAAAAGAATACTTTACCGGTGACCTAGTTGGCGGTGCTTTTTCATTCTTTAGTTATTTATCGATTCAATATTTATTAGATGAAATGCTGCCAGAGATGTCCAAAATAACCAAATAAGGAACAAACTCTAATGTCATGACAGTTAGAATTAGATGCAACTTAATTCAGAACGTATGCGTTCTAAATTAAGTGCATCAGCAACAATAGCTTGAAGAAAGGGCTACGATTTTTGAACACTACCAAAAGCAATCAGAAAAATACTCTTTGAATAGTTTCAGCATATTAGGTTTTTGTTTATACATTTGGCCAGTTTTCGCAACCGTCTGATTAAAAGTCTCAGCTCAGTATTATTTGCAGTTAAGGTTCGTTTTAATTTGAGCAGTAAATCCGTGGTTTCTTGGCAAGCGGAATGATTGGTTTGTTCAATGAACGAGCCGACAACACGTTGATATAGAACAATACAATCATTGTTCAGCCATAACAGCCGATAATTTTAGACCAGAAGTTTAAATAAAAAAGTCTTTGAACCGTATCCGGACTTCGCCCCCCTACTTAAGTAGGGGCTTGTTGGGTTTTATTTTCAAAAACAACAAATAAAACGGCTATTTACCAAGTTTGGAAAGCATTTCAGGTTTCATGAATTTATGAATAATTACCATAAATAAAATAGAAGGAACAAGTAAAATCAATGCGGTAATAGATGCAATTTGATAATTCCCCTCCATGCTCGCGGTATACAGTAAAAGTGGCAAAGTATTAATGTTTGGAGAGCCTACAAAAAAGGTCCCTGTAAACTCATCTAATGACTCCAAGAATACAAAAATACAGCTGGCAACAAGTCCAGGAGCAGCCTGAGGTAAAACAATATGAAAAAATGTATAGATAGGTCCTGCACCTAAATTACGAGAGGCGCGTTCCAACATTGGATCTGTGGAGCTAAATGCAGCCACACTGATCCAAATAGAAAACATCAAACCATGCACACTGTGCACTAAAACCACTCCTAGCAACGTACCATTTAGGCCGAAGTCATAAAAAAGTCGAGCAATATTCATATACACGGTCAGGTTTGGAAAAGCCTGTGGGATCAAAAAAAGTAACATCCAAAACACACGAAATGGCATACTATTTTTAGAAAGTGCGTACCCTGCTGGCACAGAAACTAACAGGCAAACAACCACTGTTAATATTGCAATTAACAGGCTAGTCAGCAATGAACCAGATACATCACTGTAAGGATTGAACACTTGTAGCCAGTATTTAAACCCCCATTGCGAAGGTAGCGAGTTTGGAAAATACCAACTTTCTGTTACTGTCCAAATGAGTAGGTTTACAATAGGACCGAACATCGCCAAAGCGAGCAGTAATATGAACAGACTTTGTAACCAAAAACTGAAACGTACACTGTAGATACTAATTCCACTAAAATAATACTGTTTTTGTGTAGCAATCATGAAATAGCTCCTTTGTCTTTCAAATTCTGGCGTAAGTAAAAGTAAGCCAATCCACCACATATACAGTACGAAACTAGGCCAAGTGCATTTGCAACATGATAATCGCCATAAGAATTAACTCGAAATGCCATATCGGCAGTCATCATCGTAGGCGTACCTGTACCTATCATTAGTGGAACTGAAAGCACTGACATAATAGTTACCGTCGATAACACCATAGCAATCCCTATACTTGCAGTAATTTGAGGTAATATTATTTGAACTAAAACTCGAAACCTAGATGCACCTAAATTACGTGCGGCTTGGATTTGAGAGTCGTCTAAAGCGGCCATTGCGCCAGATATTAATAACGTAGAAAATGCCATTTGTTTCCAAACAAATGTAATAATGATCCCTCCCCAACCTAGAAAAGAGATTGTTTCCATAGGAGTTAACAATCCAGATTCGATAAATGCATTATTCATTAATCCATTCTTTGCCAAAAATGTACGCATCATTTGTGCCGTTACAATAAAAGGAATAAACAACGGTAAACGATAAAGAAAAGCCAGTAAGCCCACTAAAGAACGAAAAGGCGATAAAGTGATAAGTGCTGCAATAGTCACTGATAAACTTGCTAAAATAGACACTGAAACGAATACAATAAAAATAGTAAATAACATGTCTTTTGAATATAGATCAAAAGCTTTATACAAATGTGTCAATGTGAAACCTCCACCATCTAATGTAACGGCGGAATAAAGTGAGAAGCAAAGTGGATATAAAAAGAAGATGCCAACCATCAAAGCGGCAGGAGCGACTAACCAAAGATTGTGTGATTGCATTTGACGCATATTTTGTCCCGGTAACGTTCATAAGTTTAAATAGCTCTGAGTGATAAACTTCAGAGCATTAATCAAGTAACAGCACTCTAAGGCTTAGTTAGATACTTTTCGTTCGTAACCTTCTTTTATGTCATCAAAATAAGGTCCAATTGGAAAGCTTTTTCCATACTTTGCTAAGTCATTTGGCGTAATTTCAGCAAAAAGTTTTTCCCATGTTGCATTGTCTAACTTGTTTTTAACATGCTCAGCATCAATACCTGGATACCAGTTAAAGCGTTTCACAATACCTTCAGCCTGTATTTCAGGACTAGTTGCTAACTCAATGAATTCACGTGCAAGTTTTGGATGTGATGCTTTTGTTGGCGTAACATAATACATAGGCTGCCCTGGCATACCGGGTGCTATCAAAGACAGTTTCAATGAAGGAGGGATTTTACCTTGTGCTTTCCAGCTGTAGAACATATCAACCCATACAGGCCCCATGAATATTTCCCCACGATTCAGCATATCTAATGTCCCAGCATTACCTGGCGTAAAGGTAATGTTTTTATTAAACTCTTTAAGGTTTGCAAAAGCACTATCCCACGATCCCGCAATTTCTTTTTCATAGGGAGCCGTTGATAACTTGTCAGCATTGCTACCATAGGCGTAAATCCAGCCAGTAACAAAACTCACGCCAGACATACCATTTTTAATCCCGTTGTAGCCAAAGGCTTTAGGATTTTTTTGCGTCCATGTTATTAATTCATCGTAAGATTTTGGTGGATTGGAAACAAATTCACTGTTATATGCAATCGCTGTTTGGCTATGAAACATAGGCATAACATAACCATCCACATTGACACCAAGTGCATTTTTAGCACTGTCTCGCGTAGCCAGATTACCAGTACTAATGTCTGCTCTATACTTTGAAAGCAGGCCATCCTTCACCAGCTCCCCACCTATTTTTTGGTGGACAACAGCAACATCAATATCCCAAGTAGCAAGTCCACTACTATTTTGTGCTGAAAGTTTCTCCATGATCTTATGAGAGCCTGCATCTCCTGGTCCAGTTCCAACGACCTTTACTTGCACACCAGGGTGCATCGCCTCAAATTTTGGAGCTAAATAAGACTTAACGTAATCCACCATATGTTGGTTACCTGCAGAAACCACATTCAAAGTAGTTTGTGCATTTGCAAAACTTGAAAATTGGGTAAGACCAATAGTCGCAATTGCTGCCAGTTTAGTTTTATGAAACATAATTCATCCTTATTAATTTGATAGAAATGGTTTAGTTTTTTTCGAGTACTGAACTTTTTACGTCTGCTGCGTATATATGCAGTGCTTCGGGTAAGATATGTAGAGTCACGGGAGTTTTCCCAGGCAGGTGTTTATAATGTTCTGCCTGTATTATGTGCTTCCCGCTGCGCACACTAATTCTGTAGCTATTGCCAAAAAAAACACTTTGCTCGACAGTGCCATTAATGATTAACCCCTCATTATGTTGCTGGTTTAACTCATTATTAATAGTTGCTTGCAATGATATTGAAACGTTTTCACTGCGAAAATATATACTCAGATCATCAGGAGGCAGGTTGATATTTAAACTAAAACCAGGGTCCTGAATTGGCCATACAATGTGATTATCTGCCCCCATAAAATCAGCAACAAAAGCCGTACTTGGATGATGGTAAATCTCTTCCGGCGTACCAATTTGTTCAATTTGTCCTTTATTTAATACCGCAATACGATCAGCCATTACCAACGCTTCCTCTTGATCATGAGTCACGATCAGAGAGGTAAAACCAAGTTTCTTTTGTAATGCTTTAATTTCATGGCGCACACTCAACCTAACTTTGGCATCAAGGTTCGAAAGAGGCTCATCTAATACCAAGACATCGGGCCGAATAGCTAATGCTCGCGCTAATGCGACTCGCTGTCTTTGACCTCCTGATAGTGCAGTGACTTTTTCTGCTTCTAAACCAGCCAATTTCACTACATTCAACAATTCTGCAACTCGATTTTCGATATCTGCACGTTTTACTTTTTTAACTTTTAGCCCGTATGCAACATTTTGTTCGACAGTCATATGAGGCCAAAGCGCATAACTTTGAAACACCATGGTGATATTTCTTTGCTCTGCGGGCAATTGAGAAATAACACGTTTATCTGAAAGTATTTCTCCATGGCTCAAAGGAATAAAACCACATAACGCATTTAATAAGGTCGTTTTTCCACATCCAGAAGGACCAAGTAAAGCAATCATTTCCCCTTGCCTAACTTCTAAGTTGATATTATTCAAAATCAACTTTTTCCCATAACCTGCCTGTAGGTCTTTTATATGTAAATGCGTCATGCTTTGCTCCAGTGCGATAAAAAGGTTATCGGAGGTTTTTAAATTTTTTCAAAAAATGAACACGTGTTCATAGATTTGTAAAAAAAATGTAACCTTTAACCGACATTATGGGGACCTACTTTGTCTGAACTTTATGACAATTCTATGAAACTAAAAAAAAATTATGAGGCAATATGAAAATTGATGTGATTGGTTGTGGTAGCGCGTTCTCAAAACACAGTAATACATCTTCAATTAGAATTATCGATTCGCAGGAAAATCAATGGCTAGTTGACTGTGGACCAACTGTACCTAGAGCTATTTGGCAACGAGATATTGGAGTAAACGAAATACAGGTTATTTATTTTACTCATATCCACCCTGATCATTGCTCAGGATTAGCGGCTTTAATAAACCAATGGAAAAGTTTTAAAAGAACTGAACCGTTAACCATTTTTTGTCAGACAGAACAAAAAGAACCGCTTGAAGCGTTAGTCGCATTATCAATTTGGCCAGAGAAAGTGATATGTTTCGAGATCCATTGGCAAGAAATCAGTGATTCTTTTGAGTGGAAACACTGGAAAATTGACACCGCTAATACGCAACATGAAATAAGCAACCGTGCGCTTCGTATTACAGCGGATCAACAAACTTTATTTTTCAGTGGAGATGGTCGCCCCACTGTAGCAAGCAAAAAATTGATGAATAAGGCTGATATTGCATTTCAAGAATGTGCCTCTTTTACACCTTTAGCACACAACTCTTCTCATGGTGATTTACCAGATTGTGAACGATTATTAGTAGAAACAGATGTAAAAATCTTAGGGCTCTACCACCTCTTTGATGAAGTCATCCCAAAAGTCTCTGAGGTCATTCAATGCATACCTAGGTTATTTTTAAGTAAAGATGGATTATTCATTGATTTAGAAGACGAAAATTACATTCAAAAAATACAAGCTTCTACGCTCTTGCAGTAAGGATAAAATCGTGAAAAAGACTCAAAACAGTAGATCTGTGACAGCTGAAGACGTCGCTCAACTTGCAGGTGTTTCAAGAGCGGCCGTTTCTCGAACGTTCAGTAATAACGGTAGTGTTGCCCCAAAAACGAGAGTCAAAATAATACAAGCGGCCAGTGAACTTGGTTACCAAATAAATTTTTTAGCACAGGGGTTAAATCGAAAACGTAGTCAGTTAATTGGTGTAATCGTCGCGCGATTAAGTGATCCTTTTCGTAGTAGCTTATTAGAAGCACTACTAAGTGAAATTCAAAGAAAAGGATACCAGGCGCTAGTAACCGAAGTACAAGGTGCTGACGAATTAGAAATGACTATCCGCCGTTTTACACAATTTAGAGTCTCTGGCGTAATTGTAACATCAGGCCACCCCCCTGCAGATCTAGTAAAAGAATGTGTTCAACACAATATTCCAGTCGTTGGTATCAACCGTCATATGGACATTCCCAATGTCGATTTTGTCTGTTCTAACAATAACATGGCGGCACTACTCGTTTCAAAGCAACTCATAAATTCAGGTTGCACTTCTGTTGGTTGGCTGAATTATAAAGGCTCTACTTGGTCTGGCATAAATCGAGGAGACACATTTCGCCAGGTAATTATCAATAAAAATATTTTTAATGAATCAGACTTTCTCGAAATAATAACCGAACTAGATGGCTATGAAGGCGGAAGGCGAGCCGCACATGATTATTGTAAACAAATAAAAAAGGTTGATGGTATTTATTGCGCCAATGCCCAACTGGCTTGTGGATTTTTGGATGGTATGCGTGAAAATGGCTTTGATGCTCCCATTAATTTTCAGATTATTGGTTTTGACAATACCCTTCAAACATCACAATACAGTTATCGTTTAACAACTATCCACCAAGATGTATCCACCACAGCACAACGGGTTCTAACTTGTCTAGAAACAAGAGGACAAAATCCTCATATCATTCAACGTTTCGAAGAAATACCCGTTAAATTAATCATTAGAAACACCTCTCCACATACAGATAATATAAGGACATAATAAAATGCAAGAGCAATACAAGATATTAGAAACAGCAATCAAAAAAGCCGGAAAATATGCACAAGAAATTCGTCGTTCAGGGATATCCGTGACAATAAAAGGCAAGCAAGATTTTGTTTCAGAAGCAGACTTAAGTATTGAAAGTGAGCTAAAAAAAATTATTAAAACCTTATTTCCTGAAGATGGATTTTTAGGAGAGGAAAGTGGCTTGACTAAAGGTGTCAATAAAGATGGCATTTGGGTGATAGATCCCATCGATGGAACAACTAACTACCTTCAAGGAATGGATTACTGGTGTATTTCTGTCGCTTATGTTGTAAAAGAAAAAATTGAAATTGGTTTCGTATATGCCCCTGATAGAAATGAGCTGTTCTTTGCTGAGCGAGGTAATGGAGCTTATTTAAATGGCACTCCATTGATAATGAGAGAACCAGAAGAGGGACAAGCAATTATTGGTATAGGTCGCTCTAACCGCCGTCCTTTGTATGAATACTTGGAATTGCTCACTGATCTAGATACAAAAAATATTGAACACCGTCGTTTTGGTGCAGGTGCATTAATGCTTGCCCATGTTTCCTCTGGATTGGTCCATGGTTATTACGAATCTCATCTTAACAGTTGGGATGCTTTAGCCGGACTATTATTGATCGAGGAAGCAGGTGGAAAAACATCTGCTTTTTTGGAATGTGACGGTTTGTTGAACGGAAACCCAGTATGGGCGGCAAGCCCACAGTTATGGCATAAGTTGAAAGAGTGACACTGTTAAGAGGAGACGGTAATAAATACAGTGTAACTACCCTTTAAAGCCAATAGACTGATTATAGCCTAGTTACTTATTGTGCGGGAGCGGGTTAAAATCAATGGAGACAGCGAAGAGGAAACGACCGCAAACTGTTGATTTTTATTTCTTTTTCATTAACTTCTGGTATAAAAAGGGTGAAAAATATCGTAGAATAACACAGCTTTCCAAACACTCGTTGTCGCTACAACCAACCTTATAGTTGTATTATGCCAACTTATGGTTGCAGCGACACCCGGGGCTTTGTAACCGAGATGCCGTCGATACTAGCTACCAATTGCTTTTTTTACATAAACATCAAAACGGTTTTTCTTTGTCTTAATACTCATTGATGGTTTTTTATCATTTAAAAAAGGCGCGTAATCAGGTCGCTTCACCACCACTCTATATTTAGCTGCTGCTAAGGCAACGTCTAATAGATCATCGGCATCTAAGTCGGCACCAACAACCCCCTGAAAAACCCGCATCTCTTTTTTAACTAAGGCTGACTTTTTCTTATGCGGAAACATCGGGTCTAGGTACACGACATCAGCTTGATGTTGCTGTAAATACTCGTAGCCACTGGCATGGGTTAAGCGCATACGTTGTTGCATCCACTCTCCAATTTCAGCATCTAAACAAGCCCGCTCTAAGCCGTCTTCCAACAAAGCAGCAGCCACTGGCGAACGCTCTACCATGTCCACATCACAGCCCAGTGAAGCAAGTACAAAGGCATCTCGTCCTAGACCTGCTGTTGCATCTATCACATGTAATGTCACACCTGCTTTCATACCAATGGCTTTAGCAATAGACTGCCCTTTTCCGCCACCAAATTTCCTACGATGCGCGACAGCACCAGACGCGAAGTCAACAAAGACTAAGCCTTGTTTGTTATCATCCAACTGCTCAAGCGCTAAATATTGCGGCAACAATCGTAGTTGAAATAATTCACTTCGAAGTGCGGTAAATCCCCACTTCTCACGTAGCTTCTTTGCTTTAGGTGCAAGAATATTTTCATTACAGACTAATGCAATATCCATTAAAAACCATCCTCATACAATGACTCTGATAATAACACCATCATATCAATAGGCACAGGCTTGCCTAAGTGGTACCCCTGTGCATAATCGACACCAATTTCATTTAATTTTTCGATAATCTCTTCACTCTCTACATATTCTGCAATGGTTTTTTTACCAAACAAATGACTCAATTCATGGATCGTTTTAACAATACCAAAATCCTGAGCATCATTTGCCATGTCTTTAACAAACACTCCATCTATTTTCAGGTAATCAACATTCAACCGTTTAAGATAACCGAATGACGATAAACCAGTACCAAAGTCATCTAATGCTAACTTACAACCTAATTTTTTTAATGAATTAATTAATTTAGCAGCATTACTAAAATTGCCTATGGCGACGGTTTCTGTGATTTCAAAACAAAGTTTTTCCAGCGGTAGTGATGAGTGACTTAGCAGACTCACAAGATCTTCAATAAACTTTGGATCACCGAGTGACTGACCAGATAAATTAATAGAACACATGTTTAATTTAAACACATGCTCAGGATGATTTTTTAACCAGTTAATGGTTTTAGTGATAATAATCATATCGATTTTATCAGCTAGGTTGTAACTCTCCGCAATCGGGATAAATTTTGCAGGCGGTGCAAGCTCACCATTTTCATCAATCATTCGAGTTAATATCTCATAATGTAGGTAATCATCACTACCATTAACAGGTTTGATCAACTGTGCATACAGACAAAATCGAGATTCATCTCGTAATGCATCTTGTACTTTATTGACCCACACCACCTCTTCACGGCGAAGCTCTTCCTGTTTATCTTCTTCGTAGATATGGATCCTATTTCGTCCAGATTGTTTCGCGGTATAACATGCGCTATCAACACAACTTAATGCATGTACACCACCACGACCAAGTTCTGTAAACTCAGCAAGCCCGATACTGACCCCCAATGAGAAATGATTGCCTTCCCATAAAAAATAATGTTTGCCGATTGCTGAGATTATCTTTTCTGCCGTTTTGTTAGCAATGTCAAGTTCGGTTTGAGGAAAAATAATAGCAAACTCATCGCCGCCTAATCGGGCAACCATTGCGTTAATAGGAACACTTTCAGTGAGAATAGTAGCAATTTGTCGTAATACTTCATCACCGGCATGATGTCCGCAGGTGTCGTTAATGATTTTGAATTTATCCATATCCAAATACATCAAACAACAAGGCGATTTATGCGAGTCTATTTTATCTAAGTTTTTGTCTAATTGACTTTCAAAAAATAATCGATTTTTTAATCCGGTTAAATAGTCATGTGATGCACGGTAATTTAACTCTTTAGACAGTTCATAGCGCTCAGTGATATTTTCACATACTAAAAAGTATTGATCATGATCATCGATTTTCCGTACGCGTTCATTGATCCAAACTTTACGGCCATTCTTTGTCGAATAAGATACTTCACGAGATAACAACATGCCCTCTTGATCGACGCATTCTGCTAGATAATCTTTTAAATCGGTGAGGTTGACTAATTCTGAATACAGAGTGACCAGATTACGACCAATTAGTTCGCCATCATAATAACCTAACAAATTACAGCCAAATTTATTACAGGATAAAATTAACCCTTGAGCATTTAGCATTAACAACATAGAAGGGCTTTCATCTAATAGTAAGTTAGAACGCTTATTGGCTTTTTCAACCTCCTCTTCAACCGCTTTAATATCACTAATGTCCCTAGCTTCGACAATAATTGAGGTTGTTTCGTTGCCCTGTAATGCTGCATTTTTTACCGGTTGAATGAATACATCAAACGCATGCTTTAATTTATTTTTGTCAATTAAAGCACATTCAAAACGCGCTGTTTTACCAACCCTTGCTTGTCCCATGGCAGACTTTAATTTCTTCTTACTCTTGGCATCATTTTGCCACCAAGGAGTGTCCCATAATATACGCCCAGCCACTTCCCCTTCTTGCATTTGTACAAAGTCTAAAGCGGTTTGATTGACCATTTTAATTTCACCAACCAAATCAAGCATAAAAATAAAATCGTAAGAGATATTAAAGATATTGATGACGCGATCGTGTTTATTTTCAACTAAAGCAGTATCCTGTACCAACCTTGAATATTTACGCCAGCCCCAAAAGAATAAGCAAAGAAAACTAAGGACAATAAGTAAGAGGGTTAATAAACTACAATCTGTTTTATACTTATCCTCTTTTTTATTAATAACACGGTAGCCAATCGGGATATCACTTTCGTGCAAGCCCCAACGTAACAATTCTGGATATTGAATAATATACTTATTACTCAAACTAACTTCGACGGGTAAATCTTCTATCTTAGCACCGAGTGTTATCTGTAAGACTTTATCTGCAGCTGCTTGCCCTTGTGCGAAACCACTGGTGACGACACCTCCAATGACTCCTTCCATCAAATCATGTTGATTAATAACAAATAATGGTACTCTTGCAGTCGCTGTTATTGCTTTTAAAATTTCAGTACGGTTAACAAAAAAACCGTCTTTATCACGGGAAAAATCATCAAATATAATCACTGAATCCTTAGCAACTTTGTTAATTTTATTTAATAAGGATGCCTCACTCTCGTTGTTCAGTATGTTCAATGTAGGTTTTAATCGTAGTGATAATTGCTGAATAGCTTGTTCAGAGATTTGTCGAGTAAGCGGACGACCAGTAATAATGTAGATATTCGTTGTTAACGGAAATAATTGTGTAGATAGGCGCATTGTCTCAAAAATATTTTCTGACTCTACAATCGCAGATATTTTATGTGTAAAGGCGGGGAGTGACGTGTCGCTACTTTTAATACCAGTAAAAACAATGGGTGTGTTAACAAATAACCTTTCACCATATTGTTGTACTAGTTTTAATGCATTTTCACCACTGACGATAATGGCATCAAAATATCGAGTATCGAACTTTCTAGATAAAAAATCGACATGCTCTATTAGTGCCCGCTCTCCCATGGCTTGATTGCTATCAAGATATGAGACATACAAAGAAATATTGCTATCTTTAAATTTATCTTCAATACCCTTTTGAATTTCACGGGTTTGTTCATTGCCTTGATAACCTGAATGTAGGACTAAAACTTCATCAGAAATCGCATTGTTAGCATAAACACATGCGCATAACAAAACGCCCAAAAACGTGATTTTATCAAGGATAGCTTTAAAGAACGTCAATATAATTTCCAAATCAAATTAGATGCTTATTGAATGTATTATTTTACTTAAACACCAAATTAGCCTGATAAATTAAAGTAGTCTATAAATCACCAACAATCCACTTAAAACCCTATTACTTGCTGTTTTTATTACACTAATTTGAGTAAATATAGATTATTAAGACAAAAAAAAACCAGTCAAACGACTGGTTTTTTTAACAAAGTAACTTTATAGCGGGGTAATTATGTATAACAAATCACCGCTTGATACTTGCTGTCCATTTGCATTAATAATGCGTTCGACACGGAACTTAGTTTTTGCATCATAAAGCACTGCATCTTTACGGTTAAAGCTTGCTAGTGTTACAGGCGAGAACATTTTCATTGCTTCCATTAGACCTAATGTTTGTTCAACATTAACAATGTCACCTTCTAATACAAAATCAGGCTCAGCTGGTGAAGAAGCGCGATAGAAAATACCTGCACTTTGTGCAATTACTTTTAGCTCATTACTGCCATCAACTTGGATAGATTCAGCAACACCATCAAGACCAGAGGCTGCCGATGCTTCCATTTCATCGATCATCACTTGTTGATCAAGTTTTGCCATGAATTTAGGTAAGTAAGTTGTATCGTATTCACCGTTTATGAAGGTTTCATCTTTTAGGATACGTTTCAATAATGGGATATTAGTCGCGATCCCTTTAATGCTTACTTTATCTAAAAACTCAAGTAACTTAGCAATGGTATCGTTACGATCTTTACCATGACAAATAAATTGTGCCACTAAACTATCGTAGTATGGAGAAACCTCTTTCCCAGTAGCAATCATCGACATTACTTCAACATCGTCTTGCTCAGGAATGATACATTCAGCAACTTTACCAGGGTATGGCAATAGCTGCATGATACCATCAGAATCCAAACCAGCTTTCTCAGCCGTTACACGCACTTCAATTGCATAGCCTTTCTTTTGTGGCGTCAGTTCAGAAATATCACAACCAGAAGCAATATCGTACTGTGCTTTTACAATATCAATACATGATGTTGCTTCAGTAACCGGATGCTCAACTTGTAAACGAGTGTTCATTTCCATAAAGTAGATATCATTTGCATCTAAATCGTAAATAAACTCAACCGTACCCGCGCCCATGTAATCTACTGCGTCAGCAAGTGCAGCAGTATGCTTAAGCGCTTCTTTTTCTAATTTTTCAGGCAACATCGTTGAAGCAGACTCTTCAACCACTTTTTGGTTATTACGTTGCACTGAACAATCACGAATACCTAATACTTTAGTATTGCCAAATTTGTCACGTAGTAATTGCACTTCAATATGGCGTAAAGACGTAATGTATTTCTCTAGGTATAAGTCACCGTTACCAAATGCACTTCGTGCTTCAGCTGAAACTTGGTTAAAGCCAGCAAACATATCTTCAGCTTTTTCAATAACCAAGATACCTTTACCACCACCACCGTTTACTGCTTTCAGTAACACTGGGTAACCCATATTATTCGCAATATCTAAAGCTTGTTCTGCACCAGTCAAAATACCGTGAGAACCAGGTACTACAGGTACACCATTTTCTTGTGCAGTTTTAATTGCGTTTGATTTATTACCCATCGTTAGCATGCTGTTCATGCTTGGACCAACAAAGTTGATATCATGGCTAATACATAAGTCAGCAAAATGCGGGCTTTCAGATAAGAAACCAATACCTGGATGTAATGCGTCAACTTGTTCGTATTCGGCTACTTTTATTACTGAACTTGCATTTAAGTAACTTTCATCTGAAGTGTTACCACCTAAACAAACTAGTTTATCGCCTTCACCTAACATATCTGCAGGAACAGAATTCATATCAGGGTCAGAAGCTACTAAAACAACATTGATGTTGTTCGCTTTAGCAATACGAATTAATTTAACAGCAGTACAGCCACGCGCATGTATTAATACTTTTTTAACTGGATGCATTAACTGACGTGGATCAGATTTAGAGAATCTCTCTTCTTCGATATCACAAACAGGTATAAAACCAGACAATGCACGGTTAATTGTTTCTTCAACAGTGATAACAGGCATCGGCATGTTTTCATCAATATCACGTAACTTATCATTCAAGTCGTCAGAGAATGGATTGATAACTAAACCATCCATTGCACCAGGAACACGTGACAAGTAGTTCGACAATGTAGACGTAGATGGTAAGTACGCAGGTACAACCATTTGACCAGCGAACGGCATGTTAGTACCAGAAAGGTAATAAGTTTGTGCCATTGGATGAGTTACAAAACTTGCTTGTGCTCCACCAGTACAATCTCCATAACCAAACATAACAATTGGTAAGTCGTTATCACGAATGAAACGTGTAATACGGTCATTAACGACTGACATAGAGAATAGAGCTGCAGCACCTTCTTTAGTTTGCATACCACCAGAACTAATGAAAGCCACTACAGGTAAATGTTGTTTTGCACATTTAACCAATAGCGCACAGAATTTCTCTGCACTGGCCATATCAAAAGCACCCGCTTGGAAAGATAAATTAGAAACAGCAACACCTACACGCTGTGTTTCGCCACTTTCCAATTTAAACTCACCCGTTCCTGTGATTAATCCACATGGTTTGATGTTTTTGTCTAGCGCATCTTCCACTGATAGACGGAAACCAGGAAACTCTAATAGGTTAGCTGTCATTAAGTCTGCACGAGACTCTTTGAAGTTAGTAAAGAATTTTTGAATAATCGCGTCATGAGAATTATTCTTTTTATTTTTTTCTGAACGTAATACAGCTTGAATCAACAGATCTTGATAACCCATTGTTAAACGATTCCAGAAATCTTTACGACGCCCGATTCTTACTGGATTAATTGCACCATTGTAAGAACTTTCGTCATCACGACTGTTGTAGTATTCAGGTAATAGTTTTTCGAACAAGTAGGTCAAAATAACAAATAAACTAGAGTTCATTTGTGGAGCACCAATACTCTTCCATTCTTCTACTTTGGCCAGAATTTCGCCACGCTCAGACTGTTCAGTGAAGTATTGTAACCAAGCATTAAAAGTCACTTTTAATTGCTCGTAATCATCATCGCTGACTTTGTTTAATGCTGTTTTTAATGAACTACGCACTAATGATGAAACCGACTGACGAGAAAGTTCTTTGGTCGCCATAGCTTCTTTAGCAATCGATGCTAAGTTACCCATTGTATTGTCATAAAGTGCGTTAAACACCAGCATATGACGACAATGTATAATGAAGCACTCACGCGTTTCAGTGTGTGAAACAACATCAATGATATCAAGCTCTGCTAACTCAGGAAATGAATCCGTCATTGGCATTGTTTTTTCATCTTCTAAATGTTTGATTAGAGAATGAAAGTTATTTTCAGCACTGGTTTTCCAACGGTTATACAATGACCAAGTTAGGTTGATCATTAATGTACTACGTGCGTTATCATAGTTTGCTTTTGGCTCACCTAAGATAAGCTTAGTAAGTACATTACGCTCAACGCCTTTATCTTCACGTTTTTGTAGGAATGTTTTCCAGTTTTTATTCAGCCTATCATCGTAAATTAGCTTATCTGGGTTTTCTAACCAGTTTAAGAATACTTGCTTACGGTCTGCTTCAATACGCGCTTTCAAATCACCTTCTGGTACCGTTAATTTAGATAAACGGCCATATTCATTCTTTTGAATCGCTTTAATACGAGAGCGTAACGTCAAGTAACGCATGTAACGGTAAGTGGTACCGAATGCATTATTATGTGACGTTGGATTTTTAGCTAATAGCTGCGCATCCGTTGCATTCTCTATCGCCAGTAATTTGCTTGAAGGCTCAAGATAACGCGAAAGACTACGATTATAATGTTCTAAAATATCAGGATGTTTACGTACAAATTGAACTGATTTTGACTCAATCGATAAAATACCAGAAATAATCGCTTTCTGAAGGTTGTGTTGACGCTCATCTTGGTCAACAGGCGAGTAATCAACAATACCGTCGATACAACCCATCGCATACAACTCTTCTGGCGATACACCTACAGACTGCGCACATTCTTGCCAAGACAAGTTATATTTACGCGCAATACTTTGTAAGCCTTTAGGTTGAATAGTATTAAAAATACCATCACGTACCGATAACAAGATATTAGCTGTTGCTAGTGGAATCGCACCACCAGAATAACCAACGCCAACCACTATACCGATAGTAGGAACGTCAACGTTGGCACTTTCAGTGATCATTTGTGAAATACTGTGTGCTTGGTTTTGACTATTCGCCGCTTCGCCAGCGTCAGCTCCCGGTGTGTCAATTAAGTACACAATCGGCAATGACATATCAGCAAATTTACGGATAGCTTTGCTTGCTGCTAGATGGTGTTCAGGCATCCAAGCACCATTATTTGAGCTACGCTCCTGTGCAATTAGACCAATACGACGGCTGTAACCACCAAAATCCAATTCCATTTCCGCAGAATAGAAAGCACCGTTTAGTTGTTCGGTAATGATTTTACCGTTAAACCCTTCAATTATACTTTTTGAACCAGGTCGCTTATTACTCTCAGCCGGCGTTACCGTACGTGCAATATAAGCATCAACATCCAATTTTTTGATAGTAGCCAGGTTTGATTTAATACGCAGCTTGTCAATAAGACCTTCTACACCATCTGTATTTGACGGTAATGAATTATCTGGAAATAGAGAAAAGTCTTTTGCGATTTGCTCAGCATGAATAAATAGCGGATCTGCAATATTATTCACTTCAAACTGAGAAGATGAAGGTTTTCCTGTCATATAATTACCCTTACAAGAAAGTGATGGAAAAAATAAATGTCGTAATTTACAACTTATTAGCGTTTGATTCCACTATTGAACTCTAATCAATATAAATCATTTGCGAATAAGTTGCATATTGTGAAGCTTGAGCTAGATATTAGCCTGAATATATAACTATTCTCTTCTATTGGGTGTAAAAAAACAACAAAATAGGAATCGTTATGTCAAGTTGTGAAGTCAAGCTTAAAGCATATAATCTTCAGGAAGTTCAATTTGTGCGACACCCGTTGCAATAGCAGCACGTGCAACAGCACCTGCGACACTTTTCAATAAACGAGGATCCATAGGTTTAGGAATAATATAATTTTTACCAAAATCGAGAGATTCATAACCACTTGCTTTAAGAACAGACTCTGGCACTGGCAGTTTTGCAATCGCACGAATTGCATTAACAGCAGCTACTTTCATTTCATCATTGATGTCCGTTGCACGAACATCTAAAGCACCACGGAAGATGAACGGGAAACAAAGTACATTATTAACTTGGTTAGGGTAATCACTGCGCCCTGTCGCCATAATCAAATCATCGCGTACTGAGTGTGCTAATTCAGGGTTAATTTCAGGATCTGGATTTGAGCAAGCAAAAATAACTGGGTTCGGAGCCATTAGTTTAACATCGTCAGCACCTAATACATTCGGGCCAGATACCCCCACAAATACGTCTGCACCACAAATAACATCTTGCAAAGTGCGTTGGTCAGTATTGTTTGCAAAACGTTGTTTATATTCATTGATATCGTCACGACGAGTATGAATTACCCCTTTACGGTCCAACATGTAAATCTTTTCACGCAACGCGCCACATTTAATCAATAACTCCATACAAGCAATGGCTGCTGCACCAGCACCCATGCAAACAATTTTAGACTCTTCAATTTTTTTACCTTGAATATCTAACGCATTGATCATTGCCGCTGCGGTTACAATTGCAGTGCCGTGCTGGTCATCGTGGAAAACCGGAATATTACAGCGTTGCTTTAGCTCTTTTTCAATTTCAAAACACTCAGGTGCTTTAATATCTTCAAGATTAATACCACCAAAGGTATCTGCGATATTAGCTACGGTATTAATAAACTCTTCCGGTGTGCGATGTTTTACTTCAATATCGACCGCATCAAGATTAGCAAAGCGTTTAAATAGTAATGCTTTACCTTCCATTACTGGCTTAGACGCTAACGGACCTAAATTACCTAGCCCTAAAATAGCCGTACCATTAGTGATCACAGCAACTAAATTACCTTTCGCGGTATATTTATAAACATCATCAGGGTTAGCGGCAATCTCTCTAACCGGCTCAGCAACACCTGGACTATATGCTAATGATAAATCTTCAGCTGTTTCAGCTGAAGTTGTAAGCTCAACGCTTATTTTTCCTGGTTTAGGAAAAGCGTGGTAATCAAGGGCTTGTTGGCGAAAATCTGACATCTATAAATTCCATTCGAATAGGCTAAATTGCTTAAAAAAATAAGCATAAAAATAAAAGTGTGATGATAATCAAGTTTTAACCAAAATCACAGGGCTAATTTGCAGTATTGTAACAGCTCAAACAAGCTAGGGTTGTAATGGAAGGCAATATTTAGAAAAAAAGTAAATTTCAGGTTTACAGATACAAAAAAAGCACCCTAAGGTGCTTTTTAAAAACGTGGTAGTTATCTTATTTAGAAGATAAAGCACCGAAACGTTTTTTGAACTTGTCAATACGACCGCCAGTATCAACAACACGTTGAGTACCAGTGTAGAATGGGTGACAAGCTGAACAAATATCTAAAGTTAACTCTTCTTTACCAAGAGTAGAACCAACTTTGATTACATTACCACATGAACAAGTAGCAGTAACTAATTTGTATTCTGGATGAATATCATTTTTCATAGGGAAAACCTCTTTTAGGCCGTATCGCTGCTCAGCTTGAATGAATTATTTCACTCAACAAAGTACCACACGTATTTTTCATTAAATTTCAGGTTGCGGATTGTATAGTAATGGGCAATAAAAGTACAACTTAAAATAACCAAAAATAACAACTTTATTTTCAGTATTAAAAAAGCTTAATGGCCTTCACTATTTTATGATTATTATCATACAGATACAAAATCAACAAGCCCTTAGGAGGCATGGATGGTAAGTCTAGTTGAGAGGTATCAATGAGAGGCATAAAATGAAATACAGATAAGTATAAATTGATTAATTTAGCAGACTTAAACAGAACCCTTTCCATAAACAGGTTACAATGTTTAATCCTAATGATGTATTAACTTAAAACAGATCTTCTATGACTCAATTAATAATTTGCAGAGTGGCACTGGCGATTCCTTTACATAAGCAATTTGATTACTTGCTTCCAGCCTACCTCCATCCAGAAGACCTAAACTCATTAATTGGCAGCCGTGTGCTCGTCCCTTTTGGCGGAGGCCACCGAAAACAAGTCGGGGTGATCACTGCGACACCAGCGCAATCTGACTATGCCATAGAAAAATTAAAATCAATTTCACAATTGTTGGATCAACAAGCACTATTAAGTCATAGCTTATATAAGTTATTAAACTGGGCAGCGATCTATTATCAGCATCCTTTTGGTGACGTCTTTCAACAAGCTATCCCTACTTTGTTGCGCAAAGGAAAACCCGCCACCTTTAAAGCTCAAGAATTTTGGAAATTGAAACAAGCTGATATTGATATAAGCCAGTTAACAAGGGCGAAAAAGCAATATCAAGCGGCACAACTCTTACAAGTATCAGCACTCAGTTATGACCAATTAAAAGAGAACAATGTCAGCCGAGCGACATTAAATAGCCTGCAAGAAAAACAACTGGTCACACGGTATGAAGAAATCCCTGCTAGCAATCTAGAGTGGGCAGAATCCTTACAAGAGCTGCAGCAAAAACCTCAATTGAGCACAGAACAAGCGCTTGCTATAACCAGTGTGACGCAGCAATTAAATAAATTTAAATGTTACTTGCTGGAAGGGATCACTGGCAGTGGTAAAACAGAAGTTTACCTTAATATATTGAAAGCGGTCTTAGAAAAAGGTCAACAAGCATTAATTATCGTACCAGAAATTGGGTTAACGCCACAGACCATTAAGCGCTTCAAAGCACGCTTTAATGTGCCCATCTATTTAAAACATTCTGCATTAAACGAACAGCAACAACTGGAAACTTGGTTGCACGCTAAACAAGGTAGTGCTGCGATTGTGATTGGGACTCGAAGTGCCATTTTTAGTGATTTTAAAAACCTTGGGTTAATTATTTTAGATGAAGAGCATGATGCCTCTTTTAAACAACAAGACAGCTTTCGTTATCATGCACGTGATTTTGCGATTAAACGCGCCTCTCAAGAAAACATTCCTATTTTACTAGGATCTGCGACGCCTGCTTTTGAATCACTTAATAATGCATTATCAGGTCGTTACCAGCATCTATTTTTGACACATCGAGCGGGCAATGCGACTCCCCCTAGAAATGACTTAATTAATCTGACGGGATTACCGCTTAAGTCAGGATTATCACCACAATTAATCGAACTGATGCAACAACATCTTGATAAAAACAACCAGGTTATTTTATTTTTAAATCGCCGTGGTTACGCCCCCGTTTTAATGTGTCATGAGTGCGGATGGCTGGCAAAATGTCAGCGTTGTGATGCTTTTTACACTTACCATAAAAGTGCAAACTATCTACATTGTCATCACTGTATGGCGACACACCCGGTACCAGAACAATGTCATGATTGTGGCTCTACCAACTTGCACTCTACCGGTGTAGGGACAGAGCAACTGGAAGAAACATTAACGCAGTTATTCCCAGATCATAAAACGGTGAGAATTGATCGAGACAATACGCGTAAAAAAGATAGTTTTAACGAATATCTCAACGATATTAACAGCGGTAAATATAAAATATTACTGGGTACTCAAATGCTAGCCAAAGGACATCATTTTCCAGATGTTACGTTAGTGGCTTTGGTTGATGTTGATGGAGCCCTGTTTAGTAATGATTTTAGAGCAAGTGAAAGGTTGGGCCAATTATTCACCCAAGTGGCAGGTCGAGCAGGCCGAGCAGAAAAGAAAGGACAAGTGGTTCTACAAACTTTCCACCCCGAGCATAACCTATTACAAGAGTTAGTTAATAATGGTTATGGTGATTTTTCTCGCAGTGCTTTACAGGAACGAAAAATGGCTCAATTACCGCCATTTTCTTATCAAGCTTTAATTAGAGCAGAATCATTGAATGCAACACAGGCAGAAAATTTCCTGACTCTGTGCAAACAAACATTAAACCAAATAGCACAAAATAATAAAGTCAGTGATCGTCTACTGATACTAGGCCCAATTGCCGCATCAATGGAAAGGCGTGCAGGAAAATATCGTTTTCAATTACTGATACAAAGTGAACAGAGAGTTTTAGTCACTAAAACATTAAATATTGCGTTAGCACATTTTGAAAAAATACCAGAGGGGAGAAAGGTACGTTGGTCAATTGATGTTGACCCGATTGATTTTATTTAATGCCAACTACTATTGGATAGCAAGTGCAATAGTTCACTGATGACTCATTGAGCTACTGGGCTATTAAACAAAGAATAAAGCCGCTTATTTCTCTTGAAATAAGCGGCTTTATTTATAAACAGACTTTATCTATTTATGGATCGCTTAGCTTACAACCGATGCGCGTCAGATACATCTTTAAGCTGTTTTAGCTTCACTAATAATTTATTAATCTCTTTATTGTTTTGAACCTCTAAGGATAGATCAATAATAGCGGTTAATGTTTTAGTGTTCGTTTGACTGTGTACGCCCAATAAATTTACCTTTTCATTGGATAATACCGTGGTGATATCCTTTAACAATCCGCTTCTATCATCTGCAATTAAGCGAAGCGTTAATGTATAACCCGATGATTGCGAATCCCCCCAATTAGCACTAATAATACGTTCTGGGTGCGCTTCTTCTAGGTCAGCTAATTGCTCACAGTTACTTTTGTGAATAGAAATACCACGCCCTTGAGTTATATAACCGACAATTTCCTCACCAGGTACCGGTTGGCAACACCTTGCAATGTTATGCATTAAGTTACCCACGCCATCAATAATGATATCTTTGCCTGTATTTTTAGGCGTAATTTGTGTCTTACGGTTTTGTAACTCTAATAACGCGGCAGCATCTTGTTGTTCTAGGGTTTTTTGATGATAAAACCCATCTAAAAAGTGTACCAATTGATTAATACGTAAATCACCATTACCAATTCCCGCATAAATATCATCAGCATTGCCCACGTTAAAACGCGAGATAGCAGGCCTTATATCGGCAAGCTTTAAATTGATTTTAACCAATTCAACTTCTAACAACTCACGTCCTGCAATGATATTTTTGTCTCGATCCTGTTTTCTAAACCAAGTCGCGACTTTATGGCGAGCACGCGGAGCATTAATATAACCGAGCTGTGGATTTAACCAATCTCTGCTTGGGTTAGCTTCTTTTTGAGTAAGAATTTCAACTTGGTCACCGGTTTTTAACTGATAAGTAAATGGAACGATGTGATTGGCAATTTTTGCACCGATACAACGATGTCCAATTTGACTATGAATATAATAAGCGAAATCGAGTGGCGTCGACCCCGCTGGCATATCAATCACTTCTCCCTTTGGTGTAAATACATACACACGGTCATCAAAGACCTGGCTTCGAATCTCCTCAACTAAATCATCACCGTCACTCATATCCTCTTGCCATGCTAAGAGTTTACGCAACCAGGCTATTTTTTCTTCGTAATTACTCGCTGACTTTCCACCAGCACTGCCTTCTTTGTATTTCCAATGCGCAGCAACCCCCATTTCAGAGTCTTCATGCATTTGTTGGGTACGTATTTGTACTTCAACAGGCTTACCGCTATCGCCTAAAACAACCGTATGAATAGATTGATAACCGTTAGGTTTAGGGTTAGCAATATAATCATCAAATTCACGAGGAATATGTCGCCATTTAGTATGAATAGCGCCTAACGCGGCATAACAATCCTGCAGTTTTTCAACCACAACACGTACTGCCCTTACATCATATAATTCATCAAATTTAAGGTCTTTTTTCTGCATTTTTCTATAAATGCTGTAGATATGCTTAGGTCGCCCATAAGCAGTCCCCGTTATGTTCATCTCATTTAATGATGATTTAACGGTTTCAACAAAATTTTGAATATAATTTTCACGGTCGATACGCTTTTCATCAAGCTGTTTAGCGATATTTTTATAGGTTTCAGCTTGTAGGTAACGAAAAGACAGATCTTCAAGCTCCCACTTCAACTGCCCTATTCCTAAACGATTTGCTAAAGGAGCGTAAATGGTTGATATTTCATGAGCAAGTTGCACTTTTGTATCTTCGTCGGCAATTTTAACCTGGCGTAAATAACAAATACGTTCAGCAAGTTTAATCACCACTGCACGAACATCTTCTACCATCGCTAATAACATGTGGCGTAAATTATCAACTTGAGACGCAGTACTTTTTTTACCGCCTCTATCTTGTAAAGCGCGAATACCTTCCATTTCCATCGCGCCTTTGGCTAATTTAGCAATGCGCTTTGGCCACAACTCATCAATTTTTTCAGCGCTTAAAACATCTTGAGCTAGTAGAGGAAAGATTAGTGCTGCATTTAAAGTATCCATGTCCATGTTTAGAGTGACCAGTATTTCAACCATTTCACATCCAAGCTTCAATGCAACGATTTGCTGTTCGGAGTCACATAATTCACTGACTTTATTGTAATTATCAAATAAATTATTTTGATCTTGTTTACTTAAGCCAAAGGTTGTCACCCATTTCTCAGGGTCATTTAATGCACTTTGGTAAAAGTGTGTATCACGAACTGAAACCATCTAATACTCCAAAAAATCAACTGAATCTTTCGATTACAAGCAAACAATGAATACTAAAGCACTGTTAACATGCTCCTCTAAAACTGAGACTTTAAAGACGAATTTTAATGCAGCCTCAGCAGATCCTAATAATACTAAAAAACACCCAATGATAAACAGATTGGATATTTTGTTCTCATTTGAATTAAAACTTTATTACGCTATAAATATTACTTATTTTTGATAAATAATGCCATCGATTCCACATGCGCAGTTTGTGGGAACATATCGACTAAGCCTAATTTATCAAGTTTATAGCCCTGCTCTAAAAGCAACTGGCTATCCCTCGCTAAAGTCACAGGATCACAAGAAACATAGACAATATGCGTTGGTTTTTTATTGGCGACAAACGCCATACATTCAGCAGCACCTGCACGCGCAGGATCTAATAATATTTTGTTATATTCTTGCTTTGACCATTGTGCATTTAATGCGTTCAGATCACTTAAGTCAGCTTGGTAAAATTGCGCATTATTTATTTGGCAATGTTTGGCATTCTCTGTGGCACGGTCGACCATTTTTTGAATACCTTCCACTCCAACCACTTGTTTAGCAATTTTTGCGATAGGTAACGTAAAGTTACCCAGTCCACAAAATAAGTCCAATACTTGGTCAGTTTCGTTTAATGCGAGCCAATTCATTGCTTGCATGACCATTTTTTCGTTAACCACAGCATTTACTTGCAGAAAATCATCAACGTTAAATCCAAACTGGCAATCTTGCTCTGGTAATGAGTAAGATAATTGATGCTCTGTCGTTAAACATGTGATGGTGGTTGGGCTGCTTTGTGCATAAAACTGTAATTGATGTTGTTCAGAAAAAGCGATAATCAACTGTACATCTTGTTCAGAAAGCGGTTTGAGATGACGCAATAAAACTGCCACCGTATTTTCAGCTTCAACTAACTCAATATGGCCAAGTGCCGCTTTACCTTGCAGTTGGTTTAATAAGGCTTTAATTGGTAGAATTAACTGCGATAACGCAGGTTTTAATACCGGACAAATTTGTTGATTAATTAGTTCGCTACTTTTGGAGCGACGAAACCCCATCTGTACTTTTTTAGTCTTTTTATCATAGAGCACACCAAAACGTGCACAACGACGATAGGCCCAAGCATCAGATTGCAAAGTGGCTTCTAAGTATTCAGGCTTATATTTAGCAAACCGTTCAAATAAGCTTAATACACCTTGCTGTTTTATCTCAATTTGAGCACTTTGCTCAATGTGCTGTAAGTGGCAACCACCACATTCTTGATAGTGCTGACAATGCGGGGTTATACGTAATTCACTGGCTTTATGTATTTTGATAATAGACGCTTTTTTATAACGTTTTTTATCTTCCTCAATGGAAACATCCAATACTTCCCCGATCAATCCACCTTCTACAAACAGTGGTTTGTTTTGATGAAATAACATGCCACGAGCTTGATGATCGAGTTTATCAATCTGACAATGTTTAATTACTTTGTTATTTTGCTTGTTTGTGCGCGATGCTTTGAAGAACTGAGCCATAAATATTTCACAGGTGAAGTAAGCTATGCCATGATAGCGATTACGTTTATCGGTACACTATTGTCACATAAAACATGCAAGCATTCATTACTCCATTGAAATTAGACTTTATCCTATGACTAAATACGGCCTACGCGCACAAGTTATTGCTTATACCATCCTTCCTACTGTATTGATTGGTGGGTTATTAGCCGGTTACTTTTCATTTCATCGCTTTCAACAAGCCGATGAGTTCTTAATTAATCGCGCTCTTAATGTTGCTGATGCATTATCGATTGCCAGTGAATATGGCATGCAAGATGAAACAAGAACTATTTTACGCCGTTTAATTGGTGCGACACACCGTAAAAATAGCCCCATGATCAAAAGTATTGCGATCTTTACCGCTGACAATGAATTATTTGTGATCAGTAATTATCACCGGGATTATAAACAACTGAGATTAGCGGTCGATGAACCCATTCCAGATTTACCGCAGATCAGCACTATCGGTAACAATATTATTATCCATAGTCCCATTATTGATGAAACCAATTTTTTAGAGTATCAATTAACCTTTGATCAACCCCGTAAAGTGGTCGGCTATGTCGCATTAGAGATAAATCGCGACCAAGTTGAGTTATTACTATATCGCGATGCTGCAATCTCCTTGCTGGTCGTATTAATGGGCATACTAGGCAGTGTTTATTTAGCTTTCAGACAGGCAAAGCGCATTACAGCCCCTATTTCAGAAATGGCCTCGGTAGTTGAGAAAATCAGTCTTGGACGTTTAAACTCACGTGTAGAAGGTGAGTACACTGGCGAAATTAGCCTATTGCAACACGGTATCAATGAAATGGCCGTGGCCATGTCTAAACATCATGAAGAGATGCAAGAGAGTATTGATTTAGCGACTAGTGAGTTGCGAGAAACACTAGATCAAATGGAAGTACAAAATATTGAATTAGATATTACCCGTAAAGAAGCGCAACAAGCGGCGTCAGTAAAATCTGAATTCTTGGCCAATATGAGTCATGAATTACGTACTCCTCTTAATGGAGTGATTGGATTTGCAAGGCAATTACTGAAAACACAACTGACTAATAACCAAGTTGATTACTTACAAACGATTGAACGCTCTGCAGGTAATCTGCTTAATATCATTAATGACATTTTAGACTTCTCTAAACTTGAAGCAGGCAAGTTAGACCTAGAAAACATTCCCTTCGATATTCGTGATTGCATTAATGAAACGATGCATCTCTTGGCGCAAAGTGCGCATGAAAAAAATATTGAACTCAGTATGTATATTGATAGCAATGTACCGCAAGAGTTGATCGGCGACGCAATGCGTTTACAACAAGTGTTAACTAATTTAATAGGTAATGCAGTCAAGTTTACCGAACAAGGTAATATTGAAGTTAATATTCAACGCATTGAAGAAGACTGCAGTAAAGAGAACAATATCAAGCTTAAATTTGTTATCTCGGATACGGGTATCGGTATTTCTAAAGAGCAACAAGTACAACTATTTAAAGCCTTTGGACAGGCAGATAGTAGTATCACTCGTCAATATGGTGGTACCGGTCTAGGACTCGTGATCACACAAAAACTAGTGCGCCAAATGAAAGGCCATATCGATTTAACATCGGCACCTGATCAAGGTTCTGTTTTCTGGTTTGTTATTGAAATAGAAAAAAATACAAGAACGTCATTGGAATCTTTACCGCTTACAAGGCTATCAAGTCGAAGCGTTTTAGCCTATGAATCGAACGAATATGCAGCAAGGGCTTGCACGCAGCTATTAACGCAATGGAAAACAAACGCCACGCTTACTGAAACAGATCTACAATGGAAAAAAGCACTCAACAAATGCTATGACAGTATTGTCATCGGACACAGCAATAACCAAGATATACGTCCATTATTAAACCATATAGAGCAAGCAAAGCAGTATACTGACAATATCATTGTATTAATCAACTCCAGTGACCCAAGCGTGTATGAACAATTAATGAATACCGGTATCACGCATTGCTTAAGTAAACCGATTAATCATAAAAACTTTGCCAATGCTTTAGTCTCTAATGAAACGACACCCACCACACTACAAGTGTCAGCGCCATTGCTACGTAAAGACATCAATGTGATGGCCGTTGATGACAACCGAGCCAATTTAAAACTCATTTCAGCGATGCTTAGCGATCGCGTTAATCGAGTGACGACTTGTCGTAATGGGCGAGAAGCCGTAGAGCAAGCACAGAAAATACCTTTTGACATTATCTTCATGGATATCCAAATGCCAGTTTTAGATGGTGTTAGTGCCTGTGCTGAAATAAAAAAGAACTCTTTAAATCAAGAAAGCCCGGTGATTGCCGTGACTGCACATGTTTTGCCAGGTGAAAAAGAGCAGCTTCTACAAAAAGGGATGGATGATTGTTTAGCTAAACCAATTGATGAGTTGGCTTTACAGGCAATTATTAATAAGTGGGCGCCGAATGCAAAAGTGATTGATCCTTTGTCGGCTCAAGAAACATCATCAACGCCAGCCCCGACATTGCCTACTGTAGAAAAAAAATCATTTGATTGGGCACTTGCATTACAACAATCAGCAGGGAAAACTGACTTAGCAAAAGAGATGTTAAGTATGTTATTAGATGAGTTTGCAGATATCAGAAGTGTCGTAAATCGAGTGATTGAAGAAGACGGTGACCATGAGCAGTTTGTTACCATCATTCATAAATTTCATGGCGGTTGTAGCTATAGCGGCGTGCCTAAATTAAAGAATATTGCCGGCTTAATCGAAAAAGAGCTGAAGCAAGGAGTTAAAGCACATCATTTAGAGCCTGAGTTATTAGAGCTATTAGACGAACTTGATAACGTTGAAAAAGAAGCACAGACCTATTTAAAATAATTTTAAAAAAACAGGTGAAAATGATATCTGCTCTTTGTAAATATAGTGTATGTACATAGCGTTCGATAAAGACCGTTTTTATTCCCGCCGCTAAGTTAAGAGAAATGACCGTTTCAAATATCAACGGTCATTTCTCTTTATTATTCCTTTGCTCTATCAACACTTTCTCTATCAACATTTTCTCTATCAACATTGTTTAGTTCTAGCGATGACAAAACTCCACACTATCAACACAGTTTTACAGTACCAGCGTCATTTCTCACTATCGCTAGATTTATAGCAAAAGCCAGTGACCTAAGCACTCCTATTACCTATCAAGCAAAAGTATTAGTTAACCACCCTATTTTACCGTTTCAGGCTTCTCATACTTTTCATATTTATCGTACTGACTACTTTCGTGCTTATGGTTATCATTAAAAAGCATTTTATGATCGTCTTTATTAAGATGTAACTGACGAGTAGGGAAAGCAAACTCAGCACCATGTTGTATCACAATATCTGCAACCTTTAATAATACATCCTGCTTAACTTCATGGAATAAAACCCAATTAGTGGTTTTAGTAAACGTATAGATAAAGAAGTCTAGTGACGAGTTATTAAATAAATCAAAGTTCACAATCAATGTTTGAGATTGATCTATATCGGGATGATTTTCCAACATTTCTCTGACAGATTTAATGATCCCTTCGATTTGTTTAATATCTTTATAACGCAGGCCAAAGTTCTCTTTAATGCGTCGATTGGTCATACGCGATGGGTTCTCTACAACAATCGTAGTAAATAAACTATTAGGCACATAAATAGGACGTTTATCAAAAGTTCGAATACGCGTTACACGCCAACCGATTTCCTCCACTGTACCTTCAATAGATTTATCTGGGCTACGTATCCAATCACCAACTTTAAAGGGTTTATCCATATAAACCATGGTCGCACCAAATAAATTTGATAATAAATCTTTGGCTGCCATACCAACAATTAGTCCCCCCATCCCACCAAATGCGAGCACACCAGAAATACTCACCCCTAAGGTTTGAATAATAGATAGCGTGATAATAGTAATGATGGAAAGTTTTGCTAATTTAGCCAATGCAGTCACAGTGGTTGTATCTTTTGCATCATCAGCAACGTAGGTATGCTCTGCTTTATAGACTAAGCGCCAGAATACCCACCCCACTATAAATAGAATCGCGACTTTTTGCACCACAGGTAAATAGTCAGAGATAACCAAGTCTTCACTTTCGGCAACGACCCTCAGTGACATTGAGGTCCCCATTAACAAAATCACCCAATTAATGGGTTTATTCACTCCATAAAAAACTATATCGTCCCAATTATTCGACGTTTTAGAAATTACATTTTCAGTTCTTTTTGCAAAGTAACGCCAAATTAGTTGCAATATCATTGTAATACATAACATAAATGCAAAGTTAGCAACCCAGTTACCAATATTTAATGAAAGTAACCAAGTACTTACATAGACTTCAGCCTGTTCAATCATATGACTCCTTAAAAGAAAAAACATTATTATAAATAGTGATTAAAAGGGGATAAAAATAAGCCCTCATACTATCTCATGATGTGTCGCAATGCCTAGTTCACAAAAGCCCCACCACCTTGAGATTCAATTCTATCTAGGTAATAAATTACCTAGATAGGATAACACCAGGACCTATGAGGATGTTAGTCTGCTTGTCTCAACAACAGTTCATATTACTTTTTATGTAAATAGAGCTGTGGATATGGAATATCAATTTCGGCATTATCGAGTGTATTTTTAATGCTTTCAGTTAAAGCAAAGCGAACAGACCAATAGTCAGCAGATTTAACCCAAGGACGTACCACTAAGTTAACACTTGAACTAGCAAGTTCAGAGACCGCAACTTGTAAGCTTGGCTCTTTTAAGACTTTCTCATTTGCTAGTACCGTTGCTTCCAGTAACTGTCTCACCTGTTTCAAATCAGCCTGATAACTAACGCGTATAATTAAATCGATGCGACGTTCAGGTTTGCGCGATACATTAACGATATTACCTTTCAAAATAGCTGAGTTTGGTACAAAAATAAGCTTATTATCCCCTGTTCTTAATATGCAATTAAAAAGCTGAATGGATTCAACGGTACCAGCAGTGCCAGCAGCTTCAATAAAATTTCCCGCAGTGAACGGTCGTAGTGCCACTAACAGAACCCCAGCAGCAAAATTAGATAACGAACCTTTAAGCGCCAAGCCGATTGCTAAACTAGCGGCACCAATGATTGCGATTAAAGAGGCCGTTTCAACACCTAAATGCCCTAAGGCAGCAATCCAAGTAATAATAATTAATGCGTAATGGGTAATCGCAGACAGAAAGTCGACGATGGTCATGTCTATTGCTTTGCTTTTTAATCTTTTAGCCAAAAAAACTGACAACCCTCGCGCTATATTGTTCCCTACAATAATAATGACTATTGCGATGACAATATTAAGAATATGGCTTATAAACAATTGATGGTGTTCGCTAAACCAGTTAATGCTTTGTTCAATAAAGCTCGTCTCAGATATTAACGAGCCTACTGTTGGTTGTTCTTGTGGTGACATAGTAACTCCTAAAATGCCATGTAATAACGTTAATTAAGATAAATAGCGGTTCAATCTTGCTAGTTAAAACACACCACTTTTGGGTCAGAAATTTTGCAAAGGGAACAGCCATCTGCCAACGTCTCTGATTTAAATTGAATCATTTTTCCTGCGCGATATTTGGTCACATACTTAATAGAATGGGTATAATAATTCAGCTAACACTAACTTCAACTAATTCTTATGTTCAGGAGTCAAATGACTGTTTTTCAAATAGATAATCAATAACAATGAATGCGATGGACTAGCAATGAAAACCAAAGGTAGCGTGGTAGATAAGATAAATAAAGTAGATAAGGTAGATAATAAGGCAGGCTTATTGTTACAAAAACAAAAATGACCAATAACCTAGCTTTAATAGCAGACTATTGGTCATTCAATTAATCAGTTAATTAAGTGATTAATTTTTATTCATTAACATACACGATGTTTGGATGATCATCCCACTCATCATCATCATCGTCGTCATCAAGATGCACAGCACCTTCAACAGCGTCAATGGCTGATTTATGGTAATCGTCCCATTGGAATTCAACTTGCTGACGCTCTTCTTCAGGCGTGAATTCTGTTGGTAATTCTTCAAGGTAAGCAACCAACTCTTTACACACGTCATGCGTACCCGTCTTAGAGATGGCAGCCACTTTATAAACAGGGCCATCCCACTGTAAAGCATCTTTAACACGTTGCATCACTTCTTCAGCTTCATCTTCTAATAACAAATCCGTTTTATTAAAGATTAACCAACGTGGTTTTTCTGCTAGTTTAGGGCTATGTTTTCTTAGTTCTTCTAAGATAACTAAAGCATTATCAGCCGGATCACTTGCATCAGCCGGTAACAAGTCAATCATGTGTAATAACACACGACAGCGCTCTAGATGACGTAAGAAACGTGTACCTAAACCAGCACCATCAGAAGCACCTTCAATTAATCCAGGAATATCAGCAATAACAAAGCTATTACCATGCCCCATACTCACTACACCTAAATTAGGTATTAACGTAGTAAATGGATAATCAGCTACTTTTGGCTTTGCAGCAGAAACACTTCGAATAAATGTCGATTTACCTGCATTAGGTAGACCTAGCATGCCTACATCGGCAAGTAATAATAACTCTAATAATAAGTTACGTACTTCACCAGGTGTTCCTTCTGTCTTTTGACGAGGAGCACGGTTAGTAGACGTTTTAAAACGTGCATTACCTAAACCATGAAAACCGCCTTTAGCGACCATTAGCTTTTGACCGTTTTTAGTTAAATCACCAACAATCTCGCCGGTATCATCATCACGACAACGTGTACCAACCGGTACTTTGATCACTTTATCTTTACCGCGTGAGCCAGTACAGTCAGATACTTGACCATTCTCGCCACGTTCAGCACTATAAAAACGCACAAAACGAAAATCGATTAGTGTATTTAAATTTTCATCAGCTTCAAGGTAGACATCACCACCATCACCGCCGTCGCCGCCATTGGGCCCACCACGAGGAATATATTTTTCAGTACGAAAGCCGACTACGCCGTTGCCGCCGTCTCCAGCATCAACTTTAATTCTTGCTTCATCAACAAACTTCATCACAACCTCCAAAAAACACATTCGCTACTCTAATAGCGACAATTATACCTATTTCTATTGATCATAGATCACATTTTTTATTTCAATAGAAATAGATAGATAAAAAAAAACCTCGCATTTGCGAGGCTTTTTAAATTTTGCTTCGAAACAAATTACTCAGCAACAATGCTCACGAATGAACGTAAAGGCATGCCTTTCTTTTCGAATTTAACAGTACCAGTCGCTTTAGCGAATAGTGTGTGGTCTTTACCTAGGCCAACATTTAGACCAGCGTGGAATTTAGTACCACGTTGACGAACTAAAATGTTACCTGCTAAAACAGATTCGCCACCAAAACGTTTAACGCCTAGACGTTTACTTTCTGAATCGCGACCGTTATTAGTACTACCACCAGCTTTTTTATGTGCCATTTTTAATAACTCCTAATTAAGCGTTAATCGCAGTAATTTTAATTTCAGTAAACCACTGACGATGGCCAGCTTGTTTACGAGAATGTTTACGACGGCGGAATTTAACGATTTTAACTTTTTTACCACGACCGTGAGCTACTACTTCTGCAGTAACTTTACTTCCTTCAACGTATGGAACACCAACTTTAACGTCTTCAGCACTTGCTACTAATAGAACTTTATCAAATTCTACAGTTGCACCAGCTTCAACATCAAGTTTTTCCAAACGAAGAGTTTGTTCAACAGCAACACGGTGTTGCTTGCCACCACTCTGGATAACAGCGTACATGTTTCTTACTCCGTTCAGGCATCTCGTGTTGTTCTATTTCAAACATAACATCGAGAGCGCACTAATTAATCACAATGGACGCGGATTCTACAGAGACATTCGCCCTTTGGCAATCAGTTTTGGCTAAAAAATTACAATTATATTATCGTTAAATTTACACGCTCAAAAAAAGCCCAAAAAAGCATCAAAAATCAGCAAAATAAAGCATTAAAAATCAATAAAATAGTTGTTAAACATATCCACCACTAATAAATTACGCTTAAGCCTTTGTTAATCGCCATCGGGTGTTGAGATATGTTCAATAAACGGCAATAATACGCGTACTATTTTCAAGACATCCAATGGGACTTTTTACGCATGGATATTAAACAAATTCAGCAGCTTTCTTCAACAAGTATGACTCAGGTAAATCAATTGATTACTGAACAGTTAAGCTCTGATGTTGCGTTAATTAATCAACTCGGCTTTTATATCATTAATAGTGGTGGTAAACGTATTCGCCCACTTATCACCGTATTAGCTGCTCGAGCGATTAATGTCTACTCTCCTAACATTACAAAGTTAGCGGCGATTATTGAATTCATCCATACCGCAACGTTATTGCACGATGATGTTGTTGACGAATCAGATCTTCGCCGCGGCGAGAAAACAGCCAATGCTTTATTTGGTAATGCTGCAAGTGTTTTGGTTGGTGACTTTTTATATACGCGTTCATTTCAAATGATGACAGAACTACAAAATTTAAAAGTAATGGACGTGCTTTCTAATGCAACTAATATCATTGCAGAAGGGGAAGTATTGCAATTAATGAATTGTAATAATCCAGATACAACCGAAAAAAGCTACATGGATGTCATTTACTTTAAAACAGCAAAACTATTTGAAGCCGCAACGCAATTAGTTGCTGTTTTAGGTGAGCAGTCAAAAGCAATTGAAAATGCACTCCTTGATTACGGTAAATATTTAGGCACCGCCTTCCAGTTAACCGACGATGTCATGGATTATGCATCCGATGCACAGGAGATGGGTAAAAATACCGGTGATGATCTAGCAGAAGGCAAACCAACTTTACCGCTACTGTACGCAATGCAACATGGCACCGAGGCCCAAAGCACTTTGATTAGAGAAGCAATCGAAAAAGCCAATGGTATGCAACACTTTGATTTAATCATGCAAGCATTGAATGAAACGAAGGCACTTGAATATACTAAACAACGTGCAATGCAAGAAGCGGATAAAGCCATTGATGCGATTGCTATCTTACCTGAAAGCGAATACAAACAAGCGTTGATCAGCCTTGCGCATATCGCTGCAAACCGAGTCAGTTAAGAAAGGTTAACAGAAATACAAAGCAAACAATGTTTAAGCAACCTACCATTGCTGCAATCATAATAATAAGACAAGCGCTGTAATGATAATGGGACACAAGTAATAAACGCTACGAGATACATCTCCCGTAGCGTCTTTTTTACACTTGTTATTACACGGCCTCCAACAAGACTAGGCTTTCAAAGGGACGTAACGTGATCGCTTTGCTTGCTAAGCTATTTACGACTTGTCCATTACGATCCACTTGTTCTGGGCTGTTATAGTTAGCAATAATAACTCTTGTATTTTCTAAACAAAGTGAATCCGGCAAAGCGTAAGGCACCTGCTCAGCGGAGAAATTATTAATACATAATAATTTCTGTTCAGGCGTGGTGCGCTGATAACAAAATAACTGTTCATGCTCAGGACAAAGATCCTGATAATCTCCCCAACAAATAACATCTAACTGTTTACGTAATATCAATAATCTTTGGTAATGATAAAAGACTGAGTTTTGATCTAACAGAGCATCTTCAACATTGATCTCAGGATAATTACTTGCCACTGTTATCCACGGTTGCACATCACTAAACCCAGCTTGATCTTTTTTATTCCACTGCATAGGCGTACGTGAGTTGTCGCGTGATTTGTTGGCTAAAATAGCCATTACTTGCTGCTCGGTTTTCCCCTCCTCCAACATGATCCGATGCATATTAATACTTTCAAGGTCACGATATTGGCTAATTGATTGATAATGCGGGTTGGTCATCGCAATCTCTTCACCTTGATAGATATAAGGCGTCCCCTGCATCATATGCAAAGCGTTAGCGAGCATTTTGGCTGATTGCACACGGTATTTTTTATCATCGCCAAAACGGCTTACAATTCGAGGTTGGTCATGATTACACCAGAAAAGCGCAGACCAACCTTTGTTATACATCCCTTGCTGCCAATAGTTAAATATTTGTTTTAACTGTAATAAGTCCAAAGGGGCATTAGTCCACTTATCACCGTTCTTATAATCTGTTTTAAGATGGTGAAAGTTAAATACCATGGACAGTTCAGTTGCATCGGTTGCAGAATATTGTTGGCAATGCGCAAGGCTAGTTGAAGACATTTCTCCCACGGTAACCGAACCATACTTATTAAAGACAGACTCACTTAATCGCTGCAGATATTCATGCGCACGCGGCCCATCGGTATAAAATTTTCTGCCATCGCTTTCATCCTCGGGAAAAGAGGGTTGCTTAGAAATCAAATTAATCACATCTAAACGAAATCCATCGACACCTTTTTCAGCCCAAAAGCTAATAATATTCTCAACTTCCGCACGTACTTTTGGATTTTCCCAATTCAGGTCTGCTTGCTGTTCAGCAAATAGATGCAAGTAATATTGACCACTTTTTTGATCAAACTTCCATGCATTACCGCCGAACTTTGATTGCCAATTATTCGGTTCTCTACCATTTTTGGGATCTTGCCAAATATAATAATCACGATAGGGGCTATTTTTATCAGCGATCGCCGATTGAAACCATTGATGTTCAGTAGAGGTATGATTAACCACTATATCAAGAATAATCCGGATCCCTTTTTGATGAGCAGTCAACAATAACTGGTCAAAATCAGCCATGCAGCCAAAATCGGGATTAATATTGTAATAATCAGAAATGTCATAACCATTATCAATCATCGGTGAGCAATAAATAGGGGTTAACCAAATTGCATCGATCCCTAATGCATGTAAATAATCTAATTTAGAGATGATACCTTGAATATCACCAGTTCCCTTCCCCCCGATATCACAGAAACTTTTAGGATAAATTTGATAAATAGTCGCTTTTCGCCACCACTCGTTGTGTAAATTTGTCATAGAGTACTCGTTAAGTGAATGAAAAAATCATCCACTATTTTTTGAAATTACTAAATACTTAAAGTTAAAGATAAAATTAACCTAAAGAGGGGCTATTAAGACACCGTCGTCGCTTCATCTTGCCCTTCAAGCTTATTATTTTTCTCAGCTCTTTTATAAAGTACGATGGTTAATATAATTGGTACAATAATGGCTGCTAACATAGCGACAAAGAACACCATCCAAAACTGGGGCTGTATAGACAAAATACCAGGTAAACCGCCCACACCGATACCGTTAGCCATCACCCCCGCACTTCCACATATACCTGCAGCCACCGCTGCACCGATCATCGCGCTCAACATTGGAAATTTATATTTAATATTAATCCCATACATGGCAGGTTCAGTTACTCCAAGAAAAGCAGAAATAGCAGCAGGCACTGAAATCTCACGTTCATTAGCCTTTTTACTTACCCAAATGATGCCAACAACGGCAGAAGCTTGAGCAATGTTAGATAGTGCAATAAGCGGCCAAATTGGCGTGCCCCCCATGTCTTGCATTAACTGTAAGTCCACTGCATTAGTAGTGTGATGGATACCAGTGATCACTAAAGGCGCATAGAAGAAAGCAAAAATCATGGAGCCTATGACGGCAAAATCACCAGTCATCGCCATTTTGGCTGCATAACCGACATAATTACCAATTTCACGACCGATAGGGCCTATTATTGAATGCGCAAGAATAACAGCGACTAACAATGAAATAAAAGGCACCACCACAAGGTATAAATACGCAGGAATGATACGTTTAAGGTTAACTTCAATATAAGCTAATGCCATTCCTGCGAATATAGCGGGGATGACTTGCGCTTGATAACCAACTTTTTCTATTACAAAGAAACCAAAATCCCATACATCTGGGATTTGAGACCCAATATTGTAAGCATTCATTAATTGTGGAGAGACCAGTGTAATACCTAAAACAATTCCTAAAACCGGTGTTCCACCAAGCTTTTTAACCGTTGCCCAGCACACAGCAACCGGTAGAAAGTGGAAAATAGCTTCGCCTATTATCCATAAGAAAGAATGTACTGCAGCCCAGAAGGTACTTATTTCAACTAAGGTTTTCCCATCAAACATACGAATATCACCGATGATATTCCTGAAACCTAAAATTAAACCACCGGTAATAATAGCGGGTAATAGAGGAACAAAAATCTCAGCCATATGCGAGATACTACGCTCTAAAAGGCTCATATTTTGGCGAGCAGCGACTTTACTCTGCTCTTTAGTATCACCACTGTGGCCAATGAGTTTATTTAAGACTTTATAAACATCATCAACTTCTGTCCCAATCACAACCTGAAATTGACCTGCATTAGTAAAACAACCTTTTACCATTTTTAAGCTTTCAATTTTTTTAATATCAGCGGCATCATTGTTATTTAATACAAAACGAAGCCTTGTCAGACAATGACTGACACTAGCGATATTGTCTTTTCCACCTATATAATCAATCAAGGAGGCGATATCTAGTTCTTTAATTTTACTCATAATGATGTCCATTTTAGTAATCAACCACAACAATGGGAGCGCTCCCATTAACTGGTCAAATGATAACCAATGAAAAAGATAAATAAAATAAGAGCCGACTTAGAATGTGGTTATGATCACGAAATAAATGGGAACACTCCCAAATTTAGCGAGTGGTATCAATTTATACTATTTTTGAGCGTTAATTATTCAACCTCTAGACTCGCATGTAGTGTCGCAGCCTGAATAAGGTGCGTTACCTTCTGTTCCCCAGAGAGCTGTTTAAATAACAATTCAGCTGCACTCTTCCCTGCTTGAAAATAACCAGGATCAATACTGAATGTATTCTCAAAAATAAACGGAAGCATATCTGAAGCCCCTATTCCGGAAACAATGACGTCACAACGCTGAAGCTCTTGTAATCGTTTTGCTACACCAATCGCTAAAGTATCACTAGCGCATACGATTGCTTGAGTATCGGCTGTTAACACCGCATCCGTCAAATCATAGGCACTATGATGACTTAGTTCACCGGTTTCAAAACGGCTAGTTAACTGATGTGCTTTGCAATAATCCAAGTAAGCATTAAGCCTCATCAAACCTGTTGTTTTATCTTCAGGGTTCACGCCAAGGTAGCTAATAACTTGCTTTCCTAACTGCTGAAGGTGCCCCATCGCTTGCTGGATCATGCCATAATTATCGTAACCGACCGATGAAATAACATCACTATTAACAGCAATTACAACCGCTTTTTGACCTAATAATTCTAATGACGCTAAATCATAATCACTAAAGCCAAATAGGATAATACCGTCAACATGGCGCTTCTGTAGAACAAGCAAGTGCTCATCTGTTTTGCTTGCACTAAGCTGTCCTTCCATGATTAAGGCATCGTAACCATTCGCATAAATAATTTCTAATAGACCACTTACGACCTGATTTTCAGAGACAGATGATAATCGAGAGACAATGATCCCAATCACCTTGCTGGTACCTCCGCCCATCATTTGTGCTGATTTAGAAGGAATAAACCCAGACTCTTGGATAACGCGCTGTACTTTTTCACGTGTACTTACTTTTACTTTAGGATCGTTAGTTAAAACACGTGACACCGTTGATTTTCCAACGCCCGCTAGTTTAGCAATATCCATGATAGTTAATTTTTTAACCATGACTGCTATTTTCCTTAATACAAAAAAGCCCTCTATATTTTACAATATAGAGGGCTTTTTAAAACAAATATTGTATTGACTAAATCAATTAGTTAAATGGATTAACTTGAATAATTGTTTCGTTACGATCTGGGCCAGTAGAAATAAGATCCATTGGCACGCCAGTAATGTCTTCTAAACGTTTGATGTAAGCTTTAGCATTCGCTGGTAATGCATCATAAGTTGTCACACCAAATGAAACTTCAGACCAACCAGGCATGGTTTCATAAATTGGAACAGCTTGCTCATAACCATCAGCACACATTGGTGGTACATCAACCACTTTGCCACCAGGCATAGTGTAACCAGTACAAATTTTGATTTCTTCTAAGCCATCTAAAACATCTAGCTTAGTTAAACAAAAACCAGTAATACTGTTTAATTGCACTGCACGTTTAATAGCAACGGCATCAAACCAACCTGTACGACGTAAACGTCCTGTGGTTGCACCAAACTCATGGCCAATTGTACCCATGTGGTGACCAGCAGGATCTAACTTGTCAATCCCATCGTAAAGCTCTGTAGGGAAAGGTCCTGAACCGACACGAGTGGTATAAGCCTTAACAATACCTAACACATAATCAAGATGCGTTGGGCCAAAACCACTACCAGTAGCAACACCACCTGCAGTCGTGTTTGAAGAAGTTACATACGGGTAAGTACCATGGTCAATATCAAGTAAAGTACCTTGAGCACCTTCAAATAAGATATTCTCACCACGTAAGCGAGCTTTATCTAATTCGTCTGTCACATCAATAACCATACTAATTAATAGCGGTGCTATTTCAGTCATTTCAGCTAATACATCTTCGTAGCTCACTGCCTCTACTTTATAGTAGTTAACTAATTGGAAGTTATGGTATTCAATGACTTCTTTTAATTTAACAGCGAATTTTTCCATGTCGAATAAGTCATCAACGCGTAAACCACGACGAGCAACCTTATCTTCATAAGCAGGACCGATACCACGACCAGTTGTACCAATTGCTTTATTGCCACGCGCTTTTTCACGTGCTACATCTAATGCCACATGGTAAGGAAGGATTAAAGGACAGCCTTCACTGATTGAAAGACGTTCTTTAGCAGGAATGCCTCTTTCGATAAGCATGTTCATTTCTTTGAACAATGCATCTGGTGCTAATACCACACCATTACCGATGACACATTTTACGTTTTCACGCAAAATGCCTGATGGAATCAGATGAAGTACTGTTTTCTCTCCATCGATTACTAGTGTATGACCCGCATTGTGTCCACCTTGATAGCGAACAACCCATTGCGCTTTGTCTGTAAGTAGATCTACTACTTTACCTTTACCTTCATCACCCCATTGAGTGCCAAGAATTACTACATTTTTTCCCATCAGAATCACATATCTCTAGCGAATTGAACGGGGATTTTAGCAAAGTTTAAACAGTTGAATCAATATCTTTGTTAGTTAATACGCATTTATATAATTAAAAACAAAAAAAGGCCGATAAATCGGCCTTTTTACAATGAGTTACTGTTATCTCAATAAATTTAATTTATTAATCTTAATAAACAGATCACATCAAAATTTATTTTTGAGAGCTCATGTATTTAAAGAAATCTGAATCTGGACTTAATACCATCACGTCTTGTTTATCTGCAAAGCTTTTTTGGTAAGCTTGCATACTACGCATGAAGGCATAAAACTCAGGATCTTGAGAGAAAGCTTCAGAATATATCTTTGATGATTCAGCATCACCTCGACCACGTATCTCTGCAGACTCTTTATTCGCTTGAGCTAGCATAATTGATACTTTACGGTCGATGTTTGCGCGGATCACTTCAGACTTCTCTTGACCTTCTGAACGATGCTCTCTTGCAACAGCTTGACGCTCAGCACGCATACGTTTGTAAATACTATTACTCACACCGTCAGGTAAGTTGATTTTCTTGATCCTAACATCAACAACTTTAATACCTAACTCAGATGAACGCGCCATACGTTTCAGTGCTGTTTCCATCACTTCGCCACGTTTACCCGATACAATATCTTTAATCGTATGCGAACCAATTTCGTTACGTAAACCATTATTAATTTTACGTTTTAGTAACGCTTCAGCTTGTAATTTATTACCCCCTGTTGCTAGGTAATAAACGGCTAAATCATCTATCTGCCACTTCACATAAGAATCGATAATTAAATCTTTTTTCTCTGAAGTTACAAAACGATCAGGTTGGTCATCAAGTGTTTGAATACGCGTGTCCATGACACGGACAGCATCAATAAACGGCACTTTAAAATGTAAACCTGGGCCATATACAACCGGTTTATCTTCACTATCACGCTTCACTTTACTAAATTGTAAAACAATACCGTTTTGACCTTCAGTAACAACAAATGCACTGCTTACAAAAACCAAAAATAGAATGGCTGGCAGTATTAAGAATTTTTTCATGATTAGTCTCTCCCAGTAGTTCGAGTACCACGCGTAGCACGTTCGCTACTTGTTGCGCGTTCATCGAGATCTGCTTGTTCATCGGCACGAGAACGTGTTTCAATTTCGGTTTCAACTGGTAAACGAGATGAGCCGTTGTCAGGATTATTCATTAACTTATCAAGAGGTAAGAAAGTTAAATTGCCGCCAGCTTGGTTATCAATCAAAACTTTAGAGCTATTACTAAGCACTCTTTCCATCGTTTCAATATATAAACGTTGACGAGTAACATCAGGGTTAGCTTGGTATTCTGGTAATAGTTGATTGAATTTAGCTACCGCACCTTGCGCTTGTAAAATGATACCTTCTTCATATGAACGTGCTTGTTGTTCGATACGTTTCACTTGACCACGTGCAATCGGTTCTTTCTCACGCTCATAAGCTTCTGCTTCACGTACAAAACGCTCTTCATCTTCTTGTGCTGCAATTGCATCGTCAAAGGCATCTTTAACTTGTTCAGGCGGACGCGTTTGTTGTAAGTTGACATCAACAATCTGGATACCTAGATCATAAGGAGCGATGATTTTATCCAACATTTCCCATGTTTCTTGACGAACCACTTCACGACCCGTTGTTAATGCATCATCCATAGTTGAATGACCAATAACAAAACGTAGAGAGCTATCTAATGCTTGTAATAAACTATTGTCAGCATTAGTTACACTAAACAGATACTTTTCAGGTGCAACAATTCGGTACTGAATTTCCATGGAAACTTGTACGATGTTTTCATCTTCAGTTAACATGAAACCAGTTGTAGGCATGGTACGGAAAGCTTCAACGTTAATCGGAATAATTTGATCAACAAATTTTGGATTCCAATGTAAACCAGGATCAACTTGAGAATGGTAAGCACCAAAACGTAAGACGACACCTCGATCAGATTCCTTAACCGTATACCAACCGCTTGCAAACCAAACAATTGCTATAATGCTTAAGATAGCAATAGCGACAAATTTCCCGCCATTACCACTGCCACTAGGACCTTGCGTTGATTTATTACCAAACAAACCGCCTAAAACACCAGATATTTTTTGAAAAACAACATCTAGATCGGGAGGACCTTGTTCATTTTTTTTGCCGTTTTTGTTCCACGGGTCCTGATCTTTTTTATCATCTTTTCCCGGTTCATTCCAAGCCATGTTAGCTCCTGATTTACTCATAAATTGAATTAATAAAATCTGTTTAATTATGAAACATTTAAAAGAATTTACCAAACACTTAAACTGTTACTGCAATGTAACAATGTTCACACTAATAATAAAGAGTTTATGACATATTAGGTCCACTCTTCCTTATCTAACTCTGCAACAGTTTGGTAGTTACCATCCACCACAAACTCTTCGATATAACTACCTTCCTGTTTAATCAAACGTTGCCAGTCGGTATTATTAAGACGGATATTAATAACACTATTACCATTTTCTGCATATTCTTCATTCTCAATACACTCTAATTGATAAAACAGCGCGCGTAGTTTTCCGTGTGCAGGTGGTATAGATAACTGTAAAGAACGAATTTTCCCAGATAACAACATCGATAATGCATCGAATAACAGGTTAACGCCAATATCTTTTTGTGCAGATAACCAAACTCGAATAGGTTGGCCTGTTTCGTCGTAATCGATTCTTGGTTCAGCTTGTTCTAATGCATCGATTTTATTCATCACCATTAAGTGTGGCACTTCACCTGCATCAATTTCATTTAAAACATGTTCAACGGCATCAATATTCGCTAAATAGTTTTCATCTGAACAATCAACAACATGTAATAGCAACGTCGCTTCACGTGTTTCTTGCAAAGTGGCTTTAAAAGCGGCTACTAAATCATGTGGTAAGTGACGAATAAATCCTACCGTATCCGCTAAAATACAGGTCCCTACATCATCAACAGAGATCTTTCTCAATGTCGGATCTAAGGTAGCAAAAAGTTGGTCAGCAGCATACACTTTTGCGGCGGTAATTTGATTAAATAATGTAGATTTACCAGCATTGGTATAACCCACTAGTGAAACCGTTGGCACTTCATTACGTAAGCGAGAACGACGTCCCTGCTCGCGTTGTTTAGAAACTTTTTCCAAACGTGATTTAATAGTAGTGATACGCGCGCTTAATAAACGTCGATCACTTTCCAGCTGTGTTTCACCTGGACCACGCATTCCGACACCACCTTTTTGTTTATCAAGGTGTGACCAGCCTCGAATCAGCCGACTCGACATATAATGTAGCTGTGCAAGCTCAACCTGTAACTTACCTTCATAGGTTCTTGCGCGTTGTGCAAAGATGTCAAGAATAAGTGCGGTTCTATCAAGCACTAAACATTCGCAAATCTTTTCCATATTACGTAATTGTGCAGGTGTTAAAGCATGATTAAAGATAACAATATCAGCTTCCATGGTGCGTACAGTATCTGCTATTTCCTGTGCTTTACCTGTACCAACAAAAAAACGTGCATGGGGTGACTTACGTGGGCCAGTTACGGTTGCAACTGAATTAACTCCGGCAGAACTGACCAGCAGTTTTAATTCATCAAGATCTTCTTTATTATTTTCATCTGAAAAAGAAACATGGACTAAAACAGCCTGTTCACCGGCTTCGTAACGTTCAAACAATTAACTCTCCAATAGATTAAGTAAGAATTATAAATAGATCTTCATCCTACCACAGCTATAAAATGATTAGATAAAAAAATGGCCTGCCTGCAGGCAAGCCATTGTCATCGATATTAATAAATTATTCTTCGTGCGCAATGGTAGGAACAGCGCGAGAAGGAACGACAGTTGAAATGGCATGCTTATAAACCATTTGACTCACTGTATTCTTTAATAGAATAACAAATTGATCAAAAGACTCTATTTGGCCTTGTAACTTAATACCGTTGACTAAATAAATAGCGACCGGGATACGCTCTTTACGCAGAGTATTCAAGAATGGATCTTGAAGAGATTGTCCTTTTGCCATGTATAGTCCTTATTATTCTTTTTATTATCACAGAACTGCAGTATAACGAAGGGGTCAAAAAAAACCGACTGAAAACCTAAAATTTTGATCCGCACCTCTTTCTATCTCTTTGTTATTTCAATAACTAACGTTTTAATCATGCTTTTTTATTTTAATAAAACCGACTTTATTTTTTCAAAGTTATTCTCATCAGCACTTTCTAACCAAGTAATATCCTGTTTCCAACCTCGCAACCAAGTCATTTGTCTTTTCGCTAATTGTCGCGTCGCCACTACACCACGAAAACGCATCTCTTCATAATCCAGTTTGCCTTCAATATATTCCCACATTTGACGATAACCAACACAACGCATTGAAGGTAAATCTAGATGCAAGTCTCCACGCTGATACAAGCGTTGTACTTCTTGTTCAAAACCTGCAGCTAACATTAAATCAAAACGTTTTTCAATACGCTGATGTAATACTGATTTTTCTGCAGGAGCAATGGCAAACTGCTTAATATCAAAAGGGATAGGATCGCTTTTAACCGCGGTTAGTTCGGTCATGCTTTTACCACTAATACGATAAATTTCAATCGCTCTTGCTAAGCGTTGTGGGTCATTAACATGGATCCGCTCAGCTGATACCGGGTCGATGTCACGTAATTCATCGTGCAATGCTTGCCAGCTAGTTTCTTTTACTTGCAGCTCGATTGCTGCTCGAATAGCACTATTAGCACTAGGTAATGGCGATAAACCTTCTACCAAAGCTTTGTAATACAACATGGTTCCACCAACCAACAAAGGCGTATTACCACGAGCAACAATTTCTCCCATTAAACGCAGTGCATCATCACGGAAGTTACCCGCCGAGTAACTGTCCTTTGGATCGATAATATCAACCAATAAGTGCGGCGCTAATGCTTGTTCTTGTGCACTGGGTTTAGCCGTTCCAATATCCATGCCTTTATAGATTAATGCGGAGTCAACACTGATGATTTCACATTGGCATTGTTGCGCAAGTTTGATTGCTAAATCAGTTTTTCCAGATGCCGTTGGTCCCATTAAAAAAATAGCGGTCGGAAATGAAGCGGTGTTTATATTGGACATGCTATTGAATACCTTGTAATAACAGCGATAGATCGGGTTGCTTGAAACAGCGTTGTAAATGTGTTGCGGATAATGGTATTAACGACCTTAACAATGTTTCTATTTGCGTTAATGAAGGAGCGGTTGCCGTTTCATTGGCGACTAATAACGCCCCTAATTGTTGGCAAATTAATTCAACCTGTTGCTGATCACTGTCATTGATAGTGGATGCGTGACTTTGTTTTAAGAAATCAAACAAAGCAGGCAAAATAACTGCAATAGGTGAATGTCTAAAAGGCGCAGGCACCTGACTAACAATCAAAAATTGAGACTGAAATTTATAACTAAAACCAAGTCGATTTAACAAGGTTTCTACCTGTTGTGCTATTTGTTGCATTGCTTCATCTAATTTAAATCGCACGGGCAATAATAAAGGTTGAGAGATAATTTCACCATTTTGCCAAGCAGTAACTAAATGCTCGCTAACCATGACCTCATTGGCATCCTTTAATGACATTATCAATAAACCATTATTAGATAACGCCATCAACTCAGGCTGTAACGGCTGTAATAATAAATAATCTGCACCGATTGAAGACACTACATTGGCGACTTGTCCACCAGCACTTTTACTTGACGGCGAGTTATGTGTCGAAGGAGAAACAATATTTTGTTGGTAAGCTTCAGCAACAAAATCACAATAAGCTTCTACTTGTTGTTGATCGAGTCCTGGCCTCTGTACTGCAGGTGAAAAATGATGATTAGCAGTGCCAGATGATGATCCTTGGTTGCCCTCCCCAACACGGTTATTGGTAACCGCATCTGAATAATGAGGGCGGCTATGGTCTTGATAATTGTTATGACTATTACCGCTATTACTTACACTATCTGCGTTGCTTGTCGCACCAGAGGTTTGAGTACCACTGATGTTAGTAGGTGCTTGATAGTCATGCCCAGCAGTTTGCGTACTTAAGCCAGTATGATGGCTTAATAACGAACTGTCATTTAGTGTACTGTTCAGGGTACTACTAATAAAATCATGCACCCAACGCGCTTGATGAAACCTAACCTCATGCTTAGCAGGGTGGACATTAACATCGACCTCTTTTGCATCACACTCAATATAAATAATGTACCCAGGAAACATACCCGGCGGTAAAAAGTGAGCATAAACTTGCTTGATTGCATGATTAACTAATTTATCGCGGATCATACGCCCATTAATATAACAATATTGCACGTCGGCTAAAGGTCTTGGCGATAAACGATCCGATACCCAACCTGAAATTTTTAATCCTTGATCTGCATGTTCAAAAAAAACAGCATGTTGAATAAATTGCTCACTGCACACCGCTGCAATACGTTTTTCTTGTTGGCTTTGTTGTGGAGCAGCACGATATTGTCGTACCACTTTATTATTGTGTTTCAAACTGATTGCAATATCAAAACGGCTAAGCGCAATACGTTTTATTAATTCATCAATATGTTGAAACTCTGTCTTTTCAGTTTTTAGAAAGCGGCGACGCGCAGGTGTATTAAAAAACAGATCTAACACTTCTACCGTCGTACCTTGAGGATGAGCTGCAGGCTGTACATTCACTTGCATATCTCGACCTTCCGCAATGGCTTGCCAAGCTTGCTCTTGATCTGCTGGTTTTGAAGTAAACGTTAAACGAGCCACCGAACTAACACTGGCTAATGCTTCACCTCTAAAACCTAAACTAACAATCGCTTCTAGGTCATCAAGGTGGCTTATTTTACTGGTGGCATGTCGACTTAAAGCAAGAGTAAGTTGGTCTTTACTAACCCCATTACCATTGTCTTTAATACGAATACATTTAGCACCACCTTGCTCAATCTCTATTTCAATCCGGGTTGCTCCGGCATCTAAACTATTTTCGACTAACTCTTTAACGACTGAAGCGGGTCGCTCGACCACTTCTCCAGCAGCGATTTGGTTCGCTAAACGTGCAGGTAATATTTGAATAGACATGCTTTTACACTCGCAGTACTAGCTGATAGGGATAGTAAGCACTTGCCCAACGGCCAGTGAATTAGAACGTAGATTATTGGTTGATTTAATGGCAGTGGTTGTGGTGCCATAACGCTGGGCAATAACCGATAAAGATTCCCCACTGCGCACTTTGTGTTCTGTTTGTTGCACTTTTTGTGTTGGGATTCTTAATACTTGGCCAACAAATAAGGTACTTGAGCGTAACTTATTATACAGTTTCAGTTGCTCTGACGTTGTTCCATACTGATAAGCGATAACTGACAGCGATTCACCACTTTTCACCTTATGCGATTCAGGCAAAGAGGGGCTGACATAGTCCGCACTGGGTATGTTTAGTACCTGCCCGACTAATAGGCGAGAAGAACTTAAATTGTTATAGGCTTTAAATTGCTTTGAAGTGCGATCATATTTTTCAGCAATCACAGATAATGATTCACCACTACTGACCTTATGCTGAGTAGGCACCACAACTTTTTTAACGGCAACCGTCGTCGTCCCCGGGACGTTAATTTTTTGTCCCACACGTAAACTGCTAGACTTTAATTGATTATAATCTTTTAGTGTTTTTGTGCTCATGTCATATTGACTTGCAATCACCGATAACGAGTCACCACTTTTAACACGGTAAATAAGGTCCGGTCGTTGAGTAGCAATTTGTTGTTGATTACCTGGAATTTTTATTTTTTGACCAATCAGTAAAGACGTACTTTTAAGGTTGTTATATTGTTTTAGTTGCGCCGTTGTGGATGCATATTTTTGTGCGATCGCAGATAAAGACTCACCACGTTGCACTTTATGCGTTTGCGCTTTGATAACCTTATTTTCCTGTTGTGATTGTTTTGGTTCAGCGGCAGCTAATGCAGGTTTCTGTTGTTCAGAAAGTTTTAGCTTCTGGCCAACAAACAAGGTCGTCGTTTTTAAATCGTTATAATCTTTAATTTCAGCAATGCTTTTATTGTACTGGCTAGCAATCACAGATAACGACTCACCACGTTGTACTTTATGTACCTCGGGAGTTGTAACAATGGGTGCTTGTACACTTGGTGTTGCAGTAGTTGCGACTTCAATATAGACACCGGGTATCTTAATTTTTTGGCCAACTTGTAATGATGAACGCTGTAACTTGTTATAAGACTTTAACTGAGCAATGCTTTTATCATATTGACTAGCAATCACAGACAAGGACTCACCCCGTTTAACTTGATGAACTTGTTCTTTTTGCAGCAGTCGTTGAGTCACAGGTTTAGACGTATTCACTGGCGTGGTTGATGCGATTCTAGTTTGAACATCACCGGGAATATTAATCTTTTGTCCAATCGCTAAGATTGTCGAACGCAATTGATTGTATTCAGCTAATGTTTTTGTACTTTGTTGGTATTTAGCTGCAATCAAAGATAATGATTCACCACGTTTTACAACATGAGTTTGTGCTTTTCTTTTGACCGGCGCCGCGATCTGTTGGCTCGTTGGCTCATTTGCAGCAACTTGATAATTAGGTGGAATACTTAACACTTGACCAATTCGTAATGAATTCGATTTTAAATGATTAAATGATTTAAGTTCATTACTCGTTACACTATAGCGTCTTGCTAATACCGATAAAGACTCTCCACTTCTTACAGTATGTTTAATCGCACGTTTTTTCTGAGCGAATAGACTACCTTGAGGTGGTTTGTCGTTAAAATGCTTATAAATTCCTTTATAAACAGCACTCGCAATTTTATTTTGAAACTCAGCTTGGTTTAATAAGCGTTCTTCAGTGCGGTTAGTAATAAAACCTGCTTCTACTAAAATAGAAGGAATATCTGGCGACTTAAGCACCGCTAGGCTCGCATGCACAGGTTTTTTCTTATGCATTTGAGTGACTTTAGAAAGCTCCATCGTCACTAAATCACCGATCGTATAACCTACGCCCATGGTATTACCCATCGACATGTCCAATAACATTTTATTCAGAAATGGCACACTATCCGAATCTTGAATAATATCACCAGCCCCTCCTAATAATTCAGAGTGCGCTTCGTGTTTTTCCATCCAGCGACCTAATTCAGTGGTTGCTCTACGGTTTGATAATACCCATACGGAAGCCCCTCTAGGTTGGCTTGAAGTAAAACCATCGGCATGGATAGAAACGAGAAAGTCAGCTTTTCCTTTTCGTGCAATTTCAGAGCGTTTATTCAAATTAACAAAATAATCACCAGTCCTAATTAAAAAAGACTGCATTCCTTTTTGTGAATCAATTTTAGCTTTTAAACGTTTAGCAATTTGTAGAGTGACTTTTTTTTCGTAGGTATATTTACCTAATGCACCAGGATCATCTCCACCATGTCCCGCATCAACTGCAATAATAATATCGCGGCCATTTGGCACAGCAGCAATACTTTTTGGTACCTTGGTAACAATATTTGGCAGGTCGATGACTAAGCGGTGTCCATAGGGTTTTGCTGGTCGTAAACTAAAAACTTTCGCTTTACTGGCTCTTTTTAAATCAACAACTAAACGGAATGTGCCACTTTCACCACTCGCACTTTCACGAATATTTTTGATCAACACACCTTTATTGCTAATCTTTTTTAAGTTTGCTTTGTTATTGGTGGTTTTTAAGTCCACCACTAGGCGATCTGGATGTGTCAGATAATGGGTTTCATAATCGGGTTTTTGAGCAAGATCTAATACAATACGCGTATTATCAGGAGATGGCCAAGTTCGTACCCCTTTGAGCTCATTCTTTTGAGCAGCAGAGACATTAAAACTAATGCTTTGTAATATAAATACAAAGCACAGCAAACATAACACTGATGTTAATCGTGTTAATTTGATTGAAGACGATAAAGTCTTAACTGAACCGGGCTTTTTTTCCTGCGCTATCATAAATTTTTCAATACTCTTAATCCAATTTCAGTATTTGCTTGTAAAGTGACTTCACGTTGGTCATCGATATAAACCAATGTTAAATCTAAATCTGGAGGCGGCAAAAATCCAATACCACGCTCAGGCCATTCAACTAAACAATGACTTGAATCACCAAAATAATCACGAATACCCATAAACTCTAACTCTTCAGGGTCCGATAAACGGTATAAGTCAAAATGATAAACCTGCCAATCTGCCAATTCATAAGGCTCAACTAAAGTATATGTAGGGCTTTTAACGTTACCTTGATGACCTAAGCCTTGAATAAAACCACGCGTTAATGTTGTTTTACCCGCGCCTAAATCTCCGTGTAAATAAATACAGGTAGCGAGTTCACAGGCTTTACTTAAACGTTTACCAAACAAAACTGTTTGGTCTGCATCCTGTAGTTTTTCTTTTAATAAAGTAGACATTTCTTTTTACTGACTTCCAATATGGTTGATAGTTCTCATTATTAACGATCTCTGTAAAAAGAGTCACTTAATAAATAAATGGCATAAAGCTACCGTTTCTAATAGTACCAGAAAGCATATCCCGCATACCACCTCTAGCCACCACAAGCTAAAAAACATTATTATCATAGACTATTTAAAGTCAATTGGTGCTAAACAAAGCTAACCAACATGTCTATTTTTCACCGCATCTGCTTCAACGCATAGCCCTTAACTACATATTCTATAGCGATATGGCTAAGCCCTTTGAGAACAATCCGAGTAAGTTAATTTAAACTCGATAACTGGACTGGTATCCAAACATAGACACAGACAGACACAATTAAGGCTCACGCCATTAATCTTAATGTAATCTTACTGAACCAGATAAAAACATTATAAAACAATACTATAAAATAATACTCAGATGATTTCAAAGTAACCTAAGCGTGCTAACAAAATACTGACCAGAGTATGTTAAACTCTACTTTATACAGAATCTGAGCCCATCCCTTTCACCTTTTGATATAAAGCTAACAATGAAAAATACTCAACCAAGCGCCCCTTCATCACTTACAAATGCAATTTCATCTACTCCTTCAGATGACATTTCCACGGCTAAAAGTACCGACCTTTCTGAAACAGAGCTTAGGGCACTTGCTAAAAAAATTAAATCATGGGGCAAGGAGTTAGGTTTTCAAAAGGTAGGCATTAGTGATATTGACTTAAAAGATCAGGAAGCTAACTTACAAACTTGGTTAGATAACCAGTACCACGGCGAAATGGATTACATGGCAAAACATGGCATGATGCGTGCCCGTCCCGATCAATTATTACCTGGCACTTTACGCGTTATTTCAGTACGCATGGATTACTTACCTGAAGAGGCGCAATTTGCCTCCAACTTAGAAGATAAAAATCTCGCTTATATCAGCCGTTACGCTTTAGGCAGAGATTACCATAAGGTGTTACGTAAAAAATTAAAACAGCTCGGAGATAAAATTCAAAGTGAATTTAGCGACTTAGGCTTTCGCCCTTTCGTTGATAGCGCACCAATATTAGAAAGACCATTAGCAGAAAAAGCGGGACTGGGTTGGACTGGTAAGCACTCACTATTACTTGATAAAGATGCAGGTTCATGGTTTTTTATTGGGGAACTATTAATTGATTTACCTTTACCCACAGACCAAGCACAAACAGCTGAATGCGGGCAATGTGTCGCCTGCATGACAATCTGCCCAACTCAAGCAATTGTAGCCCCTTACGTCGTTGATGGCAGACGTTGTATCTCTTATCTAACCATTGAATTATATGGTGCAATCCCAGTAGAGTTTCGTAAAGCGATAGGAAATCGTATTTATGGCTGCGATGACTGTCAGTTGATTTGTCCTTGGAATCGCTTTGCAGAAACAACCCAAGAATCGGACTATCAAGCAAAAGACTTTTTACAAAACCAATCACTAATAACCTTATTTAATTGGTCCGAGACTACTTTTTTAAAAAATACGGAAGGCTCGCCAATTCGAAGGATTGGGCACCAACGCTGGTTAAGAAATATCGCCGTTGCTTTAGGCAATGCGCCAAGCAGTATCGAAACCATTACCGCTTTACAAAATAAACTTGAATTAAGTGATGATGAGATCGTTAATGAACATATTCAATGGGCATTAACCGAACAACAACAAAACATGCCAATCAGTATTGACCGTTTAAATAAACGTTTAATTAATGCGGTAAAAAAAGGGTTACCAAGAGATGCCTAACAATTATCAGCTGACTCATTAACACTCTGCAGGTCTTGTAACGGCCAGCGTGGTTTTGCTTTTATTTCCAAACCTTGCGTATGCCCAGCTTTTAAACGTTGCATTCCAGCATAGGCAATCATCGCACCATTATCAGTACAAAATTCACTACGAGGGTAGAACACTTCACCACCCAACTTTTTCATCGTAGCCGCAAGCTGCTCACGTAAAGCCGTGTTAGCACTTACTCCACCGGCAACCACCAAACGCTTCAAACCAGTCTGTTTTAAGGCTCGTTTACACTTTATCGCAATCGTATCAATCACAGCTTCTTGAAATGCATAAGCAATATCAGCTTGTGTCTGACCATCTTTTCCTTCACGCGCAATCGTTACCGCGGCAGACGTTTTTAAACCACTAAAGCTAAAGTCTAAGCCAGGTCTATCAGTCATTGGGCGCGGAAACTTAAAACGCCCCGCTACACCTTGCTCAGCCATTTTAGCTAAACGCGGTCCACCTGGGTAATCCAACCCTAACAATTTAGCTGTTTTATCAAATGCTTCACCCGCAGCATCATCAATACTTTCACCTAATAAGGTGTATTCACCAATAGCATCAACTTGCACTAATAAGGTATGACCACCTGATACGAGCAATGCGACAAAGGGAAAATCAGGTTTATGTTCTTCTAACATAGGCGCGAGTAAGTGACCTTCCATGTGATGCACTGCTATTGCAGGTTTACCCCATGCGTAGGCTAAGCTACGGCCAATACAAGAACCGACTAATAATGCGCCTACTAGCCCCGGACCCGCAGTATAAGCAATAGCATCGATATCATCTTTAGTACAATTAGCGAGTTTCAAAGCATCTTTGATTAGTGGAATTGTTTTACGAACATGGTCACGTGACGCTAACTCAGGAACAACACCACCATAATCAGCGTGTAATTTCACCTGACTATATAATTGGTGAGATAACAAACCTTGTTGATCGTCATAAACAGCAATACCTGTTTCATCACATGACGTTTCAATGCCTAAAATGCGCATAATAAACAACCTTATAGCTAAAACAATTAGCTCAT
>Ga0316197_10000139_pt1 | contig 54015 bp, 43 predicted proteins | sample OudBiesiAoxic_MG_FD_204939 | JGI IMG/M metagenome (GOLD analysis project Ga0316197, IMG submission 204939) | Coastal sediment microbial communities from Oude Bieten Haven, Netherlands - site A oxic | ecosystem: Environmental > Aquatic > Marine > Coastal > Sediment | place: Netherlands... | reverse complement strand
GTGTAGTATTTGAATATCACGCATCTTGCTTTCAATCTTTTGTGTTTGTGGTGAATTCATTAGATCAGAAGGTAAGGTGCGTGTCTACTTATTGAACTACAAAGGTATTTTGTGGGGATTCGTAAGCACCAAGCGTTAGTACGTAGGAAAAAGATGTACCTATATCGAGCACTTAACGAACCTGAGATTTTAACTGGCATACTCAAGGCAAAAGCATTGGGTCAATTTTTGGCTCCTGCAACTCCACCATTACCAGTCCCATTTCCTATTGGGGAAACTGAGTTTATGGCTATGTATAAGCACCAATATGGGGAAAACTACTCTACATCAGGTATTTCGGTAACAAGCTCTAGAGAGATAGCTGTTGAGAAATATGGTCTTAAGTTTGGTGTTATAGTGAAGTTTAAAGTAAGTAGCTTGCTCGAATCTGGTATGTCGATACTGTCTTTGAAGGATGAGTTAGCGCCACACTTGATTCGATACCCAGCAGATGAAGAGTCCATAGTGCTCTGTGAGCATATTCCACTGTCTATGGTTTGTGAGGTTATTTCGGGTAAAAGTAATAATGAGCATTATGAGAACTTCATAAAGTATCTTTGAGAGCGAACTAACAATGCGGGTTAAACAGATTCACAAGACCTTATATTAAACATAACACCCGAACTACGATCTTTCGAAAGGCTGCCATGCAATCTTCATCTGTGAGTGTCTGGTAGCATATAGGCGTGCGATCTGAGCTCGTTGAATACGATGTTATGTGTAGAGGTAATATGATTAAAATTCAGAGCTATGAAAACTATCTAAATTCAGAGATAGAGGAGCTGTTATCTGATGAAAAAATAGCACAGTTATCAGAATACAAAAAACGTGACAGTTATGGCCCCTTTGCTTGTGCGGAGTTGATGCTGCCTACACTTGTCACTGTGTACATCTTACAACCTTTTTTCAAATCAATAATTTCTGAGTTTGGAAAAGATACTTATTCTGAGATCAAGAATAGACTTGCCAGTTTTAGTCGTGACGCTAAAAAGAAAAGTCGAATAGAACCAAGTTTTGGTCGTTTTCAAGTTGATAGAAAATTCTCCCATGAACTTTCTTTTTCTGCACAGATTGGCGAACGTAAAACATTAAAGCTTATGTTTCCTGTCGATTTTTCAGACATAGAGTATTTGAAAGCGACTAGTTGTTTTCTTGATTTTCTGAAAAATCATGAACTTGGTTTAGCAAATTTAGAATCAATCGGTGTAGACATTAATAATCGGTTTGTTCGCAACTCTATAGGTATTATTTACGAACCAGAACTAAAAGCACTTCGTTGGTATAACCCTATGCCAGAGCATGTCATAGAAGAAATTCGTAGAGAAATTGAGCAAAAAAACACATAACAATGTGGGTTAAGTCGATCCCTAATGGCTTGCTTGAACATAACCCCCGAAGTAAGAATCACGAGAAGGTCGCCAATGGCGGCCTTTTTTACGTTACAGGGTTATGATTTTGGTTATCTATAGCGCCTGACTTAGCATTCGTTATCCACCGATTTTGTGGATGAAAAACGAGCGAGTTAACATAACGTGCATTGGCCGCACCGAATTTGTTAGAACCATTTAGAAATGTCACACGGCTAAATAAGAAAAAGGTCACGTCTGTGGCCTTTTCTAACTCATTTCTGCCCCTAAGTGAGTTTCAGATCATTTATCCCGGACTTTAGATCTGCGAAATTTGCCTTCGAAAAAGTAATGCTATTCCGAAACTAGAAAGTGAATAGCTACGCACAGACTGGGTAAGAAGAAAATGCTAGATCACAAGACCTACCTCGCTCTGGGACAAAAGCGCCTTAGAGCCAGTAGAAGTGGGCACTGGTGCGGTACAGCCCACTCCTGAGCGAATGTGTAATCGAGGAAATTAGTAATTTCGGGCTTTGGTTAGATGCCAACCGTTACCATGCCTGCACTTATAAACCTCTAACGCAATGCCTTGCTCTTCGTAAATTATACTTGCTCTGATTTTCGCTTCCTTGCTTGTTAAGTACGAATTTTTATACTCGTTGGTAGCAGATGTACACTTGCTACACTTTTGACTAGGAGTCATTCTACATTTTGGCGATAAATGCCAGTAATTGCACCTTTGACATTTATACGGTGCTAACTCATTGTCATAAACATTCTTGGAGTATTCAGCTGCGCTTTGTGCTTCAAACTCCGTATAGTAGAAGCTTAAAGGTTTGCCGGATACTTTCCCTAAGCACGTATCACTTTTCATGCCAGCACCTCACCACAAATGTTGGATGAGTTCTCAGCATAGTAACGAGACATAAAACGATTACAATTAAAGTTTATTTGGTTCAATGCAGCCTCTACGCCTGCATCAGTAATACGTTCACTGTAACTATAACCAGACATACCTTTAGAGTTTTGATAAAAACGTCCGTTTGGATCAATCATCAAGTATGACTCAGTCATTGTATTGTTTGATTCAGCGGAGATTGGTAAGCCTTTACCTGAATGTCGTTCAGCAAAACTGCTAAATTGTTCATCTGAAATTAGCAAGTCAGTCCTACCAGTCGGCATGACTTGAAGAACTTTCCATTTATCTAGCGACATACTGGAAATTAGCGGAGAAAAGTCTTCTTCCCAATTTAGAGCATTTACAACGGTGTTTATTTTGGTCTTCAAGCCTTTTTGAGTGTGCGATAGATGTTGGATTGCGAGCTTAAGCTCATCTATGTTAAATGAATTGCCTTTTCTATCAATACGACCTAACTCTCTTCTTACTGGATGTTGTTGACTATCGAAGCTGATACCAACCATATCTAAAGTGTTAGGAGGTAACTCAAAACGACTTCTTAGCAGGTAGCTGCCGTTAGTAATAATTGAAGTTTTGAATCCTTTTTGTTTTGCCATTCCTAAGGCCGTAGAGAACGAGCTACCTAGCAGCATTGGCTCACCACCAGCGAAATTTAAACGTACATCTTGGTAACCAAGAGTTCTTTTTATCTCTGGGTCACCATGAATGAAATAGTTAGCTAGCTTGTCGAGCAGTTTTTCAATTGCATCCAATGAACGATGCAGTTCATTGGGTTTTCCCCACTTAGCAAAGCAATAGGTACAGTTATAGTTGCACGTCTCTGTTATGTGCCAGTTGATTACGAGTTCATTTAACTGACTAGAGGCCGTTTCGTTCGTTGTGTTAGTAACAAGGTGGGTTTCTGTAGACATACGTATACTCCTTGACAGGCCTACTCTTGTAGGCCGTAAAGTTTTTACATGGCGGACGGTAAGCGTCAGAGTAGGAGCATCGGGCTCCAGTACACCAAGATTGGATGAATGAATTAAATGTAGTTTATGGGTTGCGCATTAAGTTGCGTCTCGTTTTGAGGGCGTCCTCATGGTTTATTACCATACCAAGTTTTTGTCGTTGGCAGATAAGTAGCCACCATTCAGCTGCAATAATGCCTCGCTTCAAATCAGGAATAGTAGAATTCTTTTTTGTTCTTCTGCGGACTGCTTTGTAACATTCACTTGCGATTGCACGTACATCAGGATCAGGGTCTGACTGTTTGATGAAATACAGTGCCTTATGAACTTTACCGTTAAGGTCAACCCCTAATTCAGTTAATGCCTTTAAGTACCCTTGTCGCCAAACTGAAGACTGCTCAACTATTTGTTCGGCTGTGTATTGTTTTTCTCTCGCTTTTTCACCTTTACGAAGGCGTAAACGGCTTAGGCAAAACTCTGCTAACTCATTAGTGCATGTAACATAAGGTTCCATCAAAGCTTTCAAACGGTTTTCAGCTGACTCGGTCAACTTAACATCTAGGTGTTTCTCAAACAGCCGAGTAGCTAGATCACATACAGGAATATACCATTGAGCTAAATTACTTTGGTTCAATGGACTTCCCAAAGAAATCGATTCATCAGTTAGCGGTAGAGTATAGGAGCGCATTAGTAACAGTCGATGACGAAAGGATTTGTTAGGATGTAAACGATCAAGCCCTTCTAGTAGTTGTTTGAGCTGGTCATCATGCCTTTTCTGCTCTTCAGGCTGGCATGCTCCGGTTACTTCTTTTCTTAAAATGCCTATACTTTTATCGATGTATGGAAGTAGGTTTTGCTCGTGTAAACAACGAGTGGCGGTGACCGTCCACTCAGGGATTAACGTTTTAGGAAAATCATCTGTTTCTGGAAGCTGATTAAACAGCCCACGCCACCATTCAGAACAGGCCCAGATAAACTCGGATGATCCTCCCTTTCTTGCAGGAAAAGTAGCAGATAAAACATGAAGTTGTTCGCGAGCTTCTAACGTATCTAGGTTTGCTAAGAAAAGATCTTTCCAAACACCAAAGAAAGTTTCGCATACCCATCTCTCAGAGCTTTTAGACAATTCTGGCAATCTTTGTTTGTTGCTCAAAATACGGTCAAAATCTTGCTGAATTGACCATTGGATCCATGCTTCTAATTGTTTAGGAGTTAACTGAGAACATAAATCCTCGAGCTCTTTTTTCAGACGAATATCAAACTTATCGTGTTCGTATGTTCTCCAGTCAATATCGCTCTGAATGTGACGGTAGATATCGCTAAAATATCGCTCTATGTGGTTAGCCCACTCTTTAGCCTCTAGATCTTCAACACTGTCTACGTTGAAATTAAGAATTAGAACCTTCTCAAGCTCTCGCTTTGTGTTGTTGAGCCAATTAGTTAGAGAGCTTTTGACCTCTTCGTCATCAAAGTCTTTTTGCCAAACTAGTGACTCAAGTCTTTCCCAAGGGGAGTCCCAGAAAAATCTAGATGGGTCAAAAGAAATTCGTCCCATTTCAGCATCATATTTGAGCCATGCTCTTAAGAATTCTAGACCTAGTTGGATTGATTGAGCGTGTTCGCTAGGGGAGCTAGAATCATCGTTTGATGAAGCTAGCGATAGTAGTCCATTAACTAAGGTCGAGTCGTCTGAATGATAGTTTAAACAGTCAAACGGTGGCGCGATAAAGTAGAAGCAATCCCAAAGAATGCGCATTCTCTCATTTTCATTTAGAGAGCTAAATGCTTCATCATTAAAGAACTCTTTGGTGAAAAAAAGCTCATCACCATAGTGATTTCGAACAAACCAAGCATATGAGTGAAGATGTCTTTCTATCCCCGCCTTATAGAAACCGTGAGGAGAGGTTGGAAAATATGTGCTTGCCACATCAGTCAAAAATTTGAAAAGCAATGACTCTCTATAAGAATCGTCATCACGAAATGGCTGTAACCGAAAACGTATATTTACATTTTGGCAAAACGCAAGCGCTATGCATTTTTCTGGTTCAGAGTTCTGCTCGTTAGCAGTAGCCAACGCTTCTTCAAGACTGGAAGAGCGGTAAAAAACATCAATCCAGTTTTCTGAAAAGTGTTTAATCAATAACGTTCGGAAATTGTCTTTAACTTCAAATTCGTCAAGTGCTTGTACGAAACGTTCGACGGGATCTTTTTTTTCATCGAGGGAGCGATTGCCAAATGGCGCATCTATCCTGCACATAGTTTTCTCCAATAAAAATGGGAGTTAGGTTTCACATATAGAATTAACCGGAGCAGTGTCCGGATTTGCAGCTGAAACCTCCCGTGCAATAGAGGGGAGCGGAAAAGTGAGTAACGTACTCGATAGCCGACTGCAATTTAGTCCAATAGAAGGTAAGTTAATTCTGTCGCCTTGTCAACGGGTTAGTGATTCGATACGAAAAATGAGTACCCTTATCAGAGCTTAGTTTGACTGCGTAAAACAATTATACCCAGAGACGTTTTACGGTGCTCGCAAGTGTCAGGGCGATCTGCTCTGACTCACCTTTGCCCCATTGCTTCTCAGACCCACCGAGCGGAATCCTTCGAGCGTTCTAGGATAGACCAAATTTATTTAATCTATGTGTACGGGAGCTATACGGATATTTTCGATAGTTTTCTCCCGAATTTCTCTTTCGATTCACACAATAGTATGATACTGGTTGAGTTTCATAATGGACGACCGCAACATAGGTAAAATGAAAATAAGGACGAGTTCCGTCTATAGAGCGTTTGGCATTTACGTGTAGTTTTAGCTATGAGGAGTCCAAATGGGTGACTGGGATCATTTACATGATATGTATAATGAAGGTTATAGCGCTGATCAAATAGCGGACGCAGCAGCTTGCGGGTATAACCCATATGAATTTGACCTAGATGATTTAGGGTATTCTTCTAAAGAATGGGAAGCTGTTGATAGCAATTTCAATTCAGAGTTATCTGAAGTTAATCCTGAATTAAAGGCAATTTTTGATGGGCTGGTAGATAGTGCCGAAACATTCTACAAGCTTACAAATCGTTATTTACAGATTTGGGGGGAATTAGGAGAGTTATATGCCGAAATTAAGTATGGTATTAAGCGGCACAAACCACATACTAAAGGCTCAGACGGAAAGCTAGGAAATGATTTCATCGAAATAAAAACGATTTCTCCTGAAAAAAGTAAAGAAGAAGTAAAAGTGAAACGCGCTGGAAACTTTAATAAGCTTCTAATTGTAAAAATATCCTCAGACTTTTCGTTTGAAGGGCAGTTAATTGCCCGAAAAGATCTACCGAAAGGTGAAGGTAAGCATGCGAGAGCTTCATGGGCTGGTAAGCAAACTGTAATCACAAAGCCACAAACTGTAATTACAAAATCAATGACAAGTTCACCTGAAGCTAAAATATATGCAGCCCTAAAGTCTCCTACCTCTTTAGATCCCGAACTTCAAAACAAGCTTGGTTTGTCGGAGTCAGATTTCACCAGAGCAGTTAATGAACTTTCGCAATCCCAAAAGATTAAGCGTTCGCTAGAAGATAATAAAAAATGGGTACGTAATACAAAGTAGTCTAATAAAGCGATTAAGACAGAGTTAAAACAACACAATATCACTGTGAGTATCGACGTGTTAGGCAAAAATTCTGTTGAACCATCACAGTTGGTACTACTTAACACGAAAATGCCCCAATAAGTGTGCAGGTAACATTGGTAATGGTTTTTCTTCGTGATGCATAATTCCCTTACTAAATCTTATTGGGCAAAAGGCAAGACTTGCCCCCATTTTATTTATAGCCAATCTCCTCATTACACCAGTGTTATACTGTAATGCCCGTCAAGTTCCTATTACTCAATCATTGTCATAGAAAATAAATTGATCTTCTTTAATATATGCCGACTAAGTTATTAAAAGTTGGTGATTTATACATGGCAGATGGCGATATTAATTTTGATTGGAACGAACCAGTTCCATATACAGATAGTGAAGGCAGTGTAAGCGTGCTTTTCCCGGTTGATACTTTGGAGCGAGGGAAATACGCTAAATTTCTACACGATTACCTTGTCGATAACTCATCGAAAAATGGCTACGTTCTTAATCTGAACGCACAATGGGGAGCGGGTAAGACTTACTTCATCAACCGTTGGATAGACAGTATCAAAGAAAAGCATCCTGTCGTGTATATTGATGCATGGAAACAGGATTATTCCGACGACCCGATGCTGACGGTTATCTCTTCGATAATTAACGCTCTTGAAGTGCACCTGCCAGATGGAAATCAGAAAGCGATAGCGTTAAAAAACAAAGCTACTCGTTTCTTTAAGGCCGCAGCACCGCTACTCGCTAAAGGCTTAATTAAAAAAGCTACGGGTATGAACGTCGATGAGATTGACCCAAAGGATGACAACGACTCACTAAACACAGACCTATATAACCTAAGTGGTGAAGCGGGTGCAGCATTGGCTAAGTGCCTAGTGGACGACCATAACGAAAAACTAAAGACAGTCGAATACCTTCGTGCAGACATTAAATCCCTAATCGAAGCCATCGACCCGAAGAAAAACCTAAAGACACCCGCGTTTGTATTTATCGACGAGCTAGACCGCTGCCGTCCTAGTTATGCTGTGGAGATGCTAGAGGTTATTAAGCACTTCTTCGAGTTGGAGAATATTGTTTTTGTAGTGGCGACGGATACCGCACAGCTACAACACGCTGTTAAAGCGGTTTACGGTGAAGGGTTTGACGCGCAGACCTACCTAGGACGATTCTTCCGCCGTCGTTACTCTCTACCGATTTCTAAGTCGAGGTATGAGTTCGTCAAGAATATGATTGGTGTGGAATTTGAAATAAAGCATGACTGGAGAAGGTATTCCCCTGCAATAACGGTGGGCGGTAACCTCTGGAACTTGGTATCGATAGTTGCTGGTAGATTCAACTTGTCGTTAAGAGAAACGGAGCAACTAGCCGATAGATTTCTAGCTGTACTAAGCAGTGACACACCTACAATAAACCCGTATTTATTGCTGATTCTATTTGCTCTACGTGATAAGCACTATAGCGTGTACGAGAGTTGGTTAGCGCACGGGAACGATAACGTCCATAAGGGTTTCAATGACCTAAAAGATGTAATTGAAGAATCTAAATTGTCCCAGATACAGATTCCTTTCCATCGCAGTAATGATGGCTCTATGGTGGCAATTACAGGAGATGGCACGTTTAGTTTTGGATTATTAGAGTTTCTCGATTACATGAATCGTTACTGCTCTATGAAGTCTCAGGGCGACAAGACCCAAGTGGAGGGAAGTCTACGTCAGAGTACGGGGTATGATGAAGAGGGAGCCCTAAAGAACCACTTGTTATTGGATTTTTTAAGGTTAGAGGCTACGAAGGCTCAATACATACAGTGGGTAGAGTACGCGACTTCCTTTGACGAATAAGTAATATTGTAGTGGATGAGTAAAGGTGGCCATTACTTTATAGGTAATGACCACCTTTACAGTACTAGAAGTTATCCGAAATATCACTATCTACTTAAATTCGTAACTCGCTTTTGTCCAAATGCTTGCTAGTAGTTCAGTAGCTAGCGTGTGATCACTAAGCGATTATGTCGTATCTTAACTACCAACCGATTTTGTCGGTTTGCTAATTACCAAGGGAAAATGACGGATCCATTTTTATATATAACCCTTTGAATAGTTCTAATCATTATTCAGGGGTTGTTAAGGATGATCATCATGGATTCATACATAACACTGGACTAAGAATCCAAATCGACGACATAACACTGGATTAATAATGTTGTGTAGCAAGAGCCTGTCGAGCCCGCTCTACTTCCTCCTGAGCACCGATTCTGATGTCATTGATATCAATGAATTGCTCTGATACTAGGCGAATGCCGTGGTTCAAGTCGCACTGCTCTTTTGTTGCAAGCTCTTCGCCTTCCTCATCGAATGGGTATGTCACATTCATTGCTGATACCGTCAGCTCTGCTAGCTCCACTTTCAGCTTTGTCAGCTCATCAATAGCGAGCTGATTAATCATATTTGCTGCAGCGAGCAACGATTGCCAGCTCTCAATCGACGGTTCACCGTGAGCTTTATTGATTGCAGTAAACAGGCGGTGCTGATTGCATAGCGTTGACGATAGCTCTTCCATAAAAACCCTCTACAAGAAGCGATTACATGTCATTGTGCGGAACGTATTCGAAAACAGGAATATTTAATTATCTTTAATACCTAGGTTCTGTCTCTAATCTGCAAGGTTTTGCTTTATATCTAACTTTCATAAAGACTACTCCAGTAGCCTTATTGGGCTTTAGGAAGGGTAAACAAGCCATAAAGGCTAGTGCGGTAGCTTTATGGTTGAGCACATACGTACTTAGTTTTTAGTGTTTTGCATACTTAGCTTTTAGTGCAATGTTGACATATATATATCAACTCAATTATCACAAGGTTTACGCTGTAAACTACTTTTCCAGGCTTCATAGTCGTGTTGATAATAACCTTGAGTACCGTCCTCATTCAGTGGCCTTTGACTACCTGCTAAATAGTTTTCAAATGCTTCTTGCTCAAGAGCAGGAAGGTCTTCAATGATGGGCCAGCGTCTTTTTTTGTCATTCATCGTCAATGTAGTATCCTATTGGCATGGTGAGTAGCTATGACAGTTGCACTAGTGGTGCACAGCGCAAGTTGTGTTATTGAGTGCAATTACTCTCTTGTAGTCGCCGTAACATGGTCAGTAGTTCGATATCATTATCGGGGTACGGACTCGCGAATTGTGCTATCTCAAACCACTGTGTCTCCTGACCAGTTGCAACATACGCTTCAACATCATCAACTAATACCGTTGATTCAATATTGCAATTTGGAATAAAACTAAGGTCTTTCGCGTGACCCGACCAGTTCACATATTCAATGCTTTCAAACCAAGCCGGAGCAACGCGTTCTGACACTAACAGTCTCGCTATTTGTCGAAATTTGTCTTCTCTCACGGTCGTAAACATCACTACGCGCTCAGAAATACACTTGCACCCTTTCAAGAATTCAAGCAGATGAGGCCTTGGAATTTGGCTAATCGCATTTGATATCAACGTGCCCTCTAAATCCAATGCAATTGTTTCTATTTTCATCATAACCTTATGATTCAAATTAAATTTCTCCTTATCAGAGATTACATCTTCTGCTCGTCAAAGAACGACTCCCAGAAGTTTTTCGGTATTTCAGGCTCAGGTATGATGCGGTGGTCAGGTGTGAGCCTGTCTTCAACAAATGCTGTGAATGTCTCTTTGTTGCCAGCAACTGCAATATCTATCGGCCTAGCAGTACACATAACCGTAAGCTCTTTAGCCTTTACAGCTATTTCCAATACTTCATCTAGCGTAATGTTTCTCAGCAGCTTGGCATCTGGCCGTAGCCGTTTCAGAGTAACGGCATGCTCTTCGTAAAGCCAAAAGCATACTTCATACTCATTCCTGTCCGAGTTCAACAACTGCGGTAGATGAAACTGTAGGGCTGGATAAACATGGTTCTGCCCATCAAACTGAAAAATTGGGAACTTCAACTCCCCGTTAAATTGCATAGATATAATTCTGTTGTACTCAACTGCGTCAGCAAGCTCTTCATCAGTGAAAGGCAGCTCGCAAGCACTTTTGAATTTGTGTTCAGCGATAAACGTTTCACGCTTTTTACAATACTTACGCCTCTTCGCTTTTATGTAATTTACTTGTATTTTTCTTTTCATAACACTCTCGCTTAACCTTAATGCTAATAGCACTTCTTTGATAAAACAGCGCGCTACTCCAACTAAAACCTTGTATTCTGTTACTAGATCACGGTTTTCATTAATAACAGCAAACCATTTGCCTTGACGCCAAAAGAGTTGGCATGGGAATGTTTCATTATGGGTGCTTATCATAAAGGCTATTACACTAGCCTTTAAATTGAGTGCATACTTTGCTTATTGTGTATTACAAATATTACTTTTAGTGCCGTATAAATTTATTTTTAAGTGTGTAATCAGAATTGAAAATACTGATAGTTGCTGCAGACTAATGTCGACCGGCTCAAGTTCTGATGTTAGATCGTCTCGATGAGTAATATCAGACAATGAGGCCCCTCAAATTTTTTAACTTAGTTAATATGCTTAACTGCTTTTTTTACGAAATGCCAATTCCGCTTTGAATATTTCAATCCTCCAGCTAGGTTGATGGGTTTGCGTCTGAATAATGGCCTCAATGTGATCGGTATCAAGCGTTTTTAACGGTTTAAATTCGACTGGTTGATTACCGTCTTTGCCTCGTGTTCCCCAATAGAAACCTTGCCTAATTTCATCATGAGGGGCGTCAGAGTAGATCGATAACTCCTCAAATGGTTCGCTGTTAACATTGCGTTTTAAATAGCCAGTGCCACCATCGACCATATAGGTTTCTCCATTGGCATCTAGATAGGTGACATAATCGTGTTGGTGGCGACTAATTAAAACTGTGCCGTCCGGTGTTTTAATACGGTTAAATACGATATGTTTCATATGAGCTCCGAATTTAAATAGATACCTGATGGTAGCTACAGTCGATGTATGATCCGTTGTGCGTAAAATTTATAACCTGCAATAGTGTTCAGTAACTCCGTCAAGGAGAAGACTTTCAACTCTGCGTAAATCATCGTTCAAAAGCCCTGTATTCTCATTCACTTGTATTAAATGTTCTGCTGGTATGCTCAACATGCGATCATCAAGAACAGCCCAGTTTGAAATGTCAGGTTTTATGGCTGTAGCGAAGATATCCTCCTCGAGGCTTGAGCTTATCCCTCTGAACTTGCAAATGGCTTGCTTGTAAAAGTGCTTATCTAGAAAACCATGCCGAGTGAATAGTGATTTAATATCGTCGAACGTCATTAGCGTATGCCGCCAACGAGAATGCACTGCGATAACAGCTCCTGTATGGTCTAAGAACTGAATCAACGGTTGAACACATCTTTTGTCTAGCTTAATCGCATCAAATTTCCTCTCATTGTATTGTTGAAAATTGTAGTGCCTTAACGATTCGTTATTGGGTATTAGTACACCTTCGATATCGATGAACAGTACGCACTTTTGTTCGATATGTAGGTCTATAGAAAAGAAGCCAAAATCATCAGTATAAATGCTGCTATCTTGATGCCAGCCTTTGGTAAGAAGCCCTGGAATTAAATTATCAAGCCGCTTCTTGCTAAGATGAGTGAAGGTCTTGTACTCGTATATTTTCATCATTGTCTCTGTACCAGTTTTGGGAGGGGTATTAACAGCCTTCTCCTACACATATATAATACAAATTGATAAAATCGAAGCTATGTAAAAGACCGTAGTGTAACTAAAAAGGCGAATGACAAAGGACAAATTAATGTTATAAGCCAAGTAAACCGTCCCTTCTTTGCTCGACCAGAAGCCAGTATTCCGACTATCAACATTACATGCAATAATGTTGTCATGAAAACAGCTGCTGATATAAATATACCTAGATGTAGCATTCTTATTGTTATCCTACTCTGTATCACTAGATGTTTAAAAAGTTAAAAAATCACAAGGAGTCTAAGTTAAATGGTGAGTTAACTCATCTGATTTTTCATAGAAATTAATAATATCCTCTTTGATTTTCTCACTTATTTTTAAAATCTCATTCTCATGATATTTCACAGTACCTACTTGAATTATTAAAGGAGAAGCTTTTGATTTTTTGTCATCATTACCAGCGTTTAAATCATTTCCAGTTGATAACATATCAGCTGTTACATTTGCTTTTTTATTATCATTTTTTTTTGAGCTCTTAATGTTGATTTTAATTACATGTGCATCAGGTACAAACTCTGTTACCGTATCAATTACGTTCAAAATATCTGAGTGTGATGGCGTAAAAAAATAGCAATATTTATCCATATCTTGAGAGCGTACACGTTGAATCCTACCTAATACTTGTCTAATATATGAATCGGTACGAATGTTTGATAAGTAACATGCAACCTGAAGCCGATTTATGTCAACACCTTCAGATACCATTTTAACTGCAATTAACACATCATCATCTGATGCATTAAATCTCTTGATAATTTCGGTTGAATCACTCTTATCAAAATATACGACCGCTACTTTATAGTTAAAGTTATTTCTTATTATCATTTCAATAAAACGAGCATGTTTTGTATCTATCGCAATCACAAGACACGCAGCAGTTGGATTAACCCTCTTCACCATGCTGAGTTTATTGAATGTCAAATTTAACATGGCAAATATAAAATCATGATTATTCAATATGTCCGCATATTTAATGTGTGTAAGTGATTCATTAATTGATAAAAATAATTTTTTACTATTCTTATTACTTACGATTGAAATTTCTTCACTATCAATTAAATGCACAACCGGAGGTCGACACACTCCATCTGAAACAGCTTGAGACATCGTGTATTCATAACCTGATACTATTTTTCCATCTTGATTATAACTAACACATGAAAGAGGGCGGCCATCTCCACGAGTTGGTGTGCCTGTTGCAACAATTATATAATCAGCTATTGGGATAACTAGCTCCTCAATCTTATGTGCCCACTTATTGTATTCTTTAGCAGTACGGTGCACTTCATCTAAAAAAAGAAGAACACGTTTACTTTTTAGTTCAATAAAATAAGCTTTACTTAAGTGAAATAACTTTTGGTATGTTAGACAGACACCAACACTACAGACACTATCAAAACTACGACCTAATACTGATTCCATTAAATCTTTAGTTGTATTCGTTATGTTAGTTGATGGTGATATACATATAACATAATCTATCTTTTCTTGTTCAAACATTATCCTTATTTTGGTTGCTACAGCGATGGTTTTACCTGAACCTGGTGCAGCTAGTAAGGAAAAATTTGTTTCTCCCTGTTCAAACTTTTTTTTAATAATATCGTGGAACTTTGATTGCCAACATCTAAGAGTCATATTTGACATGACACCCCCCCTTACAGTCATATAAATTACATAAGGCTTCATATAAGAAAAAGACAAATTTCTCAATCATCTCCAAATGTTCCTGTGTTTTTTTAAATGATTTCTTATCGTATCCCTTACTAGTTAATGTAGTTATATCTTCATTCTTTTTAACTACAGATAAGCATTGTTCTATAGCAAAAAAAATTAATTCTCGCCCTTCATCTACGCTACCTTTATCAAGACCATTGAAGCAATATAAGCAAGCTATTTTTGGCAGCGAGTGGATTTTAATATAATGCAGGTTAAATTTAGGTGTAAGTTTATACCTACGATCATTTTCAAATCCAGATCCAGAGCAAAATATCAATCCTTTTCTTTCACTAGCTCTCAAATTTGCACAAATTGTACTTCTTTCACTGTCACCCTTAGTATATTTATTAAAGTTCACATGGTGTTCTTTTATTTCAAACGTAATATTTCTATATCGGCTAAGTATAAAAAAGTTTGCATAACTTAATGGTATTTTCATTTTCAATCACTTTTAATCATTTTTAATTTTATGGATTAAAATTTACTTTTAAAAAAAATTAAGTCAAGCATGTAACTTTCACATTAAAATAACATAACCACCTAGAGTTACATTAATATAACCAATATTATTTGATTGAATGGAAACCTTTATTTTATAGTATTGATATAATTATTAAATTAACACTTACATTAAACCTTTGATTATTATAAAACTGAACAACCATTTTATTTAATCGAGATGTTCATTATACCTTAATTAATTGTACGGCTTAGATAAGATGAGATTTCCATTTGACAAATTTAATATTTTTTCAACCGAAATAAAGTATTAAAAAAACATTTTATTTCATTCAAACAAATGCAACAGCCTAAATTTTAGCCAGAAATCCAAGATGGTTTGATATTTACTATCACTTGAGAATGTACTCAGTCACTAAAATCATCTACCTACAATACTAAATAAGCAGCATATCAATATTACTGAAGTGGCGCTTACTTTGCTCTCACATCCTTTCGATTAAGCCCCCTACAGATGGAACTTAACCAGAGGTGTAATTGTCATGCCAATCATCTTCACTGAAGGCTCTAGGAGGAGGAATAAAACGAATTTTTCATGTGTGCCGTTATCGAATCTCAACACCCAAGCACACAATAATGAAAATTATTCTTATGAAGCTAAGTATAATAGAAATCAAAAAATAAATAAACTTACTATATTTTTACTCCAAAAAAAAAGCCCACACCTAAGTGTGGGCTTTTCTTATAAAAAATGTGGCGGAGAGATAGGGATTTGAACCCTAGAAGGGCTATAAACCCTTGCCGGTTTTCAAGACCGGTGCTTTCGACCACTCAGCCATCTCTCCAACGCGGTGAATAATACGTATATCCACTAAGGCTGTAAATAGCGTTACTGACCAACCGTTCAAGAATCCAGCAATCACAGCATACTTTTACTCTGCGCTAACAAGGTACTCGATTTTTTTAAGCTAATAGCGTTAAAATTTCACATTTAACAACTATTTATTAAGACGCATGCTGACCCTTTACCCTCTCTTTAGGGAAGCGTATCTATGGCTATACATCTTGATTGCAGTTTTGGCCCCACTATTTCCGACCAAAGTACAGAAATCGATGTTGAACGTATTCAATTAGCCATTCAGTAATTAGCCTAATTCCCTTGCCATTGAATTACTCATAGCATTGCAGTTTTAGCCATTGACTCAGTATTTTTATTTCTGGTTGTTTTGCTCGGGATTTTTTATACACAAAATACAGACTATCACCGGTCGGTAAATCATGCATCGGAATTCTAATTAAATCCTGTAGCCTATCTTGATCTGTCATAAAGTAATCATTAAGAAAGGCGATTCCTTGATGGTACTTCGCCGCTTCAGCAGCCAAAATCATATGACTGAAATGAATCACTTTTACATCGTCTGGTAACTCAAACCCACCAAGCTCACACCATAGTCGCCAATCTTTCTTTTCAGTGCCATCTTTAAAGATTGAACGTACTGATAATAAAGGCTGCTCCCACAATGCTTCGGGTAACGACTTTCCTTGCATTTCATACCATAGTTTAGGGCTGCAAAATGGGTATAGCTGCTCTTTATATAGAAACTCACTAACAAAGTTCCGTGAAGGAGGGTAAGCAGTAACAAAGCAATCAGCCACTTGATCACTACATTCTGGCTCGTCGGCCACCATATTCAATGTAAGATCAATTTCAGGGTGCAATTGCCGTAAATTATCTAATCGAGGCACCAACCACTTTACTGCTAATGTACTATAAATCGCTAAACGGACTTTACCATCCTCACCTTCCCGTAATTTCTGACTCGCGTGCGAAATACTGATGAGGGCAGAATTGATTTCCTCTTGATAACGCTCACCGATAACAGTTAACGATAACCTTCGCCCTTGACGAATAAAGAGGTCTTCACCTAAATATTCTTCAAGTAATTTAACCTGATGGCTAACCGCACTTTGGGTAACATTTAATGCTTCAGCCGCTTTAGAAAAGCTATTAAAACGCGCAACAGATTCAAAGCATTGAACAGCACGTAACGGGGGTAATTTCATTATTAGCTCAACTAATACTAAGTTAATTTATATCATTATACTTCATCATTAAGATTCTCTATCCTCCAAAAATCACTTTCTGTGATCTATCGGTTAATCGTAAATTTTAAAGTCATTTATTCATTATTTCCGTTTCTCCATTAATCCGCCATGCCCCAAAAAAGGAGTCATGTTATGCCTAAAATATCTGTTGGTCTTGCAATGACATTGCTTATTGCCGGGAATTTGGTTGCCGTTTTTTCTGACGCATTAATTAAAACACTGGATGCCGATACTGCTATTTTTCAGTTTGTCTTTTTTAGGCAGCTGACTGCAGTTTTGATTCTTACTCCATTTTGTTTATCTACGTCGAAAAAGAGCTTTATTGATGGGCTGAAATGGCACGCATTACGGGCTCACATTTGGCTTTTTGGTGCCATTTTTATGGTTATAGCCATTAATTCATTGCCGCTAGCGACAGCAAACGCCATTTTCTATGCCGCACCGCTAATCATGTTACCGATGGCGATGATGCTTTTTAGTGAAAAGCTCACTAAAAATTCTATTGCTGCAGGTATGCTCGGCTTTGCTGGCGTCTTAGTGGTTATAAGGCCAACTGAACTTAATTGGGCTGCAATGGCCGCACTCGTTGTTGCCGTTACGTTAGCTGCAAATAATTTATTAATTCGAAAACTGCCAACCCATCAAACCGTTGCTCAAACATTATTGTTAACAAACCTTGCGGGTATGCCTGCTGCATTAGGTTTAGCCTTGTGGGAAGGACAACCTTGGGATTGGGCACCGTTATTAACCGCTGCTGGCTCAAGTGCATTTATTTTGGTTTATGCGGCAACCTGCGTGATCGCCTACCGATCGGCAGAGAGTAACAAAATTGCCAGTGCGGAATATAGCGGCTTATTAGGTGCGGTTGGTGTGGGCTTATTGTGGTTTGATGAAGTACCTGATTTAGCAATGCTAATTGGAACAACAATGATCATATTGCCTCTGGTATGGCTTGCTCGTATTGAGAAAAAGAAGCAAAAACAACTTTTACAAACTGAATTATAAATAGGACTTATCTTAATGACTGCTTTTCTACTTTCTCAGATAATTATTGGGTTCGCAGCCTTTTTTGATCTTTTATCTTTTCAGTTCAAAGAAAGAAAAAAAATCATTGTATGCTTCGTTTTTGCAGTCATTTTAATTGCTATTCATTTTGCATTATTAGAACAATGGACAGCAGCAGGATTAATGGCTCTTGCGGCGGTTCGATACATCACGAGCCTGTTTACGACATCGAAACAAATGGCAGTGCTGTTCTCTATCAGCTCGCTTGTTGTAACGTATTTTACTTATGCCGGTTTCATCAGCTTAATCAGTTGCACTGCATCTCTTTTTCAAAATGCCGCCGCCTTTTCTAAAGAAGATAAACAGTTGCGTCAGTTTATGATTCTCGCGACCAGCTGTTGGATTGTACATAATATTATTATTGGCTCCCCCACTGCTGTTCTACTGGAGTTACTTTTTATTACCAGTAATTTAGTAGGCTATTACCGTTACTACGTTAAAACCCCAAAAGAAATAGCGGAAGCATAAAATTCAGCGTGTAACAGAAAATAACTCGTGCTTATTTATCTTTCAACATTACAGAGGAACTCTGCTATGGTTGTTCTCGTCAGGGCGAATTAAACATAAAATCAATCTCTTGATATAAAAATAATGATGGCCCCTCAAGGAAACTCGATAAATTGCTCTTTAGGAATGGAATAATGAAGAAAGTATGCTCAATGCTTGCGGGAATGCTAGTCAGTGTTCTACTTGCAGGCTGTACAACGAATGAAAATTACAGACCACCGGATGATCTCGAAAGCAAAGTAAGAGCAGAGCAACGTAAAGAAGAAGCTAACTGCATGCTGAATGGCTCTGCTAACTGTTTTTAATACAAAAAACAAAGATCCAAACATAAAAAAGCCCTGATGAAGAATATTCATCAGGGCTTTTTTATGGCTATGTCTGAATAAGCTGTTGCGGCATGCGCGGCTTTGTTGAGTCATAGCGAAACTTTTTTGTTTCTGGTTGATGATTTACTAGGGGATTAAGACCGTGTCAATAACATGGATAACCCCGTTGCTGGCATTGAGATCACCAGCAATGACTTTAGCACCGTTGATTGCCACGCCATCCTCACCGTTTCCGATTTGTACTGTTCCTCCCTGAACGGTTTCAGGCAGTTTCAGCTTGCTGATTTCTTCTGAGGTGAAAGCCCCGATCAGGATATGGTATTTGAGCATAGCCTGCAGTTGTTCTTTGTTTTCTGGCTTGAGCAGGTCAGCCAGAGTGCCGGCCGGGAGCTTTGCAAAAGCGTCATCGGTTGGTGCTAGGAGAGTAAAGGGCCCCTTACCTTCGAGAGTGCCAGTCAGGCCAGATGCCCGGAGCGCCATGACCAGAGTCTGGAAGTCATCGTTGGTGGCCGCGACCTCGACCAGGTTTATCTTCTCGCCTTTCTTATAAGATGCTACCTCCAAACTGGACAAGGTAACGGGGATTAAGACTGTGTCAATAACATGGATAACCCCGTTGCTGGCATTGAGATCACCGGCAATGACTTTAGCACCGTTGATTGTCACGCCATCCTCGCCGTTTTCGATTTGTACTGTTTCTCCCTGAACGGTTTCAGGCAGTTTCAGCTTGCTGACTTCTTCTGAGGTGATAGCCCCGATCAGGATATGGTATTTGAGCACGGCCTGCAGTTGTTCTTTGTTTTCTGGCTTGAGCAGGTCAGCCAGAGCGCCGGCTGGGAGCTTTGCAAAAGCGTCATCAGTTGGTGCCAGGAGAGTAAAGGGTCCCTTACCTTCGAGAGTGCCGGCCAGGCCAGATGCCCGGAGCGCCATGACCAGGGTCTGGAAGTCATCGTTGGTGGCCGCGACCTCGACTAGGTTTATCTTCTCGCCTTTCTTATAGGCTGCTACCGCCAAACTGGACAAGGTAAAAAGGAATAAGGCACTTAGTAAATAAGCAAAAAAGCGTTGGGGTATTTTCATTAGTGAATCCTCTGGGTCTGTTTTGGTGCCATACAGAAGTTCTAATACGTATGAGAAAACAGTGTAGTTAGCAGAGGGAAAAGAGTTGTCTCATAAAAGAAACTTTGGTTGTTGATAAAAAATGGACAGCTCAGCAACCCTACCCCTGAAGACTTATCTGTTTAGGAGCAGTTTTACGCGCTTCCAGCCTGATTATGTCTGAAAATCAGTGCATTTGTCCTTCAGCATTACTTTGCGACAAAAACAAATTTCGTAACTTGATTAACGGCTACTATATGATTCCTACACTTCCAGCTTTGTTGAATCGCTCAGATAACGCTAAATTATTCCATTAGCACTGAGTTCAGTTATCATAACCAGCCTTTCATTCCGGTTAGCTGTTTAACACATGCCTTACAAACACAATGACGCCAAACTCCATCATTTTAAGATGCATACCTACGCCTTAACTAACTATCGGGAGTATAACTAGGCTCTCAGGCAACGTGGTCGGTTCGATATTTTGATATCTGAAGATATCATCAAACATTGGCAGCATGACGTTCGGATTTATGACGGTACTGGCTCTTCTGTGAAGTATCCTGACATTTCTTCGGTGGAGGTTTCGCTGCTTTCAAGGGAATGATGAAGTCGTGGCTAGGCGATAGCATATTAAGCTTTTGTAATAATGGAATATATTCTTGTTCATTAATGAGAGTAAACCATTGCAGTTCTTCACACATAAATTAAGTATGAACGACCTACAACAGTTTGCTCAGACATAACCTTTTTTATTCATTCAACCTAACTTTGCATTATTGCTGTTTTTCACACCAATCATAGACTGATATTGTATAAGCATTAGTTATCCATTCGATTAGGCCACACCATGAAACCTTGGTTCAAGTTCATCCCACTGATTATGCTTGTTAGTTACTTCTTTTATTATGATGTTATTGATCCAATGGATAAAAATGCACCTAGTACACAAACAACGATTTCAGCATCACAAAATACAGAACAATGATATTTACCTTCAATTACGAAGATAAACGAAATAAGAACTCAATAAATAGCAACAAATAGAAACTCTTGACTACATGCAGAGTTACAAACGCTTAATGATTCTGCATCACATGGACAATCTTACGTTTCAATTTTGTCCATACCTGTAGCACATTGATAGTGGTACGCTATACTCAATAAATGATTCGAAAATCAAAATTCTAATACTCGCTGTATTGAAAACTTCTTCCAAATCACATACCTCCAGTGTATATAGTATGTGATTTGGTTTTTTCACTTCCTTCTTTCTACTTCTTAGATTACTTTCTAGTCCCTTGATTCAACTTCTCAGCCTTACATCCAAATGAGAACTATGTGCATTTATAAATAATACGAGTATAATCATCATACAAATTTGGTTAGGGTTATTATTATGTCAACCATTCGAGTGTTGCTTTCTACTTCAACAAACCCTTGGTTTAACTTAGCCGTTGAAGACAGTATCTTCCGGTCTATGTCTAACAAGCAACGTGTTCTCTTTCTATGGCGAAATGCTGATAGTGTTGTTATAGGGCGCGCTCAGAATCCATGGAAAGAATGTAATACACGAAAGATGGAGCAAAATGGCATTACACTTGCGCGCCGTCAAAGCGGTGGCGGTGCCGTTTTTCATGACTTAGGTAATACCAACTTTACGTTCATGGCTGGTAAACCAGAATATGATAAAACAGTGTCTACAAATATTGTATTAAACGCGTTGAAGACATTGGATGTAAAGGGTAAATCAACCGGACGAAATGATCTGGTTATTGAAGATAGCAAAGGAGAAAGGAAATTTTCTGGTTCTGCATACCGTGAAACGATGGATAGAGGTTTTCACCATGGAACACTATTACTGAATGCCGATTTAGGACGCTTAGCCAATTATTTAAACCCTGACCCTAAAAAGCTTAAAGCTAAAGGCATCCAGTCTGTACGTTCTCGCGTAGCTAATTTAAACGAGATTAATCCTGATATTAACCATGACAATGTATGCGGCGCGATAATAAACGCTTTCTTCCACCATTATGGTGAAACGGTAGAGCCTGAATATATTTCACCAGATTCATTACCAGAACTAACCGATTTCACAGAGAAATTTGAGCATCAAAGTAGCTGGCTATGGAACTTTGGGAACACCCCAGAATTTATGCATACATTAAGTGAACGCTTTACATGGGGTGGAATTGAATTACATCTCGATATAAAAAAGGCGCACATAGTCAAAGCAAAAATATTCACTGATAGCCTTAATCCAACCCCATTAGAAACATTTTCCGAAGCGCTTATTGACCAACCATATAGTATTGGTGCTTTTAATAAAGTCATTAACGAAACAGCAAAGGCTTTTCCTGAAAGCGCCAATGAGTTAGCTGAACTACAAAAATGGCTTACAACCGCGATTGCGTAAATTATATGAATATTCAGTACACATAGTTACATGTCCCACTCAACTATATGCCCTTCATCATAAACGCCATCACTGTATGCGGGCGTATAGTTGATAAAAATATTATTTTTCGCAACAGGTACGTGCTCTGCAATGGTATTGGCAATGAGTTCCAACATGGCCATTATCTGTTGTTCCGTATTGAAATTAGGGGCGATTAAATCAACGAGTAATGGATGCGTATTGATTCCTTGAGCCTCTGCTACTTTTCCTGCATGAGAGTAATGCCCTTTCAATAAGTACTCCCACGACACCATAATATGATGGCTCTCTATGCCTGTCGCATCAGCTACTGCTTGCGATAAATTACAAACGACTAGTGATATATCAACATCACCTTCAAAGGGTAACGATTTTATTTTGATCAATGGCATAAAATTCACTCCTCTCGTATACCGTTTTAATATACGCTTAATAACAATATTAATTATAGAGAAGTGTAATAAAAGCTTGTCGTTTCTTGCCGTATCAAAAACGAGAAAATCATAAAGAAGTACAATATAAAAAACACAATTAAAAAAAGCCCATCTAGATTATCTCTACATGGGCTTTTGAAATAATTAAACTATCAAAACTAAATCATTAAAATTCTAATCTTTAGGCTTTTCATCGTGGCATTCATCTTCGCCACAACACGGGTTAATCACCCTTTCAGCACAGTTATACGGTTCAATGTGAATAATCACATCAACCACTTCATCAAGCTGTTCAAGAATATGGCTTTTAAAATCTTCAGTGATTTCGTGAGCCTTATCTACGCTCATTTCCGGATCTACCAATAGATGAAAATCAAGCAAAATACTGCTACCAGTACGGCGACTTCTAATTGCATGAACTTCACGAATATCACTGTTCTCTGCTGCATATTGCTGAATTTTACTTTCAATCTCACTGTCTGCTTCAGCTTCTGTGATTTCCATAATCGCTGGCCACAAGATTTCAAAAGCTGCCTTTAAAATCATTGCTGTTACTAATAAAGCGGCTACTTGGTCAAGATAATGCAAATCAGGCACAAAGTAGTTTGCAATAACCGCAATAGCAACAGGAAGTGAGCTCAATGCATCCGAACGGTGATGCCAAGCGTTAGCATGCAGGGCTCGGCTGTTAATTTTCTTCGCTTGAATAACTGTCCAACGGTACAGTATTTCTTTAACGAGAATAGAAGCAATCGCAGCACCAAAGGCAAGCATGCCTGGATTGGTTTTTGCTTCGTTTCCGATAGAGTTAATTGAATCCCAACCAATACCGATACCAACAATAGCTAGGATCACACCAATAAAAATATTAGTTAAGGTCTCAAAACGTCCATGCCCATAGGGGTGTTCTTTGTCTGCCGGAGCAGTCCAATACCTTGAACCGATTAAGATTGCGGTGTCTGTTACTAAGTCAGAAAAACTATGAACGCCATCGGCAATCAAAGCTTGGCTACCTGTAATCTTACCTATAGTAATTTTTAACAAGGCTAACGCAACGTTAGCTATCGATCCGACCCATGTGGCTTTACGGATCAATTTTAGTGGCACATCAGACATACTTTTAACTCAAAACTGCTTATACACAAAAGATCTAGAGATATTTATCATATCCGATTTACAATTTTATTTCTCATTGAGGATATACCAAGTTACCTTAAAGTGACTTGGGCATATGCTTTGATGGTTCGTAACAATCGCATGAAACTAAATGATCGTTAACCATGCCAGTCGCTTGCATCAGCGCATAACATATAGTCTCACCAATAAACTTAAAACCTTTTTTCTTCAAGAACTTGCTCATTGCTTTTGATTGCTCTGTTATCGCTGGCACTTGCTCTTGTTTTGTCCATGTATTAATTACGGGGATACCATTAACAAACTGCCACAATGCCGCGGATAAACTGCCGTATTCTTGTTGTAATGCAAATGCTGCCTCTGCATTGCTAAATACTGAGCGAATCTTATTGCGGTGTTTAATGACGTCATAGTTACTAATAATGTCATCTATATGGGACTCATCGTCATGGATTTCTGCTAATTGTTTAACTTCAATTAATGTTTTTAAATCATAATGCTTAAATGCTTCTCGGTATGCCTCACGTCGCTTCAATATGGTGTACCAACTTAGTCCAGCTTGCGCCCCTTCTAAAGTGATAAATTCAAATAAGTACTGATCATCAAAATTAGGCTTACCCCACTCTTTATCATGATATTCACGCTCGATAGGGTGATTTAATGCCCAAGCACACGTTCGCTTATCCGAAATCGTATCCATTTATATTTCCATCTATTTATTTAAATTTTAGGGCGTGTTGAAAATTACATAACAACGCGACTCGCTATTAAGCATAAATCCACCATGCAAATGGAATCAAGTTAACAATAACTGCTCGTGATTCTTCTTTGACCTTTGTTGTTCTTATGTATAATGCAGATGATAATAGTTTTCATTACGATCAACAAGAGCAAGGATACTCATGTCACAATCAGGTGCACCTTCACCCCGTCAACCCGTTCGCCCTTTCTTGGTATCGGTCAAACACGTTACTGATATTACGCCCGCACTGCGTCGTATTTGCTTTACCAGCCCCTTATTAGCAAATTATCCCGATGTTAGCGGTGGCGCACATATCAAAATCATGATGGCGCACGGTGATCAAACAGTGCCTGTGCTCCCAACGTTGACCGATAAAGGACCACGCTGGTTAAGACCAGAAGAAAAGCCGCTAATCCGTACTTTCAGTGTACGAGATTTTCGTCGAGACACCTGTGAAATCGACATTGATTTTGCTCTACATGCAGATAGCGGTCCAGCAACCCGTTTTGCGCAACGGGCACAAGAAGGTGATGTGATCGCGATTTCAGGTCCAGGGGGCCCACACCCAATGCTACAGCCGGCAAAGCATTATTACATGGCTGGCGATCTAACAGCCTTGCCTGCCATCAGTGCGATGATTGAAGACATGCCAGCAGACAGTACTGGTTACATTGCACTTTTAGTGCCCCACTCTCATGCTATTCAAGATCTACCCGTGCCAGACAAGGTCACGGTCACCTGGGTGATTGGTAGCCCAGTCGACAGTAACAAACTTACAGTGCCTTTCCTACAACAAGACATGAAAGACACAAACAGCTATTTTTGGTTTGGAGGCGAAGAAAATATCGTAGTGCCATTGCGTAACCACGTTCGCCGTAACATGCATGTCGCCCGAACCGATATTTATGCCGTGCCTTATTGGCGCGATGGCAAAGATGAAGATGCATACCACCAGAACCGCCATACCGTTATGGATAGCTAACGGGCAAGAGGCTAATTCAAAGCTGAAATGAAAGTCTAACCAAGCCATTTCACCGTAAAAAGTACCCAAGAAAAAACATAATAAAAAGAAAAACAACAAGAAGAACACCATCACGCAAAAAGGCGTGAGAGCGATGTCATTATATTAATGACAAAGAAGGAATTTAACATGGCTATTCACCCGTCAGTGATGAGAACGACGACATGGCGTCGACTACCTTCACCTGCTGAACTACTCAGTGACTACCCGTGCACGGTCGACACTGAACACCACATCATGGCGTCACGTCATCTTGTGAAGGATATTTTACACGGCAAGGATGATCGGCTTTTGGTCGTGATCGGTCCATGCTCTATCCATGACCCGGATGCAGCATTGGCGTATGCAAAGCAGCTTAAACCACTGACCGAACAGTTTAGTGACCACTTACATATTGTAATGCGAACCTATTTCGAAAAGCCCCGTACAACAACTGGCTGGAAAGGCTTAATATTCGACCCACACCTCGACAACAGTAATGATCTTATCTCTGGGCTAACAACTGCACGTCAGTTAGTGCTCGCTATCAATGAACTTGGGCTGCCAACTTCGACCGAATTTTTAGATAACACCAGCTTTTTATATTTGGCCGACCTGATGAGCTGGGGAGCCATTGGCGCCCGTACCACTGAATCACAAGTTCACCGACAATTAACCTCGGGGTTACCCTGCCCCATCGGTTTCAAAAACGGCACCGACGGCAATATTCGTATTGCGACAGATGCGATTATGTCGAGTAAAGCCCCCCATTTATACACTGTCGCGGGACATGACGGGCATTTGTATGCAGTAGAAAGTACAGGTAATGCCGATTGCCACATCATCTTGCGTGGCGGGCAAGAACCCAACTATAGTCCAAGTCATATTCAGGCTGCCAGCGAAGCGCTATGTCAAGCCAATTTACCGGTCAGTATCATGGTGGATTGCAGTCATGGGAACAGCCAGAAACGCCATAAAAACCAACTTGTTGTCGCACAGTCGTTATCCGACCAGCTGTCTCTGGGCGAACAAGCAATCACAGCAGTTATGGTAGAAAGTTTCTTTGAGGAAGGTAATCAAGCGATCAGTACCAATATGACCTACGGGCAATCGGTAACGGATGCTTGCATCAACTGGAGTGATACGGAACTATTACTTAACCAATTTGCCGATGCTGTTGCGGCCCGTCGTGCACTGTACCAATCGGTTTCGCCAGTTGCCATGAATGGCTAACCGCTAGGGTGTAGACACATCATAGAAACAGACCTTGTGCGCACAATATTCCAGAGTAGGGTTTGCTGTGCAAGCAAGGTCTTTTGGGTCATACCATTCTGGGTAGATAAATGAGCAGAGATTAAGGCCACAAGTGACTATGCCATTATAATATAGCTATTTTTTCGCATGCACCTGACGACGCGGCACAATCACTGGCGCCTGATCAAATGGTGCATACAATATGTCTACATTCGTGTCGTATAAGTCATCAATCAAGGTTTTGGTCACCACCTCATTAACACTACCCGACGCCACCACAGTATTATTACCAATGGCAATCAGTTCATCGCAATAACGAGCGGCTGCCGCCAAATCATGGATTACCAACACCACGGTTTTGCCAGACGCTACCATATGGCTGATGCTTTCCATCACTTCAATTTGGTGCCCGATATCTAACGCACTGGTCGGCTCATCCAATAAAATTAAATCAGTATCTTGTGCCAGTATCATAGCCAACCAAGCACGTTGCCGTTGCCCGCCAGACAAGCTAGTCACTGGCTGCTGTAGAATATCTGCCAGCTGCATCAACTCAATGGCTTGGTTAACTTGCTCGGCATCTTTCTCATTCCATTGATTAAACCAACCTTGATGTGGATGACGTCCATATTGCACCAACTGCTCCACTGTAATACCTGCCGGGCTAAGCGGATGTTGCGGTAAATAAGCCACCTGCTTGGCCAGCGCCTTCATCGAATAGCGCGACAATGGCGTGCCTTTGAGGGTAATAGCGCCACTGTTGGGTTCCATTTGCTTGGCGATCAACTTCAGCAAGGTCGATTTACCACCGCCATTGGGACCAACAATTCCCACCAATTTTCCGCGAGATAGCTGTATCGATACATTGTGAAACACAGACTGTTCATTGTAAGAAAAATCGATGTTGTTCATCGTTAATAATGTCATTAGTCCGCACTTCCTTTGTCGCGTAATAAGAAAACTAACAGCATGATACCGCCTAAAATACGGGTCATGATCCCCGTTGCGACTTCATGCGGATCTGCCAATACCCTTACCAAGGTATCGCTGAATAACAGCAGCAACGCCCCTAGCAGCGCGGCACTCCACAGAGGAACAATACGATTTTTGACGCAATATGACGCCAAGATAGGGGCAGCCATAGCAATAAAGACAATCGGTCCGCCAATGGCCGTACCCAGTGCGGCCACCATGATGGCAAGCATCAAAATACTGAGCTGTACCCGATTCACATTAACGCCCAAGCTTTGCGCCGTACTAACACCTAACCGCAACACATTCAGTTGACGAGAAAAATAGACAATAAGCGGGCATAACAACAGTAACAGGCCCGCCACAGGCAAGCTTGTCGTATAACCTTGCCCAACAAAGTTACCCATACTCCACATGTACACACTGCTGACATGAACGATAGATTCGGTCGACATCATAAATTCGCCTACTGCCCGCATAAGTTCAGATACCCCGATACCAATGACGACAAACAAATACCCTTGTTCGCCTGGGTTCTTACACAGCAAAAACAAAATCACTGCGGCAAGCATTGCACCAATGGGTGCCGCCCACCAAGGCCATGCACCTACGGTGATATACAGAGTGAAAAAAGTAATGGCGAGTGTAGCCCCTTCGTTGACCCCTATCATATCGGGGGTTGCCAAGCGGTTACGAACCAGCGTTTGAACTAAGCAACCAGATAGCCCAAGTGCCGCACCAGCGACCACAACAGCAACAACACGTGGCAAACGAATCTTAAACACCATGATATTAACCATGCGCGATGCATCACCAAGGAAAGCTTGCAACGCCGAAAGTGGCGTTAGTTTTGCCGACCCGACACTGACTGCAATCAATATGCCCACCAGCAGCATACTCAGTAAGACGGCACTGACGATGACCGCCCGCTTTTCTACCAGAAAGTTAGATTGCCCACACTGTAACCGCCACTTACCCGTCGGCGTTATTAAAGAAGAGGTTGAGGCTAACGGAGAAACAGACGATGCAGCTGTTGTCTGTTCAGTGGAAAGTGAATGTTCGTATGACATGAAAGCGCTCCTACTTCACGGCTAACAAAGTGCGGAAACCACCACGGTGCACAACTGCAATTAAGACGGGCGCCCCAATCAAGGCTAAGATCACCCCATTTGGCATTTCAAACGGTTGGATTAACCAACGTGCAAGAATATCAGCGATAAAGAGGAAAATAACACCAAAAAGTGCCGAAAAAACCACTTGTAATGACAAGGCAACAGGTTCAACCATACGTGCACAATAAGCAGAAAGAAATCCGACAAAACTGATAGGGCCCGCTACCGAGATGGCACAAGCTGTAAATAAGGTCGAAGCAATCAGCACCCCAATACGTACCACATTGGTATTAATGCCCAATGATTTGGCTTGCTGTTCACCTAATTGCATTAAGGTTAATTGACGAGTTAAAGCAAAAGTTAATATCACTGCCACCACTAAGAATGGCAAGATCATCAACATCGCATCAATATCTGCAGCAGCTAATGAACCAAGATTCCAAAAGCGAAATTGATCGAGAACGACCTGATTCGACAACAGCACATAATTCGATAAGCCGCCAAATGTAGCGCTAAGGGCAACCCCTACTAGAATCAATTTCAGTGGATGTGATTTACCCACAAGGTGACCGATGATCAACACCACGGTATTACCTGTCAGTGCCCCCAACCCTGACCAGACTAAATAGCCTTGGGTCGATTCAACATCAAAATAAGTAAGACCGATGACTAAACCCAGTACAGCCCCCGCGTTAACACCAAGCAAACCTGGTTCAGCCAACGGATTACGCGTCGCACTTTGCAGTAATGAAGCCGCCAGTGCCAAGCTGACCCCGACAATAACAGCACACAAGGTGCGCGGAATACGCAATGTCTCCATCACCATGGTCAACTGTGCGTCTGATGCCAGTAACGGAGAGCCCGTCAGATAGCCGAATGCATCACTAAACCCATAGATACCGGCACCGACCGACAACGAAAGCAACACTAAAAAAAAGACAGCGGCCATGCAGCTTCCGAGCCCAATGAGGTGCGATTTTGTCACGACTTAACTCCCTTTAATCTATTTTTCCCACGTACAAATTACACGTGTAAACCTCGCAAGCAGGCATAATAACAACGAGCCTAACCTATGGATAGATCTAAATAAAAATAGTTATCAATCTCCTTCTCATATATTATTCGCATCTATCGATTAAAATAAGGGATGATGATGTTTCTTCGTAAGGTCGCACTTTCCGCGTTATGTATTGCCGCCACTTTTACCGCCCACAGTAAAGCCGTTGACAATGAAGCTATGCGTAGCATCCATGATGTCTACGGTAAAACGATTGAAATACCCGCTCAGCCCAAACGAGTTATCACCTTGAGTGAAATCGACCTCGATAGCACCTTGGCACTGGGGCTCACACCTGTAGGCACAGTAAATGGACGTGGGCAACAGACTTTGCCACGCTACCTTCAAGCCGCGATTAAACAAGATATTAAGATTGTCGGCGACCTCAGCCGCCCCAATATGGAAACGATTCTAGAACTCGAACCAGACCTCATTCTAACAACCCCTAACCGCCCAGAGGTGCTGGCATTATTGAATGAGATTGCCCCGACAGTTGTCACATTCAAGCGAGGCGAACCGTGGAAAGATACCTTTAACCGCACAGCCGGTATTCTCAACCGTCAAAAAGAAGCCACCGCATTCATGGCACGTTACCAACAAGCCGTGCAGCAATCGAAAGCTAACATTGGCGATAAAGTCGGACAAACTATCAGTGTCGTGCGCTGGAACCCAAAAGGACCGGCTTATATGTTTAAAGATTCCTTTGCCAGCCAAGTGATTGCAGATCTCGGTATGACACGTCCAGCCAATCAGCAAGATCCTGGCCACACGCATTCACTGTCATTGAGTTTAGAAGCATTGAATGTCTTAGATGGTGATTGGATGGTCATCGGTACACTCAGTACGTCAGGCGATGCTGTCGATGCCATGAAACAAGCTGAATCGAACCCGGCTTTTAAACAGCTTAGCGCTATCCAAACCAAACGTTTTGAAGCCGTTGATGGGTCATTATGGACATCTGTAGGTGGGCCACTAGCTGCATTAAGCGTTATGCAAGACATCGTCAAGCTGGTCAACAAACCAGATGCCGAATCACTTGCTCCATAATGAGCATTCGTAAAATACGATTCTAGATAAGCAGAGACTATTCAGCGCAGCAATATACAGCGCGATAAAAAGCCGATTGTCATCAAACAATCGGCTTTTTATTTACACCCCATATCCATCACAGTGGATCTATCACGTTAGATCACACTAGATATAAAGCTGCTTGCGATCGACTTTGCCACTTCCTGTTTTCGGTAGTTGCTCTACCACCACAAAACGGCTTGGCACCATATAGCTAGGCAAGGTTTTTAAAAGCACTTTTCGAATAGCCAATTTGGACAACACTGTACCTTTAGCCATTTCTATAAACGCCACTAACTGTGCTTCATCCCCTTTTCCCATCAACTTTACCGCGGCATCTTTGACCACAGCAAGGCACTTGAGCTGAGCTTCAATTTCACCTAGCTCAATCCGGAAACCACGCAGCTTCACTTGATCATCAAATCGCCCCAAATATTGGTAGCAATCAGCCCCTAGCACCCGCACTTTATCCCCCGTACGATAGCTTCGAATCAGATGTGGCGACAAAGAAACAAACTGCTGGTCTGTTAAGTCATCACGCTGCCAATAGCCATGGCTTAAGGCTTCACCTTGAATGCATAATTCTCCAACCATATTCATCGAAACCGGCTGCAAATCGGCATCCACCACCTGATGGGTATAACCAATAAGGCTATGCTGCAAAACAACACTCGACGGCATCAATGCTTCTGAAGACACCTCTGCCATCAAAGACCATACCGTGGCTTCTGTCGGACCATAACAGTTCCACAAACGTTGTGTTCGCGACATCAACTGCTCTGCCAACGGTTTATCCAACGCTTCTCCACCACACAGAGCCACCAGCTGCTGATTGCCCAGCCATCCGGTATTCAATAACATGCGCCAAAATGCAGGCGTTGCTTGCAGCACTGTAATGGCATTTTCTTCCGTTAAGTAATCACAAATCGCATGGGGATCGCGATACTCATCACTCGACGTCAATACGGCACAGCCACCAACCCATAACGGCGCAAAGATTTCCAACATCGCAATATCAAACGCCATGGTGGTGATCAACAACCAACGGGTAGAGGCATCTAACCCCAAGCGGTCGATGCTGCCCTGCAAAAATGTTAACAAGGCACGATGAGAAATCACGACCCCTTTCGGTTTCCCTGTCGAGCCCGAAGTAAACATAATGTATGCAGGAGTATCGGGTGATAGCCGCTCAGACACTCTCGGGATCAATCCCGACATAGGCTGTACATCTACACCACTATTGGCAGAGTCCACCATTGCCGTGCCATCGTCAGCCACAATCAACTGCACGATAATACCCTTGAATGGTACCGGGGGCATGGCTATCGATAACGCCGTATCTTGGAGGATCGCTTTCAGCCCTGCTTCTTGCTCAATCGTAACCAGACGATCGGCAGGAAATGTCGGCTCTAACGGCACAAACGTCACCCCTGAAAACAGACATGCTACCATCGCACAAATCATGTCGGACTGCCGATATACGTGTAACCCAACCCTATCGTCACACTCCACACTATACTGATGCAATAGATGCTGGATCTCTGCTACACGCTGCAACAATGCCGTGTAACTGAGCGTCATGCCTTGCCATTCAATTGCAGTCTGTCCATGTTGTGCAGCATGTTGCAACGCAATTAATAGTGTCGACGTTAGCTCATCAGAAAATGTACCAAAAGAGATTGGTAAATCTGATATTGGTACAACAGCAGCATTATTCGCTGGCTGCCATTGCCCCACACACAATTCACTAACCGTCTGCCACCGCTGCTGACAGATCCCCGTCAGTAATGCTATCCAGTCTTTCAGCAAATACGAAGCTTGCTCTGCAGTAAAATGTACCGTCGAGCAAGCAAGCTGTACCCGCCATGCACTGAATGAACCTTGGCAATCAATATAAGCCGAGGCGACAGTCCCGTGCATCAAAGAACCACCAGCAACACTGTCATCATTATGATGTAAATCTGACGTTTGCACTAAATGCCTAACCGAAATAACGCTGGTCAGCCAGTTCAGTGGCTGTAAATCTGCCGCCTGATTCAACTGCGTATGTGATTGCATCTGTTTTGATAACGACAATTGGGCTTGCGCAGCACGCAACCATGCCACCACAGTCAAAGAGCGATCTGAAAATGATTGCACCGTTGGGATCACCGTCTTGCAGGGCAAATCACATACCCCGCTCGTCACTAAGGGGTCTCCGCTATATTGGTACAACATCCAATTCCAGCTCGCACTGAACAAGGTTGAACAATCCACTCTATTCTCTGCACAAAAAGCAGTGAACAGCGCCACCCATTCTGGCGATAAGTTGTGCGTAAGTTGGTGCGAGAAGGTGGGTGTATCAGTCGCACACGGCTCTAGGGGTACAGCTCCAGCCTGATAGGCACTGAAACGTGTCGGCTCGGTTACACCATCAAATAACGTCTGCCAATAAGTAACATTAAGACAATCAGCCTGCATTACTTGCCTCCGAAGTCCCTGTTTGAGTTATTTCTGATGATACCGAAACCCCCTCCTCCAACTGGTGTGGTCGTTTTTTCCAATAAAGTGCCTTCCAATGAGACTGCACAAAAGCAGCAGGGCTTGGCGATTGATATACCATGGCAGGTGTTACGGGTTGTCCCAAAACATCAGATAAGGTGGCAGCTAAAGTGATCACATCCAACGAGTTAATCGCCAAATCAGACAAGGTTGCTTGCCAGATACCCTCCCCCCGACCAGAGGCAGGTGACGCCACAGACAACCAAGCCGTACAAACGATGGCTGACAAGCTTTCCCACTCTACCGAAGTCGATAGTGCTGGGTCAGCCAGCATAGTCTCATCTGTTTTGGATAAATCCATTTCAACCGTCGGTTTACAGGTTCGCAAGTGAATATGAGCATCACTGTCGATAGGCAATCGAATAATTACCAATAACTCTGCTAACCACTGTGCCAAAACACCATCTGCAGTATCTGTAGCTACCTGTGCAGCATCAAATTCAAAACGAATCGACGTTCGGTTGGCTACTTCAGTCACCACCACATTAAGCGGAAACTCAACTTTCTCATACGCTTGCCCAAAGACAGGAGCCAGTGGGGCTGTCGATTCGGCTTGCGGGGTACGCGTTGTCGGTCTCGGGTAATTCTCAAACACAAACAAGCTATCAAAACAACGGGGCTGACCGTTTTGCAGTGCAATCAAAGATTGAGTCGCATGCTCATTAAGCCCCATCAACTCACGTTGCAGCGCAATGATGTGTTCTCCCAAGGTTAGCCCTGTATTCCACTGCATCATCAATGGCAACGAATTAATATATAAGCCAACGCTAGAAGCAATATCATCAACAGGCGCATCCCGTCCCGACGTTACATTCCCCACCACCGTCACCGCATCACCCGTTATTTTCGCCACCAGTCGATGCCAGGCATATTGCACAACGACGCTATTGGTCACGCCTACGGTCTGGGAAAAGCTTACCAGCTTCTGCTGCTCATGCTCAGTCAAGCGTAAACGCACCACCGCTGGTATCTGTTGCATCTCAGCCAGTGAAAGATCCGCTCCAAACAAGGAAGACAGATCATTTCGTTGTTGCATCGCAGACCATTTTTCTTGCCAGTAAGCAGCAACAACCTCACGCTGTTTAACCGCATACGTAGCATGTTCGAGGTAAGCGTTATCATGCTGGCGAACGATGATAGGCGCTGATGCTGTATCTTGTTCTGTGGTAACCGATGCAACAGTTTCACCTTGCAGACGTTGATAGCACTCATGCACAGCGCCAAACAACCGAGGTCCACTCCAGCCATCAATGATGGCGTGATGACAGCTAAACAGCACGTGGTAATCCGTATCGGACACTTTCACACACAGCAATCTAAACAGCGGTACAGTAGTCTCATTCAGCTTAAACGAACGCTGGCGATCAGCTTCTTGGTTGCGGATCAGTGCAGCTTGCGGATCAGCATGATCCGGCGACGCGGGATCAGAGAGATCGACAACGTCAAACGCCAGTTCTATCTTGCCTTGAATAACTTGCACCACTTCTCCGCAATGACGTAAAGCGACCCGAAGCGCAGGGAAGCATTCTGCGGCATGCTGCCAAGCTTGTTTATAGGCTGTGATATTAAGCGCGTGCGGGTAATGGATCGGGGTTTGCAAATGGTATGCATCATCTTGCGGACAGCGCTGTTGATGCGCAAACATACTCGCTTGCAACGAAGACGCTGGCACAATGCTCTCAACATCCAAGGTGCGATGTAAATTATCCACCGCAGCCTGAGATAATTCAACTAGCGGATAATCACTGGGCGTCGGCTGGCATCCTGTTGTGGCATAGGTCTGTTCGCAGAAATCAATCAGCCTTTCGATATTTTCCGCAAAAGCGACCATGAACAGATCACTTAAGGTTTGAGTCAAACAACCTACTTGCCTGAAGGTAAGGATCCCCTCAATTATGCCACCGTGTAGGCTGATCAGTTCAGCAGGCTTGTTCAAAGGTGACATCACTTGACCCGGCTCAATGCCAGTTGGTCGCCACTCACCTGCAGCGTGCGTCTGCAATCCTAAGTAATTAAACACTATTGGTGAAAGCGGCAAACGAGTACCTTCAGAATGGTGTTGCCTAAACGCTGCAAATCCAATGCCTTTATCAGGAATCGCGCGACGACACTCTTTGGTATGTTGAATTAGCGTCGCGAGTCCACTCCCCATACTCTGCGTGCTAGCTGCACGCAATAATAAGGGATAGGTACTGGTAAACCACCCAACCGTCTGACTAACATCATGGTTTGGCGAAATCGCTTCACGACCATGACCTTCCAACATAATAGTATGTTCATCGCCCCAGCCCATATCAGCCAAGGTTGTCACCAAGGCTGCCAGCAGAATGTCGTTCACTTCCGTATTGAAGGCATTATGGGTTTGCGACACTAGGCGTTGAGTCAATGCAACAGGCAACTGCATCAATGCCGAACTGGCCAACCCTTCTGGATGCTGGTCTTCACGCAACAAGCTACTATCGCTCTCTTGTGATTGCTGTAACCAGTAATCAAACTGCTTCGGGTGTTGCTGGGTATAATCTGCCAGTACTTCCCCCCATTGGCGGTAACTAGTCGTTTTACTGCCCAATGCTTTACTGCTCAATACTTTACTATTCAATGCTTCATCACGGCATAACTTGGCAAAATCATCAGTCAAAATACGCCATGACACCGCGTCGATCACCCAGTGATTAAATGCAAGGAACAGCGCTGTTTCTGCCTGTGAATGATTACGGACTAATGCCCATGCCATTGTTTGCCCAATGCCCAAATCAAAGTTGGTCTGTAATTCGGTAAACGCATGATACAGCTCTTGCTCGCTCAACGAGTTGGCATCCAACTCAATCAATGGAGGAAGGACAATCTCTGCGTTGTACTGTTGAGCAGATACCAGCTCAAACTCTACGCCGCCTTGCAGTTCAGGCAGCGACAATCGCAATGCATCATGGTGTGTAAACAGCAGTGTCATTGCGTGGACCAACTGTTTTTCACTCAATGCAGGGATCTGTAATATTGCAGCTTGATTCCAATGCTGCGGCTTACTAAATCGTTGTTCAGTGAACCAGGATTGAATAGGCAGCAACGGGAAGGACCCCGTTAACAGTCCCTGCTCGGCTTCAATTGTCGGCGCAACCGTAGCACTTGCGTCCAAGATATTTGAAGCTAAGGTGCGACACAATCGACGCACTGTTTTCGCTTCAAAAACATCTTTCACCGTACACGCATACCCTGCATCACGTAACTTGGTAGTAAGCTGAATACTCAGAATAGAATCTCCGCCTAAGCGGAAGAAATCCTCCTCAACACCACAAGGAGTGTTTAATGTCGACTGCCAAATAGTCAACACAGCAGATTCCAAATCATTATTAGGTGCCGTCGATGCAACGGTATTCAAATCAACCTTGGGCAATTGTCGTATATCGAGCTTGCCGTTCACTGTCAACGGCATATCATCAATAAAGAAGAGCTGAGTTGGCACCATATATTCCGGTAAGGTGCTCGCGACATGATTCAATATTGTCGATACAGCAACAGCAGATGCACCGTCACGCAAGGTGGCATAGGCTACCAGTATTTTTTGTGGGCCCTGCTCTGCCACAATAACTTTTACTTGGTGAATATTCTCATGCGCTAAAGCCAACTGTGCTTCAATTTCCCCCAGCTCAATGCGGTAACCGCGTAGTTTCACCTGTTCATCAATCCGCCCCATGTATTCTACGCAACCATCACGATTCACACGCGCCTTATCACCCGTTCGATAAATACGCACTGTGTGATCCAAACACCGCCACTGAATAAAGGCCTTTGCGGTTAATTCAGGCTGGTTTAAATACCCGCGAGCCAAACCGAGCCCCGCTAGGCATAATTCACCCGGAACCCCGTTTGGACATAGATTTCCGCACTGATCGAGGATCAATACCTGTGTGTTGGTCACACTGGTACCAATCGTCACAGGTTGATCCGTTTCAAGCTGCTGTACCAAAGCTGTTACGGTGAATTCGGTCGGGCCATACATGTTAAACAGCGCAACTTTATCCGCCCAACGCTCAACAAGTTGAGCTGGGCAAGCCTCACCACCAATCGCTACTGCCTGTAAATACTGCACAGCTTGTGGTGGAAGTGCTGCAAACAAAGCAGTTGAACAGATAATATGGGTAGCACGATATTGTTCAGCTTGCGCAATCACTTGATCATTCGGTTCACCAAAAGCCAAGGTAATGCCCGATGCCAACGGCAACATCGCTGTCATGTTACCGGCATCAAATGCCAGAGACATGCAATTAAACATCACACTGCCAGCACCAAACTCCAAGCGCTGACAATGATCCTGAATCAAATTGACGAACGCACCGTGCTCAACCATCACGCCTTTTGGCAAACCAGTCGACCCCGATGTATAAATGACATAAGCCAATTGCTTCGGTGAACAATGTGCTAATACAGGGCGAATATCAGTAAACTGAGCCAATCGTGCGACGAGTGAAGGCGCTGCGATATTCACCACTTCAACCCCAGTTACACAATGCATACCGTCATCAGCTTGCTGAATCTGTTCCGCAAATGTGCTTGAAGGCGCAATAATCAGTGACAGTTCTGCATCATCAATCACATGCTGCAGGCGCTTCAATGGATAGCTAGAATCCAACGGCACATACGCCCCACCCGCTTTCCACACCGCCAATGCTGATACCACAAATTCAATACCCCGATCGGCAACTATGCCGACCAGACCTTCTGAACGCAGCCCTCGTTCAATCAGCCAGTTTGCTATTCGGTTGGCGCGAGATTCAAGCTCTGAATAGGTCAATGACTGCTCACCATGGATCACTGCCTGTTTATCAGGATGCAATTCCATTGCCGCTTCGAACAGTTGGTGGGTCAACATAGTTTCAGGGGACATGGTTTCAGAGGACATGGTTGGCAATTGTGCTAATTTCGCCACCACCTCTACTTCTTCATCCTGCGCAATCATCGGCAATTGCTGCACATCGGTTTCCGGGTGCTCAACTGCCGCCGTCAATAGCCTTAAGAAATGCTCTGCGTAACGTTCTATGGTTGTTTTTTCGAAAATCCCTTTACTAAACAACCAGTCAAGCCGAACACCATCGACCAATTCAGTGACCTTCAACGAGATATCCGTTTTAGCCGGTAATATCGGAGATGGCTCTTCCACTGCCCCACAGCCTGGGATCAAATCATTAAAGTCCACTTTGGCTTGATACACCAACATGATCTGGAAGATCGGGTTAATAGCTGTGGTGCGATCGGTGCCAATGGCTTCGCTCAAGGATTCAAAGCGGTAGATTTGGTGGTCAAACGCAGACAAGTCTTGTTCGCGGCAGTATTGCAGATAATCAACAAATCGCTGTTGTTCACCCAGCTGGGTACGCAGCACGATGGTATTGACGAAAAAGCCGACGACATCTTCAATATCATGCCGCTCTCGGTACGCCAGCGGGGTACCAATGACTATGTCTTTTTCATCACTGAGGCGTGCCATCAACAAAGAAAACACCGCATGCAAACCAATAAAATTAGATGTACTGTGTTGCTGGCACAAGCGCTTAAATTTATCCCATAATGCATTATCTATGCTCGAGAATACCAGTTCCCCATCATTGTCATGGGCAGCAGGCCGCGGTTTATCTAACGGCAAACTGTGCACTTCAGGAATGCCTGCTAAGCGCTCAACCCAGAACGGTTTAAACTCGGCGTGGTAATCTTGAAATGCGGGCGAATTAAACCAATTGGCATAATCGATATAGGTCCTTGCTGTCGGTACCACAGGCATCAATTGCTGGTTTTGATACGACAAAAACGCCTGCTTAAAATCAGCAAACATGTTCTTTACCGACCAGCCATCCGAAATGATGTGGTGTTGAGTCAGCATTAAGATATGCAGTTCATCATCCAGCTTCACTACATCGACACGTGTAAGCTGTCCTTGGTTCAGATCAAACGGACGATTCACATCATCAATGACCCACTGCAGCAAGACAGCTTCACGTTCACCTTCCGGTAAATGTGACAAGTCTTTGTACTTCACCGTAAACGGTGTATGCCCATCAATGTGTTGCTCCCCTTTGCCTTCCGCATTGATCGCAAAACGGGTTCGCATACTGGCATGTTTTTGTGCTAGTACATCAAAGGCATAGGCTAGTGCTTCATAAGCCAACGGTCCCGTGACACGAAAATGCACTGGCATATTGTATAAATGGGAATTTTCTTCATATTGCTCGATGAACCACAGGCCGCTTTGTGAATACGACAATGGCCCCACTGTTTCCCTCGTTACAGGGATGGGTTGTTCAAATGCCTGCTGGGCTTTCAAGCAGCGTACAATAGCATCTTTATGCGCTTTAATTTGGGCAACCACCTCTGATGTCATCGCCTGTTTATTCGATTGAGACACCAGCTGAAACTGACTGTTCAGCGTCAGTCGTACCCCTTTACGCTCTAGCGCCATGAGTAAGGTAATAATATCTGTCATGATGGATCCTGCTTATGCGTTAAGGGTGGCGCCGCCGTCTACCACAATGTCTTGCATCGTGACGTGTCCCGCTAAATCAGACGCGAGGAAAGTCACCACATGGGCAATGTCATTAGGTTGGGCTATTTTTCCAAGCGGGATCCCGAGTTTGAATTGTTCAGGGAAACCAGCAATCGTACGCTGTTCCGCATCCGGCGAATGCCACAGTACCCGCTGCATTTGGGTATCAGTAGAACCCGGTGATACTACGTTACAGCGAACGCCATACGGCGCGAGTTCTAAGCCAATGCAATGTGACAAGCTGGTTAGTGCCGCTTTAGATGCGCAATACGCAGTCATCTGCTGACGAGGCACATGTGCCGCATTCGAACTGACTGTTACCACCGCCCCAGAGGCTTGACGTTTGAATACCGGGATCAACTGTTGCAGGAGGTAAAACGGCCCTGACGCATTAACATTCAAACAAGCATGCCAATCATCAACAGACAACTCCTCGGTCGCTCCTAATCGCAAAATACCGGCCACATTCACCAATACATCAACGGTGGGGTAACGTTGCAAAATGGCTTGTGCTGTCGCCTTTACTGCCGCCGAATCACTGATATCAACCGTCGTGGTTTCAAATGGATAATGCTCGTTTTCATTGAACGCCACATCGAGCCCCACCACGGTGGCGCCAAGGTCAACAAACTGCAATGCCACTTGATAGCCAATACCTTGTGCGGCTCCCGTGACCCATACATACTTGTTGTAAAACTGCATCATGCTTGCTACTGGATTCTGTTTCATTACCACACCATCTCCACTTCATCTTCACTTTGCACTTGCATCTCATCCAGGTACTGGCAGAACTCGCTCAGTACAGGGTGATCAAATACATCAGACACTTTGACCGTAACGCCAAACTCAGCCGCCAAACGGTTCACTATTTGAATGGTTTGCAATGATTGTCCGCCAAGCTCAAAAAAATTGGCTTGAGAATGCAACCCACTCACGCCCAAAATCTGTTGCCAAATAGTGCTGACACGTTGCTCAGTTTCTGTAGCTAATGCGACTTCCGTGCTTACATTGTCATAGCTAGCTAACAGTCCCTTGCGGTCAACTTTATTACTGGCAGTTTTGGGTAGGGTCTCAAAGAAGCGGTAATCTGTTGGGATCATCGCGGGAGGTAAGTGTTCACTTAGTTGTTGCTTAATCTGTTTTACATTTAACTCAACATTTTCCGGTACAGCAATGAACGCAATCAAACGTCGTACGCCATTCGGGTAAACCACCCCCTGTACACTAGCTTCGCTCACAGCATTAAGTGCCAACAGGTGTGCTTCCACTTCCCCCGGCTGAACACGATAACCACTGATTTTAAATTCGTTATCGATACGACCCAGATAAACGATCTGCCCATCAAGGAAGGTCACCCGATCGCCTGTTTGGTAAGCACGGCACGGCGTTTCCCCAATCAACATTGTGGTGAACGCCGGATGCATCAACCCGATATACCCTTGTGCCAGTGTCGGTCCCAACAACACCAATTCGCCAATATTGGCTGGTTGATTGGCATGATCTAGGATCAAAGCGTTCACTCCGGGTAAGGGCAACCCTATCGGTAACGCCTTGGTATAACTCGATTGTGCTTGAAGGTCGCACGATGTCGCAACTACGGTACTTTCGGTAGGTCCGTAAGTATTGAACAGTGAAATAGTACGTGCAGGTGTTGCTTGGGCAACAGCTGTTTGCCATTGTGCGAGCTGCTCGGGGTACACAGCTTCCCCACCGATAATGACGTGCTGAAGTGTTGTGGGGATAGATGCTACGCCAGCATGCAAGCTCACGACCCATTCGTTCCAGAAAGCCGTCGGTAAATCTAAGACCGTAATGCCAGCCAGTTCAATCGCATCGACAAAAGCCGGCATAGATTCAAGCATGGCATCCGTCCGCAATACCAAGGTCGCCCCCTGCGTCAAGGTAACAAACACTTCTTCGATACTTGCATCAAAGTTAAAAGGCGCGAATTGCAACACACGATCATCTGCAGTTATGCCATAGGTCGTAGCACCAGCAGCAGCAAAATGATTCAAAGCCCCATGGCTAATTTCTACTCCTTTCGGCTCTCCCGTCGATCCTGACGTAAACATTACATACGCCACCTCACTGGCAAGCACGGATCCATAATGCATAGGCTCATACTGTAAACCGTCACCACGTAAGTGACCCGCTAGCAACATAGTCGGGATCGCCAAAGGGACCATTGCATGTTGGTATTCGGCTTCAGTAATTAACGTCTGGATATTAGCTTGTTTCACAATACTCTGTTGGCGATCCATCGGCTGTTCAGGATCCAACGGTACATATACCGCTCCACTGTACATTACAGCCAATTGTGCAATAACCTGCTGCACTGAACGCGACATCGCTACTGCTACGCGGTCACCGCGTTGAACCCCTTTTTGCTTCAGCACACATGCCGCTTGTTTCGATAACATTATCAATTGCTGATATGTCACTTGTTGTAAACCTGCCGAGCTTTGCTGCTCAATGGCAACGTTGTTCGGGTATCGCAACGCTTGCTCGTTAATACGTTCGATCACCTGACCACTCGTTGAAGGCAGCGGTGCCATATCAGCACCCGTGATCAACGCAGCTAGCCGAGCATCTGCATACTGGCGATCCAAGAGGTTATCGACTGTAAGAGCCGGTTCCGTCACCCATTGAGCGATTAAAGTCAGCAAACCGTTTTGTAGGCTAGACAATTGTTCAACGGAATAGGCACTGGGGTTAGCATCAAAATCAATGCTTGGTAGCCCTTCGGTCTTACTGTGCAGCTCGATGGTGATATCTTCTACAGGTCCAGCACTTAGATTCAAGGTTTGTGCTGACGAACTCCCGTAGCGTAGCGGATGGTCAAACGGCATGATATTGACAAGAGCACCAAACAAACGCTGCTCACCGCCGATACGCTGTAAATCACGGCGGAGATCTTCATAACGATAATGCTGAAAACGGCGCATTGCCTTTTTGTGCTGCGCAATTTTCTTCGCACTACTGAGCAAATCATCTTGCGGTTCGAAGGTCATCACAAGCGGGACGATATTCATCTGCATACTTGGAACGGTTAGGGATTTTGACCCCAAACGGTTCATTACCATCATGCCTAGCATGATCGCATTATCGCCAGTTTGTTGTTTCAAGTGGGCGCATAATACAGCCAAAAACACATCAGCCCATGTCAGTTTATTCGCCTCGCATATCGCTGTCAGCGATTCCCATACCGTGGCATTGATGCCTGATGATGTTCGATGAAAATCGGCAGTAATAGGTGCGACTTTGTCACTGTATGACGACGGCTGCGGGTATGCTTCAAGGGTCTCTAGCCAGAACTGTTTCGCTTTAACGTAAGCGCCCGAACTCACTCTCTTCGCATCTTCCTCTAGCACTGCATCAAAAGCGCCAAAAGGATTTGGTGACACATCCTTTTCGGCGGTACGGGCAGTGTAAATCTCGGCAATTCGTTGGAACATCAAGGTAGTACCAAAACCATCTAAAGCAATGTGGTGTACACAATTGTATAAATAGTCATTCGTTGCACCGTGCAGAATCGTAAATCGACAAGGCAGCCCATGGGATAAATCCAAGGGTTGTGCAATATCGTGCTGCGCCCACTCTTTTACCGCTTCTCGTTCTGCATCTAAATCAACCGTTTTTGTGGTTAATACATGCGTTGCGATAGGGACAACACACTGCGCTGCCTGCATGTAAGGGGTTTGATCCTCACCTTCAGCAAAGTGGCAGTATAAGCATTCACTTTCTTTCACAGCTTGTTCGATGGCCAACACCAATTGGTCGCTATCGACCCGGCCTTCAAACGCAATACATTCTGCCGTATTAAAAAGCGCCTTGTTATCGTTGAGCGTATGACCGAGCCATAGCCCTTGCTGCGCGGTATTCAACTGTATCAATCTATTTGATCTCGCTTTACTCTGCGTGGCTTTATTCTGTAGAGCTTCATGCGGCATCATCGTTGGTTGTGCTGTCATGTTCACGCCCCCATCTTCGCTTCAATCAGCGTCCACCAACGGTTTAAACTCGGTTCATCCGCTAAATCAATAAAGGTAAGTTCTATACCGTACTTACGCCATTCCGTGATCAGTGACATGATGTGCACAGAATCCAATCCGTAATCAATCAGGTTTTCATCCGGATCAAACGCGTCTTCTTCCTCATCAATGAAGGTCAGCAACTGGCTCAGAAGACCAGCCTTCGTCAAGGTTAGCTGCGTGGTTGCAATTCCGATAATTTCAGCAGTACTGACCACTTTTCCACTGCGGGTCGCCACATATTTCAATGCCATTTCATGCTCTTCTAGCGAGAAATCAGCAATTGCATCCCCAACCATAAATGGCTTGATGTCACGCATAAAGGCATCGACAGCCGTCATCAAGCACCCGATATGACCGTAAATACCACAAATAACCAGCTGATCTTTACCTAGCTCTTTGAGCATGTGTTCCAGTGGCGAACGTTGAAATGCAGAGTAACGCCACTTATCCAACACCGTGTCATTTCCTTTGGGTGTTAGCTCAGCAACGACTTTCTGTAATTCTGGCGAACGGTTCAATCCCGGCCCCCACATATCATTGAGCAACGCACGATCTGCCATGTTTTGCTCTTTCGGCTGAGCGGTGTAAATCACAGGAATACCTTGCGCTTCGCAGAACTGTTTTAGCGCGACAATCTTGCTGAGTAATGTTTGAATTAACGCGCTCTCTTTATCATAAAAGCTGACAAAGTATTCCTGCATATCATGAATCAAAAATGCTGCTTTCTCTGGTTCAAACGCCCAAGTCACTTTATTGGTTGGGAATTGTTCAGCTGAAGGCATGGGATATGAAGGCAAAGATGGAATAGCCATGATTAAACGTCCTTTTCTTTTTTAATTATTAATGTCTGTTGAATGGTCTGACGTAACTGTTGTTTATCTACTTTCCCGACAGGGGTCATTGGTAAGTGAGCAACAAACTCAATACGGTCGGGTAACTTATATTCCGCAACGCCTTGGGCTCGCAGGTGTTTTCGAAGGGTGATGGCTTTTAATGCCGAATCAGTCGTCGTCACGAACGCGCAGCTTTTTTCTCCCATCACGGTGTCGGGCATCGCAACCAAGGCAGCGTTAGTGACTGCCTCGTGGACTAATAGTTGGTTCTCGACTTCCTCCGCCGCAATTTTTTCTCCGCCGCGGTTGATCTGATCTTTGTCGCGCCCCACCACGATCAAGTAGCCCGTGGTCGTACGTTTCACGATATCGCCAGAACGGTAAAAACCGTCGGTATCAAAGGCACTCACATTATGGGCAGGGCTGTTAAAGTAGCCGCGGAAGGTGTATGGGCCACGAGTAAGCAATGCTCCCGCAATCCCGTCAGGCACTTCATTACCCTGTTCATCAATAATTTTGATTTCATCATCTTTGCAAATTGGACGACCTTGGGTATTGAACACATGCCAGCTGTCATCATCAAACCGGGTGTAATTCACCAAGCCCTCAGCCATGCCAAATACTTGCTGCAGCTGGCAGCCTAAAACTGGGGTAATCTGCTTCGCTAACGATTCGCTCAAGCGCGCTCCGCCCACTTGCAACACATTCAAGCTGGTAAGGTAATTTTGAAAATCACTTGCCGCTTGCAGCCACAATGTGACAGCCGGAGGAACCAAGGCAGTCATAGTAACGCGATGCTTATGGATCAGTGGAAAACAGCTCATAGCACTAGGATCAGTAGCCAGCACCACAGTCCCCCCCGCATAAAACACACCAAATGCCCCAGGCGAACTAAGCGAAAAGTTATGAGGGGCAGGCAATGCGCATAAGTACACAGTGTCGGTATCTAGCTGGCAAATTTCGGCACTGGCACGAACACTGTAGTAGTAGTCATTGTGCGTACGCGGGATCAGTTTAGGAGTGCCTGTACTGCCTCCGGATAGTTGAAAGAACGCCACTTCAGTAGCAGGTGTGGAGGTGAAATCAGCCATCTCAGCACCTCGTGCCTTTTGCTGAGCCATCAAGATTTCGGTTAAGGACGTACCAAACCTTGCATCTCCTTCAACCAACCAGCTGCGGATCGTCGGTGTCTCGGCGTTTAATTCAGAAACAAAGCTCTCATTTTTAAACAGTTGATGGCGATCAGAAACCACCATCAATGATGGCTGCACCTGTTTTACATAGGCACGCAGCTCAAGCTGTTTATGATTAAATAATGCGTTGACCGGAACAATACCCACTTTCAACAGTGCCAGAAAAACAATATAGAATTCCGCTACATTCGGTAACTGCACCACCGCAGTGTCACCCGCTTGAAAGCCCTGAGCATGTAAATGATGGGCTAACGCATCCGACAAGCGATTAAGCTCGGCGTAGCTAAACTGACGCTGCTGACAAATCAATGCAGTGCGCGATGCTGACACAGGATCAGCACAGTGACGCGCCACGATATCGGTCAGAGGCTCGTCAATCCAATACCCTTTTTCAATATACCGCTCAATCAATTCAGCAGGCCAAGGAGTAAACGGGATAGTCATGCTGACTCCTTACTTTTCAGACCAAAGGCGTTAAGCATGGTGCCTAACTTGGCCTCTGTTTCCGCCCATTCCGACTGCGGGCACGATGCATCGACAATCCCTGCGCCTGCAAATAAGCTCACCGTGTTGTTCAGCACTTTGCCGCAACGGATTGTCACAACCCATTCCCCATTACCTTCAGCATCACACCAACCCACCATGCCGCTGAACATACCGCGTTCAAACGACTCCAGCTCATTAATAGCACTACGTGATAAATCAAACGGGAAACCACATACAGCAGGCGTCGGATGTAATAAACAGGCAAGCTGTAATGCACTGATAGAAGACGATTCCAACGTGCCTGAAATCTTGGTAGATAAGTGCCACATAGCAGGGGTGTTGATCAACGATGGATCTTCTGGCACATGCAGTTCAAGGCAATAAGGAGTCAAAAGACGTTGGATTTCATCGATAACTAAACGGTGTTCGTAGCGATCTTTCGTGGATGCCAACAAGGCTAGGCTTACGCGTAATTCATCAGCTTCGGTTTGTTGGCGTTTAGCCGACCCCGCTAAAGGATTAGATGAAAACTGTTCCCCTTGCTTTCGGATAAGTAATTCCGGACTAGCTCCCAATAAGATCGAACCATCAGCTTGCGGGATAGAGAAGTGATAACCCGTGGGGTTTTGCGCCATCAAACTTCTCAGCACATACTCAGGGGCAATATTGCCATCTACCTCTATATTTAATACACGTGATAAAACGGCTTTTTCAAGTCGAGTTGACTGAAACTTCTCCACTGCTTGAGAGACCGCCGATTTAAACGTATGTTCATTGGGTACACTCATGGAAGAAAGAACTTCAACCGCAGGAGGTGTAAGTGAAATATTAGGTGTCGCATGCTGAAAAGCATGTTTATCAATAAATTCAAAAGCCGTCGGCACATACAAACATGACGGTTGACTAACATCAAAAGGAATAGAACCTATAATTATAGGGTTATTAACTCCTTTTTGTTTTTCTAATGAAAATGCCCGCTGAATTGCCCGCTGAAATAAACTGTTATTATCGTCACCATCAATGGCAGGTTGTATAACCGTCTGGTTAATACCGGATGCAATTAAACTACGGTGTTCGGAGGTAAATATAAATTCTGTTTTTGGTGAGAATGATGCAAAACTAAACGTTAACTTCTCACTTTGCGTTCGTTGCATGACACAACTCCCTATTTACGCAAATGGTATGAAATAATTCGCTATTAAAATATTTCACATAGTTAATATCTTTCTTATTTCAGCCGTCACAGCTGGTTATGCATCACATAGCCACTAGTGTTATTTTTTATTATTGGTATATACCATAAATAATAAGGGCTAGACGTCAGCCCTTATTTTTATATATTTTTAAACATGGTTAGAAGATAATTAGAAGGCGTAAGATGCACCCGCATAGATCGAGCGGCTCTTCATGATATAGTCATAACTTACTGCCGTTTCATCACGCTTTTCGTTGGTAAGGTTAGTTACCCCTAATTTCAGATTTAGGTTTTTAATTGCTTCATACTGTGCACCTAAATCAACAGTGCCATAACCATCCGACTTTTCATCAGTACGCACATACTGTTCACCGGTATATTGGTAAGACACGTAGGTATACAAGCTTTCTAGCATTTGCCAATCAACTTGAACGTTAGCTGTATTTTTCGGGGTCAATGTCAGTTCTTTGTCTGTCGTCTTGTCTTTGGCATCGGTATACATATAGTTCGCCGATAGGCTCACAGTATCCGTAACATCAAACCAACCTGACAGCTCGGCACCACGCACCTGTGCTTCTTTTACATTAAAGTACGTCAGTTCTTTTTTAACACGGTCCCAAGTCTCTGCTTGGATCATGTCATCAATGTCGTTATTAAACGCAGTGACTGTAGCGCCCCAGCTATCTGTTTTATAGCCAGTTGAAAGCTCATAGCTGACAGCAGTTTCGGCTTTCAGGTTAGGGTTACCCACTACGTAACAAGCGCCACGACAGGCAAGCACAGCATATGAATCACTGTATTGATTCAGACTTGGGGCTTTAAAAGCTTTACCCACGCCGCCTTTCACTACCCAGTTATCTGTAATACTGTAGACCGCATAAGCTCGTGGGCTGAACTCACCACCATATACTTCGTGGTCATCGAATCGACCACCTAAAGTAACGGCCAGATCACCAATATTAAACTCATCTTGCAGGTAAACCGCTGATTGACTGTAATCTTCCGAGCCTTTTGATAATGTCAGGTTGTTCTTCAGATCGGTAATACGGTACTCAGCCCCACCCGTTAACAAGTGCGAACCTACATAACCAGACAATTGGCCATCAAGCGTATTATTAGTTTGTGTAATATCACCCACACCAGCATTCAGACCTGAATCATCTTTCAAGTCAGAGTTTTCGTAGTTATAACGTACACGAGAGTCAAACTTCGACCAGTAACCGTTATGCGTCAATGTCGCGTTTATACGTTCCAACTTTTGCACATTATTAACAGCATTACCGTAGTTGTTCCAATCGGCATCACGATCATCTTTGCTATAAATCAAATCAAGATCAATATCTTGCTGGTCAGTTGCCAGCCATTTCAAGCTAGAGAAGATATTCAGTTCATCACGCTCTTCCAGAACGTCAGAATCGGGATTTAACGATTGGTTAGTACGCCACGCGTCGCGAGAACTTTGCTCAATAATAATGTTACCCAGTAGCGTATCTGGTATCAGAGAACCGCCGGCATACACGTTCCATTTGTGTACATCACCACCGCTACCTTCAGTCGGACCTTCGTATTGATAACCCACCGCACCTTCTGCTTTCTCAGTCGGCTGTCGAAGAATCACGTTCACTACGCCACCTAGGGCATCTGCGCCATAAAGTGATGACATAGGACCACGAATCACTTCTATGCGTTCAACCGCAGACATTGGAATACTTGATAAATCAAAGTCATTACCATACGCCGATGTCAGTGCATCACGAGAATTAGTACGCTTACCGTTGATCAATAGAAGAGTGTAATCAGAATCCAACCCGCGGATTTTAATCTCATTACGGCCATAAGGTGTGCCAGGGTTAATATTGATACTCGGCAACTTCTTCACAGCTTCTGCCACATCATTAACCACTAATTTGTCCAATTCCTCACGCGTAATGTAAGAAACAGATGCAGGAGCAGTTAGCTCTGGATGCTTGGTTTGTGATGCTGTAATAACCATGACATCATCAGTAGTTGCAGTGTCTGCCATTACCATTGAAGAAGATAATAGACCAATAGCCATAAACGCTTTATTTAACTGAGTTAGCGCAAAACGGCTATCTCCCTGATGCTGAAACATGTTCACACTCCATTACGAATAATGGCATGAATGATAATTATTATCATTCGCATCGTCAATAGTGCATTCTAAATATTATGATTAAAAATAAGACATTGATCGCAGTTATAAATCAAAAGCTTATTATTTATTTTTTCATAAATTATGAATCAACTATAAACCCTCATGTTATATTAAAAAACAATAACTTATAACCGTAATTATAATTGAAGGCCTGCCTGTTGGCGTCGTGCAAGCAAGTTCATTAGAATGTTTACCATGAATGGCACCATCAGCGCACAGCCAATAGTGACCATGGCTAAAGTTTCAATCCCAATTAAGCGCCCAGCAGGATCTGATAATAAATAAAGAGATGAAACTGCACTCGCAAGGCCTGCCGCCACATTTGATAGTGTCCCTTGGTAAGACATAAAGGCTGCTCGTTGATGAGGCAGTGGAACACGCGACGTTATTGCCGAAACCGACGCACTTCTGGCTGAGCTCGAGGCCATAAATAAGGTGAATACTACATATAATGGCCAATTGCCTTGCCATAAGAACCCAATGAACGTCACGACTGCCACCAAAATGCTAGTTACCAATACCGTCTGTGTGATCCAACCTTTATCCAGCATCTGCCCACAAAGCCGCATCGAGAAAATACTCGCAACACCACCGAGTAAATACAGCACACTGATTTGTTCACGTGGAAAATGCAGGTTGAATTGGAAGAACGTCGATAAGTTGGGCACCAATAAGAAATGCCCAAACATACTGATGCCCACAATACTCAATGCGGAAATAAAAACAGGGCTTGTGATCATAGCTGTCATTCCGACTGAAGAAGGTTGCTGCTTATCCCCTACGACCTTATCTCCCATTACCTTATGTCCCACCATTGATGGAAAATAGAAGTAACTAAGAAGAGAAAAGCCTACTCCTATACTGCCGAAAAGGAAAAAGGTGACTTGCCATGAGAAATGAGCGGATAATTCTAGCGAAACAGGAACAATAATGATGGCTGCTAATGAAAACCCGCTAGCAACAAATGCAATGGCCTTCCCCCTTTCTTTAACTTCCGTAATATCAATAACTGATGCCATAGTTAAACCACTTATTGGTCCAGCAAAGCATCCCGCTAAAACAAACCAAAATAATAATTCATTCTGGGTTGTTGAGAAGCCACAAATAATAATAACAACCGAGCGAATTAGTAAGAATAATATTAATGCAGACTTACGATCATATCGATCTAAATAAGGGGCAAGGAAAAAGCCTATTAATGCAGAAGCAAATGTTGCACCTCCGCTAATATAACCAATATGTTCAGGTTTCATATTCAGGTATTGCACAAAATCCGCACCTAACGGCATAACCATCATTAGCGTACCGATTGATAGCATATTAATAAGCAATGCAAGGCGCAAAACACGTGATTTTGTTTTTATGTGATCTTCCATGATAACGGATTCTAAAAAGAGGTGGTGCAGAGTGTACCCATTCATCGCCGGCAAAACAACGAATAAGAATCATTATCAGTTAATTTAACTCTTAACGAATGTTCTCACCATCTTACCTTGTCTATGGACTTGTACAGTGAATGTACAACCTACTGGTAGTGTTGGTGTAAGTGCTTTCTTGAGCATAAACGTTAAGTTCTCCCGGTCCATCGAAATAACTTCTGCATCCAGAAAATCAAAGTACGCACGGACCTGAGGAAATAGAGCTTTAAATAAACTCTCTTTGGCCGAAAAGACTACCGTTAGTCCTGTCGAAAAATCTATATCGTGCTTTGTGATCAGGGCTTGTTCTGCCTCATTAATAATTGTGTTTTTGATAGACGTAGCAGTACTGTCTGTTAAGCACTGTTCAATATCGATGCCAATTCCTTGCTCAGGTAAATCACACTGGCTTAAAACACAAATCGCCTTATTACTACTATGGCTAATCGATCCGATCATTCCTTTTGGCCATAACGGTGCACGATGCTGACTGATCCCAACATCAGATTCAGTAGACCCTAAGGCTGAGAGGCAGCGCTTCGCCAAATAACGTCCTGCCACGTACTCTGCCTGACGTTTTTTCACCGCGCCGTGCAATGTTTCTGGCAAAATTATTCCAAGCTGTCGTGGGGCTTCTATTGTGTAGAATTCAGGATCAAATTCGCATTGAAAACACACACCTGAAAAATCAGGTAAAACAACAGGTATCACTTGCGAAATATAAGGGGGATTCATATTTATTGAGGTTTCCGTTTCTCAGGGGTAGCCATCATACCAAGGGATGGACATTACTTTCCACCTGCAGTTTAATACCAAATCCATTAATTATCTGCTCAGTTCAACGAGAGTTAAAATGCTTTTAGGCAAGGAGATAAATTGAGGATCTAGTGGCTCTAGATTGAAATTTATTAACGCAGTATAGAAGTATTTTAAACTCGCCCAAAGGGAACACCACTGGAAGCCAACTTCTGTGTCTAGCGATTTCAAAAGAGAACTACTCTTCTATTAAACACTGTCCTTGAACTCGACTCCCAGTGGTATTCTGAATGGTCAGATAATTAATGGAATTGGTATAAAGTACACGTGGTCTCTGAGAATCAACGCTCAGTGTTGAGCTCAATAGGTTAATTTAAGATAGGTATTATTCAAGTTTTACATATTTAGCAGATACAAAAAAGCCTCAGCATTTCTGCTGAGGCTTTTCATTTGTATTGCAGGGATGGAGAGATTCTAACTCCCAACACGCGCATTCTTATGGTGGGGGAATCCGCTGCTCTTTTCTCTAGCTGCAGATAGCAAAAAGGCTCATATCTTTCGATATAAACCCTCTTTAATATGGCAGGGGTAGAGAGATTCGAACTCCCACACGCGCATTCTTATGGTGGGGGAATCCGCTACTCTATTCTCTAGCTGCAGATAGCAAAAAGGCTCATATCTTTCGATATAAGCCTTCTTTAATATGGCAGGGGTGGAGAGATTCGAACTCCCACACGCGCGTTCTTATGGTGGGGGAATCCGCGACTCTATTCTCTAGCTGCAGATAGCAAAAAGGCCCATATCTTTCGATATGAGCCTTCTTTAACATGGCAGGGGTGGAGAGATTCTAACTCCCAACACGCGCGTTCTTATGGTGGGGGAATCCGCGACTCTATTCTCTAGCTGCAGATAGCAAAAAGGCTCATATCTTTCGATATGAGCCTTCTTTAATATGGCAGGGGTGGAGAGATTCGAACTCCCAACACGCGCGTTCTTATGGTGGGGGAATCCGCGACTCTATTCTCTAGCTGCAGATAGCAAAAAGGCTCATACCTTTCGATATGAGCCTTCTTTAATATGGCAGGGGTGGAGAGATTCGAACTCCCAACACGCGGATTTGGAATCCGCTGCTCTGCCAGTTGGAGCTACACCCCTGTAGTTATTTTAAAGACTTAACTTTGTCTTAATAAATGGCGGAGTGGACGGGACTCGAACCCGCGACCCCCGGCGTGACAGGCCGGTATTCTAACCAACTGAACTACCACTCCGCAGTGTCTATTCAGCATTTAAGCAATTGGGAACTTGGCAATGACCTACTCTCACATGGGGAGACCCCACACTACCATCGGCGCAACTATATTTCACTTCTGAGTTCGGCATGGGATCAGGTGGTTCTATAGTGCTATTGTTGCCAAGTAAATTCTTTTACACAGTTCACGTTATTGATAACACAAACTTAAAATTGGGCGCCTGGCGATGCCCTACTCTCACATGGGGAGACCCCACACTACCATCGGCGCAACTGCGTTTCACTTCTGAGTTCGGCATGGGATCAGGTGGAGCCACAGCGCTATGGTCGCCAGACAAATTCTTTTATCTTCAGCCTTTGGCTGAAAATAGCAATCTTGGAAAATCTAACTAGTCTACAATCTGTTCTCAAACACCATTCAAGTGTTCGTGGAGTCCGTAAAAAACCCCTTGGGTGTTGTATGGTTAAGCCTCACGGGCAATTAGTACAGGTTAGCTCAATGCCTCGC
>Ga0316197_10000138_pt1 | contig 54069 bp, 49 predicted proteins | sample OudBiesiAoxic_MG_FD_204939 | JGI IMG/M metagenome (GOLD analysis project Ga0316197, IMG submission 204939) | Coastal sediment microbial communities from Oude Bieten Haven, Netherlands - site A oxic | ecosystem: Environmental > Aquatic > Marine > Coastal > Sediment | place: Netherlands... | reverse complement strand
CCCGGGGTGGAATCTCTCGTTCGCGGTCAAGTGTCGCTGCCGGACCGCCGAAGGTATGGGATGGATCTTTGTGCTTCGACGCGTGCCCAAAGGCATTCGGTGTTGGTGACCTGGGATACCATGGCGAGACTGGATCATCGAGAGCGCTCGGCCGTCGGTCGGCGAAAGATTGGGGAACCAACATGAAATCAATGAGTCGGGTTGTGATCGTCGTCGCGATGGTCGGTGGGCTTCTGTCCGCCGCCGTCTCCGCGGGTGCACAGGAAGCCGATGCTGTGGGTTATCTCGCGGCCGTCAACGGTGCAAGCGCCGATGCCGTCGATGTACTGGCGGACGAAGAGGTCATCGCCACGGGTCTCGGCTACGCCGAAGCCGACGGGGTGACGGTCCCGGCAGCGTCGTACAACGTCGCCTTCACCGGCGGACCGACCGTGGGCGTCGACGTCACGGCCGGTTCCGCTCAGACGGTCGCCTCCGGATTCCCGGACGCTGGTGCGACGGCCTATCCGATCGACGTTGCTCCGATCGGAACCGACCAGGCGAGATACCGGGTCTGGAACGCGACCGATGCTCCCGTTGACGTCAGCGTCGACGGCGGTGCGCCGGTGCCGCTTGATCCCGGACAAGGGACCGATCTTGCGACGGTTGCCGCGGACACTGCCATCTCCATAACGATCAGTGAAGTCAACGTCTCTCCCACGCTGGGAGGCGACTCGTACACCGACTTCTTTGCCGTCAGCGCTGACGCGGTGCCGGGAATTGCCATCGCAGCAATCCCCTCAATGACCGAACTAATTGCTGCGCTGACTCCGACCGATCCTCCTGATCCAGGGCCGGACAAGGTCGCGGTGCCGGATGTCGCCGGCGTGGCCGCTGCAGACGCAGAGGCTGAGATCGTCGACGCCGGACTCGTTGCTGGCACCAAAGAGCAGTCGAGTGACGAGGTCGAAGCCGGCCTGGTGATCGAGACTGACCCGGCAGCTGGAACGGAAGTCGATGTGGGCTCAACCGTCACCATCGCCGTATCGACCGGCCCCGAGGCTCCGGCGACAATCCCGGTACCTGACGTCGCCGGTCTCGCGGAGGCTGACGCGCAAGCCGCCCTCGAAGCCGAAGGCTTCGTGGTGACCACCAGCGAGCAGGCCAGCGACGAGGTTGAGGCCGGTCTCGTGATCGAGACCAACCCGGCTGCCGGCACGGAGGTTGCGCCGGAGACGACCGTCGACATGGCGGTCTCGACCGGTCCTGAGGATGTCGAGGTTCCCGAGTTCATCGGGATGACGACCGACGATGCGACGACCCTCGCCGAGGAGTTCGGGCTGACGATCACCTTCGTCGAGGACCCGGATCGACCCAATCCCAACGGCATCGTGGTTGACCAGATGCCGGAACCGGGGGAGATGGTCGAGCCTGGATCCGAGGTCACGGCTCAGCTGAGCCCTCTCGCCGACGCCCCGTACGTCGTCATCAGTGTCGACACCAACCGGATGATGACAACAACCGGTCTCAACTTCCAGCCTGGGTCTGCGACGACGCTGAGCGTCGTTGACACTGACCTCGGAGCGATCGTTCCGGTCGACGAGGGCGGCGTCTGGTGGGAGTCCTTCCAACTCGGCGACGACCAGGCTGAGTACGCGACGCTGCTCGTTGAAGGAACCTCTTCGACGGGCAGTCCGTTCCGTGCAACGTTCGAGATCCCGCCGGCTGGCGGCTCGACTGACGAGGCCACGGAGTCAGCCGAGACACAGGTCGACGCACCCGCAGAAGAGACCGAGAGCGGTTTTCCCGCGTGGGGTTGGCTGCTCATCGCTCTCGCTGCGGTCGGAATCGGAGTCCTGGTCTGGTGGCTCGTCGCCGGCAGGGACAGTGAGACCGTGACGACGACGGATGCTGGAGATGGGCAGGCCCCGCCCCCACCCCCGGCGCCGCCGGCACCCCCGGCCTCTGACGCCTAGGGAGACACATCCGTCCGGCAACTGAACCGAGTGACTGTGGGGGAGGCCATCAGCCTCCCCCACAGTCGTGTCTTCTCAGCGTTCTGGGCTACCGCCCGTGTCTGTGATCGGCAATCGACCTGAATGCCCAGGTCCCGATGCCGATGAAGATGTAGACGACGCTGGCGAAGACGAGGAGGAACTTCGGGATTGCCATTGCTCCAGCGAGCGGGATCCAGCCGGACCAGTCGAACCATCCGTTCAGGTAGCCGAGCATCGACAGATTCTCAACGATGTCAAGAGCAGCTGCAGCGACTGCGCCGATGGCCAGGGGGATGCCGACGCTCTCTCCGAACCCGCCATCGAACTGCCGCCGCGCCCACAGCGAACCGGTACACAGCGCAAGGGCGTAGAAGCAGAGGAACGCGAAGTCCAAGTAAATCGCCGATCGAATCGCGGCGAGATTGGCCCCGCTGACAACAGCGTCCGCTCTCTCGAGGGTCCCAGCGAGTTCGAGATCCACGATGTTGAAGCCGTCGGCCGCCGCAACGGTGGCCGCGCCGGTCATGATGGCTATGACGGCCCAGAGCCACCACCAGCGCACCGCAAACGGAAGGGGGTCTTGGTCCTGAGGGTGCGGTGCTCCCGAGGCGTCGGCAGACATGCGACGACCGTACCACCTGGGAATCCGCGCTCTGCCGTAGCCGAGGGCAGGGGAGTGGCACAGTTCGGCCGCTGGAATGGTTCGCAGGGTCGGGCCGATGGCCCCTAGCGAGGCCGCCGTATGTGCGACACACTCAACTTCGTGTCCGGGGCCGTCATGCTTGTCAATCGCGGGATCACCGCGGCAGATGAGGCTGGCAGTCCGACGGCACACGCTGACAATTGAACACCCGCCCCGACAAGAGATTCCGGCGCTCATCAATCCAAACCTGGATGAGCGTTCAACTCGAGAGCGGAGCGGTCCCCGACGAGGAGGAAGTCCCGAATGGCGCAACGAGTTAGCAATCGAGGGTTCGTGGTCCTGGGGGCAGTGCTGATCCAGCTCTGCCTCGGCGCCATCTACGCCTGGTCGGTGTTCACCCCGGCACTCCAGGATGCCGGCTGGTCCAAGACCCAGACCCAGATCGTGTTCTCGGTGGGGCTCGCCATGTTTGCGATTGTGATGGTCTTCGCCGGCCGGAAGCTCCCCGTCTACGGTCCGCGCAAGCTGGCGATGGCCGGTGGTATCACGCTCGGCCTCGGGTACGCGATCGCTGCGATTGGAGGTGGCGACAACTTCTGGACCGTGCTGATTGGCGTGGGCTTGATCGGCGGCGCCGGCATCGGCCTCGCCTACGTCGTCCCAATCGCGGTCGGCATGCGATGGTTCCCGGACCACAAGGGCATGATTTCGGGGGCCGCCGTCGCGGGCTTCGGATTCGGTGCACTGATATGGGTCAAGGTCGCCGGGTCGTGGGGAAACCTGATCGACAACATCGGTCTCGACGGGACGTTCTTCGTCTACGGAATCGCCTTCGCCGTTCTCGTCCTTGTCGGCGCGATCTGGATGGAGATGCCGCCAGCGGGTTGGCTGCCTGAGGGATTCACTCCTCCAGAGGTCTCCGGAGTTGGCGGTGCCAATTTCACCTCGTCCGAGATGTTGAAGACGCCCCAGTTCTATCTCATCTTCCTGACGTTCGCCGTGAGTGCCGGCGCCGGCCTGATGGCGATTGGCCTGATGAAGCTGTGGCCGGTCGAGGCGTTGGTCGATGGCGGAATCATGGAGTCCGAAGCAGACGCCATCGCAGGAACCGCGATGGCCGTGTTCTTCAGTCTCGCGAACGGGATCGGCCGGATCACGTGGGGCATGATGAGCGACCGTCTCGGCCGCAAGCGTTCGGTCATCATCATGACCGCGACGCAGGCCGTGTTCCTGTTGGCCTTCATCCCGATGGCCGGCAGCGAGTACACGCTGTACCTCGCGGCCGCTCTCATTGGATTCAACTTCGGCGGCAACTTCGCCCTGTTCCCGGCCCTGACGGCTGACGAATTCGGCGACAAGTCGGTTGGGCAGAACTACCCGTGGGTGTTCCTCTCCTACGGCGCAGGCGGGATCATCTTCCCGATCCTCGGTGGTGCACTCGGCGACATAGGCAACTTCCCGTTGGCGTTCGTGATCTGCTCGGTCGCTTGTGTGCTGGGAGCGATTGCGACGGCGCTGGTCTTCCCACCGAGCCACGAAGAGGCGACGAAGCCGTTCTCGTGGAGCGGCTTCGTCAGCAACGCCAATATCGGCGGCCGCGCCTAGGAACAAGACTCGAAGCGATAGGAGTCCTCCCTTCGCTGAGAGGGGAGGACTCCTTCGCGAAATAGGCGGAGAGATGGGCCTCCCCGGGTCCGCACGTTCGCCTCTCCCACCCAGTGGGAGAGGCGCGAGCACCGGCCGCCAGGCCGGAGCGCAGCGGAGAGGGCTCTGGGAGCATGAGTCGTGCAGATGAGGCCTGGCGTGCGGTGAGAGGCCCCCTCTGCGATCGAGCGGCCCGGGGAGAGGAATCCTTGGTAGCTTGGTAGCTCTATTCGACCGAGACCGGCTCCTGAATCGAGATCGCGTCAGCCGAGGTCCCCGAGAGGGAGAGCCGGAACACCGTGCGGTCGTCTTCACGCATGCAGACGAGCTCGCCGTCCATGACCTGAGCGAGCAGACGGCTGACGTACAGGCCGATGCCAATTCCCTGAGCGGCGTTCACTTCGGCACCGTCGCTGCGCGCATAGGGCTCGAAGATTCGCTCGCAGTCTGCGGGCGGCAATTCCGTGCCATCGTCGCTGACCGAAACGTGAACCATCCCGTCTGCTTGCGAGACCTCGATCGAGATATTCGGACCACCGTGGGTGACAGCGTTCTGAACGAGGTTGCGGAGGATCTGTCGCAGACGAGTGCCATCCGCGTAGACCAAGGGGTCTTCGTCGGTGATGGTGAGAGTCCCGTCCCGATCGAGCGGCATTGAACTCACGGCGTAACTGAGGTGCCGCTGCAGGCGGGTCTCCGCCATCGCGATCTTGACATTCCCGTATTCCGACCGTGCCACGACGAGCAGATCTTCGACGAGGTTCGACGCCTCCTGTGCCTGGTCGGACACCATGCCGAGGAGTTCGTTTCGTTCGTCGACGGTCAGCGTCTCCCACTGCGACTCGACTTCGCTCGCCCCGCCAACGACGACGGTGAGCGGGGTCCTCAGTTCGTGGCTCACGGTTGCCAGGAAACGGTCCTTCCCCTCGTCCTGGAGGCGAGCCAACTCAAGACGCTCGTTCATCTCACGGGTGCGGGCTCTGGTCAGTGAAGCAAGTCGGAGGAGGAGCAGTGCGATGAGGAGTCCGAGGCCGAGAGAGATGAGTGGAACGACCGGGGAACGGGAGAACGGGAACCCTAACCCTGGATAGACGACGATGTCGACCATCTCCGCCATGCCTACCGGGGACAGTCGCACGCTCTCGGGCCCGCCCAGCGTGCCGCTCACCGTGATCGTCGAATCATTGAATCGGCGGTCCCGCAACTCCGCTGCATACTCGCCGTCCGATACGGCGGCCACAGCATTGTCCAGGATGACATCGGCTCGGAAGATCGCGCCGACGAGCACCGTCTCCCCGAATTGCTGTGCCGGTACGACGACGACCATCCGAACTCCATCCAGTCCGGGCTCGGTGTATGCCGGGCTCAGGAATGGGACATTCTCGCGGACAAGTGCGTCGGTCAGGATGCCGGGAAGTCCGAGATCGGGGACCGAGACATCCTCGGCAGAAGCTACCAAGAAGAATGACGTACCCGGCCCTGTGCCGTTCTCGGTCACGGGGTAGCTGACGAGAGCAACCAAGGCGCCGAGCACCTCTGGATCTGCGGTGACTGCGATCGCCGCGAAGTCCTCCGGATTCTCTGTCGCGACGGCCGCGGCCACGACGACGTTGGATGCCATCTCGATGATGCGGATCTCGGATTCGAGGTTCCTGGAGATGGCCTCCGCTCCTCGCTCGAGTCGGAAGTCGTCGACGTTCGCACCGGTCTGGTCGATCCAGAGGGCAATAGCGATCGATATGACAAGCACGAAGAAGGCAGCCACCGCCCAGGCACGGCCACTGCCGAGAAATGTCCCATGCTCGCGCTGTCGCGAGCGGAGAATCTCAGTCACCCTCTCGTTATCGGTTGGTGACCCGGATCTCTTCACCAGAAAGACCAGGGTGCATAGAGTCGTGACCATGGGCGCCACGAAACACAACAGTGAAGCGTCGGTCACCCGAGAAGTTCTCAGGTTCGGCCGTGTCCTCGCTGAACTCGAGGCGAACCGAACGAATCCGGTGCTGACGGACCGGGATGCGGCCAATGAGTTCCTGATGGCCGATGACTGGGCGTTCTTGGCCGGGGTCATCGGCGACTACCAGATGCCGGCCGAACGCGCCTGGGCCGTGCCCTACAACCTGAGCCGCAGACTGAACGGTTGGGGCGCGGGCTTCGTGGCCGACAACCCGGATCGAGTCCTCGCGGCGTTCCTCGGTCCGCCCGCCTTGCATCGATTTCCCACCCAGAGCGCTCGGTGGCTCGTCGCTGGAGCACGACGGGTTGTCGATGTCTACGGGGGTGACGCGGGCGCGGTGTGGAACGACCGCCCGACAGCCAGGCAACTCCAGGAGCGGCTCTCCGAGTTCGTGGGCATCAGCCAGAAGAAGGCCGCGATGGCCGTCGAGATCCTGAGTGGGCAGCGAGGCATCGAGATCCGCGATCTCTCCGGTTCTGACATCGCCTACGACGTGCATGTGCGCCGCGTGATGCTGCGCGCAGGTCTCGCGCAGAGAGACCAGGTTGATCACATGGTCGAGGCAGCGCGACGGTTTCACCCTGAGCGGCCGGGCGCTCTCGATCTGCCGATGTGGGAGATCGGGCGCACCTGGTGTCACGCCCACAAACCGGACTGCGGAAACTGCGAAATCGGTGCGGTCTGCCCCCGTCTGGTGGACGCTGCCGCCGGTGTCCGGGGTGCCTAGCGCATCCTCCCGGTGCCGGGACCATGGCAGGGACTTTCGTCCCTAGCCCGCTTCTCGGACGAAGAGCAATGTTGGAGGGCTGGCGCGATTCTGGGCGCGCGTCGGCAAGCGCTGGAGTCGACACGAACCGCGAGAGAAATGGAAGGTGTTCGTGATGTTGACGAGACGGAGTGCACTGCTCATCCTGGTCGTGGTACTTGCCATGATCATTCCGACGGCGGCACTAGCGGGGAAGGGGAAACAGAAGCCGAGCGAGAACACCATTGCCGAGGTGACGCTGCTCCATACCAACGACTTCCACGGCAGGCTCGAAACGGACTACAAAGCCCGTGGCGGCTCTGCCTACATAGCGGCGATCGTCAACGACGTTCGCTCATCGGTCGGCGCGAAGAACGTGGCGCTGCTCGACGCAGGTGACGTGTACTTCGCTGCACCGGCGATCTCACAACTCCTGATGGGCGAGAGCACCATCGACATCTACAACATGATGGGCTACAACGCAGCCGCGTTCGGCAACCACGAATTCGACAAGGGACAGGACGAGCTTGCCCAACGCGTCGCCCAATCGGACTTCCCGTGGCTCGGAGCCAACGTTGTCATCGAGGGCACCGAGTGGGATCTGCCAGCGTGGGCGAAGCCGTATGAGATTCTGGAGATGGGCAGCGGCCGGAACGCCGTGAAGGTCGGCGTGCTGGGACTCGCAGGTCAAGAGACTCCGGAAGTAACCCTGATCGGCACGACTGAAGGTCTTGTCTTCAAGGATTTGACCGAGACCATCCTGCACTACCGCGACATGATCCTCGACGAAGCCGACGCTCTGGTCGTTCTCGTCCATATGGGCACCGAGGACAGCGGACCCTACGACGGGCTGGCGACAGTTGCTCAGGAACTGATCGACGCCGGCAAACCGGTCGACCTGATGATCGGCGGCCACCAGCACCAAGCCCTCGAGACTCCGGTCATGGTCGGCGACACTGCCATCGTTGCTGCTGGCTACTACGGGCGCTGGATCGGGCAGGTTGACCTTACGATCGACAAGGAATCCAAGCGAGCATCGGTCGCCAACTATCAATTGCACACAGTGACGGGTGCGGTGACGATCGACGGCATCGGCGCAACCATCGATGAGATGTACGAGAACGGTGACATCACCAGCGCCGCCGTCTATCGCAACCTGACGCGGCGGTTCGCCAAGGCTATGACGGCTTTCAACGACGGAAACGCCAACTCCGCTGCCGGCAAGCTTCGTAGCCTCTCGAACTATGTGGCGGCTCAAGCCGGGAAGAGGATCGACGCCGACGCTGCCGCAGCATTGATCGCAGACATCGAGTGGTATCTGGCGAACACGGACCTCGGCGTCGCATCTCGGATCGCATACTGGGCCGAGGTCGTGGCTCCGATCGTGAACGAGAAGGTTGGTGACACCACCATCGATCTGGTTCGCGACTACAACGACGAATCCAACATGGGCGACATCGTCACGGACTCGATGCTGTGGAGCGCGGATCTGTACGACGACGGGGAGCTGAACGGGACCGTCGATGTCGCATTCACGAATCCCGGCGGGTTGCGGGAGAACATCCTCATTCCCGAAGGTGCATCCGTGCCGTACCCCGTGACGTGGGGTGACACATTCAACGTGCTGCCGTTTGGGAACACGCTGTTCATGATGGATCTGACCGGCGCTCAGATTCAGGACCTTCTGGATCAGTCGGCCAAGCTCTACAAGGGCATTCTCCAGACGTCGGGTTCCAGCTACTACTGGTACAACGACACCGGCAGCGATGCTGCCACGGTGTGGGGCGCCTACGGTGTGGAGATTGGCGGCGAGCCGCTGGTCCGCGACGAGGTGTACCGGGTCGTGACCAATGACTTCCTGGCCGGCGGTCAGGACGGTTGGACAACCTTCGCCGACGGTACCGAGCGCTGGAACACGTACTACGACATGCAGGAAGGCTTCGTCGAATACATCAAGGCCCTCGACGACGGCGTGATCGACGCCGAGGACATCCCGATGGACCGAATCGTCCGGTTGGACGACGTGGTGACGATGCTGCACACCAACGACACCCACGGCCGTTGGAGCGCCGACTCCTATGGAGGCGGGTTCGTGTATCTGGCTTCGCTGATCGCAGCGGAGCGAGCCCACAATCCGGACGCTCTCCTGCTCGATGCTGGAGACACGTTCCAGGGCAACTCGTTCGCCTCGTTCTTCAGGGATCGTCCCGACAACCCGATCGCGGGTGGGATGAACCTGTTGGAGTACGACGCGATGACACTGGGCAACCACGAGTTCAACTTCGGGCCGACTACGTTCGCCACGATGCTGGGGCAGTTGAACGCTCCGCTGTTGGGAACGTACAACCTGGACGATGACGGCTCGTATGGGTTCATCAACGACAACGTTGAGGACTACATCACGCTGAACGTCGGCGACAAGACGGTGAGCATCTTCGGGTTGACCAATCCGCGGGTGTATCGGTATGAACTGCCGACCAACATTCCAGGATTGACGTTCTACCCGACAGATCAGGACGATCCCGCGGCAGTTGACCTTCCCGGCCTGGTCTCGACCATCGAGGGGGCGGAAGCTCCTGACCTGATGGTTGGGCTGACGCACATCGGATACTCGCCGTACGGCGATGAGGTAGACAGCGATCTCAAGATCGCCGAACAGGTGGCCGGTGTTGACGTCCTGATCGGTGGGCACAGCCATTCAACGCTGAATCCGGCCGAGATGGTGTCGTCGGCGGACAATCCGGATGGCACGCTCATCGCGCAGGCACGGCGGTATGCCGGGTATCTCGGGCAGGTCAACGTCGGGTTCGTCGGTGATGAGATCGTGCTGCGCGAGGGATTCCTGATCCCGGCCACCGAGGCGACCGCCGATCCTGCGCTTGAGACCTATCTGGCACCCTATGCGGCTGAGATCGACGCGTACAACGCAACGCCCATCGGCGACACCGAAGTGCCGATCGATGCCCTCGAGGCGTACACCGAGGAGACCAACGGCGCGAATCTGCAGGCGGATTCCGCGGTCTGGGAGTTGAACGACAAAGCCGGCGTGACGGTGGATATGCATCTCTCGGGTGCGATGTCGAACCGACTCGTCGCCGAAGGTGCCACCGTGGCCGATCCCGTCGAGTTGACCAAGGGCGACATGTTCGATCTGATGCCGTACGAGAACTCACTCGTGGTGCTCGAGATGAACGGTCCCCAGATCAAGGAGATCCTCGAGCGCAGCTACCGCAACTGGTGGTGGTACAACAAACCCGACAGCGAGCCCAAGGCGTGGGGCGGCTACTCGCACTACACGACCTGCATGCTGGCAACCGACGCCGACAACGTGATCACCTACACCGGTGATCTCGGCACCGAGCCGAATGGCAACAACGTGGCGTCCGTGATGCTCGGCACAACCCAGGTCAACTTCACCGACGCCACCACGACCTACAACGTGTCGACGGTGAACTACGTGGCGGCAGGTTCGTGCAACTTCAACAACGACGGTGACACGATCTGGCCACTCGATCAGATCATTGCGGACACCCAGTTGTACGTACGCGACTCGGTGATCAACTATGTCGATGCCCAGGTCGGCCCGATTGCTCCGGCCGTCGAAGGGAGGCTCGTCTTCCCGACTCCCTAGCGCGACAGTACCGGCCGTGACGGTCGGCCCGAAGATGCGATTCTCCCGCAGGGCCTTGCCCTGCGGGAGATCGCGTTTGGGATACGCCCGCAACGGTCGAAGTGCGTGTCGTTGATCAGGTACTCGCTGCGGCTGCAAGAAGCCTTTGCGTCGACCCCTAGGCTGAGTCCATGGACGACCGGATGCACATGGCAGGAACACAACTCTCCCGGATGCGGGGGATGACGGCGATGTACCACCGGCGGTTCTTCCTCGATGTCAACATCACGACCGTTCTGGTCCTGGCGCTCTTTGTCGTGGGGTGGTTCGGAGCGGAACCGGCGTTCCTCGTCGTCCCGGTTGTTGCGCTGATGGGCGCCGTGCAAACGGCGTTCGACGCGTCCTACCTCATCTTCGCCCGGTGGTATGCGATGTATCTGGAGCGCTACCTCAACGAGCGATTGGGAGAGCGCATCCATGTGGCTGCCGAATTGGAGGCGGCCTACCTCTTCCCGCTCGGATCTCCGAAGATCGTGACCATCCCCGTCGGTGGCGGTTTCACCTGGTTTTCGTTCGTGACGATCTTCTACGCCGTTCTCGGCGCGTTCGCCTACCTCTTCGGCCTGATCCTCGGTTGGGGCCCGTTGGTCGACGCGCCGGTCGGTGTCGCGGTCCTGTATGCCGTCGGCCTCGTCGGGATCACCCTCGCTGCCTTTGTGGTCGGCGTGTGGTGGTTCGCCACCGGTGCGGGCGAGCGGCGCCTCCAACAGGTCCTCGACACCCAGTTCAGCGGTAGCCCGGATGCATCCGAAGCCGGCGGCTGGAGCGAAAACCATCCAGAGATCAGGAGATCCACATGACAACAATCCGCATCGTTACGGTCGGCCTCACCATTGTGATGTTTGCCGCCATCGCCGTGTCGATGGCAACCGGTGACTTCAGCGGCGAAGGCTCGTGGCTGCTGGACCATCCCTGGGGCCGCATGACGCTTATCGATCTCTACGTCAGTATTGCCCTGTTCGCCGGGTGGGTATTCCTGCGAGAGCGGTCCCCGTGGACGGCTGTTCTCTGGCTTCCCGTCTTCGTGATCCTCGGCAGCGGAGGTACCGCCCTGTACGCAGCGATTGCATCCTTCCGTACCGATGACGTTCGATCGTTCCTGCTCGGGGCGCGGACATGAGTGCGACCGAAACCGACATGTCCGACACCCGGCCCCTCCGGATTGGCGTCAGCTCATGCGTGATCGGCGAGGAAGTCCGATGGAACGGTGGACACTCCCGCCAGCGCTATCTCACGGACATGCTTGGCCCATTCGTCGAGTACGTCCCCGTCTGCCCGGAAGTCGAGGTCGGCATGGGCGTCCCGCGGCCGACGGTTCGTCTGGTGCGCGAAGGCGAGACCATCCGCATGATCGATCCGAAGAACGAAGTTGACTGGACGTCCTCCATGAACCGGCTGTCGCGCTCCCGGGCCTCAGACCTTGCCGGCGAAGACCTCAGTGGCTTTGTGCTCAAGAAGGACTCTCCGACCTGCGGCGTCTTCCGGGTGAGGATCTACACCGATACCGGGGTGGAGCGCAACGGCCGGGGGCTGTTCGCCGACGCGCTCATCCGGCGAATGCCGCACCTTCCGATCGAAGAAGAGGGTCGGCTGAACGATGCCCGTATTCGCGAGAACTTCGTAGAGCGGATCTTCGCCTACCGGCGCGTGAAGGAACTCTTCCGACCGCGGTGGACGATCGGTGATGTCGTGGCGTTCCACACGCGCGAGAAGTTGCTCCTTCGGGCACACGATGAGCCCGGATATCGGGAACTCGGAAAGCTGGTCGCAGAGGCGAAGAGCGTCCCCCGAGCAGCTTTCGCCGACGACTACGCCGACCGGTTCATGGCGATCATGAAGCGCCCGGCCACGGTCGCGAAGCAGGTCAACGTGCTTCAGCACATGGTGGCCTTCCTGCGGTGGGACGACGATGAAGTCGGGCGTGCCGAGATGCGCGAGGCGATCGCCGACTACAAGGCCGGCCTGGTGCCGCTGATCGTCCCGGTCACCTTGATCCGGCATCTGGCCAACCGACACGATCGGCAGATCCTTCTCGACTCGTCGTATCTCTCCCCGCATCCGAAAGAGCTGATGCTCAGGAACCACGTCTAGCTGCACTGCGCGCACCGGAGCGGATCGCTCCTTCGGCGATCGCGGTGAGGTCAACGAAGTGGCACTATCCGAAGTTGCATGGTCACCGGCACACAGGCCGGGCATGTCCCGGCATGGCACTTCCTGTTCCGCAAGTCCGCTGAGATCGGCATCGTCCTTCTCGGCGCGACGCTGTTCTTCTTCGTCCTGTCGCACATGATCCCCGGTGATCCGATCCGCGCCCTCTTCGGATTCCGGCCGCCGCCGGAAGTGCTCGCCGAACTGCGCGATCAGTACGGTCTCGACGATCCGTTCCTCGTCCAGTACGCGAAGTACCTGCGGAACCTCCTGCAGGGCGACATGGGGTACAGCTTCCGGGGGGCGGAGGTGTCGGGAATCATCGCGACGGCGCTGCCGATCAGCTTGAAGCTCATGGCGTTCACCGTGGTCTTCGAGTTCGTCATCGGCATCGGCGCTGCAGTGGTCGCGACCCGATACAACCGGCAGTTCGTCTCGGTTCTGATTCAGGCCACGACGCTCCTCCTGTTGGCATTTCCGATCTTCGTGTTCGCATACCTCATGCAGGGGGTGTTCGGTCAGCGACTGGGCTGGTTCCCGATCAGGGGCCTTTCCGGCGAATGGAAGGGTTTGGTGCTCCCCGCGTTCACGCTCGCGGTGGTGTCAACGGCAGTGGTGGTTCGGGTTTCCCACGAGCGATTGGTGGACACGATGGGCAAACCGTTCATCAGGGCCCACTTCGCAAACGCCATCAGCCGGGGCGTCTCGTGCGGGTCCACGCCTTTCGCGCCTCCCTGGTGACGATCGTGACACTGATTGCGGCCACGATCGCGCAGGTCATCGCGGGGCTCATCATCGTCGAGACCGTGTTCCAGATTCCCGGGATTGGATCCGTCGTGTACGAAGCGATCCGTACGAAGGATCACAACGTCATCGTCGGTGTTCTCGTGATGGCCGTGTTCTTCGTGATCATGATCAACTTCGCCGCAGATATTTTCTGCGGCATCATCGATCCAAGATTCCGAGAGGACTGACCAGCAACTCGCCGTGCGTCAGCCGGACGGTGTCTTCTCGGAGTTCTCCCGCTGAGGGAACGGAAGCTGTCTCAGCTGCTCAGCTCCCTAGCTCCTCATCACACCGTCATCGCGAGTTGCCGCTGCGACCAGCGGGCGACCCATGCGACGAACGGAATCAGGAGCAGACAGAAGACGACGGCAACGAGGAGTTCGGGAAGCACGTCTCCAAACGACTGACCGCCGATCGCGATGTCGTAGATGGGCATCAGGAAGTAGTAGGTCGGGATCAGCTTCGGGATCCACTGCGGTAGGCCGGGGAACAGCACGAAGATCACCGGTAGGAAGATGAAGATGCCACCCGCCTTGACGGCCGTGTACATAGTGGTGATGTCGCGGGCCCACAGACCGAGCGCCATGCCGACGAGGGCCATCATCACCGACCCGATCAAAAGGATGAGGGTCATCGTCCAGAACTGGCCGGCGAAGGCGTTGTTGAGGGCGAGCGTCGCAAGTCCCATGAGGACCGCCAGGATGACGGCGAACGCACCCTTGCCGACGAGCACATCGGACATGCGTGTCGGCGTGACCAGCACCGCATCGAGTGTCCGCTTCTCGCGTTCGTCGACGAGCGATGCGGCCGGCAGGAACAGCGCGGCGATCATCACGGCATAGAAGACCATGGTCGGGAGCAGGCGATCCCCGATCGGAACGAAGTCCTCGTCCCCGACCGGCGTCACGACCACGGTTACGGGCGGTTCCTCGCCCGCGACGTCGCGGACGAGATCGATCGTCGTGATCGACAGGATGATCCGGTTCGACGCGAGGCTTGCGCCGGAGACGTAGAACTCGAGGTCCGGCTGACCACCGGCAGCCAGTTCTGCGTCGAAATCCGCCGGGATCACGAGACCGGCGTCGAAGTCGTTGGCCTCCACCCGCGTCCTGAGTGCCTCGACATCGGAGACGACCACGGCGTCAACGCCATCAAGTTGCAGGGCGGCTGCCGTCACCTTCGACGAGCCGTCGTCGGCGATGCCGAGCCGCGGATTGGCGTCGAACAGCGATCCGAAGACCGAAGAGATGAGGAACGTCATGATCAGCGGCATAGCGATAGCGAAGAACACGAGCGGTGACCGAGGGGAGAGCCGGACCTCCCTGGCGAAGACGTACCAGGCACGTTTCAGGTTCATAGTGTCGCCACCCTTCGCTTCAGGATTAGCGCACCGGCGGCGAACGCTGCCAATCCCCACGCCGCCAGCATCAGCAACGCGGGGGCGATCTGGCTCCAACTGTCACCATCGATCGTCACGCCGATCACTGCCTCGACCATCCCATAGGTCGGGAGGATCGTGATCCAGACAGGGGAGGAGCCGGGGAACAGGGCGCCGAACGCCGGGATCATCAGAGGGATCATGAACAGCATCGCAACCATCAGCGTGCCGATGAAGTCCCGTCCGTATGAGCCCGCGATCATGCCGAAACCGGTCACGAGGATGGCGCCTAGCAGCAGGATCACGATGATCGCGGGAGCGTTCACCGCGAACGCTCCGATCAGGAGCGCCAGCAGCGCAACTTCGGTGAACGCCAACCCCACGCCGAAGATGCTCTTGGCTGCCAGGAAATCAACGACGCGCACGGGCGTCGCGAGCACCGCCACCACGGTTCGTTCCTGGATCTCGACCGCGATCAGAGCAGACAGTGCGAACGTCTCGACCATGAGCACCATGATGAGGAGGAGCGGTCGCATCTGATCCTGGAGCGAGGTCTGTGCCCCCACTCGGTCGGTGCCCAAGACGACGGCCTCAGTGATTGGATCAACCGGTGGCGCCACGCCGGCGAGACCGAATGCCGCCTCACCGATCAGTCCCTCCACCATCGCGAGTTGCTCGGCCGGCAAGCCGGCCGGGACGAAGAGGGTCACCGTCGGCGTCGTGCCGCCGGCGAGCGATGTCAGGAAGTCGGGTGGGAACGCAATGCCGGCGACGATGCCGTCATCTCCACTCTCGACCGCTGCTTGGAGTTCGCCCTCGGTCGGGAACGATGTGAGTGACAGGCCGGCCACCTCGGCGCCGTCGGCCGCAGGCAGCACGCCACCGAGGTCGGTCTGCGTGATGCCGATCCTTACCGTCTCGTCGACGCTGCTCGGCAGGAACCAGAACACGGCAACCCAGGCGACGAGCACCATCAGCGTGATGAAGACGAAGAAGCGATTGCGAGCGAACTCGGTGAAGTCTTTGCGAATGATCGTGCCGACGTTCGAAGCGCTCATCAGGCGAGTCCGCGTCCGGCGTACTCGACGAAGATGTCTTCGAGGGTCGCCTCTTCGGTATGGATCGTCATTAGGTCTTCATCAGATACGGCATCGCGGATGCGGTCGCCGGAACCGGTCTCGTCGAGCGGGATGACCTGTTCGTCGACGCCGTCTCCGCGGCGGGTCCGGATCCGAACCGAACGGGTGCCGTGTTCGAGCTTCAGGTTCTCGGGTGAGTCGATTGTGAGAATTGAGCCTTGGTTGATGAATGCCACCTGGTTGCTCAAGGTGTCGGCCTCGTGCATGTCGTGGGTCGTGAGGAGCACGGCGGCACCCCGGTCGGCCTCCTGCTGGATGAGCGTGCGTATCGCGATTGCCGAGACGGGGTCGAGTCCATCCGTCGGCTCGTCGAGCAGGAGAATGTCGGGCTGATTCACAAGGGCGCGAGCCATCATCAGGCGCTGTCGCATGCCTTTGGAGTATTCGGAGACCCGGTCGTCGAGCCTCGTCGCCAGGCCGACACGCTCCATCATCGGTTCCGGATCGAAATCTCTGACCTCGAAGAGCTTCGCAAAGAACGCGAGGTTCTCGCGTCCGGTCATCGATAGGTACAGGTTCTTCTCTTCGAAGCAGACGCCGAGTCGCTCCTGAATCTGTTCGCGCTGCTCGGGCATGGCCATCCCGAGCATTTCGATGCTTCCGGACTCGGGGCTGAGCTGCCCGGTGAGCATCTTGATCGTGGTCGACTTGCCGGCGCCGTTCGGGCCAAGGAACCCCAGGATCTCGCCCGGAGCGACGGAGAACGACACGTCGTCGACGGCCGGGGTGTCCCCGTAGCTGAAACGGATCCCGTCGACGGCGATCGCCGGGGAAGCGGCGGTGGTAGATGAAGTAGTCACTACCCCATTATCCGTCGATCCCGGCTCCCATCAAGGTCCATTCGGCCCATACTCGGGCTCCGGCAAGTCGTCAGGACTCGAGCGCCGCGACGTGCATCTTGAGGCGGCGGAGGATGGCGGCCATTCCGTTGAGGCGCTGGGCCGAGACGGCTTCCTGCAACCCCATCCTCTGATAGAAGTCGTCTGGGACGTCGAGGATCTCCTGCGCTGGTGAACCGTCTAGCGCCTCGTGGAGGATGCTTGCGAACCCGCGAACGGTCGGTGCTTCGAACGGGACGCGGAAGAAGAGGTGCACGGCCTCGTCGGCTTGCTCGACGATGAGGGCGAACGGCGACTGGCATTCGGGCACCACTTCGAAGAGTTCGGGGTGCTCGGCGAGCCGCTCCGGCAGTTCCGGGAGGCGGCGCGAGTAGTCGAGCAGGGCCTCCACTCGCACGTTCTTGGGCACGGCGGCGAACATCTCAACGGTGCGATTCAGGCGGTCGGTGGCGGTCATCAACATCTCCGTACTATTCACTATCACCGTAGTGTAAATTGAATCCCGGAGGAGGGAACAACATGATTGCACACGATTCTTCTGCAGGTTTCGACCAGTTCGCACGCCCGGAGAAGCTGGTCTCGACCGACTGGCTCGCGGAACATCTCGACGACCCAGGACTGGTCGTCGTCGAGTCCGACGAGGACGCCCTGCTCTACTACGTCAGCCACATCCCGGGCTCGGTCAAGGTCGATTGGCACACCGAACTCAACGACCCCCTGATTCGGGATTATCGCGATCCGGAAGCGTTCGCAGCCTTGATGTCTGAGAAGGGGATCGGGCGCGACGACACCGTCGTGTTCTACGGCGACAACTTCAACTGGTGGGCGGCGTACGCCCTGTGGGTCTTCGGTCTGTTCGGTCACGGCGACACTCGACTGCTCGACGGCGGACGTCAGAAGTGGCTCGCTGAGGGTCGCCCAATGACCCTTGAACCTGCCGATCGCACACCGACGGACTACCCGGTGGTCGAGCGATCGGATGGGCCGATCCGAGCGTTCCGAGACGATGTGCTGGTCCACCTCGATTCCGGCGGTCCGCTCGTCGATGTGCGCTCGCCAGGCGAGTTCAGCGGCGAGTTGATGCACATGCCCGACTACCCACAGGAGGGGGCTCTGCGGGGAGGCCATATCCCGGGGGCGTCGAACGTCCCGTGGAAGATGGCCGCAAACGACGATGGCACGTTCAAGAGCCGCGACGAACTCGAGGCGATCTACCAGGGCGACCTGGGTCTCGGCCCGGACGATGACGTGATCACGTATTGCCGCATCGGGGAACGCTCCAGCCACACGTGGTTCGTCCTCACGCACCTGCTCGGCTTCCCAAGAGTGCGCAACTACGACGGATCATGGACCGAATGGGGCAACCTGGTGGGGGTGCCGGTCGAGCGGTGACCTGCCGGGTCGTACCCAATCCGGCCGATCCGATGAGTGAGCGCCGCACCGAGCTCAACGGTGCGCGGCGCGCGTAGGCTTGCCCGATGGCGACACCCTGGAACATGCCGGATGCGGCGGCCGCCCTCGTTCGGCGGTACTACGCGTATGCGGGTATCTACACCCTCGCCGCCTCGATCATCTGGGGTATCAACACGCTGTTCCTCCTCGACGCCGGGCTGTCCATCGCCGAGGTGTTCTTCGCCAACGCTGCCTTCTCGGTCGGAACCGTGCTGTTCGAGATCCCGACCGGTGTCGTCGCAGACACGGTCGGTCGGCGCGCATCGTTCCTGCTCTCGGTCGTCGTGCTTGCCGCGTCGACGCTGGCCTACGTTGCTCTCGCGCAGATCGGGGCGGGGATCGTCGCCTTCGCCGTCGTGTCGGTGCTGCTCGGTCTTGGCTACACCTTCTACTCAGGCGCAATGGAGGCATGGCTCGTCGACGGCGTGCGCGGCCTTGGATATGAGGGAGCGATGGACCGGGTCTTCGCGACGGGTGCGATGATCGGCGGAGGGGCGACGCTGATCGGCACGGTTGGCGGAGGCTTGCTCGGCCAGATCGACCTGGCGTTGCCGTTCGTCGTGCGATCCGGCCTTCTCGTCCTGCTGTTCGCTCTCGCCTTCTTCGGCATGCACGACATCGGGTTCGAACCGAAGGTGCTCACTCTCCGCTCGGTGCCCACGGAGGCGAACGACGTTGCTGCCGCCGGCCTCCGGTTCGGATGGAGCAACCGGCCTCTCCGCTGGATCATGATTGGCGGTGCGATCCAGAGCGGTGTCTTCATGTGGGCCTGGTACGCCTGGCAGCCGTACTTCCTGGAACTCCTGGGACGTGACGCTGTGTGGGTGGCGGGCGTGGTTGCTGCGCTGCTCTCGCTCGCGATGATGGTCGGGAGCGGGCTCGTTCGGTTCGTCACCCGCTTCTGCGAGCGGCGTACCACGATTCTCCTGTGGACCGCGGTTGCCTTCTCGGTCACGTCGATCGGCGTCGGATGGGCGACGACCTTCCCGCTCGCCCTCGGCTTCCTGCTCCTCGGAGCGGTGGCGATGGGATTGCAGATGCCGGTGAGGCAGACCCTCGTCCACGCCATGGTGCCGTCGGCGCAGCGGGCGACGGTCGTCTCGTTCGACTCGATGGTCGGTGGAGTGGGTGCGGTCGGAGGCCAGGCCGGTCTGGGAGTTCTCGCCGATCGGCAGTCCTACTCCGCTGCGTATGTCGTCGGCGGCCTGGTCACCGCGGTCGCCGTGCCGATCGTCTGGATGGTTCGCCGAATGAGACCGCCCGAGGACCTGTTCGAACATGCGGTGGCGCCGATCCCAACGGTCGGCGGCGTGCAGGATCTCGCCGGGCCGGTCGTGAAACCACCGGTGGTCGGGGAGTAGCCGTTGCCGACGACCCCGCCGTTGACTCTGAGCGCGGAGCGGGTACGTTCAGGGTATGGATGTCCAAAGCCGCCAGCATGAACTCAGGCACCTGCTCGGATCGACGGGCCGGGCACACCACGCTGTATACGGTGGCCCGAATCCTGGCTGGGCGCGATGGTATGCCGAGCATGCGTACGGCCAGAGCCTGCGCCTTCTTACGTCGGATCCGTCGGTCGACACCCTCGAGGCCTGGTTGGTCCGTGCCGATGAGCGCTACCGGAGTGAAGAGCCGGATGGGTCGTGGCCGGGCTCCTCCGCCGCATGGTTGATCGAGTGGGACGGGGAAGCGGTCGACTGACCACCTCGGTTGGCGCCATCCTCAGTGAGTTCGTACGTTCAGTCGACGCTTTACCGCCGCGGCGGACTCAGCTGCGGAGCGACCGCCAGGGCTCTTCGCTCGCCACATCGACCGCTTCGTAGCCGTCGGCTCCGTGACTGGGGGACAGCACCACGAACAGAAGAGCAGGGGGTCCGTCTGCAGCGACGAAGCTCGCATGAACCGTATTCGCGGGCACGAAGCACGAGTCGCCGGCCGTCAGTTGCATCGTCTCGGTGCCGACCCACTGCTCGACGATTCCGCTCCGTACGAAGATGATCTCCTGCTGGCTCGGATGGGTGTGGAAGTCGTGGCCTTCGCCTGCGTCGAGTCGGACGTCGAGGCAGCACATCGCGGTGGCCTCGGGAACGTTGGCCGGTCGGGCGATCCACCCGAGGGCCCCCCATTCGAAGTCCGTCCACTCAACGCCGGTTGCTGGGATGAATGTCATTGCGCTCCCTTTCTAGAACGTGATGGCCTTGAATGCTTCGGTCTGCTGCTTGATCGCCTGCTCTGCCGGGAGCCGCTCGATGCTCGATGCTCCGTAGAAGCCGTTCGCTTGGGTTGACTTGTTGAGCACGTACGCCGCGTCGTCCGGCAGAGAAATGGGGCCGCCGTGGCAGAGCACGATGATGTCCGGGCGGACGGCTCGAGCGGCGATCGCCCATGCGTCCGTCTTCTCGACGCTCTCGTCGAGGGTCATGGCCGTGTCGGCGCCGACGACTCCTCCGACGGTGACGCCCATGTGGCAGACGATGATGTCCGCGCCGGCTTCTGTCATCGCAACGGCGTCGTCCTCGCTGAACACATAGGGGGTCGTGAGGAGGTCCAACTCGGACGCGGCTCGAATCAGGTCGACTTCAAGCCCGTACCCCATGCCGGTCTCTTCGAGGATCTGACGGAAGTTCCCATCGATCAGTCCGACCGTTGGGAAGTTCTGGACTCCGGCGAACCCCATCCGGGCAAGTTCGGGGAGGAATGTCTGGGGGAGGAGGAATGGATCGGTTCCATTGACGCCAGCGATCACGGGTGTGTGCTTGACGACGGGCAGGACTTCGTGGGCCATCTCCATGACGACCTCGTTCGCGTTCCCATAGGCCAGCAGGCCGGCGAGCGAGCCGCGTCCTGCCATCCGGTAGCGGCCCGAGTTGAAGATGATGATGAGATCGACGCCGCCCGCCTCTTCCCACTTGGCCGAGATTCCGGTGCCTGCGCCGCCTCCGATGATCGGCTCTCGGCGCTCGACCATGTCCCGGAATCGTTCGAGGATCTCTGATCGCGTCGTCTGCATCAGTCGCGTCCCTTCGATGGATCGTTTGGCGTCGACAGCATTGGTGGTGCCGTTCGCCGGTCGCGGAAGCGGCGAGCCCGCTCCCGTGCCGGGCCACGATGGCCCGGTCCGCTCGATCGACGAGCGTAGCCACACCTTCCTCGGCAGGAGAATCGTGGTCGGGTTCGGCTAGACCGTGAGGTGCCGATCGCAGGTGGGGCAGACCACGAGAGTGGAGCGCTGGACGCGACGCTGGTGGCAGATCCCGCATCGACCGAGAGCGACGGCTTGTTCCGGGGTGGCCGCCGGTCGTCGATCGGCGGTCCGTGGTCCGGGTCGTTCGGGATGTGCGAGATGCTCCATTGCTTCGGCAATCACCAGGCCGAGACCCACCGATCCACATCCGAGCGACGCCATCGTGAACCCGAAACCCGCGAAGCCGGCGAAGGCTCTCCCGGCCCAGAAGAACACCACCGCTAGGAAGAGGGCGGATAGCCCGATTCGGAGAATTCGGGACGGGGCGGGTAGTGAAGGATTGATCATCGAGACGATCCAATGCTCGGGCGCAGCGGGCACGGACACCGTATCAACCCAGCGCCCTGCCCGACCAGGGGAAAGGGACCCACCTTGGCGGTGCCGGCCACGAAATCGCGATCACGCGGATTCGGTCGTCTCGACACCAATGGGGAGTGTGACGGTGAACACCGTCAACTCATGAGACGAGTCGACGTTGATCGTTCCCGTGTGCTGGTTGACGACGATGTCGTAGACGGTGTCGAGGCCGAGTCCGGTGCCTCTGCCGGGTGCTTTGGTGGTGAAGAACGCCTCGAAGATATGGTCACGGACCCCGTCGGGGATCTCCGGGCCATTGTTCGCTATCTCGACCCTGACGGATTCGTTGGTCGCCGTCGCTGCGACCGTGATACGCCCCGACGCGAGCCCAGCGTCGTGGATCGAGTCCGCCGCATTGTCGATGAGGTTGGTCCACACCTGGTTCAGGCGACTGCCATATGCGGAGATGCGCGGCAGGTTCGGATCGAAATCGCGCACGATGTCGATGTCCGCCGTCTTCGACCTCAGGATGAGGAGGGTGTCCTCGATGCCTTTCGCCACGTCTACTTCCTGAATCGGTGCCTGATCCAGGTATGAGTAGGACTTCAGTGCTGCGACGAGTTCGCTCAGGCGCTTCGAGCCTTCTGCGACCTCGGCCACGAGGCTGGCAACGTCTGATCGAGCGGCGATAACTTCGACCACGGCGCTGGCGGACGATCGCTCCACGTCTGCGAAGTCGGCGGCCGTGTGCCCGGCATCGACGAGAACCGGGGCAAGGCGCCACCCGTCGCCGACCCCCAACCTCTCGAGAGCGGTCTCGAGGTCGCCTTCGGCGTCACCGCGATCGATTGGAGTCAGCGTCCGACCGGGGTCGTCGGGCCCCGGGATTTCGATTCCGGGCGGCACGGCGGATTCGGCAGCGACCAGCCGATCGATCGCCGACCGGAGCAGCGTCGATCCTCGGGTTACCGCCGCTGCCGGATTGTTCATTTCGTGGGCGAGTCCGGCGGTGAGCACCCCAATCTGGGCCATGTGCTCGGATTGGCGGAGACGGGACTGTTGCTCCCTCCACCGTGTGATGAACACATCGAACAGCGCACGAACCGCACGGGGGTCCTCCCCCAGCAGCGCATCGAGCGAGGCCTTCGGTATCGACACAAGTTCGGTGTCGATGGTGGCGCGAGCTGATGCGTTGCGTGGTTCGCCCGTTAGGAGCGACATCTCCCCAACGAGGAGGCCGGGGCCCGAGAGGGCGATGCGGACGGCGCGATCCTCCGACGCCTTGAGGATCTCGACTTCGCCGGACGTGACCACGTAGGCGGTGTCTCCCGCGTCACCTTCTTCAAACAGCGTCTCGTTCTGGGCGAGCGAGCATGGCGTGAGGTCCCTGCTCAGGTTCGAGAGCGCGGCGTCATCGAGTCCGGAGAACAGATCAACCGAGCGCAGATCGAAGGTGGTCACACGGTATCGAGGTAGCGGTGGACGAGCGTGACCGCGACGGCTCCCTCACCGACGGCCGATGCGACGCGGCGAACTGCGCCCTCTCTCACGTCGCCCGCGGCGAAGACCCCGGGTGCCGAGGTTTCGAGCGGGAACGGATCGCGGTCGAGGGTCCAGTCGTCGGTGAGCGCCGTGACCTCCGCCCCGGTGTAGATGAAGCCGTGTTCGTTCATGGCCACCGTGTCGGCGAGAAATGAGGAGTGAGGAACGGCGCCCACGAAGATGAATAGGGCCGAGGCCGGTCTGGTTTCCTCTTCTCCGGTCGCGAGGTGCTGGAGCGTGGTCGACTCGACAGATGTCGATCCGGCTACGTCGACGACCCGCGTGCCCGTCAAGACCTCGATATTTTCGATCGCTGCGATTTGGTCGACGAGGTACTGCGACATCTTCTCTTCCAGTGAGTCCGATCGCACGATCATGGTGACCTGCGACGACGTCCGCGAGAACATGACGGCGGCCTGCCCCGCCGAGTTGGCGCCACCAATCACGTAGACGTGGCGGCCCTCGTAGGTCGACGCCTCCGTCGCGGCGGCTCCGTAGTAGACGCCCGCGCCTTCGAATCGGGCGTAGCCGGGAACGTCGAGCTTGCGCACCGTCATTCCGCTGGCGATCACGAGTGCTCGGCACTTCACCTCGGTTCCATCGGTCAGCACAATCGTCTTGACGGCGTGGTCCGTCCGAAGGGACCCCACTTCGGCGGGAGTCGTGAGTTCGGCGCCGAGGCGCGTTGCCTGAGCAATGGCACGCCGCGCAAGGTCGGCGCCACTGACACCTTTCGGGAAACCGAGGTAGTTCTCGATCCGGGAGCTCGTGCCTGCTTGCCCCCCCGGGGCTTCGCGTTCGAGGAGGACGGTCGAGAGGCCTTCGGAGGCTCCGTAGACCGCGGCGGCGAGCCCGGCGGGACCGCCGCCGACGATGGCAAGGTCGTAGAAGGGCGCTTCAGGCATCGAATGGATACCCGCTGCTTCGGCCAGGACCGCCTTGGCCGGGTTGATGAGTACGGCGTCGTCCGGGAGAAGGACAACGGGCAGCGCGGCACCGCCGCTTGATGCTTCCGCCACGATTCGCGCCGCTTCTGTGTCGCGTTCGACATCGACGAAGCGATACGGGACCTCGTTGCGCGCGAGGAAGGCCTTGATCTCATAGGTGGACGGTGACCATGTGGTGCCGAGCACCCGGATCCCGTCGAACGGCACATCGGCATGCGCTTGCCAGTCGTCGAGTACGTCGTCGAGGACTGGGAACAGGTGCTCCTCAGGAGGGCTCCACGGTTTGAGGAGGTAGTGGTCGAGGCCGACATCGTTGATCGCCTGGATCGCAGCTTCAGTATCGGCGTATGCCGTGAGGAGGAGTCGTTTTGCCTGTGGGAACACCTCCCGGGCAGCCATCAAGAACTCGGTACCGGTCATCTCGGGCATCCGCTGATCGATGACGAACGCTGCGACCGTCCTCGCCCGTCCTTTGAGTTCGTGAACGGTCTCGAGCCCTTCGGCACCCGACGCAGCCGCGATCACCTGATAGTCGGAGCCGTAGTGGCTGCGCAGGTCGCGACGCACGGCCGCCAGGACCTGTGGGTCGTCGTCGACGGCCAGAATCACTGGTTTGCTCATGGGATCCCCGGAATCATCGCTGCACCGATCCTATCCCAGGGCACGCCCTCCCGCCGGAAGATCAGTCCGCTACGCTCAGAGTTCCGGGGAGAGAGGTTGAGGAGTGGCAGACGAGTCGCGATTGGTGGTGCTCGGCACCCGAGGCTCCATTGCCGTGTCCGGGATGGATTTCGTCCGTTACGGAGGCAACACCACGGCGTTCGCGCTCGTCGTCGGCGACGAGACGGTTGCGTTTGTCGATGCAGGAACGGGCCTGCTCGCGTACCGGTCCCACGGACTCTCGTTGGCGCCGTCCGTGGACATCTTCCTCACGCACTATCACTGGGACCACATTCAGGGCCTCTCCATGTTCGATGCCATGTGGGCTGACGATGGCGAGATCGTGATCCACGGTCCGAGCGGACCGGAGCATCTCCTGGCTGAGGTGATCGCTCCGCCATGGTTCCCGGTCCCACTGGCCGACGCAACGGTGGTGCGGTACGAAACGGTGTCCCGACCGGTCGAGGTGCACGGACTGCTCATCACGCCGTTCCTCGTCGAACACCCGCAGGGAGCCTTCGGCTACCGGGTTGATGGACCGTCGGCGAGTCTGGCCATCGTGACCGACCACGAAGCGGGGACCGGACGGGATGCCGCGATCGTCGAAGCGGTCCATGGCGTCGACGTCCTCGTCCACGACGCGCAATATCGGCCTGACGAGATCGCGCGGCGGAGAGGGTGGGGACACTCCACCTGGGTGGACGCCGTGGTCGCAGCGGAGATGTCAGGGGCGCGACGGTTGTTGCTGACCAGCCTGGATCCCCGTTCGACCGACGGAGACGTGGACCGCCTGCTGCGCGCCGCCAGGGAGCGGTTCCCGGCGACCGACGTTGCCCGCCCCGGTGTCGAGGTCTCCGTGTGAGATTCGCCGCATTTGCACCCCCGAGGCTGAGGACCATCGAGGAGTCGGAGCGCACCGCGACCTGGCTCGAACTGTTCTACGACCTCGTGTTCGTGGCAGCGGTCGCCATGATGGGTACCCGTCTGGCCCACGACGCCTCGTGGGCTGGCGTCCTGTCGTACCTCGCCTACTTCGCCCTCGTCTGGTGGCTGTGGGCGAGTCACACGTTCTACGCCGACCGATACGACACCGACGACCTGATCTACCGGTTCCTGGCCGGGGCCCAGATGGTTGCGGTGGCAGTGATTGCGGTCTCGCTCTCGCTCGGCGAAGCCGGATCCACCCAGGTGTTCGCCCTGGGCTATGCCGGCGCCAGACTGGTTCTCCTCCTGCTCTACGCCAGGGCCTACCGCTATGTGCCGGGGACACGCGACCTGGTCAGGGGCTATCTCATCGGATTCGGCGCCGCGTCGCTGCTGTGGGTGATCTCGATCGCCATCCCCGAACCGGCGCGCTTCTGGGTGTGGGGCATTGCCTTCGCCGTTGATCTTGCGACTCCGTTTGCCGTGCGCAAGATTCAGGCGACGGCTCCGCTCGACATTTCACATCTTCCTGAGCGGTTCGGACTATTCACGATCCTGGTACTTGGTGAGGCGATCGTCGCCGTCACCGTTGGACTCAGCCATGTGGCGTGGCAGACATCGACAACGCTGGTCGGGATCTTCGGCCTGGGAGCCGCGACGTGCCTGTGGTGGATCAACTTCGATCATCTCGACGGGTCGGTCGTTCGCAGGAGGGGTGAGGGAAGGAACTGGCGTCCGACGGTCTGGATCTATGGCCACCTGCCGCTCGCGGTCTCCCTCGCGATGTTCGGTGTCTCGGTGGAGTTGGCGATCGTGGGGGCAGACCACGGGCACGAGTACGCATCGACGGATCGCTGGTTGCTGGTCGCCTCAGTGGCCCTGGCGTTTGCGTCAATGGCGGTCATCCAAGTGGCCTCGGTGCGACCAGGGGAGGAGCATCTGCGACGGTGGGCCATGCGCTCCCGCCTGGTGGGGATCCCAGTTGTACTGGCCATCGGTGTGTTCTCTGGTCTCGGCGCGGCGTGGACGATGGTCTTGGTTACGACCGTGTGCAGTGCCGAAGTCGTTGCCGATCTCGTTGCGGCCAATCCTGCTGCTATCCGATCGGCCACGGATGCGGTGAAGATGAGGATGAACGTGTAGGCCCGTTGATCCGGCTGATCTCGTTGACCCGGAGCCTCAGCGATCGATTCGAACCGTGGCAGCCTCGGTGTCTCTTGCGAACCGTTTCAACACGACCCGGTTCAGGCAATTCCAGGCGCGGGGACCGTCTTCCTCGGTCTTCAGGATGCTTGCTGCCCGGAGGATCCTGAGGTGTTCCGAGACCGTGGACTGAGCCAGGGAGAGGTGCGCTGCGATCTCTCCCACCGTGTGCGGCTTGCACTCCTGGAAATAGTCGATGATCTCCATGCGCGCCGGATGGCCCATCGCCTTGGCGATCGCCGCCATCTCGTCAACGGTCAGCGGAGCGGGGTCGATCGGTGGGTCGTCATCGAGGCAAGCAGGCGGGGGTTTGAGTTCCATGACAAGGAGCGTATCAAGCCCGTCGTGCCCTGCCATGGGGCCGAAAGACCGTTCATCGTCGATTGGCGAATCGGCCGATCAGCGTCCCTTCGTGGACGTTCTGCCATTGGTCTGAAGAGGTAGGGACTGATGGCCCTATCGCTAATCGTCGAAATACGATGGAATGCCACCTTGTGAACTCAATCACGAGACGCCCTTAGGAGGCAGACATGGCAAAGCGACTCCGAACCCTCGGAATCGTCCTTTCAGTAATCGGAGCGATCTTTGTGATCTCCGGTGGAGTGGCCTACACCCAGGTCCAGGACGGCTACGGCTCGCTCCAGTCGTTCAGTGAAGCCCAGAACGTCGAGCTCAGCTACAACGAAGACGGACAGCTCATCGACCGTGGCACCACCGAAGGTGCAGACGCCATCATGGGCCTGCTGACCGAAACCTGGGGCTACCCGGTGAAGTCGGCCGACCTCGACTCGAACGACCCGCTGGTCAACACGGCATCCGAGTACATGTTCCAGATGGCGACGATCGCCTATCACACACTGCACGGCACGCAGACCGTGGTGCTCACTGAGGGCACCGAGTACAACGGCGAGACCTTCCTCGCGGGCGAGTACGAGGTCATCGTCCATGAAGTCGGAAGCCCGGAGCGCGTCGCTGCCGGACTCGGCGGCTACTGGACCGACTTCGATCGCATGCATCCGCTCGAAGGCCCGGCACGCGGCCAGGCATGGAGCGGCACGGCGCACGGTCTGATCGGTGAACTCGGTGTCGGAACCGTCACGCATTCAGCACTGCAGCTTGGTCTTGCGATCGCCGGCACGTTGGCCGCTATCGGCCTCACGGCGCTCGTTGCCGGCCTCGGCCTGGTGTGGGCGACGAAGGAAGAGAAGGCCACGAAGCCGAAGGCGGCCGAGCCAGATGCGAAGAAGGATCTCGAACCGGTCAGCTGATCGAACCGACCCCCTGCCGCGAAGGTAGGCGACACGAGGAACGGGGCCCCGCAGTTGTGCGGGGCCCCGATTCCGTTCAGAGTCGCTCGCCGCGACTGGCTCGACGTGGCTACCGCCCGGGACCGAGCAGCGGGCAAAGGAAGAAGAGGTCGCCCTCGTTCATCTCGCCGTCACCGTCGACGTCGAGCCACCAACGACCGCCCACATATCCGCGATCGCCTGGTCCGTATTCCGTCGTGAGTCCGCCTTCCGTGGGGATCAGCTGTTGGAACCGCCCCCTCATGGGCAGGTCGGCGGTGACGATCGAGTCGTAGGTCAATCCAGTGCTCAGGACCGTGACCTCGACTGGTGAGCCGGGTCGGCCGTTGCTTTGTTCTGACTTCCCTTGTGAGGCGAAGGCCGGTACGGCTATCACCACCGTCAGGAGTCCGACCAGAAGGCCGGTGAATAGAGTTCTGCGCATCATTGCTCCTTGCATCGTGGTGTCGCCGCTCTGACGACGCTTCCCACAATCGGGCATCGACCTGAACGCCCTCGAAACAGGAGGTGAACAAACGCAGAACTCGTAGGGGAACACTCAACCAGCGCGGAGGTCACCGATACGATGCGCCATATGGGAGATACCGCGCGCACCATATTGGTCGTCGATGACGAGGACATTGTCCGCGAAGTCGTCTGCACCTACCTCGAGCGCGAGGGGTACACGACCGTTCAGGCATCCGACGGGCGCGCCGCACAGGATCTCATCGAATCCCACCAGCCTGATCTGATCGTGCTCGACGTCATGCTTCCCGAAATCGACGGATTCAGTATCCTTGGAGAGTTGCGGCAGCGCACGGACATTCCGGTGATCCTGCTGACGGCCCGCACTGAAGAAACGGATCGGCTTCTCGGCCTCAAGCTCGGCGCCGATGACTACGTCGTGAAGCCGTTCTCGCCACGGGAGCTCGCGGCCCGGGTCCAGGCCGTCCTGCGGCGTGTCGGACAAGATGCTCCAATCGTTTCGGAGCAGGTCCTCGCGTTCGACGGTCTGTCGATCGACGGCCGAAGTCGAGAGGTTCACGTCGACGGCGACCTCGTTGAGCTCACGGCGAAGGAGTTCGATCTTCTGGCATTCCTCGCCGCTGCGCCGAAGCAGGTCTTCTCCCGGAGCCAACTTCTCGAACAGGTCTGGGACTCGTCGACCGACTGGCAGGACGCGTCGACGGTGACGGTTCACATTCGGCGCATCCGACGCAAGATCGAACGTGACGCGAATGAGCCCCGGTGGATTGCGACCGTATGGGGCGTCGGCTATCGGTTCGAACCATGAAGGCCGTGATCTTGCTTCTCGGCGCGGTGCTCATCGGGTTGGTCGCTTTCGAGGTCTCCATGCAACCGACCGCAGGCGATCGGGTACTCCTCGCGGTGATCTTCGCTCTGGTCGCCGCATTCGCCGCGGTCCTCGCGTTGGGACTCCGATGGGCCGCCCGCCGGTCGCACTCGATCCGCCGCAGCGTTCTGATCGTCGGCCTCGCGGGGCTGGCGATCGCCGCCCTGACGGTCGGCATCGCCGCCCAGCAGATGTTCCTTTCCCAACACGACCTGAATCTGTTGATCGTCGTGTTGTTCTTCGCCGTCGTCACGACCGTTGCGTTCGCCGTTTCGGTCAGCGGTGACCTCACCCGTGATCTCGAAGCGACGGCCCTCGCCGCCGAGCGCGTCCAAGCCGGAGATCTCACAGCGAGGACCGGGGTGGTCCGGGCCGATGAAGTGGGGACCGTTGCCGGCACGTTCGACCAGATGGCAGGGGAGTTGGAGCAACGCGACGCCGAGCGCCGGGCGTACGACGACGCGCGGCGCCGGTTCCTCGCAGCGATCGGTCACGATCTGCGCACTCCGCTCGCTTCATTGCGGGCCGCGGTCGAAGCGCTTGAAGACGGGCTAGCGCCTGACCCCGACCGGTACCTGCGCTCGATGGATCGCGACGTCGCCGTCCTCAGTTCTCTGGTCGACGACCTCTTTCTCCTCTCTCGTCTTGAAGAAGGCGTGGTCGAGATCGAGCGCGGGTCGATCGATGTCACCGAACTCGCCGACGAGGCCATCGAGGTCCTGACCCCGGTGGCGTCCGCAGCAGATGTGCGACTGGAGCTCAGCGCCGACCAACGTGCCGTCGCGTTCGGCGGGTCCGAGGCCGTGAGCCGTGTCCTTCGCAATCTGCTCGACAACGCCATCCGCTTTGCGCCCGCGGGATCCGCGGTCGTCGTCGAGGTCCGAGACGACGACGGCGCCGTTGTGCGCGTGCTCGACGACGGGCCCGGGTTCGACCCGGCATTCGTCGACGAGGCATTCGAACGATTCACGCGGGACGACCCGGCGCGTGAACGATCGATGGGAGGATCCGGCCTCGGCCTTGCCATCGCCCGCGGCTTCGTCGAGACCCTTGGGGGCTCGATCTGGGCGGACCCCGGTCCCGGTGGGTGCGTTGCCTTCCACCTTCCTCGGGCCTGACGCAGCGCGCTGCTCCGTCCCGATCAACCGACGGTGCCGCGAGCAGCTCGAGCGCTGGTGGTCGGCTCCCTCGATTCTGCGGATCGGTGGCGCCGCGAGCGACCCATGATCTGGGGTCGGATGAGTTGACATCCCGTCTCAGCCGGTAGTAGCGTGCACGCCTGTGCAGTCGTGCACATTCGTGCACGCGACCATATCGGCGACGGCTAGCCCCGAAACGGAGCTCCATGGAGTGACTGGCATCGAACAGCAGTGCGATCACCTCGGGTGACCGCACGCCGTATCACCGCCGGCACTCGTCGACACCGTCACCGCGACAAGGAGGAAAACGAGATGATGAACGTATTGAGGCGGAAGGGGATCCTGTTCCTAGCGATCCTTCTGAGCCTTGCCTTGATCGCCGCAGGGTGTTCCCAAGACACCGATGACGCGAGCGACGATTCAACGACCACCACCACAGAAGATGTCGGCACGACCGCCGCACCCGAGTCCGACGCTCCGGCGCCGTTCAATGGTGACACGCCGGTGAAGATTGCCGTTGTCCAGAACAGTGGTGCTGGCGACTACTTCCAGCAGTGGACTAATGGTGCGAAGCAGCAGCTCGACGCCATCGGCATCGAGTACCAGTGGTATGACGCGCAGGCCGACAACGGCAAGCAGGCCACCGACATGGAGACCGCTATCGGCTCCGGCGTCACCGGCATCATCGTCGACCATGGCCAGACGGACACCATGTGCCCGCTGATCAACGACGCAATCGCAGCCGGCATTCCGGTCGTGATCTACGACATTGCTGTCCAGGACTGCGCCCCCGAGGCCGTCCAGACGCAGCAGTCCGATGCAAGCCTCGCCGACCTGTCCCTCGGGCAGATGCTCGCGGACATCGGTGGCGACCAGACCGTTGGCTACGTCAACGTGCTTGGAATTGCGCCGCTCGACCGTCGTCACGTCGTCTGGGAAGAGTATGTTGCTGCTGCCCCGTGGACGCAGGAATTCTTCGTCGGTGAGTTCACGAACGCTGTCGCAACCGACAACGCTCAGCTCGTCGATGCAGCCCTCAAGGCCAACCCGGACATTCGGGCGATCTTCGCTCCGTACGACGAGCTGACCAAGGGCGCCGTCGCCGCGATCTACGAGAACAACATGGAAGCCGACGTGTGGGCATACGGGATCGACATCTCGAACGCCGACATCGAGGTCATGACTGAAGAAGGCAGCCCGTGGAAGGCCACGGCAACCACCGACCCGAACGCGATCGGTGCCGCCGTTGCACGCACCATGGCGCTCGAGCTGGCCGGTGAGCAAGACGCTCGCCTGGTCAACTTCCCGGGTGTTCTCGTGACGCAGGACTTCCTCGTCGACAACAGCATCACCAACATGGTGGATCTGCGGTCGCAGCTTCCTGCGCTGAACCTCGCTGAGGTGCAGTCCGCGACCTGGATCCCGGCCGTCGAGTTCTAGGCGAACGAACCCAGTAGCAGAGTCAGGGAGAACCACCGATGACCACCGTGATCGAGATGCGAGGCATCACCATGGCGTTCGGCGCCAACGAGGTGCTGAAGGGCATCGACCTCGACCTCGAGTCCGGCAAGGTGACGGCCATGCTCGGCGCCAACGGCGCAGGCAAGTCGACCCTCATCAAGGTTCTCTCAGGCGTATACAACGGATACGGCGGCACCATCGTGATTGATGGTGCCGCCGTAACCATTGACCACCCGATGACCGCACGGAAGTACGGCATCGAGGCAGTCCACCAGAAGATTGCAGACGGCGTCGTACCCGGACTCAGCGTGGCCGAGAACCTCCTCTTCGACGACATCGTCAACAATGACGTGCCTCGTGCGCAGTCGCTGCGCAAGCTCGTTCCGCAAGCGCGAGAAGTCGCCGCGGTCCTTGATTTGAACTGGTCGGATGAGGTCCTTCGCAGCGACGTCTACGACCTCCCGATCGCCGATCAGCAGCTCATCCTCCTCGCTCGTGCCCTCGTCCACGAGCCCAAGCTGCTCATCCTCGACGAGCCAACCTCCGCTCTGTCGCAGACAGAAGCCGACCGGCTGTTCGACGTCATCCGCCAGCTTCGCGATGACGGCGTCGCCGTCCTCTATGTTTCTCACCGACTGGGTGAGATCGAACAGATCGCCGATCGCCTCCTTGTCCTGCGCGACGGCATCATCCGGAGCGATCACGTTCCGCCGATTGATTGGGCCGACGCACTCCACGACATGCTTGGAGAAGCCGAACAGGATCCGCACGAGCGAACCGGAGAGCTCCGCGGAACCGACACTGTCCTCCAACTCACCGGTGTTCGCGTGCTCCCGAGAGCCTCAACCTTTGACCTCGGCATCCGAGCCGGCGAAGTGACGGGCATCTTCGGATTGCTCGGCTCAGGCCAGCGCGAACTCGGCCAGGGCATCTTCGGTGCCGAGCCGTTCAAGGCCGGGTCGATGACCCTCAACGGCGAGCCATACTCGCCGAAGGCCCCTGCCGACGCTATCGCCGACGACATCTACATGGTCCCAGAAGACCGCGCCGCCAAGACGATCATCAAGGACTGGAGCATCACCGCAACCTCCACCTTCCCCTTCCTCGCCGATGTCTCTCGCTTCGGCATCCTCAACTCGACAGCCGAAGACAAGGTCGGGAAGTTGGTGATGGAGGACTTCGGCGTTGTCGCTCAATCAGAAGACGACCCGGTCATTTCGCTATCGGGTGGCAACCAGCAGAAGGTGGTTGTCGGTCGGTGGCTCCGCAAGCAACCGACGGTGATGATCCTCGACGAACCGTTCCAGGGCGTCGATGTGGGCGCACGGCACGACCTCGCGGAGAAGACCCGCGAAGTGGCCGCCGCTGGTTCCGCCGTCATCGTGATGTCGACCGACCTCGGCGAGATCATGCAGGTGTCCGACCGAGTCATCGTGCTTGCCGACGGCAACCTGCAACACGATGCGTATCTAACAGAAACAAGTGAAGAAGAGATCCTCGAGAGACTTTCGGAGGCGACCAAGTGAGTATCAAGCAGCCATCGTCTGGAGCCGATACCGCTCCGCCGAGCAAGCCACCGAGGGCGCCTGAGCTTGTTGTCGAGAAGCCGAAGGCCGACGTGCGTGACTGGATCGTGAAGTACGGCTTCATCGTTCTCACTGTCTTCTTCTTCGTGTTGTTTGTCGTGACGCTGCCGTCGTTCCGCATGTCATCGACGATGTTCTCGATGTTGAAGTTCACCTCAGTGGTCGCGATCGCCGGCCTCGGAATCACCTTCACGATGGTCGTCGGCGGCCTCGATCTCTCGGTCGGGGCCACCGCTGGCATGGCGGTCACCGTTGCAGCCATGACCATGGTCATCTACGCGCAAACGGGACCGATCGCTGTTCTGGCGGTCCTTGGGGCCGGTGCCGTGATTGGTGCATTCAATGCACTGTTGATCGTCACGCTCAAGATCCCGGACTTGCTGGCGACGCTCGCCACCATGTTCTTGATACAGGGCCTGAAGCTCATTCCGGTTGACGGCCAGTCGGTCTCCTCGGGTCTCATCCTTCGCGACGGGTCCGTGGCTCCCGGCAAGTTCACCGAGGGATTCATCGAAATCAACAAGGGTTCGTTGGGCCCGATCCCCTATCCGGTCCTCATGTGGGCTGTCCTGGCGATCGCGACCTGGTTCTTCCTGTCGAGGACGAAGTGGGGTCGCATCATGTATGCCGTCGGCACGAATCCCGAGGCTGCTCGTCTCGCCGGTGCCCGCGTTGGCCGCTACAAGGCGCTGGCCTACATCATCTCCGGCGTCTTCGCCTCGATCGCCGGTCTGATCCTCGCTTCGCGAATCCGTCAAGGCGACATCTCGGCCGGGAATTCGCTGCTGCTCGATGCCGTGGCGGTCGCGCTGGTCGGCTACTCGGTACTCGGAGCGAACAAGCCGAACGCGCTCGGTACCACGCTCGGTGCCCTCCTGATCGGCATCCTCCTGACGGGGACGACGATGATGAACTTCCCCTATTACTGGCAGGACGTCGTCAAGGGTCTCGTACTCGTCGTCGCACTGATCTTCTCCTTCACCCTGTCCCGGCGCAAGCAGCGCCACGTCGCTGCGGTTCCGATGTGAGCGCCGGCAACGACACCTCGACGCGGACCGTCTGGATTGATCCGACCGATGAAGAGACCGTGCTCGTCATCGAGCAGCGTCTACTTCCGTTCGAGTACGAAGAGGTCCCGGTCCGTACCGCGGAAGGGATGACGGCCGCCATCGCCGACATGGTCGTGCGTGGAGCCGGATGCATCGGCGTGTCGGCGGGATACGGCATGTATCTCGCCGCGCTCGAAGGACGCGAACTCGAGGGCGAGAAAGCCGCGCAGCAATTGGCAGCGGCCGGTGCGATGCTCGAAGCGAGCCGTCCGACGGCCGTCAACCTCACCTGGGCCGTACAGCGCCAACTCCGTGAACTCTCCGGCATCTCCAAAGGCGAGGCTCGTGTCGCTCGCGCTCGCGAAGTCGCGGACGAGATCGCGGACGAGGACATTGCGTACTGCGCCGCCATCGGTCAGTACGGGCTCGACGTCATTCGTGAGATCTACGAGCGCACGGGTTCGACAGTCAACATCATGACCCATTGCAACGCCGGGTGGCTGGCATTCGTGTCTCACGGCACGGCGACCGCCCCCATGTATGCAGCTCACGCTGCCGGCATCCCAATTCACGTCTGGGTCAGCGAGACCCGGCCACGCAACCAGGGTGCCCGCCTCACCGCGTGGGAACTCGGCCAGGCCAGCGTGCCGCACACCCTGATCGCAGACAACAGTTCCGGCCACCTGATGCAGCACGGCCAGGTCGACATGGTCATCGTCGGGAGCGATCGCACCACGATCAACGGCGACGTCGCCAACAAGATCGGCACCTACATGAAGGCAGCCGCGGCGAACGACAACGACATCCCGTTCTACGCAGCGCTGCCGTCGAGCACGTTCGATCCGACGAGCCGCGATGGCCTCGCCGACATCCCGATCGAGGAGCGCGATCCAACCGAGGTGACCAACGCGACGGCATGGTTCGACGGACGCCAGATCGAACCCCGTCTCGCTGCGCCGGGCACAGACGCCGCCAACTTCGCTTTTGACGTAACACCGGCACGACTCGTGACCGGGATCATCACCGAACGGGGCATCTGTGAAGCGAGCCTGGAGTCGATCCTCGCTCGCTATCCCGAGTTCTCGTCCACATCCTGACCCGCGACTGGGGGAGTAGTGAAGAATCGCTGGAACGACACGGAGGCTGCAGCCTTCGGGGGTCCGCTTGGGGAACTCGTGTATGCCTCCCGGCTCATCGGGTCGGAGCCTTCGCTCGTGCTCCACGGCGGGGGCAATAGCTCGATCAAGCGCACCGAGTCCGACGTCTTCGGCAAGGACCTTGAAGCGGTCTGGGTGAAGGCGAGCGGCTGGAACCTGGGGAACATCGAACCCGAGGGCTTCGCCCCCGTCCGACTGGACGCCATCCGTCGCCTTGCCGACCTCGAGACACTCACGGACACGGCCATGGCGAACGAACTGCGAACCGCTCTGCTCAACGCAACCGCGGCAACGCCATCCGTCGAGGCGATTATCCACGCCATCATCCCGGATCGCGCCGTGCTCCATACGCACGCGGACGCCCTCCTTGCGATCTCGAGCACCGCGAATGGGCGCGACCGCGTCAAGGAGCTGTACGGAGATCGGGTCGTTGTGGTGCCGTATGCCCGTTCTGGATTCCGGATCGGTCGAGCGACGGCCGTCGAACTCGAGCGGCGCCTCACCGATGAGACGATCGGCGTCGTGCTGATGAACCACGGCCTGTTCACGTTCGGTTCCGACCCGCACGAGGCCTACGACCGAATGATCGGCCTCGTGACCGAGGCCGAGGCGTATCTCCAAGAGCCTTCTGCCCGCGAGGAACCTCCCGGATCGGTCGGCGCTTCCCCCAGCGCCGACCGATCCGTCCTCGCATCGCTTCGTGCCGAAATCTCGCGGGCTGCCGGTGCACCGTTCATCGTGAGCCGGCATTCCGACCACGAGAGCTGGGCGTTCAGCCGTCGCAGTGACCTGGAAGAAGTCGCGGGGCAGGGCCCGGCCACCCCGGACCACGTGATCTGGACGAAAAACGTCCCGATGTTCGGTCGCGACGTCGATGCCTACGCCGACGCGTACCGCTCCTATTTCGAAGAGAATCAGCCAAGGGTCGGCCCGGTACGAATGCTCGATCCGGCACCCCGGGTGATCTTCGATCCGGAACTCGGCATGCTGACGGCTGGCCCCGATGTGGGCGCCGCGGATACCGCTCGTGACATCTACCGGCGCACGATCTGGATCATCGAGCAGGCGACCGCTCTCGGTGGGTACACCGCGCTCCCTGCGGGGGACTTCTTCGACCTCGAGTACTGGGAACTGGAACAGGCCAAGCTCGACCGGGTCGCCGTGACCGGCGAGTTCACCGGCGAAGTCGCCGTTGTGACCGGCGCGGCCTCGGGCATCGGCCGGGCCTGCGCCCTCGAACTGCTTGATCGCGGCGCGGCGGTGGTCGGTCTCGACATCAGCGCATCGATCCGCGACGTGTCGGACGATGCTGCGTTCCTCGGGATTCCGTGCGATCTGACTTCGTTGGAGTCGACGTCGGATGCGCTCGATGCCGCCGTCGAACGATTCGGCGGTGTTGACATGCTCGTGGCGTCGGCCGGTCTCTTCCCAGAGTCCGCTCCCATCTCGGCGCACGACCCTGCGGCATGGCGCAAGGCGATGTCGGTGAACGTCGACGCGTTCGCTCAAATGCTCTCGCTCGTGCACCCACTCCTCGTTCTTGCCCCGCGTGGCGGCCGGGTGGCCGTTATCGGTTCGAAGAACGTGACGGCTCCCGGACCCGGAGCTTCGGCGTATTCAGCCTCGAAGGCGGCGGCCAACCAACTGGCCCGTGTCGTGGCGCTTGAGTGGGCGCCCGATGGGATTCGTGTCAACTCGGTGCACCCCGACGCGGTGTTCGACACCGCGCTGTGGACTGACGAACTGCTGGCGGAACGGGCCGCCCGCTACGGCATGAGTATCGAGGAGTACAAGCGGCGCAACCTCATGAGCATCGAAATCACGAGCGCCGACGTGGCGGGCGTGGTCGCCACGACGCTCGGTCCGACCTTTTCTAGGATCACCGGAGCGCACATCCCGATCGACGGGGGAAACGATCGGGTGATCTGACGCCGAATATTGGGGCTTGCCTTGCGAGCCGGAATCAGCGGTGATACGCTAGGTGCACGAAAGTGCATTCACCGCACAGATGTGCAAGTCGGCTGAGGAGCCAACGATACGACCGTCTCTACGGAGAGGAAGGACGCGAATTATGGACTGGGGTATGCAGAGCAGGATGGCGAGGTTGATCCCGCCGGAGACCGGCAAGGCGTTCTTCCTCGCAATCGATCACGGCTACTTCCTCGGCCCCACCCGGAGCCTCGAGCGCCCTGGTGAAACCGTCGCCGACCTGACCCCGATCGCCGACGCACTCTTTGTGACGCGCGGCGTGCTTCGTTCCGCAATTCCTGCCGAGTCCACACCGAACGTCATCCTGCGTGCGAGCGGCGGTCCGAGCATCGTCGGCGGCACGCTTGAGAACGAGCGCCTGCTCCTGTCGGCCGAAGAGGCCATTCGCCTCGACGCGGCCGCCGTCGGCATCTCGGTGTTCGTTGGCTCGAGTTACGAGACCCAGACGCTGAACAACCTTGCGATGGCCGTCAACGAGTACGAGCGCTACGGCATCCCGGTGATGGCCGTCACCGCGGTCGGCAAGGAACTCGAGAAGCGAGACTCGCGGTACCTCGCCCTCGCTTCCCGGATCGCCGCCGAACTGGGTGCCCGGGTCGTCAAGACCTACTACTGCGAGGACTTCGACAAGATCACGAGCACGTGCCCGGTCCCGGTCGTCATTGCGGGCGGACCAAAGACCGACGATGCGCTCGAGGTGTTGACCTTCGTCCGCGACGGAATCGACAAGGGCGCCGTTGGTGTCAATCTCGGCCGCAACATCTGGCAGCACTACGACCCGGTCGGGATGGCCAAGGCCCTCCGCGCTGTCATCCACGATGACGCCGCCCCGAAGGACGCCCTGGACCTCGTCGCAGCTCCGCCGAACAAGGCCTGAACCCATGGAATTCCTGGTACGCATCGAGCAGGACATCCCGCCGGACATCGACCCTGAACTCCTCGCCTCGGTGAAGGCCGCCGAGGGGGAGCGGGGTGCCCAGCTCGTTGCGGAAGGGAAACTCCAGCGCATCTGGCGAATCCCCGGTCGGCGGGCGGTGTACGGCCTGTACGACGTGGAAGGTCCCGATGAACTCCACGAGGTGCTGAGCTCACTGCCGCTGTTCCCGTGGATGGATATGGAAGTGACCGCACTGGGCAGCCATGCCCTTGATCCGAGAAGCACGTAGACGGGAGATCGACGATGGCAATCGACTATGAGATCCTGACACCGGAGACGGTTCCGGCGTACATCGACTCGAACCCCAACCTGGCTGGGATCGTCGACACGTCGACACTCGAAGTCGCAGAGGTCGGCGACGGCAACCTGAACCTCGTGTTCGTGTGCCGCGACGCCGATGGCAACGGCATCTGTCTCAAGCAGTCGCTGCCGTACGTGCGGCTCGTTGGCGAAGCATGGCCGCTGACCCCGGAACGGGTGATCGCCGAGGCACGCGGCCTGGCCGCTGCCGCGGCAACCACGCCGCACCTCATCCCCGCCTACTACGGGGTCGACGAGGAGCAGCACGTTCTGGCGATGGAGAACCTGATGGGCTGGGAGATCTGGCGCGGCAAGCTCAACGATGGCTTCATCCACCGCGGTGTCGCAGAGATGCTTGGCGTCTACGTTGCGAATCTGGCCTACTCGACATCCGTGTTCGCTCTCGACCAGATGGAAGTCAAGGATCGGGTCGTTGAGGCTATCAACCCGGAGCTCTGCCGAATCACGGAACAGCTCGTCTTCACGGAGCCCTACATCGAGCATGACAACAACAGCTTCCTCGATGAGCTCGCACCTGAGGTTGACGCGTTGCGCTCGGACGAGGAGCTTCGCGCCGAAGTCGGGATGATGAAGTTCAAGTTCATGACCGCAGCAGAAGCGCTGATCCACGCCGATCTCCATACCGGATCGGTCATGGTCTCGTTCAAGGACGACGGCAGCGGCGATGGCCGCGTCATCGACCCGGAGTTTGCCTACTACGGCCCGGTCAGCTTTGACCTCGGTGCGGTCTTCGGAAACTTCCTGGCAGCCCGTGCGCGGGCGGTCGTGCTCGATCAGCCCGCCGAGTTCCAGGACTTCCTTGCGGGGGTCGCCCAGGAGACATGGGACGCATTTGAGGCTGAGATGCGGCGTCTCTGGTCCGATCGCCCGGACGCCACCTGGACCGAGGCATTCCTCGACTCGTGGCTCGTCCAGGTCCAGAAGGACTCGATCGGCTTCGGAGGTTGCAAGGCGAACCGTCGGATCATCGGTCTCGCCAAGGTCTCGGACATCGAGACGCTCGAGCCGGCAGACCGCGTCAAGGCCGCAGCGATCGTGCTGCGGACCGCCAGCACGTGGATCAAGGACCGGGACCGCCTCGCGACCGTCGCAGCATCGAACGACGTCTTCGACGCTGTCGTCGCCGACGTCATGCGCGACGGGGTTCGAGCAGCCGAATAGGAGAACATATGCCAGCGCTCGATCTCGATGGGCTCCGGCCCTCGGTCGCATGGACCGATGACCGGATCGAAATCATCGACCAGACCAAGCTCCCCGGCGAGTTCACTCTCCTGGAGCTCGCCACGGTCGACGACGTCGTAGACGCCATCTACCGCCTCGCCGTTCGGGGCGCCCCTGCCATTGGGGCGTGCGGTGCCCTCGCCATGGTCATCGGCCTCGACGAGCGCCGTCCGCGCGAATCCTCCAGCGCGCGGACGGCCCTCGCCGAACTTGCTGCAGTCATCGGGTCCGCCAGACCGACCGCGGTGAACCTCCAATGGGCGGTTGACCGCGTGCGCGACGTCGCTTCGCTCGGTGGGTCACCTGCCGAGGTTCGCGCGCTGGCCCTGACCGAGGCGCTCAAGATCATCGACGAAGACCGGGACGCATGTACCCGCATCGGCGAGGCCGGACGCGCCGAACTCGCCGGCGTCACGAATATCATGACCCACTGCAACACCGGCCGTCTCGCGACCGCCGGATGGGGGACGGCGCTGGGCGTCATCTACGCGAAAGCCGCTGCCGGTGAGCGCGTGAAGGTCCTGTCGTCTGAGACTCGTCCACTTCTGCAGGGTGCCAGGCTGACGACATGGGAACTCCTCGATGCGGGCATCGATGTGACCCTGATGCCCGACGGTGCGGACGCTGCCGCTATGGCCCAGGGCAAGGTCGAGGCTGTGATCGTCGGTGCCGATCGGATCGCGGCAAATGGCGACACCGCGAACAAGATCGGGACGTTCTCTCACGCGGTCAACGCCCGCCACGCCGGGATCCCGTTTTATGTAGCGGCCCCGCTCTCGACGTTCGACGTGACGTTGGAATCGGGTGCCGGGATCGAGATCGAACTCAGGTCTGACACGGAACTCACGACCTGGCGGACCGAACCGACCGCGCCGAGCGAGGTCCCGACGTGGAACCCGGCATTCGACGTGACCCCAGCCGAACTGATCACAGCAATCATCACCGAGGTCGGCGTACTCCGCCCACCGTACGAATCATCCATACGAGCCGCATTCGCAGTGGGAGGCGATCAATGACCACACCCGATACCGCCGCAGACTGGCGGCCCGAGACGCAGGCTGTGGCCGACCGGATCCGCACGCGGGTCCTCGATCATGTTCTGCGGAGCAATGGCGGCTACATGAGCCAGGCCCTCTCGTCAGCTGAGATCTTCGCCATGCTCTACACCAGGACCCTGCGCCTCGGACCGAGCACGGCGCCGATGATCCCTCGTCCGTTTTCCGGTGTCCCCGGCCCGAACAATCCTGAATTCTTCAACGGAGGCGACTACAACGGGCCGAAGGCATCCGACCTCGATCGGTTCATCTTCTCCCCGGCCCACTACGCACTCGTGTTGTACACCGCGCTGATCGAGACAGGCCGTCTGGCCGAGGAAGGCCTCGACCAGTTCAACCAGGACGGCACCACCGTCGAAATGATCGGCGCCGAGCACTCGCCGGGTGTTGAGACCACGACCGGCTCACTCGCCCAGGCGCTGTCTCAGGCCGCAGGAATCGCCCTCGCTCGGAAGCGCCGCGGCGATACCGGCGACGTGTGGGTGATGATGTCCGACGGCGAGTTCCAGGAGGGGCAGATCTGGGAGGCCATCAGCGAGGCCGCGAAGTACGAGTTGGACAACCTCAAGGTCATCGTTGACGTGAACGGCCAGCAGTGCGACGGTTGCATCGATCCGAGCATCTACGTCGATCCGCTGACCAACCGCATCAGGGCCTTTGGTGCGAGCGCCGTGGAAGTCGACGGCCACGACCTTGATGCGCTCGACGCCGCGATGTCGGCCCAGACCGGCAAACCCCACTTCGTGATGGCGCTCACCGACCCCGCACGCGGCCTGCCGATCTTCGCCGAGCGGGCGCCGCTGCTGCATTACCTCCGGTTCACCTCCGAGGAGGAGCGCGACCGCTACCAACAGGTCTACGAGGAGATGGTGAACTGACATGGAGATCGTGAAACGCCCCCACGTCGAGAACTTCATCGCCTGGGCCGAGGACAAGCCGGAAGTGGTGGTCCTCACCGCCGACCTGACGAATTCGAGCGAAGTCGGCAAGTGGCGCGATACCTACCCGGATCGTTTCTTCGGGATGAGTATGGCCGAGCAGAACGTGATGGGCTTCGCCGCCGGGTTGGCTCGCGAGGGCTACGTGCCCTTCATCCACACGTTCGCGGTGTTCATATACCGCCGTCCATACGACCAGCTCGCGATGTCGATCGCCTATCCGAACCTACCGGTCAAGTTCATCGCGTTCCTTCCTGGGATCACGACGCCGGGTGGCGTCACGCACCAGGCCATCGAAGACGTGGCGATCATGCGAGCCACACCGAACATGACGATCCTCGAGACCGGAGACGCGACCGAAGTCGAGTCCGTGCTCGACATCGCCTACGCCATCGACGGCCCCGTCTATGTGAGGATGCTGCGCGGCGAGGTGCCGCGATTGTTCCCGAAGGATGAGCCGATGCAACTCGACAAGGTGCGGGTGCTCAGCGAAGGCGACGATGTCGTGGTGGTCACTTCTGGGATCACCACCGAAGAAGCGATGCGGGCCGCGAGGCCACTCGCCGACGCGGGCATCGGAATGAAGCACCTCCACGTATCGACTCACAAGCCATTCAACGATCCGGTGATTCTCGAGTCGATCGAGGCGTCCCGTTACGGCGTGGTCACCCTCGAGAACCACACCATCATCGGCGGCCTTGGATCTGCGGTGGCCGAGAAGATGGCCGACGCCGGATCCGGGAAGCGGCTTCTGCGTCTTGGGCTGCGCGACACCTACGCCCACGGGGCATCCCGACCGCATCTCATGAAGGAGTACGGTCTCGACGCTGCCGCTCTCGTTGCGGGCGTTGAGGAACTCACCGGCTCGAGCACCGGAATCACCGAGGAGGACCTCGCATCGTCCCGGGTCGAAGCCACCCACAGCCTCGCAAAGGCGGAGGGTCTCTGATGATCGAGCCGACGACGCTGACGGTGAGCGGCGACCGGGTCAACGCCGTCTACGAGTTCACCGGCGACGTGGCCGATGCCGCGGGGCGCGCCAACGCCTTGCGCGTCGAGCAGACGATCGAGTTCCCAGCCGATCTCGTCCCGGACGACGACATCCAGCGCGAGATCATCGGGCGCATCGAATCCCTCGACACCATCGGACCCGACCTGGCCCGAGCGGAGGTCAGCTACGCCGTCGAGACAACCGGGTTCGAACTCCCGCAACTCCTCAACGTCTTGTTCGGCAACAGCAGTCTGCTGCCGGGCGTCAAGCTCGTTGACGTGGACCTGCCGTTGTCGCTCACCGAACGGCTCGGCGGTCCGCGGTTTGGCATCGACGGTCTCCGGGAGATGTTCGATGCTCCTACTCGTCCGCTCCTCGCCACGGCCCTGAAGCCGATGGGATCACCGCCTGAGCGGTTTGCCGAGATGGCGTATCAGCTCGCGCTCGGCGGCGTCGACATGATCAAGGACGATCACAGTCTCGCGAACCAGCCGTTTGCCGAGTACGTGGCCCGGGTCCGGGCGTGCTCTGAGGCCGTTCGTCGAGCGAACGACCAGACCGGCTTGAGCGCTATCTACATGCCGAGCATCAATGCCCCGCTGGCGCTCCTCGAAGAGCGGATGCGCATCGCCCTCGATGCCGGCGCAGGAGGTCTTCTGGTGCTGCCCGGCATCACGGGCTTCGACCACATGCGGGACCTCGCAAGCCGATCCGATGTTGGTGTTCCAATCATGGGCCATCCGGCACTGCTCGGAGGATTCGTCTCGTCACCGACCGGCGGGATCGCTCATGGCGTCCTCTACGGCAAGTGGATGAGGTACGCGGGCGCGGACCTCTCGATCTTCCCGAACTACGGCGGCCGGTTCTCGTTCAGCCCCGAGGCGTGTACGGAGATCGCTGAAGCGTGCCGGGAACCGATCGACGGCGTCGCCCCGATCTTCCCGTCGCCAGGCGGCGGCATGACCCGCGACCGCATCGACGAGATCGTCGACTTCTACGGCAACGACGTCGCCCTCCTGATCGGAGGCGACCTCCACCGCGGCGAGAGCCTTGAGAAGACGGCTGCTGCCTTCCGCGCGTCGATCGAGTAACCACTGGACTACTCAGCTACTGCGAAGCAGCTACTCAGTCAAGCAGCGCCGTTGCCAGGGTTTCGTCGATGGCGAGTTCGTCGAGGATGCCGGCGGCGATGGCTCCCCGGATCGCTGGTGCCTTCTCGGGCCCCGCCGCCACACCAATCACCCGCGGCGCATTGCGGAGTTCTTCGAGTGTCAGTGCGACCGGATGAATCCCCGACGATTCGACCCGGTTGCCGTCGGCGTCGAAGTACCAGCCGAAGACCTCGCCGACGGCTCCGTCGGCGATCGCCTCTTCCATCGACTCCGTCGTGATGAAGCCCTCGTTCAAGAGCAGCGAGTCGGGGCCGACGATGCCGACCGACACGAGAATGACGTCGGCGGCCTTGGCCCGCTTCAGGGCACGTACGACCGGGGGAGAGGAGAGGAAGCTTCCCGCGATCTCTTCAGAAGGGGCGAATCCCGGAGACGGGACATGCATGACCTTGGCATCGAACTTCCTGGCAAGGGTGTTGGTGACCTCGACGGCAGCGGTCGTGTCATCGGTGGTGGTGTGCCCGAAGGCATCGACAACGGTCACCTGCGAGGTCGGCAGCGGCCGTGTCTCACGTGCGGAGAGTGCGATGGTACGACCCCAGCCAGCAGCGATCGTCACTGCGCCAGAAGCCGCGATCCCTTCTAAGCGGCGCGCCATGGCGGCGGCTGCGGCGACCTCGGGAGGCTCATCGTCGAGCGCCGGTCCGACGATCGCACCGGACAGTCCGTAGCGCTCGATCAGCGCCTCGGCGAGTCGGGCGGTTGCGGGGAGCGGTTGGGTGATGATGACCCTGATGATCCCGTCACGCTCCGCGTCGGTGAGGATGCGGCTGATCGTCGAGCGTGAGAGGCCGAGGCGGTCGGCGACCTCCTGCTGGGTGAGACCACGGTCGTGGTAGAGCCAGGCGACGCGGATTGCGAGTTCTTGTCTGGTGTTGTCCTCAGCCATTGTCTCGAAGTATCATCCGAACTTGGACAAATGTCCAATGCAGAACATCTGTGCAAGCCGTCGAAGGAGAGGGCCAAACCGTGAAGCAGAGTGGCATTCTACATCCTGAACTCCTCGAACTCGTCGCCTCGGCCGGCCACGGGGACATCATTGTCCTCACCGACGCCGGTCTGCGCGTGCCGAAGGGCGCCAGGCGCATCGATCTCGCTCTCACCTGCGGTGTGCCGACCATCGTCGATGTTGTGCGTGCGATGGACGAAGAACTCGTCATCGAGGCCGCAACCGTTGCAGCAGAGTTCAACGTGTGGAACCCCGGCGTGTACGCAGCCACGATGGAGGTGCTGCCCGTCACTCCCGATGAGCGTCCCCACCAGGAGCTGATGGACGACATGGCCGAACGGGCCTACGCCTATGTCAAGACCGGCGAGTGCTCGGCGTACGCGTCGGTTGCCCTTGTGTGCGGTGTGAACTACCTCGAAGAGGCCATCGAGTTGTACGAGAAGCTCCACGGCGAACCCCCGACCTGAGAGCTACCAGCTTCCAGCACTCGACTGGTGACTGGCGACGGGCCACTGGCTATGCCGATCTGACAACGACCGTGATCGACCGCCTGGCCCTCATGGCTCCCGGCCTCACCCAGCGCTGGCTCGACGCGAAGGTGGCCGGCGCAGCGACGGACCGGTAGGACTCTGCCCGGCGGCAGCAGCACGATCGCTCCGTGTCCGGGGCGCCATTTGGCGGGGGGATATCGGTGCTTGGTACGCTCAGGTCTGGAGGAGGCCATGACCAGAGTCGTCGGTGCGGATGTCTGGAAGAACGGTTGGGTCGCGGTCGTCACCGTTGACGGCTGGATCGCCTCAATCGATGCATACGAGACCATGGCTGATCTCGCAACGGCTGAGTCCGATGCCGAGATCGTCGCCGTTGACATCCCGATCGGCTTGCCGGTGGCTCCGCCGCGACCTGCCGACGCCGCAGCCCGCAAGTTCATCGGTGCCCGATCGTCGAGTGTGTTCCCGACTCCCCCCAGGGACGTGCTCGAGGCGGAGACGTACCAGGACGCACTGCGTCTCTCGCGCAAGCGATACGGCGTCGGGTTGACGGCGCAGAGCTATGCGCTCCGCCGCCGCATCCTGGAGACCGACGCCGTCGCCCGGACGGATCATCGGTTGATTGAGATCCACCCGGAGGTCACCTTCCGAGCTCTCGCTGGGCGTCCGCTGAACGCCTCGAAGAAGAGTTGGAACGGTCACAGCGAGCGGCGCCGCCTTCTCTCCGGGGTCGGGCTCTCACTGCCCGATCGGCTTCCTGACTCAGTCGGGACCGTGCCGGCAGACGACATTCTCGACGCAGCGGCCGCGGCGTGGTCCGCCGGTCGGTATGCAGCGGGCGCGGCCCGTTCGCTTCCGGATGAGATGCCGCTCCCGGGCTTCGGCGAAGTGATCTGGTACTGACCGGGACGAGCCGGGCCCGCGAGGCGATATGGCACCGCCGTCGATCGAGATCCTCGGCTCAATGCGCCGATTCTGTCACTGGGACTCCCTACGCTGAGGCCACGAAATCAACTGGTGGAAGAGAGGCCGATCCTCGTGGAAGTTGCACTCATTGTTCTGGCAGTGGCCCTCGTCGTGGTCGCCGGGGTGGTCGTTTGGGTCGTGCTGCGTCGTGATAACGCGGCGAGCGCGGAGGCGAGCCAGCGCATTGAGCAGCTGATGGCTTCTCAGGCGCTGTCCCAGGAGAACCTCTCCGGTCAGTTGAAGATGATGAACGATCAGCAGAATGCAACCGCCGCCGCCACCACGAAAGCACTCCAGGAGTCGTCCGAGCGCCTAACGAAGTCGATGAACGATCGGCTCGAACAGGTCCAGGATCGGATGGGTCAGAGCCTGCAGAAGTCGTCGAAGGAGACGGCAGAGTCCGTCACCAAGCTCACGGAGCGGCTGTCGGTCATCGACCAGGCACAGCAGAACATCACGAAACTTTCGACCGAGGTCGTTGGCCTGCAGCACATCCTCGACGACAAGCAGGCCCGCGGTGCCTTTGGTGAGGTTCAGCTCGAGGCGATCGTCGAAGACGCGCTCCCAAACTCGGCCTACGAGTTCCAGAGCGTGCTGTCCAATGGGAAGCGGGCCGACTGTCTCATCAAGCTCCCGAACCCTCCCGGGTCCGTTGTCGTCGATGCGAAGTTCCCGCTCACGGCCTATCGCAACATGCTCAATGCCGCCGATGATGCGGGGCGTGCGGCGTACGCCAAGCAACTCGGCGAGGATGTCAAGAAGCACGTGCGTGACATCTCGCAGCGCTACATCATCCCTGGCGAGACGGCGGACTCTGCGCTGATGTTCCTGCCGTCCGAGGCGGTCTACGCCGAACTGCACGCTCACCACCCGGCGATCATCGAGGCGAGCTACAAAGCGAGGGTCTACATCGTGTCGCCGACGACGATGATGGCGACGCTCACCACCGTGCGGGCCGTCCTCCGGGACGTCGAGATGCGTAAGCAGGCAGGCGTTATCCAAACCGAGGTCGGCACGATGCTGACCGATGTCGGTCGTCTCTCGGACCGGGTCGCGAACTTGCGACGGCACTTCGATCAGGCCAATCGCGACATCGACCAGATCGAGACGTCCGCAGGCAAGGTCCAGTCGCGGGGGACGAGGATCCACGAACTCGACCTGGGTGAGGTGGACGAGGCGGTCCTGCCGGTCTCCGACGACCCCCCAGCCCTCGCACCCGACCCCACCCTCCTCGACTAATCCGCGAACCCAGGGTTCTCCACCTCGGATATGGCGCCGTGAGCCCACAGAATGACCCCCACTACAGAAGCCATCACCAGCACCATGCCCCTTCAGATCATCGAATCCTCGAACCGGATCCCGCGGCACGAACACCGAGTCCGCACGTTCAGCCGCGACTACGACCTCATCACCCGACTCGGCGACCGCTACGCCGTGGAGTCGGATGAGACGACTGACCTGGTACGACACGTGGCTGCCCGATTCGGTGTGATGGAACCCGGGTTGAGGTTCAACAGGCGCCGGCGGCCGGACACCGGACAGTGCTGGGCGCCGCGCCAGATTGCGAGCGACCTCTACGGGGAGGAGCGCATCGTGGCGTGGGAGGACCACTATCGACGCCCCTACCCGCCCGAAGGTGAGATCAGGCTCGGGGCGACCACCACGCTGCGGACCCTCGGTCACGAACTCGGCCACCACCTCGTTCATCTGCTCGATCCATTGCACACACCCGCCCACGGCAAGGTGTGGGTCAGCCGGTTCGACGATGCCATGGAGGCAATCGCCGATCAGGTCCGTGCGACGGCGACTGGTTGAGCGCTGAACCGTGGCGGTAACCAGGCAGGGGAGTCGGTTGCTCCGCATGCGTTCAACTGTCAGGATTGCGACCTTTGTCGGGCTGTCGCCATCTCGTCGACGTTGACCATGGCATGACGCTCCACGTACAGACCCGTCCTGACATTCGGCGAGCACTCGTGTGGGGATCGCTCCTTGCCGGCCTGTGGATCGTCGTCGCCCTCATCCGGCCGACATCCACGTTCCACCTGGCGCCATTGCTCATCGCCGGCGGACCGCCCGTGCTGTTTGGTCTGGATGTCCCGGATCGGCCGAATCGCAGGTCGGTGCTCCGAATTGGCGCCGCATCGTTCGCCATGGCACTCGCCGCCTCTGGCGTCGTTGCCGCGATCGGAGCCATGGAAGGTCCGCCGTTCGAAGCGTTCCCATCCCCACTTGTTGAAGCCGTGATCTTCAGCGTGCTCGGGTCGGTGGCCGGCATCGGCTTCTCCGTGATACGCACGCGCTGATCAACGACCACTCACCGCCCGGCAGCCACGGCGAGTCGATTCGCATCGACGACGGTGATGGTTCGGTACCCCGTCTCGACCGCCCCGGCGCGACGGAGTTCCGAAAGCGACTGGTTGACGGACTGCCGGCTCGCCCCGAGCAGTCCGGCGAGGCTCGCCTGCGAAAGCCGAACAGTGCCGTACCGGTCCGCTTCGTCGAGCACCATTTCGGCGACCTGCTCCTTCACGCTTCCCCGCATGAGGCGGAGTACACGGCGTTGCGTGGCTTCGAGTTGGTTCAGGCCGGCGATCAGCCATCGGATCGCGATCCTCGGGTGGTCAAAAAGGATGGGGAGGAGCTTCGCCCGATCGAGTCGAAAAGCCTCGACGGACGACACCGCCCGAGCGCTCGATATATACGGCTGTCCTCGCAGGAGTGCGATGTCTCCGATGACCGCGCCGGGTCCAATACGACCGACGATCAGGCGCCCTCCGCTGCGGTTGCGGAACAGCTCAACATCTCCGGTGCGGATCACGTACGCCGCTTCCGAATCGGTGCCCTCCTTGAAGAGGTGGGTCCCGGGATACCTCTCAACGTACGTTCCCGCGTCGGAGAGCGCGGCAAGGTCAGCGGGTGTCAGCGGCAGGTAATCGGTGCGGCCAAAGGACCGGGCGAGCCAGGCGAGGTGTTGCTCTTCTGCAGTATCCATGCTCAGGCAACGCCGGACGAACGACTCGTATTCTCCGGATCACGCTCTCGTGCGGCCCTGGGGCCCCTGCGGCTGGGCGCGTACCCACTCGCGGATCGCTGCCTGAGCGGCAACGTCGTCTTCGTTGTATTCGAGGAGGCGGGCACGCTGTACGTCATTGCCCGCCAGCGCGTCGACGTACCAGAGTTCGGACTGCGCCCCTCCCGGATCATCGTCACGCCAGTCGAAGCCGCACAGCGGCGCGATGACCTTGAGCGAGTAGCCGTTCGGTGAAACGAATCGCTGCTTGATCCACGACCATAGGTCGCAGGCGTAGCGATCGAACCACTCGTCGACGGACGGGGCGGACTGCATCGAGAGTCCATGTCGCTCGGAGGCTTCCTTGAGGATCGTCCGCTCGTATCCGGTCCAGTGGTACACGACGACGTCGCCTTGCTCGGCAAGCGAATCGAAGTATCGGAACAGGTCTTCGACGACTTGACGCTCGCCGGACGGCGTTCCCGTCCAATTCGAGATGGGCCGGAACGCGGCGCCGCCTGGCTCATGCACGAGGAGGCCTGCCAGATAGAGGGTTCCGAGGTAGGTCTCGACGTCGAAGTCGATCTGGTTGGCCGCAGGCGGAAGGGTGAGATCGACGCCGATTCGGCGCAGCAGTGAGCCTGATGCGCGGGCTCCGGCCTGGAGGATCGCCTCCTCACTCACTTTGTACCCGCCGTGGACCGAGCCTGCGGTGAGTGACGCCATATGGGCTGTTGTTGCTACACCGGAGTTGAGGAGGCGTTCTGTGTCGTGTACACCGATCGCCGGGAGAAGCGAGACGTGATCGATGGCTTCGAGTTCGTTCCGGCAGAACTCCGACCAGGGACAGGATCGACAGGCTCCGCGCCAGACCGGTGGTACGAGCGGGCGCTGTGGCTGGATCATGCCCGCTTCCGCGACGACGATGGCGTCGTCCAGCGCATCGAGCTGGCGACTGAGGATTGACGGATCTCCGGCCCCGAGGTCGACCCAAACCGCGAGCAGCGAGGTCTCAGCCCCGATGACTCCTCCGAGGTGGCGCGGATTCGCGATGCCGTGATGGTCGAGGAGGCGCCAGTAGTGGGCCACCTGGAACAGATCGTTGACGCGGCCGCTGCGGAAGGACACCGGAGTGCCGTTCGTATGATCGAGGTGATCGATCGGTGTCGCCTGGGCGGGGATCCCAGAACGTCCGATCGCCTTGTGGTGCTTCACGTCGATGGGGGCGTAGCCGTCATGAAGTTTGACGAGGAGATCGGGTGCCCCGACGGACTGAAGGCTCTCTTCCGCAAGCCGACCTCCGACGATGATCGGAACTCCCGCCCGGAGCGCCTCGAGGGTGATTGCTTCTCGTTCGGCGGCCCTGACACCTGAGCCGATCATGACAGGAAGATCGGGGTCGATCGGCTCTCCTGGCTGTGAGACAACGACCGGATCCGTTCCTTTGAGGACCCGGGTGACAACGGTTGCCTCCCACCGGCGCCCGTCCGCAATACGCCGCTCCACTACCGGATCGTCCGCCCGCTCGGCGTCGTTGAAGCGATCATGGTGGATGCGGGTCGGGCATCGCCCGAGCTCACCGCCGCCGATCATGATCAGGTTGCCGTGTCGGTTGCCTTCGCTCATGGGTCTCATTGTCGCACCCCGGGGTGACAGGAATCGAACCAGCGCTCGTTCGGAGGAGAGGTGCGGCGCGGGCGAATCGCACGAAACGGTCTGGGAATCGAGCCCCGACGGGTTTCTACCGGCGCCAACTCTCACGGTTGAACAGGATGAGGATGGGAAGGATCTCGAGGCGTCCCACGATCATCAGGCCCGCGAGGAGCCACTTGCCGAGCATCGGGACTTCGAGGTAGTTCCCGGTCGGGCCCACCGAGCCGAGCCCGGGACCGACGTTGCCGAGTGACGAAGCGACAGCCGACACGGTGGAGACGATGTCCATGTCGGGTCCCCAGATCGAGCTGATCACCGCGAGAGCGAAGCTGCCCGTCATGAAGGCGAACATGTAGAGCAGGAAGAACGTCTGCACGGCCTCCACGAGATCGTCCTTCAACGGGTTCTTCCCGATGCGGGCGACAAATACGCCGCGAGGATGGATGAGACGGCGGATGTCGACCCGTGACGCTTCGTACAGCACCTCGTGGCGATAGATCTTCACGGATCCGGCGGTTGAGCCGGCCATGCCTCCCACGAACATCAAGCCAACGATCATGATCTGGAGGGCCGGCTTCCACAGCCCGAAGTCGGCGGTCCCGTAGCCGGTCGTGGTGATCATCGAAGCCGACGTGAACAGTGCATCCCGGATCGTGTCATGGACCGAACCGCCCCAGGTGCCGACGATCATCACGACCGCAGCGGCCAGGGTCACCCCGAGGTACACACGAACTTCGGTGTTCTTCCAATAGACACCCGGATTGCGGATTGCCCGGAAGTGCAGCGCGAACGACGTGCCGGCCAGGACCATGAACACGATCACGATCCACTGCGAGTAGTTGCTGAAGGCGTTCATCGATCCGGCGTTGGTGCTGTATCCACCGGTCGACATCGTCGTGAACCCGTGGTTGATGGCCTCGAAGAGGGTCATGTCCCCGAACCACAAGAGGATCATCTCGATGACGGTCAGCGCGACGTAGACGATCCACAGACGCTTCGCCGTCTCCCTGAATCGCGGTGTCAGCCGATCTGGGGTCGGACCGGGCGATTCGGCGCGGGCGAGTTGCACGGCGCCCATGCCGAGCAACGGCAGGATGGCGATCGAGAGCACGATGATTCCCATGCCGCCGATCCACTGGGTGAATGAGCGCCAGAACTGAATGCCGTGGGGGAGCAGCGCCGGGTCTGGAACAACCGATGAGCCGGTGGTGGAGAATCCGCCGACCGTCTCGAACACGGCGTCGGTGACGTTGGTGATCGATCCGGTGAACAGGTAGGGGAGGGCGCCGACGAGGCCCATCGCGATCCACGCGAGGGCGACCGCAGCGAACCCCTCGCGGGTGCTCAACTCCCCTGGACGGTCGAACCACCGCCACAGCACGAGACCCAGGATCGTCGTCACGGCGGAGGCGGCGACAATCCAGAGCGCCGTCGACCACTCCTGGTAGATAGCCGACACCACGGCCGAGGCGAGCATCGACACACCGATGGCGCCAACGACGGCGCCGACGACATGCAGGAGGTGCCGCCAAGACATATCGAGCTAACCCGAAAGGCTCTCGGCGGCGGCAATAGCCTCCGGCCGGGCGATGACGATCAAGTGATCGCCTTCCTCGATGACAGTGCTGCCGCGCGGTACGAACGCGGTGTCGCCGCGTTGCACGCCGCCGATGATCAGAGACTCGGGTGGGTTGAGGTTGTTCAGGGTCTTGCCGATCGCGGGGCTACCCGGGCGTACCTCGAGTTCGATGGCCTCAGCATCCGAGTCCGAGAAGGTCGTGACGGAGTGGATGATGCCGCGCCGGACGAACCGGAGGATTTCGTTCGCTGCCGAGAGTCGGGAGCTGACGGTTGCGTCCAGGCCAGCGCCGCTCAGCAACCCGACGAGTTCGGTGTTGGTGAACCGGGCGATGACTTCGCCGGCTCCGAGTTCCTTCGCCACGAGGCAGGCAAGAAGGTTGTTGCCGTCCCAGCCACTGAGAGCGAGAACCGAATCTGCCGCATCGACACCTTCGGCCATGAGGAGCTTCGGATCGGTCGGGTTACCGCACACGGCGACCACCCGAGGCAGGCGCTCTGCGATGAGGTGGCAGCGCTTGCGATCCTCGTCGATGAGCGTTGTCGAGATGCCGTTGTCGGCAAGCATCGCG
>Ga0316197_10000137_pt1 | contig 54088 bp, 54 predicted proteins | sample OudBiesiAoxic_MG_FD_204939 | JGI IMG/M metagenome (GOLD analysis project Ga0316197, IMG submission 204939) | Coastal sediment microbial communities from Oude Bieten Haven, Netherlands - site A oxic | ecosystem: Environmental > Aquatic > Marine > Coastal > Sediment | place: Netherlands... | reverse complement strand
TGTGACCTTCAATATGAGAAAGATTGCGACGCTGCTGTAGAAGGAGCGTTAACAACAGAAAAAAGGGTTTTTCAACGAAGGGGTGTTTTAAAAATCGGCATTTTACCGGGATTTTAGCCTGTCGCGAACATTGACGCAAAATGAGCGATGCAGGCCAGAAGCTGCGTGGCTGATTTTTAACTCCTCATTCGCGAAATCACGGGTTTTTCTACAGAAACTAATTAGCATCAAAGACGGCTAAATAAGGTTAAATAAGGTTAAATTTTAACTATTGTCAACATTGGCAAAATTGTCTAAATTAGCAATATTCGATGCAATACCGATTAGTTAAAATTGTTCAATGGGAAAATGGTAGTTGACAGCAGATTTGCGGTTTTTACCAGTTGTAGGATAAAAAGCGCCATGCCGCATAATATATAATGTTAAGTGGACTATTAGAAGGCAATTGCATTAAGAGTGTATAACCCCCGTCAATTTCTAGTTTAAGTAAATAATTTTACGGTGCAAGCTGGTGTTAAACACTCAAACTAAAGTACAGTACAGGCTAAGTTAAACCCCTCTGGCTATGATAATCAAAATAATTGAAGACATTCTCTCGACACAAGATCCTGAACAACCTCATACCTATGTCACTCGTCTTCTCGTAAGCGGAATCATAGTATTTGTGAATCTTGTACTTTATGGTTTTTATGGTGTGATGAGTGCAGTCCTTGTATATTTGGGTGTTTCGTGGTTTGAGTTGAATCGAGAGTGGGCGCTTATACCACTAGTGGTTGCCCTCATCATAGGTCTTTGGAAAGGGGGCCTTGCTCTAAGTGACTATTGGAAGAATTACGGCCACTAACACTATCAATTAAAGTTCAAAGAGACACTATCTTATGTGTCGCTTAACTAAACACTACAAGGGATTTTGACTCGTTTCGACAAAATTCGGAGAGGACTTGAAACATGAAAAACCTGAATCCAATTTCCGTCAAAACCCCTGAGTTTAAACGTTATCGACTGGTGACTTCTCCAATATATCTCTATAATACTGAAAAAATTGACTATTATGATATCGCATTTATATCTGCTTTGTGAATAACCGCCAATTCCATCCAAAAATGTAAAGTTAGGTATATGAATCCAACGATCTCGTTTCCCGTTTATTTGGCTTGGTTTCAACCTAACCAAATACAATGGTTAGATTCATTGCGTTTTACACCCCCAACAAGGTCACCTCTATTTTGCGGTGGCGTGATCGATTATCGTGGTTAATAGTGACCACTTGTTGCCATGTTCCAAGCAACAGCTGCCCGCGACGAACAGGCAAAGCGATAGATGGTCCCAGCAAGGCGGCTTGCACATGGCTATGGCCGTTGCCATCGTGCCAAGCCAATTCATGTGCGTAGGCTATGTTTTGTGGAGCTATCCGGTTGATAGCGTCTTTGAGGTCCTGGATCACACCAGTTTCAAACTCAATCGTGGTCAAAGAGCCTGTGGATCCAACGATACAGGCAGTGGCTTGACCGTTTTCAATACCTGATCGACTGATTATGCGATTAAAATCATTGGTAATATCCTTAATGTCTGGCCCGGTGTTCAGATCCACTTCGATGGTGGCACAATGAAATATGACGGATGGCATGGTTTGTCCAGATGTCTGAGGCTTCGACGGAATAACTAGTGAGTATAGGTCAAAGCATTTTACGATTCAAGGTAAGATCGAAAGAACCACAACAGAGTTACTGACCCTGGCTAAAGGAATTCGTACTATCCCATTCTCATTTTCGCGATTGCTTAAGAAGTGGCGCGACTATTCACTTTAAGCCTGCCAATTAAAAAAACCTACAGTTACAACTCGACCGCTGAAATGAAGTCCTCGAGTTCTTCTCCTTTTTCTACCGACGCCTCCATCTGGCGCTGGGCATGAGCAAACGATTGCATGGCCACTATAAACTGGGTGCTAACCGGGTCGTCTTTTCCCAGCGAAGTGATCATTTTCCGAAGCATGCCATTACCTTGTTTAAATAATTTCCGGGTTTCCGTGATCATCTGTTTGCGAATGCGATGTTTCTCCAGTTCCCGGGTGATTACCGGAAGCAGTCTTTGGATGGAATATTCCACCAGGGCGTCACGGGGTGCATTATATTCCCGGGAAGTCCTGTCCAGGCACATTAATGTTCGACGGTTTAGCACATATGTCTTTTGAACCCTCGGGATATTCTGGAGGATCCCAGGGTCCAAACGGCGGGCGATCAGATCCAGGGCTTCCATATCCTCGATCAGGTGATCAAAAAGTGATTTTTGCTTGATCCCCAGTTGAACGGCCAGAATACTAATAGTTTCGACGGCTCTTTTCGACAGGCGAAAGGTCGCACGAACCGATTGTTTTCCCCGCAAATCTTTAAATGAGGGGCGGGGAAGCGACATGGAATCGTTTGAATCTTGCGTATCTTTCTTTTTCATTATTCTTTAACCCGTTCCACGTATCCGCCCGTGCGGGTATCAATGCGAATCATCTCGCCTTCCTCAATAAATGGTGGCACCTGCAGCTCATATCCAGTCTCTAACGTCGCCGGCTTGGTGTCTCCCGAAGCAGTATCACCTTTGACCCACGGGTCGGCTTTTTCTATTCGAAGATTGATGAACATGGGCAAGGTGACGCCAATGGGTCGCCCATCGAACAATAGCACACTACAAACGGTGTTTTCTTTTAGAAAATCCTTGGCATTGCCCATCTGTTCTTCCGTTAAAAATTCCTGCTCATAGGACTTGATATTCATAAAACAATAACTGTCACCATCGGTATACAGATACTCCATCTCCTGTTCTTCCAAATCGGCTTTGTTGAACTTATCCCCAGAGCGATAGGTACGATCAAATTGGGCGCCGGTAATCATATTCTTTAATTTGCAACGGTATAGGGCCTGCCCTTTTCCGGGCTTGGAAAATTCAAATTGTACCAAAACATGGGGATCTCCGTCGATCTCGATCTTCAGTCCCTTCCTTAAATCAGAAGCATCATACATTATAGGTCCACTCCATTAATGCGAACAAATTGAGCGATCAGCTATTTTCAGTTGACATTTTAGATGGTGTTTAACATATTTACCGTGTTTTCGCAATTGGTTAAAAGGAAAACCAAATGATTCTGATTATCGATTTCGGGTCCCAATACAACCAACTCATTGCCCGCCGGGTCAGAGAGAACCGTGTGTTTTGCCAGGTAGAACCCCCGGCCATTAAGCTGGATGCCATCGAAAAACTGAATCCAGACGGTATCATTCTATCCGGTGGACCGTCTAGTATTTATGAAAAATACAGCCCCCGTATCGATAGTGCCATTTTTAATCTCGGGATTCCCGTCCTTGGGATCTGTTACGGTCTTCATTATATGGTGGATGCCCTGGGCGGAACGGTCAAGGGGTCCACAAAACGTGAATACGGCTTTGCCGAATTGACGATTAAATCGAAAGATCACCTGTTTAGGGATTTTGAGGAGCGAACCACCTGCTGGATGAGCCATGGTGACTCCATCCAAAAACTCCCCAGGGGATTCAAGATTACCGCTTCCACTTCCAGCACCAAAGCAGCAGCAGTGGCCCATGCCCCCAAAAAACTCTTTGGCGTCCAGTTTCATCCCGAAGTGGCCCACACGCCCCGGGGGAAAAAGATGCTACGACGTTTTCTGTTTGATATTTGCGGGTGCAAACGTCGATGGACCATGAAAAATTTTGCCATCCAGGCGGTAAGCCGCATTCGTGAAACCGTGGGAGACCAGCGGGTGATTCTCGGATTAAGTGGCGGTGTAGACTCCTCGGTCACGGCCATTTTGATTCACCAGGCCATTGGGAACAAGCTAACCTGTATCTTCGTGGACAACGGCTTATTACGGCTAAACGAGGGAGAAAAACTTAAAAAATCACTAAAGCAGCATTTGAACATTAATATACGCTTCGTCAGTGGCAAACGACAGTTTTTAACGGCCCTTGCGGGAGTGACTGACCCGGAGAAAAAACGCAAGATCATCGGCCGGGTTTTCATGGACGTATTCGAAAGGGAAGCTAAAAAGATACGAAATGCCGGTTTTCTGGCTCAGGGGACATTATATCCGGATATTATTGAATCCCGTTCAGCCTTTGGTGGCCCGACCTCGGTGATTAAGTCTCATCACAACGTGGGCGGATTGCCGAAAAAGATGAAGTTAAAACTGGTGGAGCCGCTTCAATATCTATTCAAAGACGAGGTTCGTAAACTGGGAAAAACGCTTGGCCTGACTGACGAGCTGATCTGGCGACAACCTTTTCCCGGCCCGGGTCTGGCCATCCGGGTTATCGGAAAAATAACTGCCAGGCGCCTCACGATTCTCCGGCTGGTTGACGATTTACTGCTCCAGGAGATAAAATCAGCTGGATACTACAAAAAATTGTGGCAGTCATTTGCCGTGCTACTGCCCATTAAAAGTGTGGGGGTGATGGGAGACAAGCGGACGTATGAAAACATCATCGCGATCCGGGCCGTAACCAGCACAGATGCCATGACAGCCGACTGGGCCAAACTCCCCCACAAATTCCTAGCAAAAGTATCCAACCGGATTATTAATGAAGTTAGCGGTGTCAACCGGGTGGTCTATGATATCAGTTCTAAACCACCCAGCACCATTGAATGGGAATAATATAGATGGCCGAACAACCACGGGACAAATTCAGATTTGGCATGGGCCAAGACACCGATGACGCCGTGCTGCCTCCTCTGGAACAGCCACCGGAAGGTCGAAAACGAATCTCCATAGGATTCTACATTATTCTGGCGATACTAATTATGGCGATGATCGCGGCCTATTTTGATCTGTACCGTCGTCTCGACCGATCCCAAAGCATCGGCTCGAATCAAGTGGAAAACCTCGGTAATCAACTTTCCACCCTCTCTGTCGAACACTCAGCGCTTGAAACCCAGCTAACTAAAAAAATTTCCGATGACACCCAGGTGATTAAAGAGATGGAAGATCGCTTTAATAAAATCCAGGAAGCGGTCAAGACGGTGCAACAGCAGCTGGCCGCTAAAACAAACAAATCGGACTTGAATGCTACTTTCGCTAACATCAAAAAAGAAATTGAACGGGTAGCTTCTGAGGCCAGAGAAACCTTGAAAAAATTAAATGCACTGGATACTGACCTCAAAACATTTGGATCGGATCTAACAGCAGTCAAGGAAAATCTGTCCGGCGAAATTGGCGAAATAACCTTGCAATTGGATCGATCTTCCAAAAATCTGATTGAATTGCAAAGCAGAACGAATAATCTGGCCGCCACCAAAATCGACAAACCGGCCGCGGATAAACTGATCAAAAAGCACATGGATGTGCAACAACCGATATCCAACCAGATCTCAAGCACCCTCTCCGATCAGCGGGCAAGAATTGATGTGCTTAAACAGCAAATGGCTGACTTAAAGAAAAACGCCACCATTTATGAAACTGAAATTCTAAAAATTAAGCGCCAATTGAAGCTACTCGAATCTGGCGCGCTAAACAGAACCTCAAAAATACCGCCCTCCGCTCAGACCCCGTCGGATAAAACCGGGGATCTTCTTCAGCAAACCCTCAATGAATAAAACTGGAACGCCACAATGGATAAAGCCGATTTAATCCAACTGCTTAACGAAGTGGCCGCCGGAAAAATCGAGGTGGAAGCAGCCGGCAAAAAGCTAATCGATCTCCCTTATGAAACGCTGGGATATGCCTGTGTTGATCATCATCGCAGTCTGCGCAAAGGATTTCCCGAGGTTATTTATGGGCAGGATAAAACCGCCGACCAGATTCGGGGCATCCTGGAAAAAATGATCGTCCGCGAAAATGTTGTTTTGGCCACCCGGGTCGATGCATCCAAGGCGCGTAAGGTGATCGCTGCCATTCCTGCTCTTAAATACCACAAGGATGCCCGCATGCTAGTTTGGCAGGATCAAAAACCGACCCTTTCTGGCCGGGGAGAGATCCTTGTGATTTCAGCCGGCACATCCGACATTCCGGTGGCCCAAGAGGCTTTTCTGACCGTCCAAGCGATGGGCAACGAGGTCGAATCGATATTTGACGTGGGTGTGGCAGGCATTCATCGGCTCCTGAATCATCGTGAAAGGATTCAAAATGCCGCCGTTCTCATCGTGGTGGCCGGCATGGAAGGCGCCCTGCCCAGCGTCGTGGCCGGAATGGTCGCCCGTCCGGTGATCGCCGTCCCGACCAGCGTCGGTTACGGTGCCAGTCTGGGTGGCCTGACCGCTCTGTTTGCCATGTTAAACAGCTGCAGCTCGAACGTGGCTGTCGTCAATATTGATAATGGCTTCGGCGCAGGGTATATGGCTGCAATGATCAATCGGGATTTATAATCAGGCTTGTGCCAGCATTAGCTTGGATTGTTGATAATTTCACCTAAAAATGTTATTAAATCCGAATGAAAAAACATATCCGCAAACGAATCATGTTACCGACCCTGTTCCTGTTTTTTGTATCAACCATCCTTTCACCTGCCGCCCGAGCCACCATGGTGACAACTGAAACGTTCATCAGGACGGAAACGCATGGCAACCACGTGTCTCAGCTGCAGGTACTGATGACCAGGCAGGATGTTCAGAATCAATTGTGCGCTTTCGGCGTTGACCCGTATGAGGCCAATGCCCGGATTGCAGCCCTAACAGATATGGAAATTCGGCAACTGCAAAATCATCTAAATGACCTCCCTGCCGGTGGCGGGGCAATTGAAGTCATCGGTATCGTATTTATAGTGATTCTGATCCTTGAACTCGTGGGCGTTATCGATATTTTTAAGAAGATTTAATTGTTTCCTCTCCGCCACAACCCCGGTGGACAAGTTTTGCGCCCTGCCCTTTTAGTATTCGGCCTCATTCTTTGGATAAACGGCTGCATCAGCTCTGTGCCGATCTTGCCTGAAAATCAAACCGTCCCTATCGATTTGGTTGAATTGACCGATACCCTCTTTTTCCCCCAGAAAGCCTATCTATGCGGCCCGGCGGCATTGGCCACGCTTTTGAGTGCGTCCGGAATTCCTTTAGAACCGGATGTCCTAATTCCCAAAGTGTATCTGCCGGAAAAAAAGGGGAGTCTTCAGCCAGACCTCCTTGCTGCCAGCCGGCGATACGGGCGTATCCCCTACGTTATCGACCCCGATCTTTCTGCCATCCTGGAAGAACTGTATGCGGGACGACCGGTGTTGGTTTTACAAAACATAGGTTTCAAGATCCATCCGGTATACCATTATGCGGTGGTTGTCGGTATTGACCTTAATAATAATCATCTTATATTGCGCTCGGGAAAAACAGAACGCCTGGTTATGGATACCAGCCGTTTCATCAAGACATGGCGGCGTGCAGACTCATGGGGGCTGGTTCTACTGAAACCCGGCAAAATGCCCGCCCGATTGAATCCGAATCGCTATCTCCAAGCGGTGGCAGCAATGGAAGCAATCGGCAGGTCGCCTGAGGCGGAACTGGGATACAGGGCCGCCCTACGCCGCTTGCCGGCTGATCCTGTGGCTCTTTTTGGGCTGGGAAACAGCCTGCTTGGGCAAAGCCGTTATCTGCAGGCAGAGCAGACCTACCGTCATCTCCTGTCCATTCAGCCCGAAAATAAAGCCGCCATGAACAATCTGGCGGAAACAATGATGAAGCAAGGGCATTACCAGGACGCCTTAGAAATCATCGACCGGGCAGTTAAGATCGAATCCGGAGATCAGGAAATAATGGAAACCTGTCTACAAACACGGGTGGAAATTCTCAAATTAAAATCGTTTCAGAACAAGTGACATGATAGGCAAAGATGAAAATATGAAAAAAGATTTAAGCCTAACCCAGGAGCGCATCCGCAATGTAGCCATTATTGCCCATGTGGACCATGGTAAAACCACCTTGGTGGACCAGCTTTTCCGCCACTCAGGAATGTTTCGTGAAAACCAGGTGGTGAGTGAACGACTCATGGATTCCATGGATCTGGAGCAGGAGCGGGGAATTACCATTTCTTCAAAAAATGGATCCTATTGTTATGGCGACCGCTGGATTAATATCATTGATACACCCGGGCATGCTGATTTCGGCGGCCAGGTTGAGCGGGTTTTACGCATGGCGGACGGCGCCCTGCTTCTGGTGGACGCCCAGGAAGGCCCCATGCCGCAGACCTCGTTCGTGGTAAAAAAAGCATTGGCGGCCCAACTGCCGATTCTGCTGGTGGTCAACAAGATCGATAAACCCGCGGCCCGCTGCAGCTGGGTCGTTGATCAGGTTTTTGATCTTCTCTCCAGGCTTAATGCTCCGGATGAGATCCTCGACTTTCCGGTGGTGTATGCCTCGGCCAAAGATGGATATGCGCTGGTTGAAGCAGATGATCCGAAAAACGGGGAAAATAATATGGCGCCTGTCTCGGAAATGATTGTGCAGCATGTGCCGCCGCCCAAGGGGGATCGTAAGGCGCCATTACAGCTGCAAATCAATACGATTGACTACTCGCCATATCTGGGTCGGCTCGGTATCGGGAAGCTGGTCAATGGTCGCATTGGTATAAATGATTCTGTTGCCATGGTCCATCGCGACACTTCCATCACACCGGCACGTATCACCAAAATTTACCGATTTTCCGGGGATCAGAAAGAGCCAGTAGAATACGCATCCACGGGAGAAATTGTTGCCGTTGCCGGTATGGACGACGTAACCGTCGGCGTTACTTTCACCGACCCTGAGGACCCCCGGCCCCTGCCGCTTATTGACATCGACCCACCGACAATTGCCATGAATTTTATCCCCAATGATTCACCTTTTGCCGGAAAAGAGGGGCGATTTGTCACTTCCCGTCACCTTGAAGACCGGTTGCGTCGTGAAATTCTGGCTGATGTCGCGTTACAGGTGGATCCATTGACTGCGGGAATCGGTTTCAAAGTCTCCGGCCGGGGAGAGCTACATCTCTCCATTCTGATTGAAAAGATGCGTCGTGAAGGCTACGAGTTTCAGGTTACTCGGCCCCAGGTAATCTTGAGAGAAGAAAACGGAGTAAACCTTGAGCCCTATGAGGAGTTAACCATCGATGTCGATGAAGCCTACCAGGGTGTCGTAATTGAAAAGTTAGGCCAGCTCAAGGGGCAGTTATTGGATATGCAGGCTAACGGTGGCATTTTTCGTCTGACATTTAAAGTGCCGACGCGAGGCATGATCGGCTACCGGTCTGAGTTTCTGACGGATACGCGCGGCACCGGCACAATGAATTATGTATTTGCCGAATGGGGGCCGTATGCAGGCAATATTAGAAACCGGATAAACGGTGTATTGGTCGTTAAGGCAAATTGTGTTACCGTTGCCTATGCCCTGTTTAATTTACAGGAACGGGGCCGGATATTTATCAAACCGGCGATGGAGGTATATGCAGGGCAGATTATCGGTGAACACTGCCGTGCGGCCGACTTGGTCGTTAATCCCGCCAAGGGGAAAAAACTGACAAATATACGGGCGTCAGGCACCGATGATGCCGTTGTCCTGACACCACCGGTGGATATGAGCCTGGAAGAATGCATCGCCTATATTAACGACGACGAACTGGTTGAAATAACGCCCAAGGCAATCCGGTTGCGCAAGGTCAAAGCAAGAGCCAAACCATGAAAGAAACCCTGTTCATCATTATTCCATTGATCGTCGGAGGCGTTATATTTGCGCTCGTTCTGAAAAAATTCGGTAGCAACTGTATCCCCTGAGTGACGCTCTATGGCTCCGCAGGTGCGGGCCTGGCAACATATGTTATATTAAAGGCGCTGTTCTGATTATTGCACACCCGCTTCCATTGCCGTCTTAGCCGTTTCCAGGATCCCTTCGGGAAAACCGACAATATTATATACTCCCAGAAAACCGACAACCCAAACCACCAGCATCGATAAAATCCACAGCACAAATCCGTATTTTATAAAATCCATGGGATGAATCATTTTCTCGCCGGTATCCGGGTATACGCCCAGACCATAAACGATGGCATTATTCGGTGTACCCACGATAAGAAAATGGGCAAAGGAGGTGGCAAAGGCCACGCCGAGACCGACCGCCCACGGTTCACCTTCTACCCCGGTCATGATTCCCATGGGGATAACGATGGGGCCGAGAAGAGCCGTGGTGCCGGCATCGGACATGAAATTGGTCATTAACCCGGACAGGCCGGAAAGGCCGACCCAGAGGCCGAACCCTTCACTCATCCCGACACTTCCCAGGATTTTGAGAAAACTTTGGGCCAACCACAGGGCCGCGCCGCTCTCTTTCAGCAACGCACCTAACGTCAAGGCACCGCAGTACATCAGCCAGGCATCCCAGGAAATGCCATTCAGGATCTTTTTCCAATCCGTGGTTTTGAATACAACCGGAATCAAGAGCGCCAGCAAGGAAGGCCCGCCCAACCCCAACTCCTCGCCACCCACGATCCAGAGAGCCAGAATCAGCAACAGCATCCCGAAAGTGACATATTCTGAATAGGTCATTTTACCCATTCTTCGGGTTTCTTCCTTGATGGCCGCCAGTCCCGGAGTGAGGTCCTTGGTTTTAATTTTCCGGCCAAAAAACACGAGCATGTAAACCGCCACAAGGATGCCCAGGATCGGTACCATCGGCAGGCCGTACTTCATCCAGGTAAAGAAATCCATGGGGACGTTGTATTCACTCCAGAATCCCATCATGATGACGTTTCGACCGCCGGCCGCCGGAGAGCCGATCCCTCCCACATTCAAGGCAAAACACAGCGTAAACATAAGAAATTTGGCCAGGGCGGGATCATGCACCATTTGACCCGGAGGGCTGCTTGCGCGAACAGCACCAAAATAAACGGCAGCCATGACCGGCGTCATAAAGGCGCACATGGCATGGGCCGAAATAAATGACCCGACCACCGACATACTGATACACAGCACAAAAACCGGGACTAGAAATCCCTTGGTCCACCCCAGCATCCAGCTGGCCAGCCGTTTGTGCAGCCCCACATCCACCACGGCCACCCCCATGGCAAGGACCCCCAGTAAAAACATGGGGGCATCGCCGGCAAACGTTTTCCCGATCATCGGCCGGGGTAGCAGATGGAGAAAGTAGGCCAGCATGGGCATCAGCAATCCGGTAAGACCGATGGGAATCGCCTCGGTAGCGAAAAAAATGACCGCCATGGGAATAATACCCAGGACCATCATGGTTTTGTGAGCCGCTTGGGCGGCATCATGGGCCACCTCCCATTCAATCATTTTGTTGGCAAAACCGAATTTTTCAACCGTGGTGATCACACTCTGTGGTGTGGGAAGGATAAATCCGACTAGAATAAAAATGAAAATTCCAACGCCCAACCACAATCCTTTCTTTGACAGGATACCGCCATCGCCATCATGCTCAATCTCATGACTCATGGTTTACATCCTCCTCCGTTTTTACCTGTGTAGCCAGTTAAATAAATGATATTTCTAATGCACATGATATATGCTGTTTGATTAGCATAAGTCGTCAGTCCCTATCAATTTTTTTTGACGAGTGCAATAAAATAATCTATTGACTAGACATTAAAAAGCGCCTAATAGAATTAGAGGAATAGTCATACGAAAATGCCCCTCGAATCCCTAATAAAGGCGATTGAAAAGAAACCGGTTGGTCATATATACGAGTATAAGATTCTAATTTTACATTGGCGGAGAGAATAATGGGTGAAAGAGTTTTACTGGTCGACGATGAGGAAGAATTTTTAGATATTATGTCCGAACGAATGCGCAATCGCGGCATGGAGGTCGTTACGGTCTCTTCCGCGAAGGAAGCGCTGGGAAAAATTGAAAAAGAGCTATTTGATGCCATCATTTTAGATTTGATGATGCCGGACATGAACGGCCTAGAAACCATCAAGGCCATCAAGGCGAAGAAACCTGAACTTCAGGTGATCCTTTTATCCGGTCAGGCGACCCTTGAAAAAGGAATTGAAGCCATGAAATTGGGTGCCTTGGACGTGGTCGAAAAGCCGGCCGACATGGAAATCCTGGTGGAAAAAATCAAAAATGCCGAATCAAAAAGAGCGATCATCGTCGATAAACAGACCCAGGAAAATGTAAAGGAAATGATCAAGCGGTTCGGTGTTTAGGTTTTGAAACCCACTAAAATGCCTTGGTGAGATCGTAAAAAATAACACTGAGGGTGCCTCGAAGGAAATGGCCTTGGGGTGCTAAGTTAAAGGGTCCATATACAAGGAAAAGATTGGCAGAAAATTGACGGAAAGTTGGAGGTAGGAATTAGAATTTATTCCCTTGAGTGAATTGGTAGTCTTTGTATATTGTTCAAGAGATGCCACGTCAAAACTCAGGGCGACTAAGATCGTAGCAGGTTGTAATGGATCCCCCGACATGGGTCCCCTATCTCCGTTTCAGGTCGGTGATAAGGTCGTCGGCCAGCTCTTTTAATATGGCCAGGACATTCTGACCCCGTTTCTTGGCAATGCCATGGGCCTCTGCCACCATTTGGGCGGCCTGCAGGCTTAGCGAAATATCGTCCGGGACTGCAAGACCTTTTTTTTCGTACTGGCGACGAATGAATTGCTCTGCCAGGCGCTCCTCCTGCTTTCGGAAAAATCCGATCATTTATTTTCCGCATCCTCTTTGTGACAAAGTCGAATGATTAAGTTTCCCAGCACCAATTCAGGATCTCTTTCCCCGGTTTTAAGCCGCCAATCGGCCTCGGAGAGCCTCTTTAGGGCCCCGGTCAATTCTTCTAGGGTAAAACGCTGGGCATTTTCAATCGTTTTAAAGACCGGAAATGGGTTCACCGTTCCCGGGGCCAGAAGAAGCCGGGTATCAGTTGATTTCTTTTTCCCCTTGCCCTTTGGTGGAGTCTTGCCATTCGCGTCAGGCAATTTATCTCTAAGCGCTTTTTCCCAGTCGGATAACATCGTACGCAATTCATTGTCATAGTCACCAATTGCCGGCATCACGACTCGCCGAAAATCGGAAAACCCCATTCCCGTTCGCCATGACCGGCCATGGGAACTTTCGATGAATTCCCTGGCCACCATCAGCTTGCGAACCTGATTCGACAGGGCGGCGATAATCTGTAAAGGATGTAAATCTCCAGTCAGCATCGATTTTAAATAAAATAGGGCTGTTTCCAGATTGCGTTCACTGACGGCATTGGTCAACTCGAAAATCGGGTCCTGCCGGGATCGGCTCAACACCGCTTCAATATCCGTCACTTGAATCCGGTCTCGATTCCCAACATAATCAACCAGTTTTTCAAGATTACCGCAAAATGATCGCAGTTGAAATCCCGTTTTCTCGTAAAGGACACGGTAGGCGGCCGGGTCCATTTGCTTGCTATATTTTTCCAAAATTGCGGTCATGCGTTCTTTTATAACCGCTTCCTGGACCGTTTTTTCCGCTTGCCGAGATCCCCGCGGAACGGCGCAATTCACCACAATGCCGTTTTCAGCGATTAGATTATATAAACGGCGCCGCCGGTCGATCAGATCGGTGGTGATGATCAGATGATGTTTTTCTGGAAATCCTTGAATAATGGCATCTTCGAAGATTTGCACCTGGTTCGTCCCACCGGAAACCGTCATACCGTTTTCCCGGCAATAATTTAGAACGGGATCAATCCAGCAATCGTCTTCTTCCAACCCCAATTTCAACAATTGTCGTCGTTCTTTTCCAGCGAGATCTTCCAGCGACAGTTTCAGCGCTCCGAGCAGACGGATAAAATAGCGCCCGGCCTTTTTAAGATCATCTTCGACATGGGCCGTCCTGACCTTGGTCACCAGGTTCGGTGTATTTTTTATCGAATCGAAGATCCGGCAGTCTATCAATCCCACCACTATTCGACCCGGCAAAAAAGTATAGGTGTTGACCTTTTCCAACGCCACAAGCACCTGATCGTCATCCGGCCCGACGGGTTCATAGTTCATCCGGTCCGATGGGTTGGGTAACAAAGTGGCCAAGATGGTATCAAGGGCTTGGGCACGTATAAACTCTTCACCATGTATGAGCCATAGGGCGTCCAGGGTTTTACCGGTGGAAAGAAGGTGCCGGCTCAGGTTTTGATAATCAATGACGGGCATGGCTGCAATCGATAAACAGGTTCAAGTGCCAACGGATTTTACAGGTTTCACTGACCTAGCTCCATTCATCAGGCATCTTGCTGAAAACAAGATGGGCGATAAAGATCCCGACCCCCACGGTGATGGCGCTATCGGCGATGTTAAAACTTGGCCATTGGTATTTCCCGATGTAAAATTTGAGGAAGTCGACCACTTCTCCGAAACGAATCCGGTCTATTAAATTACCGATGGCCCCTCCAAAAATCAGGGCAAGCCCCGCGCCGAGCCATGGATGCGAACGCGGAATGATTCGGTAAAAATAAAAAATGGTAATAATGGCGACCGATGTGAGGATTAAGAAAAAGAATTGGCGCCAGATTTGGCTCTGGTTCGCAAGGAAACCGAACGCCCCTCCCGGATTGTGGACATGGGTCAGATCAAAAAATCCGGGAATGATTGAAATGCTGTGATACAGGGGGATCAATTTCCATATCGCCGCTTTTGATATTTGATCAGCCAGTATCACAATGCCGGCAATTAGAATCAATCGGACATAATGGCCTTTTCTTTCAAAGTGCTTCACCACCACCTTGTTCATGTAGGCCTCACATCAATTTCGGAAGCGTCGGAAAATCAAGATGCAAGCCTGGCCACAGCATCACCACAGCGGTGGCAAATAGTCGGATGGTCCGGGTTCGATCCGACACTGGTGTCCCGAACCCAACAGCGTTCACATTTCTCCCCCTGGGCCGGAATAACCTTGATTTTCAAACCTTTAATATTCTCGCTTGAATAAGCACCTGGCAAGTAATCATCCTGCACTAATTCCGCCTGGGAAGTGATAAATACCGTCTTTAAATCGTCGACATAAGGCAGCAGATCCTTATAAAGGTCCGCCGGAGCGGAGATCACCACGCGTGCGTCCAGGGGATGGCCGATCTTTTTCGCCACCCGGGCCGTCTCCAACGCCTTGGTGACTTCTTCGCGCACCATCAGGATTCGTTGCCATTTGTCCGCCAGGTCCGGGTTGTACCAGCCCGGGCTCGCTTGAGGAAACAATTCGAGATGGATGCTGGCGGCCTTTTCCGTTCTCTCTGGCAAATACCGCCAGATCTCCTCGGCCGTAAAGGTCATGATGGGCGCCATGATTCGAACCAGGGAATCTAAAATAGTATGCAGTACGGTCTGAGCGCTGCGCCTTTGGAGATCTGCAGGCAGGGAGGTGTAAAGCCGGTCTTTCAAAACATCAAGATAGAATGAAGACAGGTCTACAGTACAATAGTTGTACAGGGCATGGTAAACCCCGTGGAATTCATACGCATCGTAGGACCGGCGGCACTCTTCAATCAAACGATTAAGCGTATGCAGGGCAAATCGGTCAAGTTCCAGCATCCGCTCGTAAGGGACGGCGTCGGACTTTGGGTCAAAGTCCGTACAATTTCCCAGGATAAACCGGCAGGTATTTCTGATTTTCCGGTATGCATCGGTCAACTGCTTGAGAATGTTTTCGGAAATTCGAATATCATCCCGATAATCGGTCGCCGTCACCCAGAGCCTCAGGATCTCGGCACCGTATTTTTCAATCACTTCACCGGGTGCGACCACATTGCCAAGGGATTTGGACATTTTTTTCCCTTCCGCATCCACCACGAATCCATGGGTGAGCACGGCTTTGTAGGGCGCCCGACCTCTCAGTCCCACAGCCGTCAATAAAGAGCTGTGAAACCACCCCCGATGCTGGTCGCTTCCTTCCAGATAAAGATCGGCGGGCCAGTCCAGGTAGTCACGGTATTCCAGCACGGCCGCATGACTGACTCCCGAGTCGAACCAGACATCCAGGATATCGTCTTCCTTGACAAAAGTGTCATGGCCGCATTGGGGACAGACCGGTTGATCGGCCAGCAGTTCTTCAACGGTTTTTTCGAACCAGATATCGGCCCCTTTTTCGACGAAAAGGGCGTAAATTTTTTCCATGAGTGCTTCGGTCATATAGGGGGCATCGCACTTTTCACAATAAAATACCGTGATGGGAACCCCCCAGGCACGCTGCCGCGACACACACCAGTCGGGCCGATTTTCAATCATTCCATAAATCCGATCCTTGCCCCAATGGGGTATCCACTGGACCTTTTCTATCTCATTCAATGAATTTTGACGCAGGCCGGTTTTTTCCATGGAGATGAACCATTGCGGCGTGGCCCTGAAGATCACGGGCTCTTTGCATCGCCAGCAATGCGGGTATGAATGGGTCAGGTGTTCTTCTTTAACCAGTCCGCCAACCTCCTTAAGCTTGGTATTGATGGTTTGATTGGCGTCAAATACAAATTCACCCTTAAAAAATTCGACTTCCTCAGTAAACCGGCCCTGATCGTCCACCGGAGAGTAGGCCTCGATTCCGTAAGTCACTCCAACTTCATAATCCTCCCGCCCATGACCCGGTGCAGTGTGGACACAACCGGTCCCGGCTTCCAGCGTCACATGGTCGCCCAAGATAATTAGCGACTCCCGGTCGTAAAGTGGATGCCGGCAATGCAGCCTTTCCAAATCAGTGGCCTCGATATCTCCCAGTGCTGAATAATTATCCATACCAAACGATCCCATGCAATCGTCGACCATGTCACGGGCCATAATAAATACTTCTCCGGCCGGCGTTTCCACAGCGGTGTAGACAAACTGGGGATTAAGGGCAACCGCCAGGTTGGCCGGGAGGGTCCATGGCGTCGTGGTCCAGATAATCACGAAAACCTTTTTCCCAGCCAGGGCCGGAATCCGGGTACTAATATCGTCAATCAGGGCGAACTTTACATAGATGCTGGGAGTGGTCTCGTCCTGGTACTCGATCTCCGCTTCGGCCAGAGCCGTTTGACAGCTGCAGCACCAGTAGATAGGTTTTTTACTGCGGTAAAGGCTCCCCTCCAAGGCAAACTTGCAACATTCCGCGGCAATAACGGCTTCGTACGCGTAGTTCATGGTCAGATAGGGGCGGTCCCATTCCCCCATCACCCCCAGCCGTTTAAATTCATTGCGCTGAATATTTATGAACTTCTCGGCATAAGTGCGACAGCGTTTGCGAACCTGGGCCTGGGTCATCTCCTTCTTTTTGTCTTTCAGCTCTATGTCTACATTGTGTTCGATTGGCAACCCGTGACAATCCCAGCCCGGCACATATACGGCATCATTACCCGCCATCTGGCGAGAGCGAACAATAATGTCTTTCAAGATTTTATTTAAGGCCGTGCCAATATGGATATGGCCATTGGCGTAGGGGGGGCCGTCGTGTAAAATAAATCGCTTTTTATGGGCGGATTGTTTTCTCAGCGTTTCATAAAGATGGTTGGTTTCCCAGGCTTTTAGCTGTTCCGGTTCACGCTGGGACAAGTTGGCCTTCATGGGAAATTTGGTTGAAGGCAGATTCAGTGTTTTTTTATAGTTCATACTTCCTCCGGCGAAAGATTGGGACCGATAAAAAAAATCGTACCCATTCGCCCAATTTCATCGTTAGCCTTAAAAATCTGCTCCCCGAAATATCCAGTATAATAAATTGCTTGATTCCGCTATCGGCAAGATCGCCTTCCTTTAACTCGAACGAATTTGAACGTTTTAAAGAGTATCGAGTTCCTAGACGCTCGGGTTATTCCTCAATAAAAAAATGAGCTCGACGATTCCTGGCCCAGGCGGATTCATCATGCCCTGTGTCCACCGGGCTTTCTTCGCCATAACTGACCGTTCGAATCCGACTGGTGTCGACTCCCAATTCCATAATGAATGTTCGAACGCTTTCCGCCCGTCGATCACCCAGGGCCAGGTTGTATTCTACTGTCCCCCGCTCATCCGTATGTCCTTCAATGACAATACTGGCCTGAGGATTGTTCCGTAACCATTCAGCCTTTTCCATTAAAATTGTCTGCCCCGCGGGAAGCAATGCGGAGCTATCATATTCAAAATACACATCATCATTTTCAAATCGTTCACGGGCCATTCGCGCCGCGCTGGCTTCCTCGGAACCGGCCTTGTCCTCTCCCAACCCTTTTTCCGAAACACCCGATCCATCGCCAAGGGTCTCCTGATCCAGCCCACCCTGTTTCGCACCTGTCTTTCCGGCATCAGTAGCTGCCTGGTCACCCGAATGCTTCAAAGACGGGTATTCTGACCGAATTTTCTTCTTTGAACATGCACCCGTAAGTAACAACCCGGCACTGATCAGTATAACCATTGATAGTTGAATCCAGTTTCTTCCGATTCTCATCTGGGCGTTTCCTTCCATTGTTCCCCCTTTAATATTTTTTTAATCGAAAACCACATCCATTCATTCAACCCCTTTTCAATTGCTTCAACATGTGTATCCGGTCCTGAATCAATAACAAATCAACCCATTCCTCAAACAAGTTGATCAACCGTTTCCGAGATGGGAGCCCCAAACGGGCCTCTAATCGGTTCAAAGCGCTTAGCAAATCCGGTCGAAGCGGCTCAATCGAAAGCAAATGATGATAGATTTTCAGCGCTTCCGAATATTTACCCTGGTCTTCCAGCACCCTGGCCATGGTGACGGTATATATCGATGGCGTCTCACTCATTATTTCTCTGCGGTTGGGCCGCTGTTATTTTCCTTACCCATAGGCGGCATTTTTATAATCAACTCGCCGTCCTTGACAACTCCCAGTTCCTGCCGGACAATGCTTTCAACATACTGGCGATCATTTTTAAGTCGAAAAATCCTGCGGGTCAGTGCCTGGTTTTCAGCTGTAATTTGAGCATTGGCAGCGATTATGTCAGCCTTCTTCTTGCGAAGTTGAAGCAAATCCATCAGCCCCCACTCGCCTAAAATACCCATCAGCAGGAGGAATACCATACCAAAAGCAGCGAGAAACAGGGGGAAGCTGCCCGTTTTCTTTTTCCCCTTTTTCATACGCTCGGCCCTTTATCATCTGTTTTTAACGGTTTCAATCAATTTGTTTGTAATCTCGTAAAAAACCTTGACATCGATCGATTAAATTGTCATTTTATTGGTTTAATTTATTTCGCACCACTCAATACAGATTTAGTAAAAAAATTAAAAGGAGAGTGACCATTGGCAAACCATAAATCAGCCATCAAACGGGCACGTCAGAACACGATCCGTCAAAACCGCAACAAGTCAGTTAAAACTAGGACGAAAAATGTTGTTAAATCAGTTAGATCGGCAGTAGAACAAAATGATTCGGATCTAGCGGTTAAGCAATTAAATACGGCCAAATCCATGCTTGCTAAGGCGGCTAAAAAAGGAGTCATCCATAAAAATGCCGCCTCCCGAAAAATCTCACGTCTTTCTAAACTGGTTGATACGCTTCGTGTCTAATCGCTTATTGTGCTTGTCGGGGTGACCTGAATGAAAAGCCGAGTAGATAGCAACCACCATTCTTAGAAATCCTCGACTAAGCGATTATACATTTGTTCCGCCAAGCGGTCGGAGAGCAGCAGAAGGGCTTCCTGTCGGTTTACCTCGGCTTCAAGACTGTTTGCTCCCACGTCATAGGTTTCCCGGGCAGAAACGCCCCGACTCGCCCAGGCCACCTGGTCATTTGCACTGGTCAGTTTAAGATCAACCGCAACAACAACTTCTCGTTCAACCGTTCCCCCCGCTTGCGTCTGGGTAATTGTCCGGGTAAAGATCGAGACAATTTCACCTCTTAATACACCACCGGCCATATTTTCATCGTTAACCAGAGCATTTTTTCGGCGAGTAATAAATTCATTAGTCAGGTCATTGGTAAGCGTATTTTCAAGACCGATTTCATTGGTCCGGTTAAGAAACAAAGGAATCCAGACCGTTTTGATTCCGCCGGGGATCTCTCCAGCGCCGGGAAACCGGTATCCGCAGGCACAAACAAAGAGCCCCATTGCCATCAATAGCCAAATTCTTCTTTGATTCAATATATTCAGCATAATGTATCCCTGTAGGTGGTTGATATGGGAGACTTTGGGAGAACGCCCTTTTGCCCAATTTTGGTGATAGACTTTAAATTAAATTCTCTAAATGTTCTATTTATACCCTAATGACTCTTCCTAAAGGTCGCCAACGGTTAATCCACCTAGGGTGGATCTTTTTCCTTCAACTTGAATAATAATCGCCATTTTTCAAAGGTCTCGCTGCCCATCAATTCCAGAATTATTGATTTTCAATACGCCCGGCAATCACTGCCTGTTTCAAATCAAATTGGAATTAAACCACCACATTAACCAGCTTCTTTTTCACTACAATGGTTTTTCGCACGGGTTTACCAGCAATGAATTTCAGTACCCGCTCATCCACCAAAGCCATCTCTTCGAGCTCGTTATCGGAAATATCCGCAGGAACCGTCAACCGGCTTCTTAACTTGCCGTTTACCTGAAGTACCACGGTAATTTGCTCTTTAATTAGGACATCTTCCCGATAAGACGGCCAGGGTGCCAGAAGAACACTCTCGCTGTTTCCGAACGCTTCCCAGATCTCTTCTGAAAAATGCGGCACCATCGGCGATAGTAAAAGGACCATGGATTCCAGCGTACCCCGCATGACCGATGCGCTTAATTCATCGGCCTGGGCCGGATCGATCCCATGAGCGGTATTGACCATTTCCATAACGGCACTGATAGCCGTGTTAAAATGAAACCGATCCTCAATATCTCGGGTCACCTTTTCAATGGTTTGATGGGTTTTACGATAAAGCGCCTTTATAGGATCGTCCAGAATTTCCGGTCCGTCATTGTAAGCATCTATTCCCCGAACGCGGCCAAGCCAAAGGCGCACCAGCCGCCATACCCGATTTAAGAAGCGATAACTGCCCTCCACCCCTTCTTCGCGCCATTCGAGGCTCTTTTCCGGCGGCGCTGCAAACAGGCAAAAAAGTCGAGTCGTATCCGCTCCGTAACGTGATAGCAAGTCCTCGGGGTCCGCCACGTTTTTTTTCGATTTGGACATCTTCTCAACCCGCCCGATGACAGCGGGAGAATTACATTTTTTGCAACGTCGCACATCACCATCTCCGTCAATTTCATCCGGGCCGAGCCAGCCATGCTTTTCACAACGAACCGTCTCCTTGCAGACCATTCCCTGGGTTAAAAGCCGGGTGAACGGCTCGCGATAGTCCACAAGGGCCTCATCCTTAAGTACTCGGGTGAAGTAACGCGAATACAACAAATGCAATATGGCATGCTCCACCCCACCGATGTACTGATCCACCGGCATCCAGTAATCTACGGCATCTTTTCTAAACATTCCATCATCATGACGGGGGCTGCAATAACGCTCAAAATACCAGGAGGACTCCACAAACGTGTCCATGGTGTCGGTTTCTCGACGGGCATCTGTATTGCCGCAAACCGGGCAGGTCGTTTTATAAAAAGATTCGAGTTCAGGTAGGGGCGAACGACCACCGGATAGTAAAGACGCATTCTCGGGCAGACGAACGGGTAGGTCTTCGTAGGGTACGCGTGTAATTCCGCAGCTGGGACAATGGATCATGGGGATCGGTGCACCCCAATAGCGTTGTCTGGAAATTCCCCAATCCCTCAAGCGATAATTTACCGTCTTTTGACCATGACCGTGCTTTTCCAGGTAAGCAGCGATTTCATCCATGGCATGGGCATTGGACATTCCATTGAATTGCCCTGAGTTCACCATTACCCCTTGCCCGGAATAAGCGGCTTCCATCTTATTCGGTGAAAGGTCTTCACCCGGTGGTTGCACCACCACGACAATATCCAGCTTGTATTTGCGGGCGAATTCAAAATCCCGCTGGTCATGGGCCGGAACAGCCATCACGGCCCCGGTGCCATATTCCATCAAAGCAAAATTAGCCGTATATATCGGAATCTTTTTTTGGGTAGCAGGATTCACACACCACGAGCCCGTGAAAACGCCCTCTTTCTCATATTGATCCATGGCGCGACTGGTTCGTTCCTGAAGGGCAATCCGTTCGATAAAATCGGCCACCGCCTGCTGCTGTTCCGTTCCCTGTGACAATTGAGGAACTAAGGGGTGTTCCGGCGCCAGACACATGAAGGTGGCCCCGAATAGTGTATCCTGGCGGGTAGTAAAAACAGGAACAGTTATTTCCTTACCGTCCACAGGAAATTTGATCTCGGCGCCATGGCTTTTACCGATCCAGTTTTTTTGCATGGTCACGACTTCTTCCGGCCACCCCGGGAGTCGATCACAATGGACTAAAAGATCTTCGGCATAATCGGTGATGCGAAAGAACCACTGGGACAGTTTCTTTTGTCGAACCGGTTGATTGCATCGCCAGCACGCCCCGGCCTCAACCTGTTCGTTAGCCAGCACCGTCTGGCAGGGTTCACACCAGTTAACGAAAGATTCTTTCCGGTAAACCATCCCCTTTTCGTACATTTTCAAAAACAACCATTGTTCCCACTGGTAATATTCCGGTCGGCAGGTGGCGATTTCACGATCCCAGTCATAACTGAGCCCGAGCCGCTTTAGTTGTGCCCGCATGGCATCAATATTTGCATACGTCCACCGGGCTGGCTGGGTGTCGTTGGCAATGGCAGCATTTTCCGCGGGCATGCCAAAAGCATCCCATCCCATGGGGTGGAGGACATTCAACCCCCGCATCCTTTTATACCGGGCGATTACATCTCCAATGGCGTAATTGCGTACATGCCCCATATGGATTTTTCCCGAAGGATAGGGAAACATCTCCAGAACATAATACTTCTCCCGGCCAGGATTTTCAGTGACATTGAATAAACCTGATTCCTCCCAGCGGGTGTGCCATTTTTCTTCGATTTTTTGATGATTGTACGTTTCTTCCATGTATTTTTTTTCTTTAGTTGTTTTTCCTACAGCAATCGTCAATTGCTCACATAGAATTATCCGGCCCGCAAGCATTGCGCCCGTTATGCCACAAGGTGTATCAAATAGCAAGCGGCCGATTGGTCACAAAAAAATAGATTCATAGAAATCGATTGACTTGTTTGTGACAATTCCCTATTTTTAAGGATTACATAATAACAACTAATAATTTAGGAATTTTGGTAATGAGTAACATATTGATTAACGCTGTTGATTCGGAAGAATGTCGGATTGCCAAGGTCAAGGGTGGACAGCTGGAAGAATTTCATATCGAAAACACCGGCAGGCAAATCACTCATGGTAATATTTTCAAGGCAATCATCACCCGGGTTGAACCGAGTCTGCAGGCGGCCTTTGTCGACTACGGCGGCCCGAAGCACGGCTTCTTACAAAAACACGAAATTCACAGCGACTACTATCTTGAAGATTTGGGGGATAATCGATCCATTAAATACCTGGTCAAACGGGGTCAGGAGCTATTGGTTCAAATTACCAAGGATCCGGAAAACAGCAAAGGGGCCATGCTGACCACTTTTATCTCCCTACCGGGACGGTACATGGTTTTGATGCCGGGAAGTGAGAATAGGGGCGTCTCCCGGAAGATAGAAGATGAGGACGAGAGACTGCGGTTGAAAAATATCGCCAACAATTTAAAAGTTCCTGACGGTTACGGCCTTATTATCCGCACAGCCGGAAAAGGATGCGCAAAAACGGTAATTTTAAAAGATTTTCGATACCTAATTCGTCTCTGGAAGAGCATCAAGGGCAATGTGATGAATGTCCAGGCGCCGACAGTTTTATATCAGGAACGTAATTTGGTGGAACGCTCCCTGAGAGATTATTTTACTTCCGATATCACCGAAATTCTCATTGACGATGAAACCGTATATCGCCAAGCCAGGCAGTTTATGCAAATCATTTCTCCCAAGCATGGGCGAATCGTCAAGCATTACAAGGGAACGAAACCGATTTTTACCAAACATGACCTTGAAAGCCAGATCGCGACGATTTACGAAAATCGAGTACCGTTAAAATCCGGCGGCTCCATCATCATCGACCCCACAGAAGCACTGGTATCGATCGATGTGAATTCGGGCAAGGCAACATCGGCCGGTTCCATCGAGAAAACCGCTTATCAAACCAACCTCGAAGCGGCCGAAGAGATTGCCCGTCAGCTGAGATTAAGAGATCTGGGCGGCCTGATTGTTCTCGATTTCATCGATATGAAAGATGAAAAACATAAACGCCAAGTGGAACAAAATATGAAAAAACATCTCAAGATGGACAAGGCGAAATCGAACGTGGGTCGTATTTCCCGATTCGGCCTGTTGGAGATGTCCAGGCAGCGCTTGCGCCCTTCGATCCGGTTTGGAAGCTACGAAAGCTGCCGTTATTGCCATGGCAAGGGATCCGTAGCATCAGTGGAAACCCTGGGCTTAAAATTCCTGAGGGAATTAAGCTTGAAAACCCTAAAAAGCAATTTAACCGGCGTCCGGGGAATTGTCCCCCGGGAAGTGGCCAACTATTTGCTGAATAAAAAGAGAAAGGAAATCGTCGATCTGGAAAACCGACGAAACATTGAAGTGACGATTGAAGCCAGCGACCGTATGATCCCCGGGGAAAGTGATATAGTCCGCACCTGAATCCGGATAAAAATATTGCCAAACGGATAATCCAGAACAAGGAGGGAATATGCCTGATCAAAGCAAAAATGATAGGTCTAAGGCCATAATCGCCATCCTTGTGGTCTTTGCGATGATTGGCGTGGCGATCTATTTCGGCTCAAAATTTTTGGGAATTAATCTGTTAAATAAAACACAACAATTGAGCGATAAGGGCAAATCAACGGTAGCAATTACGAAAAAATCAGAGACCGAAAAGAAGCCACCTATCGATTATGAAGACAGCCAGGATATGATGGCTCAACGCAAGGCCGAATTGGGTTTTGACAAAGGCGTTGATATGATCGTCCGCCCCGGAGAAACGATCAGAATCGGTGATTCCCTCGTTTCCGTCGACGAGGTATTAGACAAAATCCGGTTGAAAACCGGCGCCATCGATGAACAAAATATTAGCGACAGTTCCCGTACCGAAACTGCCCGCCGCCTGGTCAAACTTCCGGCGGCGCTGGAAACTTTGAAAACCCTGGATGAAGAATACCGGGGGATCGAGAGGCAATTAACCTCGCCCTCGAAGTCACTCGATCCCGAGGCCGAACAAAAAGCTCAAGCGCGGCAAAAAGAAGTATCCGAACTGGTGCATATCTATCGCCGCTATCAAGATGTGCTTGCAAGACTCGAAGATACCAAAAAGAAGCTGGAAGGCGCTAATGATGAGCAAGTCGCTAACCTGACCAAAGAGATCGATACCTTAATTAAAGAGAAAACAGATTTAGAAAATTTTATTCTGACCCGTATCGGCACGGATCGGAACCTGGATGCTTACGGAATTTATGTCGTCAAGCCAACGGATAATATCTGGAATATCCATTTCCAATTTCTAAAAGAATATTTTACCCACAAGGCGGTGGTTTTATCACCCATGGCCGACGAACCGACCCCGGAGGGAGAAAGCTCCGGTGTGGGACGCCTGTTGAAATTTTCCGAAACCATGGTCCATATTTATAATATAAGGGAAAAAAAGCTCGACACGGATTTGAACATGATCCAGCCGTTGAGCAAAATCGTGGTGTTCAACCTGGCACGGGTCTTTGCCATGCTGGAAAGTATCGATTACAGCGAAGTCAATCGCATTCGTTTTGACGGTGAGACGTTGTGGCTGCCCGCGAAGAACGATTGACCTTTTGATTGGCTGATAGATTGATTAACTGGCTGGCTGGAAAGGAATTATTTGACGGCAAGATCAATTTAAAGTATATACGCGCCATTTTGATTGGAAAAAATGTTTTTACTTTTACCTGCGAATAACTGACAAGGAGGTCTAACATTGATTAATATAGCCTATGCGATGGGCCAGGGAGGCGCCCAGGGAGCCTCGGGAGCCGGCGGATTTGCATCGTTTGTCCCCCTGATCTTGATGTTTGTTATATTTTATTTTCTGCTCATCCGTCCCCAACAAAAAAAATCCAAGGACCACCGGGAGATGGTTAGCAACCTTAAAAAAGGCGATCGGATCATTACTTCGGGCGGGATCTATGGACGAATAACCGCAGTTTCGGATGCCATGCTGACCGTCGAAATATCCGACCGAGTTCGAGTCAAACTGAACCGCACGAATGTGGCTGGACTTGCCCAGGCAGCCCCACCGCCAGCACCCGCAAAGAAAAAAAAGGAACCTGCCGATACAAAATAATCGGTAAATCGGACAGCCCCGGATGATTTGAGCCATCTTGACTCTTCTGGCTTTAAAAATTTGGGGCTTTCATTTATCGAATCGGACAGGTTATCCGTTGAAATGAAAGGAAATAAAACTTGAAAAAGATATCGTGGCGAACGCTCAGCGTCATTGCCGTGATCGTAGTGGCGCTGGTTTACATCTTCCCCACATTTAAACCGAGCTTGTGGCCCCACAAGCAGATTAAATTAGGACTTGATCTGCAAGGAGGCATGCACCTGGTGCTGGAAGTCGAAACGGATAAAGCCGTCTCAAACCGAATAGAGCGTGCCGGTCAGGATCTTCGGCGTCAGATGAAAATTGATCGAATCAAGCACGATGGCGTGGATTTAACTGAAAACAACGGCCTGGCGGTGAAACTGAAAAGCCCTGAAGATAAAGTAAAATTTGATGCGATGCTCGATAAAGAGTTCAGAGACTTGCGCATCAATTCCGGTGATGACGATATGACGGTGCAGCTTGATCTGCCAGATCAGGAGAGCGATGCTATTAAACGATTGGCGGTGGATCAAGCCCTGGAAACCATCCGCAATCGAATCGATCAATTCGGTGTTTCCGAGCCCGACATTCGTCGCCAGGGTGAAAAACGGATCCTGATTCAGCTCCCGGGAGTCAGCGACACCCAGCGAGCCAAGGATTTGATCGGCAAAACCGCTCAGCTTGAGTTCAAGCTGCTGGATGACACCCATGACCTGGATGCGGCTCTCAAGGGAAGGATCCCGCCGGGTAGCCAGGTCCTCTATCAGGTGGAAGAAGATCCGGACACTAATCGACAAAAGAAAACTCCCTTTTTAATTAAGAAACGGACCCTTCTCACCGGGGCCCGTTTAAAGGATGCCCGTGTACAGATCGACTCCCAGTACAATGAGCCCTATGTCGGCATCGAATTCGACCGCAAGGGCGGGCGAATATTTGAAAAAATCACCGAGGAAAATGTCAATAAACGTCTTGCCATCGTGCTGGATAACAAGGTCTATTCGGCCCCTGTCATTCAAGAGAAAATCAGCGGCGGCCAGGCGCGGATCACCGGCCGATTTTCCGCGGAGGAAGCCCGGGACCTGGCCATTGTATTACGCGCCGGCGCTCTCCCTGCCCCGGTCCAAATTCTGGAAGAACGGACCGTGGGGCCGTCGTTGGGCGCCGACTCCATCCGGCTCGGGATTCTATCCATGGTCGTGGGAGGCAGCCTGGTGATTCTGTTCATGATTGTTTATTATAAACTGGCCGGTGTCATTGCGGACCTGGCGCTTCTGGTAAACATCATTATCATGGCCGCCGGCCTGGCCGGTTTTCAGGCAACCCTGACCTTACCGGGAATCGCCGGGTTTATTCTTACCATCGGCATTGCCGTGGATGCCAACGTGTTGATCTTCGAACGGATCAGGGAAGAAATGCGACTGGGGAAAACACCCCGGGCCTCGGTAGAGGCCGGCTACAATCGGGCCACGCTGACAATCCTGGATGCCAACATCACCACGCTCATTGCGGCACTGGTGCTGTTTCAATTCGGTACCGGGCCAGTCAAAGGTTTCGCCGTCACCCTGAGCATGGGAGTATTGGCCAGCTTGTTTACGTCACTGATTTTAACGCGTGCTATCATCGACTATCTGCTGATCAATCGCAAAATGAAAAAACTGAGCATCTAACAGGAATTCGATTCATGCAGTTTATCAAATCAGACACAAATATCGATTTTATCGGAAAACGTAAAATCGCGTTTATCCTTTCCATCACCCTGATCGTCGGAAGTATCGTATCACTGATAGCTCATGGCGGTCCCCGCTACGGCATCGATTTCGCCGGGGGCACCCTGGTCCAGATCAAGTTTAACCAAACCGCCGAATTAAACGCGATCAAAGCAGGACTGGCTAAAATCGGTATAAAAAACGCTTCGGTTCAATCCTTCGGCGCCAAAGACGACAATGAATATTTGATCCGTACCGACAAACCGGTGGCCACCAATGAAGGGTTTACCCGGACGATTAAGGAAGCGCTTAAAACGGCAGGCGGAGACGATGTCCAAATCCAACGGGTAGAGATGGTTGGACCCCAGGTGGGCAGGGACCTTCAGCATAAAGCGTTGATGGCCATGTTTTTTGCCCTGCTGTTTATCACGATATACATTTCGGGGCGTTTTGAGTTAAAATGGTTGCTAAGCGGTGGTGTCGCCGGAACCCTGATGGCGGTGGTCTATTTTTTATCTTTGTTCCAGGTCAGTATCGCTATATTGATCGTATCGGCTTTAATTGTCAGCCTGGTCGTTTTCTGGTTTCTGCAACTAAAATATGCCATGGGTGCCATCCTGGCCCTGATCCATGATATCACCATCACGGTGGGACTTTTTTCCATTTTTGATAAGGAGTTTACCCTCCCCATCATCGCGGCGCTTTTAACCATCATCGGATATTCATTAAACGACACCATCATTGTATTTGACCGGATTCGTGAAAATATCGGCAAGCAACGCAAATCACTGTTGCCGAACATCATCAATAAAAGCATTAATCAAACCCTGGGTCGAACGATCCTGACCTCACTGACCACATTGTTCGTAGTAGTTACGCTTTTTGTTCTCGGGGGCGGTATTATCCACGATTTTGCCTTTGCCTTGATCATCGGTGTTCTCGTTGGGACCTATTCATCCATCTTCGTGGCAAGTCCGACCCTGCTGGCCTGGCAAGGTCGAATAAAAAAATAATAAACCTTCATTGCGATACCATTGCAGGTAAATCTCATGGACACATGGGCGGATTGGCTTTCGTTAAAATATATACCGGGGATCGGAGATTTGCTCTACCGGCGACTGGTCGATCGATTCGATACGCCATCGGCCGTGTTCAAAGCGGCCCGTGAAGCACCTGTCCGGCTTCGTGAGGTGGATGGTATCTCTGATCGCCTGGTCAAAGCCATCGGCCGATTCACAATAAACGACAATATTAACCGTGAAGTCGACCAGGTCGAAAAAAAAGGTTTTAAAATTGTAACCATGGCCGATCAGGATTACCCGCCCCTCCTACTTGAAATTCCTGATCCGCCCCCTTATCTTTATCTGGCCGGATCACTGCCATTGACCATGAAGAATATTGCCATGGTCGGTTCACGTAACGCCACCACCTATGGAATAGCAACCACGCGGAAACTAAGTACCGATCTGGTCGCAAAAGGTGCCGTCATTATCAGCGGCATGGCTTTAGGGATCGACACGGCCGCCCATGAAGGCGCCCTGATGGGAAACGGGAAAACCGTTGCTGTGCTGGGGAGTGGCCTGTCAAGAATTTATCCGGCTCAAAATCGTGGGCTCTGTGAACGGATTGTTGAAAACGGTGGCGTGCTGTCTGAATTTCCTTTGGCTGCCGGGCCCGAAGCCCATCATTTTCCGCGTCGGAACCGCATTATCAGTGGAATGTCTTTGGGAACCGTGGTAGTTGAGGCTACCCGTCGTAGCGGCTCCCTGATCACGGCCCGGCTTGCCGCTGAACAGAACCGGGACGTATTCGCAGTACCGGGAAGTATCCAATCATTCAAAAGCACTGGTACCCATACGCTCATCAAGCAAGGGGCCAAGCTGGTTGAAAACGCCCGCGACATTATCGAGGAATTCCCCCGATTTTTCAACCCATCGCCGAAAAGCAGCCCCCAAAAAGAATCACCGCCGGAACTCGCCGACGATGAAAAAAAGATTTTTGGTACCCTGAATGCCTATCCAGCGCATATCGACGAACTGGTCCGCCAGACGAACATAGAAGCCGGACGGCTATCGAGTCTGCTAATGCAAATGGAGTTAAAGGGGTTTGTTTCCCAGGCCCCTGGAAAAATGTTCACCCGGCATACGGATTTTTGTTAACTGCTTCAGTGAGGAGAGCCATTGTCTAAACCTTTAGTTGTGGTCGAATCTCCGACCAAGATTCGAACCGTAAAAAAATACCTGGGTAATCAATACAACGTGACGGCCACGGTGGGTCACATCAAGGATCTGCCGCCCAAGGAGATCGGGATAGACATCGACAATGGGTTCAAGCCTAAGTACCGGACGATCCCAGGCAAACAAAAGGTTGTTAACGCCCTTCGCAAAGCAGCCGGGGATGCCGAGGAGATTTACCTGGCTCCTGATCCGGATCGGGAAGGTGAAGCCATTGCCTGGCACACGTCGGAAGTACTCAAGAAAAAGGACCGCCGCTTCTACCGGATCCTGTATCACGAGCTCACCAAGGACGGTATCGCCAGGGCGATGGCCAAACCGGAAACCCTTAATCGTCCCAAATACGAGGCCCAGCAGGCGCGCCGCATCCTCGATCGTCTGGTAGGATATCAGATATCTCCCCTTTTATGGCGTAAGGTCAAAGGCGGCTTGAGTGCCGGACGCGTTCAATCGGTGGCAGTCCGAATGATCATTAACAGGGAACGAGCGATCCAGGCCTTTGAGTCGGAGGAGTACTGGTCCGTCACGGCTGACCTGAAGGCTGACTCCCCACCGCCGTTTACCGCCAGGCTGGTTCGAAAAAAAGAAGAAAAAATCAAGATCGAAGACGAAAAAACGGCCATGGCCATTGTCAACGACTTGCAAAGCCGGCCATTTGTCGTTGACAATGTATTAAAAAAAACCACTCGGCGGAACCCCCTCCCCCCTTTCATCACCAGTAAACTTCAGCAGGAGGCCATTCGCAAGTTGCGCTTTTCGGCCCGAAAGACCATGACGGTGGCCCAGCAGTTGTATGAAGGCATCGAGCTGGGACAAGGCGAACCGGTGGGTCTGATCACCTATATGCGCACCGATTCCATGCGGATTTCCGATGAGGCTGCCGCTCAAGCACTCGATATGATTCGCAAGCGATTCGGGCCCGACTATGCCATGGCCAAACCCCGAATGTTCAAAAACCGCAAAAAGGTCCAGGACGCCCATGAAGCCGTTCGACCGACCTCGGTGGATTACACCCCTGAAAGAGTGGCCGCCCATCTGACCAAGGACCAGCTTTCTTTGTATACTTTGGTCTGGAAACGATTCATCGCCTCGCAAATGAAACCAGCCCTGATCGATAAAAACACGGTTGCCATTGTTGCTGGAGACTATCGCTTTACGGCCACCGGATCGATTGTCCGTTTTCCCGGATTTTTGACATTATACCAATCCGTGGATGAAGCCATTCAGCAGGAAAAAGAAAAAATTGAGCTCCCCAAATTAAAAAAAGGTCAATCCCTGACCTTGGAGAAATTAAATCCCAAGCAGCACTTTACCAAACCGCCTCCCCGTTTTTCCGAAGCCTCGCTGGTCAAGGAATTGGAAGAAAACGGGATTGGACGACCCAGCACCTATGCCACGATTTTGTCCACCATTCAAAACAAAGGTTATGTTGAGCTGATCAAAGGCTATTTTCGCCCCAGCGAACTCGGATTTATTGTTAATGATCTCATCGTGGAGAGTTTTCCGGAGACTTTTGACGTCAATTTCACCGCACGCATGGAAGAAAATTTGGACCGGATCGAAGCCGCTCAAATCGCTAGTGAAGAGGTGCTCGATCAATTTTATAAGGGATTTAAAAAGCGACTGGACGCAGCCACCGATGGGATGCGCAGTATGAAGGCCATCGGACTGCCCATCGAATTACCCTGCCCAAAATGTAAAAACGGAAAGCTGCACATCAAGATGGGAAGAAACGGACATTTCTTAGCGTGTGACGCCTACCCCGACTGTGACTATACCCGCAACTACGATCGGGATGAAAAGGGGAAGGTCCATCCGATCGAACCGGCGGCCGATAAAAAAACCGATAAGACCTGCCCCAAATGCGAGAGGCCCTTGGTCTCCAAACAGGGCCGTTTCGGACGATTTCTGGCCTGCACCGGCTACCCTGAATGCAAATACACTGAATCGATCAATGGTAACGGCAAGGATACCGGGGTCGCTTGCCCGGAAAAGAATTGCGATGGCCGGCTGAAGGAGCGCACTTCCCGACGGGGGAAAATCTTTTACGGCTGCAGCCTGTATCCCAAGTGTAAATTCGCCAGTTGGGATAAACCGGTAGCCGAAACCTGCCCCCAATGCCAGGCGACTATCCTCGTCGAAAAAACTACTAAGAAGTACGGTACCCAGATGACGTGTTTGACCAAGGGATGCGGATATAAGACGGTTGATCGATAATATTAGAAGTCAACTGCCTTCGGCTAAAGCCGAAGGCTGGGGTCCAAGGATCCAAGGGTCGAGGGGTCAAGTGAAAAGACCATCCAAACCTTTCCTTGAATCCTTGAATCCTTGCGGCAGCATCAACAAATAAACTAAAGTCTTTGCTTAAAGGCGAGGTTTTCTCTCCCAGTCCCCGAGTGGGACAATAAAACCAAGGCCAAGGAAAGCACACGTCCAAAAGGCTTCCGCAGGCCGCACAATCAAATTCTTTTTTAAATTCATGATTTTCGGTAAGTTTCGTCGAGCATGCAATTAGGCTATTTAGGAGTCTTCCAATTTCCTATCAAGGTTCTTTTTAGACATGTCCAAGCTTGAGAAAATGGGTAACGGCTTCTAAAAACCGCTGTCTATCAATCGGTTTGGTTATATAATCGTCACACCCCGCTTCTCTGGCTTCCTCCTCATCGCCCTGCATGGCATAGGACGTGAGGGCTATGACCGGGATGCCCTTTAGCAGGCTATCTTTCTTGATGATCCGGGTAGCACTTAATCCGCCCATACCCGGCAGCTGAATATCCATCAAGATAAGATCCGGGTTATACTCTTGCGCCAACTGGATGCCGGTTTCCGCATCCTCGGCTTCAAGAATTTGGTACTTATCTATCTGGAGCATGACACGCACCAATTTTCGATTTAATTCATTGTCTTCAATAAGCAGTATGGTTTTGTTTTCCAACATATTACCCTATTGAATTTGAAAATATATCGTTAACTGCCACCCGAAATCGAAACGCCTGTTTCTTTACCCGAAAAATATTCTATTTTGAATCCTTAACAGGAATGATATAGTGAAATGTAGCTCCTTTTCCTTACCTTCACCCTCGCTTTCCACCCAAATTTTACCACCATGGAGTTCTACCATCCTTTTGGTAAGTGAAAGTCCTAGCCCAGTTCCTTAATACTTACGACTTTTGGAGGTTTCCACTTGTTCAAAAGGACTAAATATCCTTTCCTAATCTTCAGGACTAATGCCTATACCGGTGTCGGATACGCTTATTTCAACTTCACTTGAATTGCATGTCTGAGCTGCTACAGAGACCTTCCCTCCCTCAGGTGTAAATTTTACTGCATTGGACATGAGGTTGTACATGATTTGCTTGAGTTTGCGTTCATCCGCCTCGATGGATTCTGGAATACCATTTATTTCGCTCGATAAGTTTATTCCATGTTTCAATGCCTTTTCCTTAACCATGATCATGCAGTTTTCCAAAAGCCCACCTAAATCTATAGTTGAGGGTTCCAGTTTCAATTTGCCCGCCTCCACTTTGGAGAGATCCAGAATGTCATTGATCAATGATAAAAGGTGGGAACTGCATTCCGGGCATCACGAAGCAGGACAAATAAATCGATGTATATCGGGGCGCCCTCTTTAGGAATGACGTATTCGATATTTTCATTTTCGTCCGCCGCAACCAGACCTTCACCGCTATAAATTTGGGCAGCCCACAGCTCTTCGTTTATCAGCATTTTCCGAATGGTTACGACATCTAAATACCCCCGGAGAAGCAGTTTTTGTTTTAGTAGCAACTCCTTTGCTTTAGCCAGTTTTTCCGGGTCGGTCGTGTTAATGCTGAGTCCCATTACTTTAAGAGCATTTCCCATAACCTCAAATCCATCAGAGAGCACAGCGATCTTACCCTTATACCTCTCATTGAAAAGCACTTTCCAGCTGTCGCTATTTTCAGTGGTGTATTTTTCAAAATGAATTAAGTTACCACTCCACCTTAATTCAAGATGCAAACGTCATGCCAAATAGGTTTTTCCAAGAAAAGTGAAATTGTTATCGCATCACCACGACCACTCATACAGTAAAATGAAATAATTTGTTATGATTACAAATAATTAATTACTATGTTGTAATCCATCTTACGATTAAACGATACATCGGGCGTTTCAATTTCCTGTAACCCCATCCGCAGCCGCATGCTCTCAATTGTCTTTGCCGTATTAAATAATTGTCATAATGGACAAAATCGTAAAAAGGCTGCATCATTCCGGATTCAATTTAATATCAGCGTCTGATGCCTGGCAGGCAGGTGGAACAGTCCGAATTCGCAATAATCCCACCTTTGAATCGAGCCCAGGACAGGCCTCGATTGAATAATGATTTTAAAAGGGTTCCAGACTTTCCACGAAACTATCATACTTGCAATCCGAAACAATTTATGATGAATTTGGTAAATCCGTATGGAAGGGAGAAAGGCGATGAAGTTAAACAATAATCTTTGGCCTTACCCACTTGACTCAATACACATATTCACAGCTCTATAACACCCTCCATACAATTTGGGGACGGTGGTCTGAAATCAATCGGAGGAAAAAATGAAACCTATTGTACTCACATTGAAATTATCGCTAATTACCTTAGCGCTTTTTGGAATCATGTCATGCGCCTCATCAACCGAACTGGTCAAGAGCTGGAGCGATCCGTCCTTCGAGGGCAAATCTTTCCAGAAAATTCTCGTTCTTGGTGTCATCAAGGATGATGCACGCCGTCGATTATATGAACAATCGTTTGCCGACCGGATTACTAACGCCAAAGTGGCCGGTATCGCCGGTTATACACTGATCGAAGATCCGGCAGATTATGGCAGCAAACCGAAAATACTTGAAGCGGTTAAAATGTCTGGAGCTGACGCGGTACTATTGGCAGATCTCGTTTCCGTTAAAGGGAAAGAACGCCAGGTACCCTCGAGCTTTGTATATGCTCCACGTTTTGGGTACGGACATGGTTTTTATGGCTATCAGGGTAGAGCCTACGATACAGTTTATCAACCCGGACATACCACCATTGATACCGTCATCAAGCTGGAAACAACGGTCTTTGACGTTCAAACCGAGAAAATGGTATGGGCCGGGGGTACCAGAAGTTTCAATCCTGCCTCAGCCGAAAAAGTAGTCATGGAAAACGCCGACTTGATTTTGTCCAGCATGAGAAAATCCGGTTTGCTGCCCTGACCCGTTATTGGTAGTCACGGCCGATGCGGGCAATCCCATGCGGCCAGTCATATGCCATCGAACGGCATCAAATATATAACGGTACAGTTCAGAAAAAAAAGGAAACGTGCAATGAAAAATAAAGAAGCAGATCTGGCCGGCCCCGGGATTGGCGATTACAATGAGATAGCAAAAATACTGCCCGATGACTACGAACCACTGCTTTCCCCCATGGATCGCATGAAGGCCGTCTTTGCCATTAAGGATTACATTGAAAAAAATTTATGTAAGGAACTCAATCTGCAAATGGTTCAGGTTCCTTTAATTGTGAGCAAAGAGAGTGGTGTCAATGATTACCTGGACCGGGATGGTTCGCGGACCCCAGTGGAGTTTCCGTGCGGTTTAGGATTGAATAAACCCATTGCCGCTCAGGTGGTCCAAGCAGCTACCAAATGGAAGCGGATGGCGCTTAAACAATTCAACTGTAATCCGGGCGAAGGCCTTTGTACCGACATGAAAGCCGTGCGCAAGGACTATTTCCTGGACCACGACCACAGCGCCTATGTGGACCAATGGGATTGGGAGCGTGTGATGACCACACAAGAACGTAACCTTGATTTCCTTAAAGATGTGGTTCGAAAAATATGGAAAGTCATCCGGGGAGCGGGACAAATGGCGCAGGAGACGTTTCCTGGCCTGAAAACATCCAAATTTCCAGACTTTCCTGAAGAACTTGTATTCCTGCATGCCGAGGAGATTCTTGATATGTATCCGGATCTTCCCCGTAAACAGAGAGAAACCCGAGTCATCCAGGACGTGGCCCCAGCGATCTTCATCATCGGGATTGGTTGGCCCTTAAAAGATGGCTACCCCCATGAAATGCGCGCAGCCGATTATGACGATTGGACCACCGAAACAATCGTTCAAAACGGCGAGCAATATCACGGGTTAAATGGAGATATTCTGGTGTGGAACCCGGTAACCCAAAGACGCCACGAACTGACTTCGATGGGTATCCGCGTCACCAAGGAGACCCTTCGAGTCCAGCTTAAAATGGCCGGTCAGGAAGATTTTCTGAGCCTTCCTTACCATCAGGCCATTGTTAGCGACGAGATTCCTTTAAGTATCGGCGGCGGTATCGGGCAGTCCAGAACCTACATGTACCTATTACGCACCGCCCACATTGGCGAGATAAGTGTTACCGTCTGGCCTGATGAGCTGAAGAAAATCTGTGCCGCCAAGAATATCCACGTTTTAGAGTAAATCTTGAATAAAAAATCATGGGTGAGGGACAACAACTTCCGCCAGGGGGGTTAAAATTTCCCGGGCATCTATTTCTCCCGGAGACAGCGGCAGATTGCTCAGAATACCCAGCCCTTCGGTGGCGTCATGAAATTCCGAGGAAGACAGGGGGCTGATCAAGGCGGTATTGATCATGGCATTGATGCCGAGCAATTTTCGAATCAGGGTTAAGCCGTCCATGTCCGCGAGGGTTTCGTCGACAACCAATAAATCAGGTGTGGTTTCCGAAGCAACGGCCAGTGCGTCTGACCCGGAGCCCACCCATTGAAGCGGTATACGCTTCTCGGCTGTTTCCAACGCCCTCCCGAAGTCGCCGAGGTCGTTCTTACGTGACGTTACAATAACAATTTTGTACATTAAAGTCTCCGGAATCGAATATTAGCTGTAAATCCAAGTATTTATACCAATCAATTCCTGCCGCAGCAAGAGCCCGGCCCGGTGCACGAGCCAGCGCTGGGTTTACTACCACAGCAAGTGGTATCACCGGGACCCGGCAAACCCGAATGTGCTTGACCGGTCATGGAACTCGTGGCAGAAATTACCTTGGTTGTTTTAGTGCTGCCACAGGACGGACAAGCCAGAGTAGAATTTTGCTTAGTCACGAGAACTTCCTCGGTCCGCTCGCAATCATCGCAAACGATTTCATATATCGGCACGATTCACTCTCCCTCTCCGGTTTAATTATTGCCAATTGGCAAAGCTTAAAATTTCAATCGTAAACCGTTTAGGCTTTTCCACCGCCGCCGCCGCAGGTATGCTCCTGGCTAAATGGGGATAGATTACCGGCAACCAGGGCATTCACCGCCTCTCCCACGGTCCGGTTGTCTCCGCCGAAGTAGACTTCGATTCCCACCTGATTGAATCCCATCAGGGGCCGCATCCCCATGCCACCGGCAATCAACGCCTTTACCCCATTTTCGGACAGATAATTTCCTCGGACGAACCATTCTGGCCCCCTTGAATATGAACAGACGTTCATAATAATATCCTTTCATGGAATGTCAATATTTTATTTTCGAAATAAGAATAAAATTACAATGTCGTATTTTGATGGTATCGGATAGCATCAATTAACACGTTCAGACCATTTTCCAGAACAGCTGGGCGTGTTTCTGGTCGATAAAATCACAGAAGTATATCAAATCATGGGCCGACCGATTTGGGCGATTTGGCAGGGTTAAATGTACGGTCAAAACGTCATTTATTGTAATAATCGGTCAATCATTGACACAAAAACACGTATATGTGATGATTTGCTAATCTATCCAATGGCAACTATTTTTTCGATCGTTCTCCATATCATTTTGGTGTCGGTACCACGACTCCGGAAAAAAGACTCCATCTCTATGGAGCCCACTCGTTAACCTTGGGTAGCAACCGAATTTGTGCCCGCATAGAAAATGTAACAGGTACACTCGGCTCCCGCCACATGCTGCAGCTGGTTAACAGGGGCAATCCGCTGCTCTGGTTTCACAACACGCAAAACGACATCCGCTGGTCCATGAACCCGATCGATACGTCTTTTGTGTTCAGTCGCGGGGGGAGCGGCGGCTACGAAATGCAGCTTTATAGTTCTGGTGATCTGGTCATTCGGGGGTCACTGACCCAGAATTCGGATCGCAACATGAAGAAAAACATTGAAGCGGTGAATCCGGTCAACGTTTTGGAAACAGTTGCCGAGCTTCCCATCAGTTCCTGGCAATTCAAAAACGATACCGAAAAAAGCCGTCATTTGGGGCCCATGGCGCAGGATTTTTATGCGGCCTTTGGTCTCGGCCGGGACGAAAAGGGGATCGCGCCGGGTGACATGTCCGGCGTTGCGCTGGCTGCCATTAAAGGGCTTTATGCGGTAGTAAAAGAGAAAAATTCCGAGATTGCTCAATTAAAGAAGCAACTTAAATTTCAGCAGGAACAGATTGCAAAGCTATCTGCATTGGAACATGTTGTTACGACCCTGGTTCACCAGCTGAATGCGCAAGGCCCGATGCAAGTTTCTTTAGATACGACGACCCCCGCGGGAAACCACTCATTTTAAACGATCATCCTTAGCCCCAGCAGAGAAACCATTGATTGGCCGGCTTTTGATATGAGCCGGCCAGTCATCAAATCGCCACTGATCATTGTTTTTTAATCAACGCATACAATCACATACGATTTTTCCACTATCATTTCGCCAATCTCCAATTCGATTATCCAAATCCGACCGGAAAAACCGGCATTATGTTCAGATAATCGGCTACTGCTCCCACTTTCTGTCAATCGGCATCGAAAATTAATAAACAATTCCGAGGGTGGCAACGGTTGTTGAAATCAGAATATGAATTGAACGATGAGCATTTTTTAAAAATGTCACTCGATGAAAAACGGGAATTATTACAGACCCTATTTGGCGGTAAAGACGAGAACGGCAAAAGCTATGGGGTTTACGTTAAAAAACAGAATGATAAGAAACACCCGTGACGTTATGAGATTTGGGGCAATTTACCGGTCATTAATGATGTCAGCCGTATTGGAATAAGCCAAATCGGCTCTTGTGATACCGATGATGAACGTCAAAGCATTGAAAATACAAATAAAAACTATCCACGCAGTTTTCACAACTCCGGAGACTCACGCATAGTGGTTATGGTATCAATATATTCACTCTGGCCCTTGTGTAATCGGGTCATTTCAATAAGGATTCCTGTTATTTGGGCCAACGCTTGGACAAAATTCACATCGTCCAAGGTAAATTCCCATTTCTCGGTGGTATATGCCCGCATGGCACCAATTGCCTCATCGCCGATCATGATCGGTACCGAAAGAATCGAGGCGATCCCCTCTTTCTCAGCGGCTTCAGGATATTGGATGCGTGGATCATCTCTCACGTCATAAACTGCAATGGGGCCATCTTCAAGTGAATCGGCAATGGAGTGCAAAGCACTCACTGCTCCTTTGTTTAGATACTCGACGCTCAACCCCGCTGAAGCTGCCACTTCCAATTCATTTGATTCACGGTTCATCAAAAACAAGGTACACCCCTTTATCCCGAGTGCTGATTTAGTGCTATCTACCGTCATTCTGATAATTTCTTCGGGATCTTTTGATTTGGATAGTGACCTCGTAATTTTTATTAGCGTTTCATAATTGAGCTTTAAGTTTTTCATCCTCTCCCTCCCATGAAAAATTCATTGCCAATAGTTATCTGCCAATTTGTACACTATTGATGCTACTTATTGTATCAACCTCCCCTTTAGACTTTGGGTCAATTAATATTTCCAAACCAGACAAGCGTGCGTGAAGAGTGCCGACCTTACGCTCACCGAAAAAGAAGCGATAATTCTTTAAGTGAGTACAAAAGATGGCTCTGAGATTGCGTTTGAGGCTGTTATCGGCCATCGAGGCGACCTCCGTAATTTACTAATAGCTAGGCAGGAGGATTCTGTGAGTTTACCGAATCTAAAAACGAGCCTGAAAAATTTAATCGTGCTTTTCCAGAGCAGGAAGATTGTCTGGCTGGAGATCATAAAATCCAGACAAACTTATTATTTTATACCTGAATTTATTCCTGTATGTCAACAATATTATTGCTCTATCGGGATTGATCTGTTGAAAATGGTGAACTAATATAAAACGCTTAATTTAATGCTTTTTTAAGCGAAAGGCAGGTTTGTTACAACGCTTGCACCAGTAAAATATAAATTGCCAAAAAAACACTCCGTTTTGTTTACGCTCGTTTGGGGTGTAATTATACAGAGGAAAAACACTTCTATTTGCGTTCGGACTCGCACAGACAGCGATGCACGGAGCAGGGGCATTTGGCGGTGGTTTTCGCTTGATAGCCCACAAATCTAAATGTTATGTTGACGATCAGAGAAGTTCAATGCAGTTACAACAGCAATCTCAATCTTTTTATTGCATAGAATGACCAAGCGAATTATATCAAAAATTCGCCTATCAAGCCAAAACCTGAGAGGGATGGTGTTTCTCCTCTCTTGCGGAAATTGAACCGGTTAAAGGTGCACTTTATAATTAAATTAGGCCAACATAATCGATAAATCGGCAAGGTAGCCTAAACAAAAAGGTTTGGAACCTCTTGGGTATAAATAACATTAAATACGATGACGAGTTTATTCTCTTGGTGGATGATGAGGAACTTGTGAGGGAACCCATCGTGAAAATGCTTAGACATCTCGGTTTTCAGGCAGAGTCTGTAAGCAATGGAACCGATGCACTGATGGCGTTAAAAGAAAAACCGTATACCTTCCTTTTAACCGATATCAACATGCCGGATATGAATGGCTTGGAATTGATCAAACAGACGATGGATGAATACCCGCAGATGCCTACCATCGCTATGACGGGCTATTACATGGACTACAGCTGGGTTGATTTTGTAAATTCAGGTGCCTCCGATTTCATCAATAAACCCTTTGGAATCGAAGAACTTGAAACCAAGATCAAACGTGCCATCATTGAACGTAACCTTAAACAAGAACTCAGGCGACTTTCCATCAGGGATTCATTGACTGGGCTTTACAACCAAAGACATTTCCATAATCGACTCAAGGCAGAGGTCATACGCGCGGAACGACAAAACCATCCGCTCGCTTTGATATTTCTCAATTTGGATAATTTTAAGCAATATAACGATACTCACGGCACTGCGGAAGGAGACAAGTTACTACAGAAGGTTAGCAGTATTCTCAACATCAGGACACGCCAAGGTGTGGATTCCTGCTATCGGTACGATGGGGACGAATTCGCCATCATTTTAATCGAAACAGACCTGAGTATTACTCATTCCATCCGAAACAGAATTGAAACATCCATCCGAGAGGAATGCAATCTGGGTTCAAGCGTTGTATACACACAATTCTCAAGTGGTTTGAGCCCTGAAGATTTTCTGACAAAAACCGTCGATCGCCTCCGTATAGCGAAGACCAGTAAAAAAGAGAGAAAAGGATAAGAATTCTTTTATTTCCAACCCGTCTGCATTTCATCCAGTTCCTTGATCACATCCTCTGGAAGGGGTTCAGGACGCTGATTCATTTTCTTTAAAGTAATCTGCCGAAGCCTGTCCTCAAATTTTTCGCCCCCCCCGTTCTCCCACTTGTCGTACACCATACGCTCAAATAAATCTGAGTAACGAATCTCTCTGAAATGTTCCATGGTATGGTTTTCCTGAAGATAATGGCCACCCGGACCCACTTGGTCGATAAGGTCAATGGCCATGGTTTCATTTGTGATGGGAACCCCTCGCATAAAATGTCGAACGGCGTCTACAATCTCATCGGCAAGAACCATAAACTCGGGCGACACCAACGACCCGTGGTCCAACCAACTACTACAGTCGTGAACCAACCCGGAACCCACTGTTGCCGCGCTCATGATCTGCCAGGCCGCCTCGGCCCCCGCTTGAGCGTCGCAAAATTTTGCGTCCGTGGCTCCGGCCGTACCGAAAAAGGGTAGCTCATAGAACTGGGCCATCTGTGCCAGGGCCGATGTCATGAGGCTGAGTTCAATGGCACCGTACGAAAATATCGTGGTACGCATGTCCATCACCGTAGTGAAGGCCCCGTAAATAAATGAGGCCCCGGGGTTTACCAGTTGATGAAGAACCAGGCCACTCAGAGATTCAGCGCTGGCTTGGATAATGGTACCGGCAAACGTGGCCGGGGCTGAACCGCAAGCCTGGGGCGCCGGAAAATTGATAAGCGGTATATTGTGCTCCGCGCAAAATAGGATCTTGTCCACGGCCGGGTCATAATAATTTAGGGGGGATATGGGTTCCGAGTAGTGGACAATGTACGGGGTCCGCTCGAAGTTTTCCTTGCCGCCGCAAACCAAAAGCGCCATCTCATAAATATCCTTGAGGCTGTTTGTGTCCTTGCAGCAGAAGACATAGGGTTTTTCACAATACTGCATGGTGTAACGTGCAACTACCCGGTCAGCGATATTTTCCGGCACATCATCCGCCATGCCGATGGTCATACACCAGGTAAAATTCGGTAAGCTGTCGCACAAGGCTGCGGTAGTTTCCACGTGCTTGCTGATGAAACGGGTCCGCTCATGGGTTTCGGGATCCATGTAATCTATACAATCCAGACTCGGCCCGAAAAAAGATTTATCCCTTTCCAAGAAAACTGTTCGTTCACCGGTTCGTTTCCCCAGCACCAAGCGCGGAGGGGCCTTACGAACGGCCTCTTCCACCATCCAGGCCGGAAACCGCGCCCGGTGGTCTCCCTGAATTCTGGCACCGCCACCGTCCAGAATCTCGAGCGCCTTCGGGTGGGTTATCTTGACACCGGTCCGTTCTAGAACTTCAAGTGTCGCAGCATGGATCTGCGCAATCTGTTCCTCGTTGATGACGCGTAGCTTAGGCTTAAAATAAAGTTCGTCTGTGACCATTCCCATCGGTTATCCTCCCTTGGTTGAAAGTTTCTTCGACATACCAAGTTATGATAGGGCTATCTGTAGATCAACTGCATTTTTAAGCGTGTTGGCGACAATACAGCCCTGTTCAGCAATGGCCACCAATTTTTCCATTTGCTCTTTATCGTTGCAACCTCCGGCTATCTTCATTTCCACCGCAGTGAAACTCAGGGGTGCAGTGCCCAGTGTACCCGTGATACTTAATTTTATATCGGTCATGATAGATTCTCGGCTTTTGGCCGCCGCCAACAGATTGCTCATAAAACACCCGCCTAAGGCCATCAAAAGGTTCTCTCCGCCCATCGCCCCTCGATTCTCGCCACCTTTGGCTTCCGGTCTGTCCATCACAACTTTATGTTCTCTTGCCCTTCCTTCGGACGCGGTCGGACCCATCTGGTCAACACTGACATGAACTTGGACAGCATTACTCATTTGATTTCCTCCTCTGAATCCAGGACTTATTGGTCTCCAATTTTCGTACCTATGACAACACTGTATATGCTATAGTCAGAATATAACTTATAGTCGGTTTTCCTGTAACATTTTAATATCATAAAAATAATCTAAAATTATCTAATGAGATTGTGAACTCATTTCCAAATCTCGCAATTAATCACTTTCAATTTTTCAACGTATCGGAAAGGAATTCCGTGAAGCGTTCCCAGGATTTTTTATCCGCATTTTCCTGATAGCGGTTTCCACCAAAAACGGTGAAAGCATGTTGAGCTCCACCATAGGTGATCATTTCGTGGGCTACGCCGGCCAATTCTAGTTCTTTCGCCAAGCCAGAGAACTGGTCCATGGTAATCGCAGTATCCGCTGACCCGTGCATAATCAGAATTTTCCCTCTGGTTTTGGTGTAATCTTGCCCTTCCGGTGTCTTTAGACCGCCATGAAAAGTGGCAAAACCTTTCAGGCTTGCACCGGACCGAGCCAATTCAAGCACCGCCGCGCCACCGAAACAATAGCCAACGGCGATGGCATTTTCGATGTTGGCGTTTCTGTTTTTAGCCGCATCCAAGGCCCCTTTCATCAAAGCCCGCATTTTCTCTCTGTCCTTATAGAGTTCACCTGTATGCTGGCGTTTGTCTTTCATTTCAGTGGGTCTTACGCCGACACCAAACAAATCAACAGCAAAAACAGCATAGCCCAAATCAGCAATCATATTAGCACGCTTGATTTCATAATCGGTCAAACCATCCCAGTCATGAATCAACAGCACGAAAGGCGCCTGGTGAGAAGGGCTGATGTAATATCCTTCATAAGATTGACCATTGACTTGATATGTCACCGAGGCGCCTGTAGCACCAAATGCAGTAGTTGAAACTGCTAAAAGTAAAAAAACATATATAAAATATCGCATGATAAAATACCCCTTTCTAATTCATTTAAATTTCATCCCGATCAGTAATTGCCGTGTTCTCCTTTGATGAGTGTCACACCCGGGCACATGAAATCCAGGAAACATGGTTAAATACAGTAAAATAATACACATTTGGATTAAGTCGAGCCATCAAAGCCCGGCGTTAACTAAAAATTGGTTTATCAAAGCACAAGTTTGAGGCTCAAAACATTAACTGTATCGGGCTGGTGCCGGGCAACCATAACAATCGGTTATTGTCCCACTCGGGGAATGGGAGAAAAACCCTCGCCTTTAGGCGAAGACTCTAGATTATTTGTTGATGCCGCCGCAAGGATTTAAGGGGTCAAGACTTCAAGGATTCAAGCAAAGGCTTGGATGGTCTTTTCACTTGACCCCTCGAACCCTTGGATCCTTGGACCCCAAGCCTTCGGCTTTGGCCGAAGGTAGTTGGCTCACACTCTTTGAAATTTAAAATGGTTGGTATGCTTCAGCCAGTGTAGTAATAATTTTACGGTCACGGGAGGATATTTTTGTAACACGGACGCCAATTCCGATACAGACGGATTCATCCAATATTAAATTATCTGACCATACCTTTTCACAAGTCACTGGTATCTTATCCCCTTCAGACGGTTTGAGGATGATTTGAAATTCATCGGCGACCTCAGGCATTTCTGAGAATAATAAGAGAGCATGGCCGCTGACACTGGTGTTAGCCATCATACCCTCGATGGTACCTTGGGGAGTTGTTAAAACCACAGGCCAACCGACAGGGATGCGGAGATCGCCACGTCTGTCAATTCCGTTTTTCAAATCCTGGTATCACCTGTTTTAGAATGAGCTTCCCAAAAACCTGAGGTACACAAGATTTAAAGTAAAGTCAGGCAGCATTTACATGGTTTCATTTTAAAGTCAGTTTGGCCAACCTGACCAATGAATCCCACTCATCCGCAACTAATAGAAAACGTTACCAAATAACGATGGGTGTTAAATCGCTGGGTCGAAACGACTCGCCTGGCTGAATGTGTTCAAAATGCTACACTTTAGCTAAAATGGTAGAATTGCCAACATCTGACAAATCAGACACAGGAAACTAAGTAATGAGAAAAACCTAAATGACACCAAATGAGTGTTATGAACCGCTTAGTCGCAACTTGATTAGGGCGCTAAAAGACCCTAAGGTCGGCCGGGCAATCATTTCAATTACTGTTCGCTTTTGCCTACAGGTAATGAATCGTCCACTTTTTCGTAAAAATCATCAAAGCTAAAGTTTTGAACCTTTTCGAGACAATTTTTAAGTGCTTCTTCTTCGGTGTTGCCCTTGCCGACAAATTGCTCTTTGGTGCGTGCTGTGGTGAATGTGAGGTCACTTGGCATTGAAATAAATTGAAATGGAGAGGAGCCGGCAATATGCTCATAAGTAACAATGGTGACGGAACTGGTTTTGCGATTGAGTCGATAGGTTTTCCGTCGAAACAGGGCTTCTTCGGGGTTGAGGAATTTGTCATAAATTTTATCAGGCATTTTTATTACTCCTTTCATAAGCATTTAAACAATATCGGTCTCTAAATTATTTTAAATGCGATTACTAATACAATTTTGCCAAAAAGGCAATCATAGGATTATGAATTGAAAGCCAGCCAAGGAAAACATTTTATAAAAAATGCTACATTTCAAGAATTTGTTGGGAAAAAAAACGCCCCAGGGCATATGGGGGCGAGGCAACCTGCGTCGTCACCGTTACCGCAACCACCAAGGGTGTAAATGGCAAAACGTCCCAGGCAGCGATTTAGGAGAAGGATCAGCTTGGTGATTGTAAATCATCATCCCGACATGAGACGCAATCTCAATATACTCGATATTGGATGTCAGGTCAGAATGACCGAAAAACCAACGCGCTCATCTGCGATTTGAAGGCTTAAAAAATTTTTTCGAAGGGTTAGCGCGATTTCTTAATGACGTTTAAACGGGTAGTTGTTGGGTAATAATTTAAGCCATTTTTAATGCGTAGAATGTTTTCAAAACAGATGCTTCCCACAGGTTCAGAAAAAGGGAGGCACAACAATGAGATATGCATGGATTTGGGCAGCGATGTGTTTGTATGGGATGATCTCTTTAATGATTTCCCGTTTCTTCGTTTCCTATGCAACTGCGCAGGATAAAGTGGTTATTATTCCACCATTTAAAGATGAAGGTGGAATAACATCTACACAACCTGCCCCGGCTCAAAAGACCGGACAGACGAGCTGTTATGATCAATTTGGAATGGTAATAGATTGTTTTGGTAACAGCGGCCAGGACGGTGATTTACAAAAAGGGCCTGGCCGAATCCACGGTTTACGGATAACCTCACGGGCTTGAACTGTCCTCATGGGGCTGATATTTTTTATGGCCTTTGGTGAATACCTTCCAAACATTATAAAGATAGACATTGATACCTCCTCCCTTTGTTGACAATGAGCCTCAGGCTTTATGAAAAAGAAATGTGGTCCAGCCAGAGGCCCATAATTCATCACTGGCAATGAAGGATCCATCCATAACAAGCCTCCGGAAAATCCTGTCCCGCTCAAAACCTGAAAGCCCCGAAACGATACTATATCCACCTTTGATCAGGTGGGCTTCTAGAAAATTGTCTAAATGTTCAAATGAGCCCGGATTTAAATTAGCAATGATTAAATCGTACCAACCACGCATAAGAAAAGCGTCAGCACAGCACAACCAAACCCGTTTCTGGACACCGTTCAGTGTTACATTCCGTTTGGCAGTGTTCAGGGCTTTGGCTTGAATATCCACTGCAGTGATTTTTTCTGCTCCCCCAAAAACAGCCGCTATCGCCAATATCGCGTTTCCCGTACCAGCGTCCAATACATTCTCAGGCGAAAACTGATCGAGCAATCCTCCTAAGCATTTCAAGCAAGAACGCGTTGTGGGGTGTTCAACAGAACCAAAGCCCGGACCGGAACAAATATGGATCGCTCTATGCGCTCGATTTTCGGTGTAAGCTTGCCCGATAATTTTTTGTTTTTCGGCTGAAATTTCTTGCAATTTGCCGGGATAGAATGAATCTGGCGTCATTAGGCCCTCTTTGTTTCAATGAAGTAAGAATAAGATTCACCATTTCAAAATAATTGTATCTCAAGGGCTGAGATCGACAGGCGTTCGCCTTAGCGCCAGTAATCAGGTAACGGTAAACGTGAAATCGAATTGAAGATGAGCAGGTCAGGCAAAATCAACCATAATGGGTATGTGCAAAGATTCAAAACACGCTGTCGCCTGTATAGCAGTTGCAATAATTTGAGAATACTCGAGTTGGATATGGATGTCAAACTGAAATTCTACAGTTGTCGATATAATTTTTGTCTAATTTGACATTACCTACTGATGATCAAAGTAATAGTTGGATAGCCGTTATTTTAAAAAGATCCATACATAAATATACAGGTGATATGCGCCCTAATATACCGTTTTATTTTCCATTTTGGGTTTAATTTCTGGCGTGACAATACAGATCGAATTTGGTAATATTATCTTGATCGGCAGGAGTTGGCAGCCAATTGATGCTTCATAAGCTACGGCACATTATACTGTTACTCATCCCCAGCTGGTATGCAATCATAGTTTTTGCTTGTTTGTTCTCGACACACGAGATTCTATCCTTTTCTATCCTTGATCAATATAACATGTGCCATTGGTGTATACTCTCCCGTCCTGGTCGCAAAGTACATATCTACATCTCTTTTATATGCCAATAACTCTTAAAAGAGGAACCAATAGAAACTCAAGGTCTATTTCTGCCCTACAATTTTACTATTTACCATTATGTCTTCCTATAACTTCTTGAAAGAGCCTCAAAGAATGTCAATGTAAAATGGCTGAACCAACCTGTAATACCTAACAATTTACAAGCCTCTTCTAAAAAATCTTTTACCCCCGAGGAATTGATTTTCAAGATGTAAAATAATCCGAATTCATTAATCTTGTCAAAAATTTCTGAAGTTGAATTGAAATTACATCTATCGGCCCGAATAGGCCATATAAAACCCATTCAATTTCATCTATGGTGTGATATGGAAAAAGACAAAAAAAGCGTCAAAATCAGTCAGAACGTCGGTAAAATAGTGGTGAGTTATTATTAAAGGCAAATATAGGAATTGAAAAATTTTCTAACAATCTGAATTTATAACTTTTCAACAAAATCGGTCTTCTGGGCTTATAAAGCCCAGGATTGAGACTTATTTTTAAAAAATTCTAACGGAAAGAATTCTGCCGATTCAATGTCCGATCATTCACCAACTGATATTGATGCAGCCGCGACCCAAGCCCCCAAACGATTTCAAACCGGGCAAATTCTGGTTCTGTCCATCTGCCATTTTATCCACGACACGTACTCGAGCTTTCTTGCACCGCTTTTGCCGCTATTGATTGAAAAACTGTCACTCTCTTTAACCCAGGCCGGTTTTCTATCTACTGTTATGCAGCTCCCAGCCCTGATCAACCCCCTCCTCGGATCCCTGGCCGATCGAACCAGTGTGCGTTATTTTATCATTCTGGCGCCTGCCATGACGGCGATCCCCATGAGCCTTCTCGGATTGGCCCCCACCTACAGTGTGCTGCTGATCCTGCTTTTTGTGGCAGGCATCAGTGTGGCAGTATTCCACGTGCCGGCACCAGTGATGGTCTCCCGCCTGTCTGGCAATCGCAAAGGCAAAGGCATGAGTTTTTTCATGACTGGAGGAGAGCTAGCCCGAGCGGTCGGCCCCTTGATTACTGTGGGCGGCGTTTCTCTTCTGGGCTTGGAGGGGTTTTACCCCATCATGATCGTGGGAATTGCGGCCTCCGCCTGGTTATTCCTAAAATTTCGTGACGTTTCCATCGCGGTGAAAAAATCGCACCCCGTCGGTCTTTTCACCACTTTTCAAGAGATGCGGCCCATCTTGCTTCCGTTGGCGGCAATCTTGTCGGCACGTGGTTTCATGCACGCTTCCCTGGCGACCTTTTTGCCCACCTTCATTGAATCCGAAACTGGGAACCTCTGGCAGGCGGGCATGGCATTAACCATTTTCGAGCTATGCGGCGTGGCCGGCGTCATGGCATCCGGATCGTTGAGCGATCATTTCGGCCGACGCCGGATATTGTTTATTTCACTCATCGGCGCGCCGGTATTCCTGTTCCTCTTTGCCTGGATCGGGGGATGGATGCGCTTTGGTGCTCTCCTGGTGACCGGATTTACCTTATTGTCGACAACACCGGTGATGCTGGCCATGGTCCAAGAGCACGCGAAAAGCAGCCCATCGGCGGCCAACGGCATGTTTATGCTGATATCGTTTACGGCACGGTCGGCCGTGGTTGTAATTGTCGGATTTTTTGGTGATTTGGTTGGCTTGAGAATGACCTATTTTCTGAGCGCCCTACTTGGGCTGACTGCGCTTCCGTTTATCTTCATGCTGCCAGGTGCAGCCAAAAAGTAAACGAAACCGCGGAAAACAGCGTGAGAGCAGAAATCGCCGCCACTGCGACATCCGGGTCACCCTGCATCTCTTTGGCCATCACATAGGCTATCGTCGCAGTGGGCGAGGCCAGCAGAATCAGCGCAGGCATATAATCCGATACAGGTACGTTAAAGGCGCTAAACAGCATCAAACCGATCATAGGCAATGCAACCAACTTAATGACGGCCACGCTCAAGACAATTTTTAAATATTTGTAAATGAGTTCAAATGACAGCGTTGCGCCAATCAGCAGGAGTGCCGTGGGCAGGGCCATTCCGCTCAATATTTCCAAGCTCCGCCTTAAAACCAACGGCAGCGTGAGCCCGATCAATGAAAAAAGAATGCCGGCCATGGCGGATAGGATAACCGGATTGCCGAATACCTTTACAATCAAGTGACCATCGGGTTTGTGGGTCCGATCCGCAAATGAATAGGCTTGCAGCACTATTACAGACATCAGATTCTGGAGGATCATCAGAAATCCTGCGGCTACGCCGGCGCGGGTCAAACCGTCATCCCCTAAAAAATAATAGGCCACCGCCAACCCAATATACCCCAAATTTCCGTGGCCGGCGCATTGCATGTAGGTTCCCCGCTGGCTTAGTGGCAGGCCCATTCCTTTGGCCGCCAACCAGGCCAACGCATAGGCCCCGATTGCCGCCACGAGCACCAATGCGATGACCGGTGGATTTAACTGTCGGCTTATGGTTGTTTGGGAGATGGCGTTAAAAATCAAGGCTGGAATGGCAATATGATAGACAAGCCGGTTGGCCGGGTTTAAAAACTCAGGAGGCAGCAATCCTTTACGTTGGGCCAGCCACCCAAGGCTGATGATGGTGAATATGGGGATAATTGTGGTAAGAATATCCATATGAGTAATAAGCGTCCGTTAGGTGAGGTTATGGTTTAGAAAAGATCGGGAAAAATCTCAATGGATTATTGGCCGTTGACAAGCCTTTATCGCTTTTATATCTCCAATCTGACGGTTTTATGTAAACGTCCGAATTTTGATTTAGATGCAATGAAGTGTTGCCTACGTCGTCAATCTCCAAGGAAATTAACCATGCCCGATGAAAGTCCACCGGGTGGAACCGAGTTCACCAATCGTCAAAATAAAGGAGGGCATCATGCGCTGGAGACAATTTTTAACCCCGGTCAAATCCATAAACGCCGACCAGGCACGGGAGTACATGGCCAAAAAACCTTTACAAGAGCTGACGATTCTGGATGTCCGCCAGCCCAACGAGTACGAAAAAGGACATATTCCGGGAGCCAAACTGATCCCCCTTCCGGAACTTTCGGATCGACTCGCTGAGGTCGATCCGGCCAAAGATACCGTAGTCTACTGAGCCTCTGGAGGTCGCAGCCGGGTCGCTGCGCAAATGATGGTGGGAAAAGGATACGATAAAGTGTTTAACCTTTCCGGCGGCATTAAATCATGGCACGCCGAGGTCGCCTTTTATTCCGAAGAAAAAGGGCTTGAACTCTTTGCCGGTAATGAAAGCCCGGAGAATACCCTTATGGTGGCTTATTCCCTAGAGGAAGGATTGCGAGATTTTTACTTAACCATGGCCTCGCAAGTCGAAAACATTGAAGCCCGTAATCTATTCGAAAAACTATCGGTCATTGAAATCAAGCATCAGAATCGGATTTATAAAGAATATATGAAGATTACCCCGGAATCGGCGTCCCGGGATGAGTTCCACGAATCCGTAATAACAGGAGCGATGGAAGGCGGCTTGACCACTGAAGAGTATGCCAGCGCCTTTAACATCGACTGGGAGTCGGTGGAAGATATCATCGGCCTGGCCATGTCCATTGAAGCCCAGGCCATGGATCTCTATCAACGTGCGGCGGATAGAACCCGCCAATCGGAAAGCAAATCCGTACTCATGCAAATCGCCGATGATGAACGTGCCCATTTAAACCAGCTCGGAAAGCTGATGGAACGGTTTTGATCGAACCATAAACCCACTCCCTGACTTTTCCGAAAAAGGAGGCATTCATGGGAAAGCACCTCGTTTTAGTCGGCGGCGGTCATGCGCACATGGTGACCCTTGCGAATCTTCACCAGTTCATTGACAAAGGGCACCAGGTCACCGTAATCGGCCCCTCCGAAAACCACTACTATTCCGGCATGGGTCCGGGAATGTTAGGCAAGACCTACACGCCGGCCGAAATCCGCTTTGCCACCCGACACGTGGTCGAAAAAAAAGGGGGTGTCTTTATACTGGCCAAAGCGGTCGGTGCGGATCCGGATAATAAAACCGTTTTGCTTGAATCCGGTAAAACTGTTTCCTACGATGTGGTTTCGTTCAATTGCGGCAGTTATGTGGCCAAACCCGAGATGATCGGGGATGACACGAACATTTTTACGGTAAAGCCGATTGAAAAGCTATTGAATGCCCAAAAACGCATCCTGTCCCTGGTTTCTAAAAAAAAGGCCGCCATCGGCATTGTGGGCGGGGGGCCTTCGGCGATTGAGATCGCAGGAAACATATGGGGGTTAACGACGAATTATGGTGAAAACATGCCTGTCATTCAAATTTTTACCCGGGGACTTTTAATGGGCCGCTTTCCGGATGGTATTCGCAAAAAAGCCGCTCAGTCTCTCTTAAAAAGAGGCATCGATATTCAGGAAAAAAGCAGTATAACCAGAATCGAAACCAATCAGGTCACGCTTGATTCCGGGCAAACTCACCGACTGGATTTGATTTTTTTAGCCTTGGGCGTAAAACCATCACCGATTTTTACGGACTCCGGTCTGTCCACCGGACCCGACGGTGGACTGCTGGTGAATCAATTTCTTCAAAGTACCAAATACCCGGAAATATTTGGTGGTGGTGATTGTATCTATTTTCAGCCCCAACCTCTGGATAAAGTCGGTGTTTACGCGGTCCGTGAAAATCCGGTGCTTTTTCAAAATCTCATGGCGTCGCTGGAAAATACGGCGCTTCAACCCTTCGATCCGGGTGGGGCGTACCTGCTGATTTTTAATATGGGAGGTGGCAAAGGTATTCTGCGTAAAAATCGGCTTCAGATCACCGGCAGGCCCGCTTTTCTTATCAAAGACTACATTGATCGGAAATTTATGAGGGAATTTCAAGCGATTGAATGATTTAAAATTGACACTATATCGACATGTCAATGACAAAGATTTACCCCCAAATTGAAACACACGGATTTAATAGTGACCGGCTCATGATCTTTATTTAACATATGCTATTTTGAACGAGCTTGTTTAACAAGACGTACAGAAAAAACTGGGCGCGGCTGATTCAGAAGATTTACGAAGTCGACTCACTCACATGCGCCAAGTGCCAGGGTCGAATGCGCGTAATCGCGTTCATTCACGATCAGGATGTGATTCGCAAAACCCTTGGGCACCTGAATCTTTGGGATGTCAAACAAAAACCATTCCCACTCGCCCACGCACCGCCCATTGACAGCTTTCCATTACATGACAAGCCGCCAGCACCCAGCGCCGATGAATACCTGACAGACCCTGATTATCCGGCTGTTCCTGCCATTCTCCAAAGCTGTTAGGTTCGTACCCAAGGGTACCACCATGGTTGTCGTCCACTCGCATGACACCGTCGCGTTGGAAGTTGTGGGCTGGGCAGCGGGCACGATTGACCGGAATCAGATGATGATTCACCCCCAAACGATAACGCTGAGCATCACCATATGAAAAAAGCCGCCCCTGCAACATCTTGTCGGGTGAAAAACCAATGCCTGGGACGATGTTGGCGGGGTTGAAGGCCGCCTGCTCAACCTCGGCAAAATAGTTTTCAGGATTTTTGTTCAATTCCAGCACACCCACATCGATGAGCGGGTAGTCCCCGTGCGGCCAGACCTTGGTCAGATCAAACGGGTTAAAGGTGCACTTTGCAGCGTCCTTTTCGGGCATCACCTGGACCTTCATGTTCCATTTTGGAAAGTCATCCTTTTCGATGCTCTCAAACAGATCGCGCTGGTGGCTCTCCCGGTCCTTACCGACGATCTCTTCGGCCTCCTGGTCGGTGAGGCTCTTGATCCCCTGTTGGGTTTTGAGGTGAAACTTGACCCAAAACCGTTCGCCATCCGTATTAATCAGGCTGAAGGTGTGGCTGCCATACCCGTTCATGTGGCGGTAGGAATAGGGGATGCCTCGTTCACTCAT
>Ga0316197_10000136_pt1 | contig 54177 bp, 53 predicted proteins | sample OudBiesiAoxic_MG_FD_204939 | JGI IMG/M metagenome (GOLD analysis project Ga0316197, IMG submission 204939) | Coastal sediment microbial communities from Oude Bieten Haven, Netherlands - site A oxic | ecosystem: Environmental > Aquatic > Marine > Coastal > Sediment | place: Netherlands... | reverse complement strand
AAACTATACAGATCCTACTTTTATAATAAAAGATGAAAACTATAGTTCTAAAAGTTTAAGGGGATATAAAGATATAGTTATATATAATAAGATCTATTTCACCCCCTTAGAAAAGTGGATAATTGAAAAGTTAGAAAAAGAAAATTTTAGAATAACGTTAAAACTACAGATGGATAGAGATGATTTTTGTGAGGAAACCTTGGCTATAAAGAAAGTAAAGTTAAAAGCAAATATGGAAAAAACAAATGAAAAAATAAATATTTTCACAGTGGATGACAGTTTTACAGAGTTACTAAAAGTACTTGAACTAAATGAATCTAAAGGTGAGAAGATAAACTATCAAATTTTTGACGGGAACAATGAAAATTTTAAGTATAATAATTTTTTTAGTGAGACAAAAGTTATATCAAAATTTCCAATATTTAATCTATTGGATGGGATCCACAAGTTGTTATCTACATTAGAGATAATAGAAAATGAGGTTGCGATAGAGCTACATACAGTTGTGGAAGTTATAAAATGGGATGAGATATCTAGGTACTATGATATTAAATTAGAGGAGTTAGAGAAATTAAAAAAATTGGTCAAGGAAGGCTATAAATATCTTACAAAATATATAATTGGTGAAAAATTAGAGGAAGGGCATTTCATCATGAAAATATTTGAAGACATTGAAAAGATGAGAAACTATGAAACTCTAGAAGAGTGGTTAGAAAAGATTACTTTTAATAGAGAGAGGCTCGTAGAACTAATAGATAAAGATAATATTGGAAAGTACTTTGAAGCTTTAAGTGAGATAGCAGTAATTGAAAAATTAGATATAGCAGATAGGTGGAAAGATTTTTTTGGTGTGGGGAAAAGATCAGAGGGACTCTTAAAATTAATCTTAAAATATTTAGAGTTTAAACCAGTTGCTGGTAGTTATAAAGATAAGTTAGATAAAAAATCTTTAGATGAGATAGAGACTAAAAATAATAAAGATCTTTTACTCATAAATATTACCGATAGATACCTCCCTCAAAAAGCAAAGAATACTTTTTTATTTACAGAGCAACAAAAAAAAGATTTAGGAATAAAAGGTGTGGATGAGGAGAGGTTAGAGGAAAAATATAATTTATTTAGAGCTATATTAACCAGTAGATCTTCTACAATAATTGGTATGAAAAGTTTAGGGGAAGACAGTTCCTTGTCACCATTTATAGAAGAAATGATAGATATATATGATATAGAAGTTAAACATATAAAACAATCTGTAGAAAATTATATAGAAGTTGTAAAGCCAATATCAAAGATTGAAGATATTGATAACCTTCCAAAGGGGGAACTCCCAACTAAGATGGAATTTAAATTAGATGATTTTAAAGATTTAATGAAAATAAATGCTTATATGTGTGATGAACTATTTAATTGTAAGTATAAGATGTACCTTAGATATTTAGAAAAATTAAACAAGGAAAAGTTAGAAGTAGAGAAAAATCTGACTCTGAGGGAATACGGGATCTTAGCCCATGAACTATTTGAGGCTGTATTAAATAGGATAAGACTAGAAAAAGATTATACCTCTATAGAGAGTGGAGATATAAGTAAAGGATCTATAATAAAAGATTTAGAAAAATTTGTAAAAAATAGAAAGTTGAAGTTACCTAAACTAAATGAAAAATATTATAAAGAGATAGTATATAAGAATTTAGTATATAGTGTAGAAAAATTCTTTAAAAAAATAGCCAAAGAGATATCGACTGAAAAGATAGTGGATCTAATAGTCGAAAAAAGATTGGATAGAGATATTATAGGGGGGAGAAATAAAATAACCGTTAAAGGAGTTGGGAAAGCCGATCTAATAATAAAAACAGATAAAAAAGAATATATAATAGATTTTAAAACTGGAAAATTAAACGAAAGACAACTGGATTTTTATAGTATCTTATATCTTGGAGAAGCAAATTTAACAGAGAAATATATATTCAATGTGGATAAGGGCAGCCTAGAAAAAAGTAATACTATAAAGATGGTAAAAGATAAGACAGGCAGAGATATAGTTGATCCTGAAGGAAAGGATAGAAGGATAAAAGTTTTACAGACTGAGTTGGAAGATTTTTTTAAACTAGGAAATTTTGAGAGGAAGATAAGTAGTAGTTGTGATAGGTGTGACTATATAGACATATGTAAAGTTGGTGAATATGATGAAGAAAAATAGGATGATAGTAAAAGCAAGTGCAGGAACAGGAAAGACATATAGGTTAGCACTAGAATATATATCTAGACTACTGTTGGGAGAAGACTACAATGAAATTTTATTTATGACCTTTACCCGGGCAGCTACAGCAGAATTAAAGGAAAGGATCTTTGAATTTTTAGAAAAGTTGAGTTATAAAGATGAAGGTATAGAAAAAAGTATAAGGGAACTATACCCAGAGATCCAAATAGAATTTGAAAATATAAAAAATATAAAAAGAAAACTCTTACAAAATAAGGATAAGATTAGGATATATACTATCGATTCATTTATTGGACAAATTTTTAAAAAAGCAATAGGGCCTTCACTAAATATATATAGTTACTCTATGGCAAATAATATAGAGGCAGAGGAGATATATAAGGAAGTTTTTTCAAAAATTATAGATGGAAGTTCATTTGTAGAGGTAAGGGAATTTTTGGAAAAGACAGCAGATAGAGAGGTTGAAAAGTATATTGGTCTTATAAAAAAAATATCTGAAGAGAGGTGGAAATTTTCTTTGGTGAAAGATAAAGATGAAAGTTTAGATATCGATTCTGTAAAAAGAGAACTCTATAGAAATATTGTAGATATATTTGAAATCCTAAAAGAGTTAGGAGAACTTCCTAAGAAAGAATTTACTAAATTAATGGGAAAGGCCAGTAAGTTTATAGATGATGAATTTCAGCTGGACTTTTCTGATTCAGAGGAGGTAGTAAGGTATATCTTAGATAACAGTGATCTTTTATCTAAGGAAAAATATTATAATGGAACTCAAACAAGGGGAGCAAGTTTAGCTGATTTTAAAGAGAGGTTAGAGGAAACTCAAATAAAGATATGGGAGTTGATAAAAAAAATAATTTTTATCACAGATATCTTACCCTATGAGCAAGATATTTTAAAGATAGAAAAATTAACTAGAAAGATCTACGATGATATAAAGTTTAGAGAAAAAAAATTAACCTTTTCAGATATAACGAATTATACCAGTGAGTATTTAGAAGATAAGGAGTTAGATCTAATAAAAGATGGAAAGGTGACCAACAATTTTTATGAGATCATTGGGGGGAAGATAACTACTTTGTTTTTGGATGAAGCTCAAGATACCAGTGTATCCCAGTGGAAAGTAATTGAACCTATTGCCAAGGCCTGTGAAAATATAATTATTGTAGGAGATGAAAAACAAAGTATATACTCTTGGCGTGGTGGAAATAAAGGATTATTTTTAAACTTTGATAAGATCTTAGATGGAAAAGTAAGTTCCCTATCTACAAACTATAGGAGTGAAAAAAAGATAATAGATTTTATAAATATATTTTTTAGCACAATATCTGAAAACTATGAATCTATTCAAGAGGAAGGGTGGAGTTATAAAGAGGTTAGGTGTAGCAAAAAAGATGACAAGGGATTTGTAGCTGTGATGGTAGACTTAAATCTCTATGAGGAGATAGTGGTAGATATAAAAGATAGGTTTACTGAGGTAAGGGAAGATGGTACGATAAATTATCGTGGGATAGGTGTTGTAGCTAGAACAAAAGATGCCTTGAGTAAGATAGGGGAAAATCTAAAAAAATTAGAAGTTCCCTATATTATGGAAAACAGTCTTTCCATTGTTAATCACCTTTGTATCCAAGAGATAATGAGGTTATTTAGATTTTTTATACACAATGACTTTATGACACTACTAGAATTTTTTAGGAAGACTTTAAATTTAGGAGAAAAAGATCTAAAGTATTGTTTCGAAAATAGAGAACAGATAGAGGGTTATATCATTGGAAAAGAAAATTATAATTCTGGTATAGAAGATGAAAAAAATATAAAACAAAATATAAAGATAGAATTAGATAAAATAATAGAGATAAGGAAGACTCCCTTTAATAAAATTGGAAGGAAAATAATTGAGGAATATAGTTTTTCTACAAAATATAATTTATCTAGAGATATAAAAAATATAAATTATTTTTTAGAACTTATGGATGAAAGTACCGATATAGCTAGTTTTATGAAATATATAAAAGATAACAGTGATAACTTAAAACAAATTGGGATATCGGAGTTAAATTCAGTTGTATTGATGACAATTCATGGATCTAAGGGCCTTGATTTTCATACAGAATATATGGTGCTAGAGGATAAAGTGAAAAGTTACAAACTTACTGGATTTTCTAGTGGGATAACTACCCATGAGGTTCAACTTTTAGTAGAGTTAGATGAAAAATATGAGGGGGTAAAAGATTATCTGTTCACTAACTCTAAGTTTGATAATACAATAAGGGATACTAGAATATATGAGTATAATAAACAAGTTTATTTAGATGAAGCAATAAATACAATATATGTAGGGATGACTAGACCTCGTGCTAATTTGATCCTTTGTATAATGCCAACAAAGGGAAAAGTAAAAAATGAACTTAAAATAAGTCTAAAAAATGATCTTTTAATAACTCCAATAGAAAGATTTTTTAATACAACAAGGGAGGAGTTGATAGAAGGGGGAACTCAGACAATAGGTAAGTTTATACCCTTTAACGAGGAGAAAGGAGATGAAAAAACAGAAGAATTTTATATCGATCCTAAAGTTTATAAAAAAATTATAGATATAAAGGAAAAAGAAGATGAAAGATTAAACGATAGATCAAAGGATGAAAAGGATGAAAAAAATATTAAAGATAAGTATGAAGGTATAGAGATGACGGTGGAAAAGGAATTAAAAAGAAAATCTGGTCTAGCTATCCATTATTATTTAGAAAATATAGAATATGGTAGTGAGGAAGAGATGAAGACAGCTAAACAAATGACCTTAAACAAATATAGTAATATGCTAGGAAGAAAAGAAACCTTTGATGAGATTAAAAAAATAGAAAAATTTATATCTAAGAACCCAAAAATTTTTGAAAAAAGATGGGTTGTTTTTAAGGAGTTAGAGTTAGTATCTTTTGAAAAAGAAGTGATAGATGGAAGGGAAAGAATTAAGAAAAAAAAACATATAATAGATAGACTCAACTTAGATGAAAAGGAAAAAAAAATAATTATCTACGACTATAAATCTGGAGTTTCTATGGATAGGGAACAGTTAGAACGATATGAAAGAGTTATCAGGGAGAAAGTAGGGGATGGGTATAGTATAAAAACTAAATTTTTAAAATTAGAATAAATAAAAATAAATAAAGTTTGACTTTATATGACTTTTAAGATACTATATAAATAGTAACAGGGGTTAGCAAGATCTCATTTGGAGGTCAAGTAAGATTCGCTGTATTTAAATTTACGGAGGTAACATACATGTTAAAAGGAACAGTTAAATGGTTTAACGATGATAAAGGATTTGGATTTATTTCTTCAGAAGATGGAAATGACTACTTTGCACATTTCTCTCAAATCAACAAAGAAGGATTCAAAACTTTAAAAGAAGGGGAAGAAGTAACTTTCGAAATCACTGAAGGTGCTAAAGGTCCTCAAGCTTCAAACATCGAAACTGTATAATTATATATAATTGAAATGTTTAAAAGCAGTAGATTTATCTACTGCTTTTTTTAGTTTTTAATAAAAAAAAATAAGTAAAAAAAATTGAAATTTTATTATTTTTGTTTTCTTTACTAAATTAATAAGGGAATTGAAAAAAAGCATTAAATATGATAAAATATTGTATTAGTTTAAGCATAAAAAAGTAGGAGGAAGAGATGTTATTAAAAGCAAGTTTGATGATAGTTATAGGGGCATTAATTGGATGGATAACAAATTATTTTGCAATTAAAATGTTGTTTAGACCGTTAAAGGAAACAAATATATTAGGATTTAAAATACAGGGTCTTATTCCTAAAAGAAGGATGGAAATAGCAGAAAATATAGCTGATACTATCCAAGATGAATTAATTTCTATGAAGGATATAACAGCAAATATTGGAGATATAGAGTTAGGAGAAGAGATCGATCTTATTGTAGATAGGATTGTAGAAGATAAATTAGAAAAAGAAGTTCTAGCAAAAATTCCAATGGCTAGCTTATTTATAACTGACAGTATGATAATGAAGATCAAAGGTCATATAAAAGATGCTATCGAAGAAAATAAGGATGAATTTTTTACAATAGTAATAAAAAAGATGGAAGATAGTGTAGATATGAGAAATATAATTGTTGAAAAAATAGAAAAGTTTGAATTGGATAGATTGGAAAAAATAGTATATAAGATAGCGAACAAGGAATTAAAACATATTGAGTTTATAGGAGCAATATTAGGAGCTCTAATAGGTGGAATACAATTTGCAATCAGTATGTACATATAGATGAATAGGAGTATTTTATGGATGAAAGACTGTTATCGTCAACTGAGTTTGGCAATGAAGTAGAGGTACAAAGAAATCTAAGACCTAAAACTTTAGATGAATATATAGGTCAAGATAGGTTAAAGGAAAAATTAGAGATATTTATGACTGCTTCTAAAAATAGAAATGAATCTATGGACCATACACTTTTATATGGCCCACCTGGATTAGGAAAGACTACTTTAGCAGGAGTTATAGCTACAGAGATGGGGACAAATCTAAAGGTAACCTCTGGTCCAGTTCTTGATAAAGCAGGAGACTTGGCAGCAATTTTAACATCTTTAGATGAACAGGATATCTTATTTATAGATGAGATCCATAGGTTGAATACATCGGTGGAGGAGATCCTTTACCCAGCAATGGAAGATCGTGAGATCGATATTATAATTGGAAAGGGACCTACAGCTAGATCTATTAGGATAGAACTACCAAATTTCACTTTGATAGGGGCTACAACTAGGGCAGGTTTACTAAGTGCTCCCTTAAGGGATAGATTTGGTTTGGTTCACAGGATGGATTATTATTCTACTGAGGATCTTCTAAAGATTATCATGAGGGGAGCTGATATACTAGATGTTGGGATAGAATCTGAGGGAGCTTTGGAGATTGCCCTTAGAAGTCGTGGAACACCTAGGATAGCTAATAGATTTTTAAAGAGGGTCCGTGACTATGCCGAGATTCGTGGAGATGGGATAATAACCCTTAAGATAGCTAAAGAAGCTTTGAGTTTACTCGGAGTAGATGACTATGGACTGGATGAATTAGACCGCGAAATAATCTTATCTATCATAGATAATTATAGTGGTGGACCAGTAGGAATAGAAACTTTAGCTCTTTTACTAGGAGAGGACAGAAGAACCTTGGAAGAAATTTATGAACCTTATTTGGTTAAAATTGGATTTATAAAAAGAACACATAGGGGAAGGGTCGTTACTTCTAAAGCATATAAACATTTCAATAAGAATGAAGAAAAAACGGAGGGAAACCTATGAAGATAAGTACAAGGATAAGATATGGGCTAAGAGCCGTTATAAATATAGCAGAAGGAAATTTAAATGAAAATAGGTTAGTGAGGATAAAGGAGATATCTGCAGATCAAAATATATCTGTTCAGTATTTGGAACAGATCTTATTTAAACTAAAGAAAAAAGATATTATTAAAGGAAAGAGAGGGCCTAATGGAGGCTATAAGATTACCAAAGCCCCAGAAGATATTACTGTCCTAGAACTTTATGAGATTTTAGATGAAGAGGTAAGGGTAGTAGATTGTAATGAGGGAGTTAATAAAAAATGTATTAAAGAAGATTGTAGAACTACTTGTCTGTGGTCTCGATTAGATAATGCATTAAAGGAGATCTTAGAAAAAACTACCCTAGCAGATTTAATGAAAGATAAGGATATGGTATAATTTAATGATAAGCGTATTTGTAGAGAAAGAAAGTATAAAGGGAGATATAATTGAAATAAAAGATAAAAAAGATATCAACCATCTAAAAAATTCATTTCGTATGAGTATAGGAGATGAAATTAGAGTTGTTGATGGGGAAAAAGAATATAGATGTAATATAATTTCTTTGGATAAAAAAGAGATCTTAGGTGAGATAAAAGAAGTTTTAGAAGATAGTTATTCAACTTCTGTAAAAGTAGATATAGCTTTAGGATTATTAAAAAACGATAAGATGGATCTATCTATACAAAAATTGACTGAGATAGGAATAAATAAAATTATTCCTATGAAAACTAAGAGGACAATTGTAAAAGTAAATGAAAAAAAAGATAAATGGGTTGTAGTCTCTACAGAAGCATTAAAGCAATGTCAAGGTGTTAGGAAGGTAGAGATAGCTGAACCTACTAATTTAAAAGAAATTAATTATGATGAGTATGATCTAGTATTTTTACCCTATGAGGGAGCCAATGGAAATAAGATAACTAACTATGAAAATTTAAATAAGTTAAAAAAAATATTATATCTTATAGGTCCAGAGGGTGGATTTCATGATTCAGAGGTAGAATTTTTACAGGATAAAGGTGTAAAGATAATATCCCTTGGAAAAAGGATACTAAGAGCAGAGACAGCAGCTATAGTAGCAGGAGGAATAATTTTAAATGAAATTTGGTAAGAGGGTAGCTTTTTATACTTTAGGATGTAAAGTAAATCAATACGAGACTGAGAGTATAAAAAAACAATTTTTAGATGAGGGATATAACGAGGTAAGTTTTCAAGAAAAATCTGATTATTATATAGTAAATTCTTGTACTGTAACTAGTATAGCTGATAAAAAAACTAGAAATATGTTGAGTCGTGGAAAAAAATTAAATAAAGATTCTGTAGTTATAATAACAGGATGTTATGCTCAAACTGATGGTGAGAGTCTGTTAGAGAAAGATTATGTTGACTATGTTGTAGGAAATACTAATAAAACAGATATTTTAAAATTAGTAAGATCTATAGAAACAAAAAAAAATACAGAAAAAGTGATCTCTCATAATATATTTGATGATCATGAATACTGCGAACTAGAATTTGCTACTATGAGAGAGATGAGTAGAGCCTATGTTAAGATTCAAGATGGGTGTAATGAATTTTGTTCTTATTGTAAGATACCCTTTGCTAGGGGTAGGAGTAGAAGTAGAAAATTAGATAGTATCTTAACTGAGGTAAAGATCTTAACAGATGAAGGATATAAGGAAATTATCTTAATTGGTATAAATATGGGTGTATATGGTGAAGATTTAGAAGAAGGAAAAAACTTTGAAGATCTATTAGAAGCAGTTACCGAGATAGATGGTGTTAAAAGATTAAGACTAGGATCTATCTATCCAGATAAAATAAATGATAGATTTATAGATATCATGGCAAATAACTCTAAGATGATGCCCCACTTACATATCTCTTTACAATCTTGTGACGATGAAGTTTTAAGACTTATGAAGAGAAAATATAAATCAGATCTTATAAAAGATAGGTTGTTGACCCTTAAAGACAGGGTAAAAGATTTAGAATTTACAGCAGATGTAATTATAGGATTTCCACAGGAAAAAGATGGGAATTTTAAAAATACCTATGATCTAATAGAAAAGATTGGATTTTCAGACCTACATATCTTTCCATATTCTGATAGGGAAAATACTGTAGCTAGTAAATTATCTGGAAAAGTAGATGGTAGAGAAAAGAAAAATAGAGCTAAAAAATTAGATGACTTAAGAAAAGAGATGGAGCGACTATCTAAGGAAAAAAATATTAAAAAGAAAACTAAGGTATTGGTAGAAAATATAAAAGATGGTTATATTTATGGATATACAGAGAATTATCACAGGATAAAAATAAAAGATTCTGGGTATAAAATAAATGAAGTAATAGAGGTAGAAATATATTTAGAAGAGGGGAAACTTTATGGCAAAGAGACAAAAAAAATCTAAATTATTAGGTATTATAGTATTTCTTATAATAACTTTGATAGGTTTACTATATATAAATATTAAGATTAACAATAAAAGGATAATAGACCTTCCAAGGTATATGATTATAGGAAAAGAAAATATATTTGTTGTATATGAGGATAAATTATCCCTTAGTATTCCTTTTGAGATCCAATTGGATAGGGATAAGACTATAGGAGATTTTTATAGGGTAGGAAATTATCAAGGAATTATGGATGGAATAAATGAATTACTTCCAGAAAAAGTTGATAGTTTTGAAGTCGTAAAACATAGTGAGATCAGATTGAATGTAGCTTATAAATACAATGTTCCAGAAGTTATGATAGAAGATAAAAGATATGTATTGACCTCTAATTTAAATTCATTATTTATGGAAAAATATTATAAATCTAGTGGTGAGATCTCAGAAAATGTAATAGTAGATGTGTTGAATGGAAATGGAAAATCTGGTTACGCAGGTAGAACAGGAAGAAAGATAGAGGAATCACTCTCGTATAAATATAATGCTGCTAACTATGAAAGGGATAGTGAATATAGTTATATAATCAATAAAGATCTACAAGAAAGTCAAATAGAATCTTTAATTATGAGTTTAGATGAAAGATATATTAAGATAAAATCAGAGTTAGATCTGCCAACTTTAGCTAATGCTGTTATAATTTTAGGTAAAGAGGAAAATATACAAACTAAGATTAATATCAATGGTGTAGATAAAGTAACTAAAGATGCTAAAAATATTTTAGAAAAAAATGGATATAAAAATATTTCCATAGGAACTGAAAATGGTAATCTAACTGTTATAGACTATAGAACAGAAGATTATTATATAGCCTATAAGATAGCTAAAAAATTAGGAATTAAAAACATGGTAGAAAATAAAAATAAAACAGATGACATAATAAATATCTATATAAAAGAATAGGGGGAGCTATGTTAGAAAAATTAGAAAAGATAGTGGAAGCTATTGAGAGTAAAAAAGGACAAGAGTTAGTTATACTTGATTTTGAAGGTAAAAATTCTCTATGTGATTATGCTATAATATGTACAGGATCTTCTAACAGAAATATAAAAGCAATCTCAGATGAAGTAGAAGCTGAATTATTAAAATTAAATGAAAGAAGGTTAAATATAGAGGGTCAAGATGAAGCTCATTGGATACTTATCGATGGAGATGATGTAGTGATCCACGTTTTAGATCAAAAAACGAGAGACCTTTATAGATTAGAGGAGTTATGGGGATATGCTACTGTAATTTTTCCTAAATTAAATGTTTGATTTTTTTATTCTGATTTTAATTTTTTTAGAAAATTCTTTAGTTATAAACTTTCCTTACAATTTAATAGCTTTACCATATTTAACATACTTAGCCTATAAAAGAGGGAAAAATGGGATATTTGAAGTGATATTGATCTGTATAATAATATCTAAAGATAAAAATATTCTAGGAGAGCTAGGTATTGTTTTTGTGACTATATTTATAATAAGTTATTTTTTATCTAAGATATTAGGGTATGAGAAGATAAATATAGTATACTATAGTTTAATACAAGTCATTATTTACGGAGCATATTTATATATAAAATTACCAAATTTTTATCCCTATCAATGGATAATCATGTTTGGTGGATATTTGTTATTTAATTATAGTTTTATAGAGAAATTAAGGAAATATATATGAGATTGAAAAGAAAAAAAAATTCAGTGAAATTAAAAAAAACCGAAAAAGGAAGGGGACAAACTTTTCTTATAATAGTTGCAATTATATATAGTTTAATCTTTATACGACTTTTTTTTATGCAGATAGTAAAAGTGGAAAAATATAAAAAAATGTCCAATAAAAATAGTATTAAAGTAAAGAGGATAAATGGTTATCGTGGTAAGATATATGATTCAAATGGTGAACTCTTGGTAAACAATGAAGCTGGATATAGATTAGTTTATCTAAATGAAAGAGATTGTGATGAGACAAAATTAAATGAGATGTCAGAACTTTTGGGATATGATAAAGAAATAATAGAGAAGAGAATAAAGTATGGGGAGATCTATAATTATACCAGGGAGAATGTTATTTTTGATGATATATCCAGGGGAAAAGCCCATAGGATAATGGAAAAAAATTCAGATTATCCATATTTAGAAGTTCAAATTTATTCTAAAAGAAAATATCTCAATGAGTCCTTGGGTTCTCATATCCTAGGATATGTAAGAAATATTTCCTCAAGTGAATATGAGAAGGTGAAAGATAGTGGATATAAAAAAGATGATATAATAGGAAAACAAGGGATTGAAAAAGAATATGAATCTTACCTTAGGGGTAAAAATGGATATAGATATATCGAGGTAAATGCATATAATAGGTTTGTTAAAATTTTAGAAGAGGAAAAACCTAAAATAGGAGATGATATCTATCTTACTGTAGATTTTGATCTCCAAAGAAAAGTAACTGATTATATGAATATGAAAAAAATGAAAGGTGCCTTTGTGGCTATAGAAGCGAAAACAGGTAGGGTAATAACTATGGCAAGCAATCCTGAATATCCATTAAATACAATAATTTCTAAGATGACAACTGAGGAATGGGATAATATTATGTTTAATAAAGATAGACCTCTAGAAAATAGAGCTATAACAGGAAGGTATCCACCAGGTTCTATATTTAAAGTGATATCAGCTTTAGCTTTTTTAGAGGAAGGATTAAATCCCAGGGAAGAATTTTTCGATCCTGGATATTATCAAATAGGAAAATGGAAGTGGAGAAGTTGGAAGAGATATGGCCATGGATATACAAATCTATCTAAATCTTTAGTAGAATCTGTAAATTATTATTACTATAGAGCAGCAGATAAATATGGAAGAAAGAAGATGTTAGAAGTAGCAGATGCTTTTGGAATAGGTAAAAAAACTAAAATTGATATACCAGGAGAAAAGCCTGGTCTTTTGCCAGATAATGAATGGAAAAAGAAAAGATTAAAGGAACCATGGTATACAGGGGATTCTATAAATTTGTCTATAGGACAGGGATATTTGTTGGTAACTCCCCTTCAAATGGCAAAAGCTTATTCGATATTAGCTAATGAAGGGTATGGTTATACCCCTCATTTGGTTGAAAAAATAGTAACTCAAGAGGGAGAAATAAAGGAAAAAAAAGTAGAGAAGATTGAAGTAAATTACAATAAAAGATATATGGAAGAGATCAAAGAAGCTTTGGTACAGACTGTAGAAGCTGAGAATGGAACGGCAAAAAGATTGAGAACAGAGGGAGTAAGGGTAGCTGCCAAAACAGGTTCAGCTCAAAACTCAAAATATAAGGAATCTCATTCTTGGGTTTCGGGATATTTCCCAGTTAAGGAACCAAAAATAGTATTTACAGCTTTTATAGAAGGTGGAGGCTCTGGAGGAAAAGATGCAGCCGAAGTAGCTAAAGTATTTATAGATGCCTATCTAGAAAAGGAAAAAAATAGTGAAAAAAATTAAAGTAACTCTCAATTAAGAGAGTTTGTTATTGTTAAATTTTTATGGAAAGATAAAGAAAAGTTTTCATAAGAATTAAGGAGGAAAAAAATGAATACAACGGAAAAGGTAGAGGTAGATAGATCTTTATCTGATAATCCTGTAAAAAAAGTCAAAAGCTTTTTTAAGAGACCCAAAAAAGCTGATGTTGAGACTGTGGAAAAATCAGAAGGATTAAAAAGATTAGAAAGATTAGAAAAACTAGGGACATCAGAAACTGTAGAAGTAAAAAAAGAGGTAGTAATAAAAAAAGATGTAATAGCCAATGATACGATAAAAGATATAAAAAATAGAAAGAAGGTTCATAAGGGACCTAAAAAAATAGTTCCAAATGATAAAGGCCTTCCTGTACCAAACAAAAAAGAGGAAAAATTATTTGTTATACCTCTAGGTGGATTAGATGAGATAGGAAAAAATATGACTTTATTTCAATATAAAGATGAGATTGTAATAATAGATGCAGGGATAGCATTTCCAGATGAAGCATTGCCAGGGATAGATGTAGTAATTCCTGATTATAGTTATATAACAAGCAATAAAGAGAAGGTAAAAGCACTTTTATTAACCCATGGTCATGAAGATCATATTGGAGGAACTCCATATCTTTATAGGACTATAGATCATAATGTTCCTGTGTATGGGGGAAAATTAACATTGGCTTTGGCAAAATCAAAATTTGAAAAATCTACTTTTGGTAAGTTTGTACCTAAGATGAAGGAAGCCCGTGGAAGAAGTAAATTTAAGATAGGAAAATATTTTGAAGTAGAATTTATAAGTGTAACTCATAGTATAGCAGACGCATATGCTATTTGTATAAAGACACCAGCTGGAAAAGTAATTCATACAGGAGACTTTAAAATAGATCTAACTCCAGTAGATGGAGATGGATTAGATTTTAGTAGGTTTGCTAGATTAGGAGATGAAGGTGTAGATCTTCTACTTTCAGATAGTACAAATTCGGAGTTAGAGGGATATACTCCATCTGAAAGAAGTGTAGGAGAATCTATAAGAAAGGAATTTGAAAAAGCTAACGGAAGGATAATCATAGCTTCCTTTGCATCTCATATATATAGACTTCAACAGATTGTAAATGAAGCTCATAGAGTTAATAGAAAGATAGCAGTAGAGGGAAGAAGTATGGTAAAAGTTTTTGATATAGCTTCTGAACTTGGGTATCTAAAGTTACCAGAAGGGATAATGGTAAGTTTAAAACAGATTGAAAATTTACCAGATGAAAAAGCTGTTTTACTATGCACTGGAACTCAAGGGGAACCATTAGCAGCTCTATCAAGGATTGCTAAAAATATGCATAAACATATTAAGATTAGAAAAGGTGATACAGTAATAATATCTGCAACTCCAATTCCTGGAAATGAGAGAGCAGTTTATAACAACATAAATAATCTATTAAAAAATGATGCAGATGTTGTTTTTAAAAAAATAGCTGGTGTTCATGTATCTGGACATGGAAGTCAAGATGAGCAAAAATTGATGTTAAACTTAGTTAGACCTAAAAATTTTATGCCTGTACATGGAGACTATAAGATGCTTATTGCACATAAGAAAACAGGGATGGAGACAGGAATTTCAGAAGATAGAATAATTATTGCTACAAATGGAAGTAGGGTAGAGGTCACAAAATCTTATGCTAAATTAGCAGGGAAGGTAACTTCTGGAGTGACACTAGTAGATGGATTAGGAGTAGGAGATATTGGAAAGGTAGTCCTGAGAGATAGACAGCAACTAGCTGAAGATGGTGTGGTAATAATAGTTCTTACAATAGATAAAGCAACAGGAAAACTACTAGCTGGACCAGATATAGTTACTAGAGGATTTGTCTATTCTAAAGATGCAGATATAATGATCAATAAAGCTAAGGTAATTATCAAAGAAAAAATAGAAGCTCTAAAGGAAGGTGACGCTAAAAATTGGTCGGTATTAAAAGTTAAGACAAAAGATATTGCCAATAAATTTTTCTATGAAAAGATAAAGAGATCACCGATCATCTTACCAATAGTAATGGAAGTATAATAATAAGTAAAGTTTTAAAGTTAAAAAATAAAGAAAAAATATAAGGGTAGTATATTTTAGTTACCCATCAATAAAAACAGAGGATGGTAAAGAAAAAATGAAATTAACAAGTAAAAAAAGAGCATATTTAAGAAAGTTGTCACACGATATATCACCTTTAGTAAGGGTAGGAAAAGATGGTTTTAACGAAAATATAGTTAAAAGTATATTAGATGCAATTGAAAAGAGAGAGTTGATCAAGGTAAAAATATTACAAAATTCAGAGGTAGATAAGAAGGAGTTAGCTGTTAAGTTAGCTGAAAAAAGTAATTGTGAAGTAGTAGGAATAACTGGTAGGATTATAACTTTATACAAAGAAAATAAAGAATATCCAGTGATATCAGAGGATCTTAGAAGAGTATAATTAAAAAAGTTTAATTAGGGGTTTTACATGGATAAAAAAAAGCTGATAGAGGGTTTAATAATTAAATCTAGTGAGATTAGAGAAATAATAATTAAAACAGTAAGTAAAAATGGGGGACATATAGGTCCTAATTTAGGAGTTGTAGAGTTAACCTTGGCAATTCATAATATTTTTAACTCCCCTAAGGATAAAATATTATTTGATGTTGGACATCAATCCTATGTACATAAACTATTGACTGGAAGGATGGAAAATTTTTTCACCCTTCGTCAAAGACATGGGATAGGACCATTTACAGATAGGGCTGAATCACCCCATGATCATTTTATATCTGGTCATGCAGGGTCAGCACTTTCAGCAGGTTTTGGAATTGCAACAGCAGATGAAGGGAACAAAGTAATAGTAGTTATAGGGGATGCATCTATAGCTAATGGAAACTCTTTAGAAGCACTAAATAATATGGATGGAAGATGTGAAAACCTTATTGTTATTTTAAATGATAACGAGATGTCTATAGGAAACAATGTAGGAGCTCTTTCAAAATTTTTTAGCCGTTTAATGGGAAGCAAATTTTATTTAGAGTTAAAAAATGAAATTGAAGGGATAGTTAGACGTGGAAAAATTGGGAATAGGATTGCTGATATAATCGGGAGGGTAGAATATGGGGTAAAAACCATGGTCGCACCTGTTAGTATATCAGAATCTTTAGGGTTTAAATATATTGGGCCAGTCGATGGTCATGACTTTGAAGAGTTGTTACCTGCATTAGAAAAAGCTAAAAATTTAAAGGGTCCTATCTTTTTACATATAAAAACCCATAAGGGTAAGGGGTATATTCCTGCAGAGAAAGATCCAGAAAAATTTCACGGGATTTCACCCTTTGATATAAAAACAGGAGAAACATCTAAGGGTGGACTATCTTATTCTAAAATCTTTGGGGATAAACTAAGTGAGATGGCAAAAGATAATAGTGATATCTATGCCCTTTGTTGTGGGATGGTAAAGGGAACAGGATTATCTGATTTTTTTAATAAATTTAAGGAAAGATCTTATGATATGGGGATAGCCGAGGGACATACAGTAACCTTTGCAGGTGGACTGGCTACTCAAGGGAAGACACCCTATGTGGCTATCTATTCAACTTTTTTACAACATGCCTATAACCAACTTATCCATGATATATCTATTCAAAATTTATCTGTAAATTTTATCTTAGATAGATCGGGAATAGTAGGGGAAGATGGTAAAACTCATCAAGGGTTATACGATATACCATATCTATTGACAATACCAAATATAAATATACTAGCTCCTACAACGAAAAAAGAATTAGAAGAGATCTTAGAATTTTCATCTACCTATAAAGGTGGACCCCTAAGTATTCGTATTTCTAAAGACAGTGCTTGGGAATATAATTCTAAACCCTTTGAATTTGGAAAGTGGAAAGAGGTTAGAAAAGGAAGTGAGACCTTGATACTAGCTGTTGGGAGTATGGTAAAAGAAGTAGTAAATATTACGGAAGAATTAAAAGTTAAAGGTATTACTCCTACTATAATAGGGGTATCAAGTATTAGACCTTTAGATGAAAAATATATAGAAGATAATTTTAAAAAATATAAAAATATAATAACGTTAGAAGAAGGTCGGATAAAAAGTGGCTTTGGAAGTTTTCTTTTGGAAATGACAAATTCCATGGATATCTATAAAAAGATATTTAGATTAGGAATAGAATGTGATTTTATACCTCATGGTAAAAGAGGAGAACTTTTAGAAGAATTTGGACTCAGGGGGAGATCTCTTGTGAATGATATTGAAAGGTGTGTAAATGCAAAATATTAATAAAAAAGCAAAAGAATATATAAGTAAATTATTGGAATTTCCAATAATAGACCAGCTAAAAGAAGTGGAAGATTTAGGAGTTTCAGTAACAACTCATACCTATGATGTTTTAGAAATTGCCATAAGGGATCTAAAAAAATCTTATCGTAATCTAAAAAGAGCAGGAGAAGAACTAAATTTATTTGCTATGTTTGTGGGGATAATAATCCACGATACTTCAAAAGCAAGTTTAAGAGCCGGAGGAGATTCTATTTTATCCCACAGTCAAGTGATGTTAAAAAAACCTGATAGGATAAGAAAGGAAGCTACAGGTATATTAAAGAAGATGGAAGAGGTAACAGGATTAGTATTAGATCCTGATACTGAAAGAAAAATAGTTCATATTGTTCTATCTCATCATGGAAGGTGGGGGAGAGTTACCCCTAGTACAAAGGAAGCTCTTATGGTTCACAAAGCTGATGAATACTCTGCAAAATATCATAGGATAAATCCAATTGGTGCAGATAAGATTGTAGAATTAATGTCTAAAGGTCATAGTTTAGATGAAATTAAAGAAAAGTTAGACTGTACTAGTGGTATTATAAAGGATAGACTTAAAAGGGCAAAGGTAGAGCTAAAATTAAAAACAAATAAACAACTGCTCAACTATTTTAATTCCAATAAAAGAATAGTTATTGGAGATGAGTTTTTTATAAAAAGAATCACTGAGACAGATGAACTTATTAGAAAAGTCGATAAATTAGGGTTTGAGACACTGGTAAAGAGATGTGAATTATTCAATCATTTTAACGACAATCAAATATTTAATAGAGGATTGTAAAAGGGGTTATAGATGAAGGAGAGATTGGATGTACTCTTAGTACAACAAGGTTTTTTTGAAACCAGAGAAAGAGCAAAAAGAGCTATTATGGCAGGAGTTGTAATAGTAGATAATAAAAAGATAGAAAAAGCTGGGACTACAATAAAGTGGAATGATGAACTTCCTGAAATTAGAATCAAAGGGGAAGTTTTAAAATATGTTAGTCGTGGAGGATTAAAATTAGAAAAAGCTATAAAGGTATGGAAACTTGATCTTTTAGGAAAAAAAATACTGGATGTAGGAGCTTCTACAGGGGGATTTACAGACTGTGCTCTTCAAAATGGTGCAATTTTTGCCTATTCAATGGATGTAGGGACCAATCAATTAGATTGGAAACTCCGAAATCATGATCAGGTAAGATCTATTGAAGGAACACATATAAAAGATCTTACTTTAGAAAATATTGATAATAGTGAAATAGATTTTATTGTTATGGATGTGTCCTTTATCTCTATAACCAAAGTAATTCCTCATTTGATTAAATTTATGAATAAAAATACTAAATTAATGGCTTTAATAAAGCCACAATTTGAGGTAGGGCGTGAAAATATTGAAAAAGGTGGGATAGTAAAAGATCCTAAAAAGCACAAGATGGCTATTGAGATGGTTGTAGAAAGTGCAGCTGAATATAAGATGAAATTAGATCAATTGGACTTTTCTCCTATAACAGGAGGAAAGGGAAATATAGAATATATTTCATTATTTTCATTATCAGAGGATAAAAATGTTGTAGATATAGATAAAGTTGTAGAAGAGAGTAAAAAGTTAAGATAAAAAATTAAAAGGGAGAAAATATGTTATATATTGTAGCAACTCCAATAGGAAATCTAGAGGACATGACTTATAGAGGAGTTAGAGTTCTAAAGGAAGTAGATTATATATTTGCTGAAGATACTAGGGTAACGAGAAAATTATTAAATCATTTTGAAATTGAAAATGTAGTATATCGATATGATGAGCATACTAAGGGTCATCAGGTAGGTAATATAATAAATTTACTTTTAGAGGGAAAAGACATAGCCCTAGTAACAGATGCTGGAACACCTTGTATTTCAGATCCTGGATATGAAGTGGTAGATGCTGCTCTTAATTCTAATATAAAAGTAGTTCCTGTAGCAGGTGTGAGTGCACTTACAGCAGCGGCTTCAGTGGCTGGAATCTCTATGAAAAGAATTGCTTTTGAAGGTTTTCTACCTAAGAAAAAAGGTAGACAGACTCTGTTAAAAGAGTTAGCTAAAGAGGAAAGAGTTGTTGTGTTATACGAATCTCCCCATAGGATCTTAAAAACTTTAAAGGAAGTCAATGAATGTTTTGGAGACAGATATGTAATCATAGTTAGGGAGATTACAAAGATGTATGAGGAGATAATCAGGGGAAAAACATCGGAATTAATTGAAAGGTTAGAAGCTAATCCTATAAAAGGAGAGATAGTTCTTTTAATAAAGGAAGCAGTGGTAGAAAAAAAGGGAAAAATAAATAAATATGCAAGAAATTAAATCTTATTTTCTTTATTGACAATGAGAAAACTCATAGAAAAAAGGAAAAAATAAATTTAGAAAGGATAGATAATTATGTCAATGACAAAAATAAACTGGTACCCCGGTCATATGAAAAAGACCAAGGAAATGATCGCTGAGAATATGAAGATAATAGATATTGTTTTAGATATTGTAGATGCTCGAATTCCACTTTCAAGTAAAAATCCAGAGATAGCAAAATTTGCTAAAGGAAAAAAAAGAATAATTCTTTTAAATAAAGCTGATTTAGTTGAAAAATATGAATTGGCCTATTGGAAAAATTATTTTGAAGAAAATAATTCAGCCGATTATGTCCTGGAGATCTCAGCTGAAACTGGATATAATATGAAAGCTTTATTTCAAATAATAGATGAACTAGCCAAAGAAAAGTTAGAAAAAATGAAAAAAAAAGGTTTGAGAAAGGTTCAAACAAGACTTATGATTGCAGGGATTCCAAATGTTGGAAAATCTAGATTGATCAATAGGATTGTAGGTAAAAAAATAACAGGTGTAGGAAATAAACCAGGATTTACAAGGGGTAAACAATGGGTTAGGATAAAAGATGGATTGGAACTACTAGATACTCCAGGGATCTTATGGCCTAAATTTGAAGATCAAAGGATTGGATATAACTTAGCCATAGCAGGAGCTATAAAAGATGAGATATTACCTATTGAAGAGGTGGCAAGTTTACTTATAAAAAAAATGTTTAGATACAATAAATCAAAAATTTTACAAGAAAAATATAAGTTAACAGATGAAGATATCCAAGAGATTCCCGAGGTTATTTTAGAAAGGATAGCTCTTAGGATGAAGATGATCTTTAGTGGTGATAGGTTAAATACAAAACAGGCGGCCTTGACTTTATTACGTGATTATAGATCTAAAAAATTAGGTAAATTTGGGTTGGATAAGGATATGTCTGAATAGGAGATTTTTATATGAATGATATTAAATCAAAAATAAAATTAAATATGGAATTGACTGAAAAAATACTGGTAAATTTTATCAGGGAAGAAGTTAGAAGTGCTGGATTTGAGAAGGTAGTCTTAGGATTATCTGGAGGGATCGACTCAGCAATCGTAGCTTTTTTAGCGGTAAAAGCACTGGGACCAGAAAATGTATTGGGGATAATGATGCCTTATAAATCTTCTAGCCGTGAAAGTTTAGAAGATGCAGAAAGGGTTGTTAAAGCTACTGGGATGAGAGTTAAAAAAATTGAGATCACAGATATGTTAGATGCATATTTTGCCAAGGAACCTGATATCTCAGACCTCAGAAAGGGAAATAAGATGGCACGAGAGAGGATGACTATCCTCTATGACTATTCTGCCAAGGAAAGATCATTGGTTTTAGGGACTTCTAACAAGACAGAGATCTTACTAGGTTATAGCACCCAATGGGGAGATTCAGCTTCAGCAATCAATCCTATAGGGGACCTTTTAAAAACTCAGATTTGGGAACTATCTGAATATATGGGAGTTCCCAAGGAAGTTATTGAAAAAAAACCAAGTGCCGACCTTTGGGAGGGACAATCTGATGAGGAAGAGTTGGGGTTCTCATACTTTTTAGCAGATGAAATTATTAATTTATTGGTAGATGAAAGATATACAAAGGATGAAATATTAGAGAAAGGTTATTCTGAAAAAACTATAGATTCAATACTTTGGAGGATAAAAACCAACCAATACAAGAGAAAACTACCCCTTATAGCTAAGATTTCTAGTAGAACTATGGAAAGAGAGTTTAGATATCCAAGGGACTGGGGGATATAATCAAAATTTTTTTGAGATATTCTTTTAATATAATATATATGAGGTAGAAAAAAATAAGAGGTAGGCTGCCTAGTTAGTCTATCTCTTATCTTAAATTATATTTAATTTAGATTGATGAAAAAAACAAGTGAGGGATAGAGGATGACTTTAATTAAAGATAAAAAATTTGATTTTAAAAATAAAACTTATACTATGGGGATATTAAATCTAACTCCTGATTCATTTTCAGATGGTGGCTCATATATTGATATTGAAACTGCTATAAAAAGAGCTAAGAAAATGGTAGAAGAGGGAGCAGATATAATAGATGTAGGAGCTGAATCGACTAGACCTGGAGCTAGTTATATCAGTGAAGAGGTAGAATTAAAAAGAATTCTTCCTGTAGTAAAAAGGTTGGTAACTGAGATAGATGTGCCTATATCTATTGATACTTATAAACCTAGTGTAGCTGAGGAATGTATAAAAGCAGGGGCACACATTATAAATGATATAAAAGGATTGAAAGGAAACTCCAATATGGCTGAAATAATAGCAAAATATGGAGTTTTTGTTATAGTTATGCATATCAAAGGGGAACCTAAAACTATGCAAAAAAATCCTAAATATGATAATATAATAAAAGATATCAATAAAAGTTTAGGGGAGAGTATAGACATAGCAATTAAAGCAGGAATATCTCCTGAAAAAATAATATTAGATCCAGGAATTGGATTTGGTAAAACTTTTAAAAATAATCTAGAAATTATAAAAAAATTATGTGAATTAAAAAAACTAGAGTATCCTATATTAATAGGTGCTTCTCGAAAAGGATTTATTGGAGATATTTTAAATACACCTCCCTTAGATAGATTGGAAGGAAATTTAGCTGTTGCAGTGATCTCAGCTTATAATGGAGCAGCTATAATAAGGGTTCATGAAGTAAAAGAAACTGTTAAAGCGTTAAAGATAACAGATGCAATAAAAACAATAAAAGAATAAAATTAAGGAGGGATTATGCAGGGAGAAGATCAATTAAAGCAAGAAGTAAACGACTTTAGGAAAGAAAAAGATCGAATAAGTAAGATCGTGGGACAAATTGGTGGAAGTAAGAGTAATTCAAATAATAATTTGATAAATATATTTTTCTTTGGGATATTATTTGCACTTGTTATTTTGGGTGGAGTATTAAAAAAAATATCTTTAGAGATACAAATTGCATCAATAATATTATTGGTTGTGCTAAAGATCGCTTGGATGGTTAATGAAGCACATAAAGTTAGTCATTTCCAATTTTGGATCTTAAATTCTTTAGAATTTAGAGTCAATGAGATGAATAAAAAAGTAAAAAAAATAGAAAAAACTTTAGAAAAAATAGAAAATAACGATATTTCAAAAACTAGTAAAGAAAAAACAGAGATATAAATTATATTTAAAAGGTAGGAAGATATGGGAAATAATGTGATATTTAAAGGATCTAATGGTAAGTTAATAATAATATTAAATCCTACAATTCCCTTTCAGGAACTAAAGGATCATTTAGTAAAAAAACTTGAGAAATCCAAACAATTACTCATGGGATATGAAACAGCTCTTGAGTTTAAAGGTAGAGAGATAAGTGAAGAGGAAGAACTAGAACTGTTAGATATTGTAAATAAAACAGTTGATATAAATATTTTATTTGTAAGTGATGGGAATGAGCTAGCTTCAAAGGAAATTAAAGATGTGGTAAATATAGTGAGTGAAGGGATGACAAAATTTCATATAGGAACACTCCGGTCTGGAGAGATTTTAGAATATCCTGGGAATATAGTGGTGTTAGGAGATGTTAATCCGGGTTCTATTGTAAAAGCAGAGGGTAATATAGTAGTAATTGGGACTTTAAATGGTGTAGCTCATGCTGGAACAGAAGGAAATGATGAAGCATTCATTGTGGCTTCTAATATGAATCCATTTCAACTAAAGATAGATGAAATTTTATTTAAAAATTATAGTAGCAATATATTATTTCGGAGTAAACAAATTATCCGAAATAAAAATAATATAGCTTATTTAAAAAATAATATATTAATAATAGATAAATTAACAAGAAAAACATTACAAAATATTGTCACAACTTAGGAGGGAATTCAGATATGGGAAAAGTATATGTGATTACATCTGGAAAAGGTGGAGTAGGAAAAACAACAACAACGGCTAACTTAGGAGTAGGCCTAGCTAAAAAAGGTAGTAGTGTAGTACTTATGGATGCTGATATAGGACTTAGAAATTTAGATGTGATACTGGGATTAGAAAATAGAATCGTTTATAATTCTATGGATGTTATGATGGGTACTTGTAGATTAAAACAAGCATTAATAAAAGATAAAAGATATGATAAGTTATTTTTGCTTCCAGCTTCTCAAACAAATGATAAGATGGATGTTTCACCAGAGATGATGACAAAATTAGTAGCTGAGCTAAAAGAAAAATTTGATTATGTACTCATAGATTGCCCAGCAGGGATAGAACAGGGATTTAAAAATGCCATAGTAGGAGCAGATGAAGCTCTTATAATAACCACCCCAGAGATATCTTCCATAAGGGATGCAGACAGGGTAATAGGGCTCCTTGCTGCCAGTGAGATGGGTGAGATTAAACTTATTGTTAACAGGATAAAGATGAAACTTGTAAATGAGGGAAATATGTTACACATGGATGATATTGTAGATATATTAGGACTGGATATAGTAGGTGTTATCCCAGATGATGAGGAGATAGTTATATCTACAAATAAAGGTGAACCTGTCAGTGTAAAGGCGATGTCACCCTCTGGAAAAGCATATATGAATATTGCAGGTAGGATATCGGGGGAAGATATTCCATTTTTAAATATAGATGAAAAGATAAGTTTAGCCAGTAAATTTAAAAACTTTTTTTCTAGATAGATAAATAATTGGAGGTGAGAGAGATGTTTGAAAAATTATTTGGGAAAAAAAAATCTAGCGAAGTAGCAAAGGATAGATTAAAATTAGTTTTAATTCATGATAGAAGATTGATATCAAATACTGTTTTAAATCAAATGAAAGATGAACTTATTCAAGTTATCTCAAAATATATAAAGATAGAGCAAGAAGAGATCAATATTCAATTTGATGTAGAAACTGAAAATAGAAATAGGGGAGCACTCATAGTAAATGTTCCCTTAAAAAATATATTAAAAAAGAAAAAAATGATATAGTTAAAATAATGTTTCATAAGAATTATATTATAACCTGAAAACTAGATACTAGGAAAAGTATCTAATTTTCAGGTTTTTTGTATATTTAAGTAGTCCTAAAAAAAACTATTTTAATTTTTTTTTAATTTATAGTTATTTGACACTATCTAAAGTTGTCCAAAGATTGAAAAAGTTTAGATTTTTTGATATAATAACCGTTGATAGATATTAAATTAGAATTTTTTAAGTGGAGATAGTGATGTACAATAAATTTATGAGTAAAAGTGAAAAACGGATAGAAGTTTATTTTAAATTGAGATTTTATGAAAAAAAATCTTATATAGAGGTAGTAGATAAAAAAGGAAACGAGATAAGTTTCCCAATAACTCCTATCCAAACAGATAAAAATACTTTAGAGATAATTTCTAATTTAAATCTTATAAGCGAACATAATTTTTTTAATATATCGTGGGAAAATGAATCTAATCTAACCTATTTAGAGGAAAATCCCCATCTATTTGAATTATTGAGGAAGAGTAAGTACTTTATTACAGTGGACTTTAAGCAAATTAACATCAGAGAAAAGAAAAGAAAGATAACTCTAAAATTAGAGAAGAAAAAAGAAAAAATACAGATTAAATTAATATTAGATGGTAAATATGAAACTTTTGAGTTCTTGACTGAAAACTATGTGATAAGAAAAAATAAGATATATCATATTGAGGATATAGGGGAAAATTATCTTAGTGCACTAGAACTCAATACACAGATAGATCCAAAAGAGGTGGAAAAGTTTTTAACTGTAACTAACTCTTATTTTGATAATTTAAACTTGGAATATGAGGACTATAGGATAGAAAAATTAAAGAAAAAATCATTTGTACCTCAAATTATAATAGAGAAGATCTCTAAAGATAGAAGTTTGTATCTTAAATTTGGTTTTGAAATATCTACTATGACCTATAATATGTTAAAAAAAGATGATATAAAAACAGTGGTATTATTAAATTCATTGGAAAAAATAATATCAATTTGTGATATAGATATATCTACCATGTCTGAAAGTATGGAAGAAGTGGTAAAGATACTAGTTAAATATCAAAGAAAGTTAAAGTTGAAGGAAAGTTATTATGTAGAGGAAAATTTAATTATCCTCCATGAAAAATTAGCCAAAGAATTTATTAGTAAGGAACTACTTAATCTAGTTTCAAAATATAAATTTATAGGAACTGAAAAATTAAAAACGTATAAGATTAGAACTGTGCAACCAAAGTTGGTAGCAAAATTATCTCACTCAATTGATTTTTTAGAGGGAGATGCCCACCTAGAGATTGAGGGGGAAAAATTTTCAATTTTTGATATAATTTCAAAATATAAAAAAGATTCATATATAGTTTTAAGTGATGGAACCAATGCACTTATAAACAAAAAATATATAGAAAAATTAGAAAGATTATTTAAAAATACTAAATCATCTAAAAATATAAAGGTATCTTTCTTCGATCTACCAATAATAGAGGAACTTATTGGGGAAAAAATATCTGGAGATGGGATGATCTATGGAAGAAAGATATTTGAAGGTTTAAATGAGATAGAAAATATGGTGATACCAAAAGCCATGGTAGATGCAACCCTTCGAAGTTATCAAGAATATGGCTATAAATGGTTGTATTATATAACTGAAAATAAATTAGGTGGTTGCCTAGCTGATGATATGGGTCTAGGGAAAACTATCCAAACTATAAGCATATTAGCTTATACATATCTTTATAAAAAATTAACTAAACCATCCCTTGTTATAATGCCAAAAAGTTTGGTTTTTAACTGGGAAAATGAGATAAAAAAATTCTGTAAAGACCTTACTGTAGGAGTATATTATGGAAATAATAGAAATTTTAGTGAGGTAAAGGATAAAAATATAATTCTTACTACATATGGGACAGTAAGAAATGACGTTAAATTATTGACAAAAGCAAAATTTGAGATGGTAATCTTAGATGAATCTCAGAATATAAAAAATATTACATCTCAAATAACAAAAGCAGTGATGTTATTGAATTCTGAAAAAAGATTAGCTCTCAGTGGAACACCAGTGGAAAATAATTTAGGAGAACTCTATTCATTGTTTAGATTTTTAAACCCACAGATGTTTGGTGGGATTGAAGATTTTAATAATTATTATGCTAATCCAATTCAAAAAGATAATAATCTAGAGATAATAGAGGAACTAAAGAAAAAAATATATCCATTTATCTTAAGGAGGATAAAAAATCAAGTATTAAAAGATCTTCCAGATAAGATAGAAAAAACACTTTACGTAGAGATGAATGAACCTCAAAGAAAATTATATGAGGAGAGGAGAAACTTTTATTATACCCTTATAAATCAAAAATTGACTGAACATGGGATAGGAAAAAGTCAGATATTTATCTTACAGGCATTGAATGAATTGCGTCAAATAGCTAGTTGTCCAGAATCTAAAAGTGATGGTTTAGTGAGATCCGCAAAATTAGAAATATTAGTAGATAATATATTAGAAGCAGTAGAAAATGGTCATAAGGTGCTGGTCTTTACAAATTATATCAACTCTATAGAAAATATATGTAAAAAACTAGAGGAAAATAAGATAAATTATATCTCTATGACTGGTGCTACAAAAAATAGACAGGAGTTAGTAGAAAAATTTCAAACAGATAAAAGATGCAAGGTATTTATCATGACATTAAAAACAGGGGGAGTAGGATTAAACCTTACTGCTGCTGATAAGATATTTATCTATGATCCATGGTGGAACAAGACAGCAGAGGACCAAGCTGTAGATAGAAGTTATCGTATGGGGCAAGATAGGACAGTATTTTCCTACAAACTTATTACAAAGGGAACTATAGAGGAAAAAATGCTTAGTTTACAGATGGAAAAAAATAAATTATTTAATAGTCTTATAACTACAGATACTGTTGCAGTTAAAAGTCTCAGTGAATCTGATATTGAATATATGCTAGGAGTGTAATTAAATGGGAATAAGCAGAGATAAATTTAAAAGTTCAATTACAAATTTTTATACGAAAGATGGGATCTATAGTTTGTATAAAAAATATTTTATAAACTGGATAGCCGATGGATATATTGGTCTTCATTTAGATATATTTGAGGTATCACTGTTATCAGAAAAATCCAATAAATCTATATTTATAGATCTATTAGAGGAAGCTTTCTATAAAAAAGAAACTTTTGTAGAAATATTTAATACCCTAGATGAGGACATTAAAGAGATCTTTAGAAGTATCATATGGAGTGGGAAGTATATATTAGAAGAGTCCCAAATAGAAGAAATTTTTGAAGAGGAACACACCTATGAAAATAGTGAAAATTTAAAGGATAGATATAAATTTTTTCATTATAAAAAAAATAAAATAGCAAAGGAAGAACCTGGGTATCTATATTTAGATAATGATATAATTAGAAAAATAAGACCTCATTGTCCAAATAAAGTTAGGGATTATTTTATCCATCCAATAGAAAATCCAATCTATACTTATAAACATGAGTCAGAAGAGGAGATATGTAAAAAATATAGTTTATACTATAACTTTTATAGTCAGGGTAATATAAAGCTTTCTAGTAGTTTAAAACTCCTTAAAGAGAGTAAAAGAGATATGCAAAAATATTGTGATATTTCAGAATTTTATAGTGAAAATAAAGATTTAGATTATTTAAAAACAGAGACTATGGGATTGTTATTTTATCTTATAAAAGATGAGTATCTTATCCCAGAAAATTTTAAATTAGATAAATTTAAGTATATTATAAATAAATTTCTAAGTGGTAAACTTACAAAAAATGATGGGTATGAATACACAACTAAATATCTAAATTATTTAAAGGGTGTAAAAAATATAAAGAAAACAGAAAATTTAACTAGATCTCTTGAGACTATAGTGAAATTAATTATGGAGTTACCTTCAGAAAAGACCATAAGTATTTCAAATATTATAAATTATTTGGTTTATAGAGATGAGTTTTTAGAGATAATTGAATTAAAAGATGTATATGACTATGTTTATATAAATGAATCAAACTATGGAAGAACTAGGATATCTGCGTATGATGAATATCATAAATATATAATTGAGCCCTTTGTAAAATCTATATTCTTCCTTTTAGGAAGTTTAGGGATATTTACCCTTTACTATGATCTACCTAGTGGTAACAATGGACTATATTTAAAAAATAATTATCTATCTAAATATGATGGATTAAAATATATTGAACTAACTAAATTAGGAGAATATGTTTTAGGACGAGTAGATAATTATACATTTGCAGAGGAAAATGAAGATGCAGAGATAGTCTACGATGAAGATCTTCTCTTGATAACTATCATTGGGTCAGCTCCTATAATGTCTATGTTTTTAGAAAAATTATCCCTTAAGATTGGTGAAGATAAATATAAGATGGATAAAGGGAGATTTTTAAAGGGGATTGAAACAATAAAAGAGTTAGAGGAAAGGATAAAAGAGTTTAAAAATAAATTTTATAAAGATCTACCTCAAGTTTGGGAGACTTTTTTTGACGATCTAAGATCTAAAGTAAATTATTTGGTCTATGAATCTGATATAAAAGTTTTTAAAGTTAAACAAGATAAAGAATTTTTTAAGATCTTAGCAACTGAAAGTAAGTTAAAAGAATATATTTTAAAAGCAGAAGGTTTTTATATCCTTATTAAGGAAGAGGATGTATGTAAGGTAAAGACGATTTTATCTAAATATGGATATTTTAATGAGATAGAATAAAAAAAACAAAGACTTAGAAGTTTATTATACCTCTAAGTCTTTGTTTTTTATATATCACTTAAAACTTTTATTACCTTTCCTACAACTTTTAGATCTTCTCCAGGGCCTATAAAAATAGGGGGATAGTTGGGATTATCACTGATAAGAGCCACATATGAATCTGTAACTTTTAATCTTTTTACAAAGGCTTCATCATTTATAAAAAAAGCTCCAATATCTCCATTTCTTACCTCGATCTCTTTTTTAGCAATAATTATAGAACCATCTTTAATAGTGGGTTCCATAGAGTTACCCCATACATTTACTGCAAAAATATTACCATGATTTCTAATCCCAGGGAGGGTTATATATTCTGTGACCTCTTGTTCCCCTAGGACTCCAATACCAGCACTGATCCTTTCATAGACAGGGATCTGGTCGGAGATAGAGATGGAATTATTTTCAGCAATAGAAGAGTTACCCCTAAGGTAGTTGATCTCCTTATCTTTTCTATCTAGTTCATCTTTGATTAATTTAGGTGTCCTTTCAAAGGCAGCTAAAAAAATTAGATAATCGGTCTCCTCTTCATTTAACATAAGACCTGTAGATATTTTTCCTAATATTTCCTCACTAGGGGGATTTTTTAATTCTCCCCTCTCAATATTATTAAAATAAGATTGAGTTATTCCAATAGATTTAGCAAATTTATTTTGACTTAAATTTAATTCTGTTCGTTTATCTTTAATAAATTTATTAAAAGTCATGGTAGATATCAACTCCCTATATATAGTTATAGTTAATTATAACCTCAATTTTCAAATATTACAAATGGTGATTTGAATTAATATAATGTTTTCTTAATTAAAAAAAATAAAATTGTGTTAATATATAATATGAAATAAATCAAAAAAGGAGATAGAAGATGTTTTTTGTGTTAAAAAGTAGATATAGAAGGGAAAAGATAGAGTTGTTAGGTAAGATAGATAAGTTGAGGGGAAGGCAGGATAAATTAGGTAAGGAAAAGATAGAGATTCAGAATGAAAATAAAAAAATAGCTGAAGAAAATATAATATTAAAGCAAAAACTAAAGGTTAGAAATGAAGAATTAAAGGAAGTAAAAATAAAATTAAAAGATATAGATGAAAGGTTGAGAGTAAAAGTAGAGGAAAGAACTAGGGAATATAAGGAAAAAATGAAGAGGATGCAATCTTCATATGATAAATTAATATTTGAACTAGATGAGATGAGACATAGGTAGATTCCAAATTAAAAAAGATAGGTTTTGGATTGTTCTTTTAAAAGAATTGAAATTAAGGTATAATTTGTAGGTATAGAGGGAAAGAAATTGGGAGGGATTTATGAGTATATTAACCAGGGAAGAGGCCAGTAAATTAGTTGAAAAGCTAAAAAAAAGTGGAAAAAAAGTAGTGTTTACCAATGGGTGTTTTGATATTTTACATGTAGGACACCTTAGATATTTAAATGAAGCTCGTGGATGTGGTGATATTTTGATCGTCGGAGTTAACTCTGATAGTTCAACAAGAAGGTTAAAGGGCCCTACAAGACCTATAAATTCTGAGATGGATCGAGCTGAACTGTTGTGTGGATTAAAGGCTATAGATTACGCTGTAATATTTACAGAGGATACTCCTGTAGAGATAATAGAGGAGTTGAAACCATCTATCCATGTAAAGGGAGGAGATTACAAAAAGGAAGATCTTCCTGAAACTGTAGTAGTAGAGAGAAATGGAGGAGAGGTAAAAATTCTTACCTTGGTAGATGGAAAATCTACTTCCAATGTAGTAAAAAAGATAGAGGGAAATAAGTAAATAAAGGAGAAAAAAGATGAAGAAAATATTATCATTTGAGGAGTTGACAAAATTAGCAGTTAAACTGGCAGAATTTGTAGTTCCAAATGACGTTATAGCATTAGTGGGAGACTTGGGAACAGGGAAAACAACTCTCACAAAAACCATAGCTAAAGAATTAGGGATCATTGGTAATATAAAAAGCCCAACATTTAATTATGTGCTAGAACACCTAGGTGGAAGGATGCCCCTATACCATTTTGATGTCTATAGATTATCTGATCCAGAGGAAGTATATGAGATTGGATATGAAGATTACCTATATAACGATGGTTTAACTGTAATCGAGTGGGCTAACATAATAGAGACAGAGTTACCTAAGGAATATATAGAGATAAAGATATATCATAGAGATGAAAATTCCCGTGAAGTTGAGATGAGATTTATTGGGAATGAAAAACGTGAGAAGGAGTTAAATAAATTATGGTAGTATTAGGAATAGATGCTTCTACCAAAACAGGTAGTGTGGCATTATATAATAGTGAGATTGGAATTTTATCGGAGATAAATGCAAATATAAAGTTAAATCATTCAGATTCTTTGATGACTATAATAGATATGGTATTTAATTTAGGGAAACTGAAACCAAAAGATATCGATCGGGTAGCTGTTAGTATAGGACCTGGATCTTTCACAGGGATAAGGGTTGGAGTAGGAACTGCGAAAGGTTTAGCTTTTAGTATTGGTTGTGATATTGTAGGAGTAAATGAACTTGATATCATTGCACATACTGTGTCACAAACTTCGAATAAAATTATTTCTTTGATAGATGCTAGGAAGGAAAGGGTATATTACTGCGTATATAGTTATAATGGGGATATTATAGAAAGGGTATCTGAATATGGGGTAAGTGAGTTAAAATTAATATTAGAAGGTTATAAAGGGGAAAAAATAATCTTTACAGGTGATGGAAGTATTATCTACAAGGAGATAATAGATGAAGTTATGGGAGATAATGCTGTTTATAATTTAAAATCTAACTCAATGGTAAGGGCAGGAATTATGTCAGAGATAGCCGAGAAAAAAGATCCAGATGATATCTATACATTGGAGCCATATTATATCTCAAAGACTCAAGCAGAGAGGGAAAAGGAAGCTAGAGAGGGAAAAGGTTAAAATATTTATTATTGTTATATATTATATAGGGAGGATTTTATGAGGATAGTTATTATAGGTGGAGTAGCAGCAGGGATGAGTGCAGCAGCAAAGGCTAAAAGAACAGATGAAAATTCAGAGATTATAGTATATGAAAAGGGTAGAGTTGTATCTTTTGGAGCCTGTGGATTACCTTATTATGTGGGAGATTTTTTTGAAGATCCTCAAAATATGATTGCTAGAACACCAGAAGAGTTTAGAAAATCAGGTATAGAAATAAATATAAACCATGAAGTTTTAAAGGTAGATCCAAATAAAAAAATAGTAATAGTTAAAAATTTAGAGACAGATGAAATTTTTGAAAGTTCATACGATAAATTAATGATAGCTACAGGTGCTAGTGCTATCTTACCACCAGTTGAAGGAATTAAAGATTTAAAAAATATCTTTACACTAAAATCCATAGATGATGGTATTGATCTAAAGAAAGCTATGATGAAAAAGGAAAACAAAGATATTTTATTGATTGGAGCAGGGTATATATCACTAGAAGTTATAGAAGCTGCAAAAAAATTGGGGAAAAATGTAAGGGTTATCCAACGGGGGGAAAGAATGATCTCAGCTTCTTTTGATAAGGAGATAACAGATCTTATGGAAGAAGAGGTAAGATCCCATGGGATAGAACTTCATTTAGAAGAAAATGTAAAAAAAGTAGAGGGAAATAATAAAGTAGAGAGAGTTATTACTGACAAGGGTGTATATAGTGCTGATATTGTAGTAATAGCAACAGGAATAAGACCTGCAACAGGATTTTTAGAAGAAACAGGAATAGAGATGGACAAGGGAGCTATAATAATAGATGAAGAGGGAAAAACATCTATAGATAGTATCTATTCAGCAGGAGATTGTGCTGTGGTATATCATAAAATAAGGAAGAAAAATGTATATATTCCACTGGCTACTACAGCTAATAAAATTGGAAAGATAGTAGGTGAAAATTTAGTGGGAGCTAAAAATAAATTTAATGGAACTTTAGGGTCAGCTTGTATCAAGGTTATGGATTTAGAAGCTGGAAGAACAGGGATAACAGAAGAAGAAGCTAAATTAGATAAAATAAACTATAAAACTGTAGTAATAAAGGATAAAAATCATACTAACTATTATCCAGGACAGGAGGAACTTCTAATAAAATTAATATATGATGCTGAGACTAAGGTAATTTTAGGAGGGCAAATTATAGGGAAAAGTGGAGCAGTACTTAGAGCAGATGTTCTTGCTATGGCAGTTGCCACAGAGATGAAAACTTCAGAGTTAGGAATGATGGATTTTTGCTATGCACCTCAATTTGCTAGGGCATGGGATGCACTTAACATAAGTGGAAATGTAGCTAAATAGATAAAAAAAACCCTTGGATCCAAGGGTTTTTTTTTATCTATTTAGTTTCCTCTATAGGTTCTTTTTTATCTTGAGGTTGTTGTTTAGGGATGGGTCTTCCAAACATCCATTCCATCTCCCTCCTAAGTCCAGTAAGATCATATTCCTTTCCTTCGAGGGTAAGTATATTATTTTCAGGGAATAGGATGTGTCCCTCTTCCAAGCTTTCATTGATATCTAAGCTTAACTGTAATCTTACACCAGTTTCTATATCGACTGGTTTAAAGTCACTTTTAATAGTTCTAATAATTTTTTCTTTAGAAGATAAGATAGCTTCTACCTCTCCATCTTTAAAATTTCTTTTAGGTGGATAAGATGTAGTGAATAAAGTTTCAGTCATTAAAAACTTAAGTCCACTAGGAGTTTTTTCTAGTAGATCTATTGTGTATTCCCCCCTTTCGGCAACAAGAAATTTTTCAATGTTGACTACTTTTCTACCGTGACCAAACATATCTCTAGGAATAGAAAGTTCTCCACTAGATAGTAACTCATCGCTAGGACTGTTGATCCTCATCTCAAAGTTAGTATCGTTATTTAGTCCTTCAAACCCTAAGTATATAGAAAGTTGAGGAATTCCAATTGGGAAGAGAGGTTGTACTAAACTGTCAAATTGTCCTGTTATATCAAATCTACGACTCTGAGGGTTGAATATTGTTGCATGTGATGTTAAGCAATGTTTTAATTTAATAGACATAATATATCTCCTTTTTGATAGGGTGGTATACGACCCTTATATTTTATTTAGAGTATAACTCTAAGATTTTACTCATATTTTGAATCTCTTGTGAAGTGATGGTAGTTGTTACAGATCTACCACTGACCTCACTATAATACTTTATCTTACCGTGGTTACTATAAACCATTTTTTTGAGAGCATCGATCTCTTGGGGTTTTAAAGCAAAAGCTATATATTCCTCGATGGAATTTAAAAGATTTGAACTATCTTTCCAAAGAGCTGTATTTAATTTTCTAGACATAAAATTTATATGATAAGTATCATCTGAGATTAGATCAAGTTCGTTCATATATAGCCAACTATCTCCCCTATATTTTAAGGCTAGATACAGGGTTTTTTCTTTATTTTTTTTATCTTTTTTTAAAACTAAGAAGTGTTGGTTTTCATATCTTGAGTATTTTATTTTTTTCTTAATATATATTGAGTCTTTACTATCTTTAATATAAATTGTGGGATCTTCCCTACTCCTACTATATCCTTTTTCAATGGTTCTAACATAGTTATTTTTTGAGCATCCTATAAAGGAAAATAAGATTGTTAAAATAAGTATTTTTTTAAAAAAATTCATAAATCCTCCTAATCATTATAGTACAAGAATATCACAATTAGATATTTTTGTAAATATTCAAGCCTTTTCTCTAATATTATTTTAAGTTTTTAATTATATTTTTTGCTTCTTCTAAATTGAAAATTTTTTCCTCTAACTGCAACCTATAAAGGTAGCTTAAGATTTTTTTAAAATCTTTTCCACTTTTATATCCCCATGAAATTAAGTTGTTACCATTGACTATAGGAGTCAGATTATCTTTTATCTCTAGATAGATAGATCTTATCTTTTGAATATTGTTTAGTTCTTGTGAGTTGTCTAAATATCCTTGAGCTAAAAGATCAGCTCTATAGATCTTTAGGAGTTTTAAAATATCTACTCGGAGGGATAATTTTCCTATGGTAATTTTATTTACTTTATTATTTAATATAAGTATCGACAGTGTAGTGTGGTATAAAATTAGTTTAGATGCAGAAGATATAAGTTTTTTATTGTTTGTAAATCTATATATGAGATCTAAAAAGATATCTTTTGATACTCTGGGGTCTCCTTTAAAGTTATTTTCTTGTGTAAATTTTTTTCCAATATTATGAAATAAAAGAGCTATCATAAGATCTATGGTCCTCTCAGATGGTTTTAAGGTATCTAGGGTCATGAGGGTATGGGTGAAGAGATCTCTTTCAGGATAATTAATTTGAATTATTTTTTTAGTTTGATATAGATTTGGAAATAATATAGCTACTCCACCAACTTCATCTAGTAGTCTAAAGGCTTTAGATGGATATTCATGGTTTAAAAGAATTTTTTCTAACTCTCCCATGGTTCTTTCCTTAGGAATTTTTTTAATCAGATGAAAATTTTTTGTAATTAGTTTTTGTAATTCTTTTGACAGTCTAAAATTTAATCTTCCTGCAAGTTCAATTGTCCTAAACAATCTAAGGGGATCATCTAAAAAAGTTTCACAATCTATATATCGTAAAATTTTATCTTTAAGATCTACCCCTCCATTATAAAGATCGATAGTTTTATTTGTCAAAGGATCGTAGTAGAGGGAGTTGATTGTAAGGTCCCTATTTAGAATTGAAGTTTCTATATTTAAAGTTGGATTAAATCCATTACGATCTCGTGGGAGGGTAATCTCTAAATTTTCTATAAGGTAGACCTTGTAGAGGGAGCCAACTAACTTCCATCTGCCAAAGTTATCTAAGATTTTTTCTAGTTGTATAGGGGTAACCCCTAAGACCTCTATATCTATATTTGAATTTTTTTCAATGGGTTTGTTAAAAAGAAAAAGATCCCTTACACCTCCCCCTACAATATATAGATAACCACCTATCTTATGGATCTCTCGAGCTATTTCTATATACATCTTCACTCCTTTAGTTTTTTTATATAATAATAATAATTATACCTCAGATAGAGATGATTTGAAACTTTTTTGTCTAAATATATCTACATTATTTTGGTCGATGAAGGAACCTATAGTTGTGTATTATAAATAATTGGAAAAAACACAATTAATAGTTTTAAAAAAAAATAAAAAAATTGATAAAAACTTTAGTTGTCTTGCCTTTAAGTGGATGATATCTAAGAAAAAAAAGGAAAACGAGTGTTATTTTAATATTTGACTTTTAAAATAATAGGTGTTATATTACAGTAGTAATCGATAGAAAAGTTGAGACTACTGATCTATTAAAATAAAAGGGAAAGAAGGAGAGAAAAAAAATGAAAAAAATTATATTTGGGTGTCTAGCTTTACTTAGCGTAGCATCATATGGAGCTAGTATAGATGCCCTAGCTAACTCAACACCAGCATATTTTGGAAATCCAGCTCAAAATGCTACATTAACAACAGAGGCAGCTTATTATAATCCAGCGGGATTGGTTCATTTAGAAGATGGGGCCTATATGACTATAGGGGGACAACTATCTAATACTACCTATGAGATGGAAAATGGAGATAACTATAAAGCAAATGACCCAATTGGGATGATACCTAGTTTAGCTTATATCCATAAAAGTGGGAACAGAGCGTTTTATGCTAATATTGGAGGAGCAGCAGGGGGACCAACTTTAGATTATGAGGATGGAGTACCTTTAATTGGGAAGATATTGAGTTCAAAAGGATTAACTGGAGGAGGAATAGTAGAAGGTAAAAATGCCTATGGTATGGCTAACCTTGGAGCAGCCTATAGATTAAACAATAAATGGTCGGTAGGAGCAGGGGTAAAATATATCTATGCTATAAGAAATATAGATATAGAGATAAAAAATACAGATTCAAAAGCAATGCCAGGAAGTGTATATAAAGGGGCATTAGATGGAACCTATGATGCAGAGAGAACTGCCCAAGGATTTGGTGGAACCTTTGGTGTGAATTATAAACCTACTGATAGATTAAATATGGCTATGACTTATAATACAAAGGTTAAGTTGGAGTTTGAAGCAGATTCAAGTGGAAGTGGAAATTTAGGAAGTGCATTTGATGATGGAGCATTTGATAATACTGCACTAGCTCCAATTATCGATGGAGATAAGAGATGGAGAGATCTTCCTGCTGAATTAAAGTATGGAGTAGCTTATAGGATGAGTGATAAGTGGACAGTAATGGGTGGAGGAAATTATTATTTCGTTTCAGAAGCTGACACAGATGGTAAAGATGGATTTGACAATGGATGGGATGTAAATATAGGTACAGAGTATCAAGTATCTGAAAAATGGACTCTAACTACTGGATATAATTACGCTGATACAGGTGCAAGTGATGAGACATTTAATGACACTGAGTTTGCATTAAATTCAAATATCTATACAGTGGGAGCTAAGTTTCAACAAAATCCTAGTTTAGAATGGACATTTGGAGTTATGTACGCAGATTATATCGATCATGAGGTAGATGGGGTAAACTATAAGAAAAATATAATTGCCTATGCAATAGGTGCATCATATAAATTCTAATTATTTAGGGAGGCTCTTAGGGGTTTCCCTTTTATATAAAATTACAATAAAAATTTAGTTATAAATTTTAATCTTATATTTAATAGTAGTTGAAAAATAAAAAAACGAATGTTATAATACATTAAGAATAAAACTATTTTAATAATAAAAGAAAAAATGGAGGAGAAAAATGCCTAAAAAACCTATATTCACAAGGGAGCAAATAATAGATAAAGCTTTTAGTATGTTAGAGAAAGGTAGTCTAGAAAATATTACAGCTAGAAGTTTAGCTAAAGAATTAAACTGTTCTCCTGCTCCTATCTATGGTCTATTTATATCTATGGATGAACTAAAAAAAGAATTGATAGATAGAGCAAAAAATTTATTTTTGAAATATGTAAGTAAGGGAGAGGAAGAGGTACCATTTCTAAATATAGGAATGGGAATTTGTAAATTTGCAAGGGAGGAAAAACAATTATTTAAATCTATATTTTTAAGAAATAGTTCTTATAGTACATTGATATCTGAATTTCACAAAATTATTTTTGAAGAGATGAAAAAAGATGAAAGGTTTGACAGCTTGCCAGCTGATGTCAAAGAAACTTTAACAATTGATTGTTGGACATATGCCCATGGATTATCTACTCTTATTGCAACAGGATATTTTAAAACACCATCAGATAATTTTATAAGAAGAAGGCTTATAAGTGGACCTGCAACAATTATCTATTATCACCTAGGGATAAAAAAAGAAAACCAATTAGGCAAATAAAAAAATGAGCAAATTATTTTGCTCATTTTTTTTGTTTTATAGATGAGATCTAATGTTTATATCTAAAAGTATTTGAGGTATCTAAGATAGTAACTTCAACATTTAAGACTCCAACTTCCAAAGGAGAAATTTTTTCAAATGCAGCCTTACTAAGATCGATCATTCGACCCTTTATAAAGGGTCCCCTATCATTTATTTTAACTTTTACAGATCTATTATTATCTAAATTTTTTACCCTAACAATGGTACCAAAGGGTAAAGTTTTATTTGCGGCAGTTAAATTGTTCATATTATATTTTTCCCCACTGGCTGTTTTTTTTCCGTGGAAATGTTTACCATACCAAGATGCTTTTCCTTTTATTGTTTTACCCTTTTCAAATCTAGAATTTTGCACAACAGATTTAGGGTATAAAACGGTTTTTTTTGGGTTACTGCTACAACCTATAAGGCTAATAGTAAGAAATATAATTAATATTAATTTTTTCATATTTTAACTCCTCTTTTTATTTTTGTTTCCATATTTGATCTACCTCTGGAAAGGGTTTTAGAGCTCTATCTAAAATACCAAAGAGGGCAGCTATACAAAGACCGTAGTTTAAAATAGGAACTCCTTCACGATAACTTATATCTATCCTACTTAACATCTCCTTTCTATTTAGAGTACATCCACCACAATGGATAACTAGTTTATAATCTTTTAAATTTTCAGGATAATCCCTCCCTGCTACAACATCAAAATTAATTTTAGTATCGATCTTCTCATGGATCCATCTTGGGATCTTATTTCTACCTATATCATCTTTTTGAACATGGTGGGTACAGGCTTCTGAGATTAAAAATTTATCTTTACTCTTAAGGGACATAAGTGTTTTTGCTCCATCAATCATCTTACTTAAGTCGCCTTTATATCTGGCAAAAAGAATTGAGAATGAAGTTAGGAAAATATCATCTGGAACTATAGCTGAAACTTTTTCAAAGGCTTGAGAATCGGTGATGACTAATTTAGGAGGATTTTTTAGTCCATCTAAAGTTTCTTGTAACTCAGTATCTTTACAGGTATGGATGATTCCACTGTGATCTAAAATATCCCTCATAGTTTGAACTTGAGGTAATATTATACGACCCTTAGGCATACCAGTATCAATTGGAATAACTAAGACAATATGATCTTTTTCCCCTATAAGATCTCCTAAGATACTTGGACTTTCAAATTCTAATGGGGAATACTTTATAATTAAATTTTTCATATCTTCTATCTTTTCTTTTTTTTCTGCCGATAGATTTATATATGGATATTTCAAACTTTCTAACTCCATCAAAAAATCAGGAGTTGGTTTTTTTATGTCTGACTTGTTGATAACAACTATAAATAAAGTATTATTTTTCTTTAAGATATCTATAAGATCATAATCAAATTTAGAAAATCCATCATAGTCTATTGTGATAAGAGCTATATCAGTTTTTCTTACAACCTCCATAGTTTTTTTAATACGTAGTTCTCCTAGGGCACCTATATCATCTATTCCTGCTGTATCGATAAGAACACATGGGCCTATGGGAGATATCTCCATAGCTTTATAGATTGGATCGGTTGTTGTTCCTGCAAGATCAGAAACTATGGCTAAGTTTTGTCCTGTGATTGCATTGATAAGTGTTGATTTTCCCATATTTCTTTTTCCAAAAATAGATATATGAAGTCTATTTGAACTTGGAGTTTTATTTAAATTAGACATTGTAATCTCCTCTTGAATATTTTTTTATCGCAATATTTCTAATTTATGAATATAAATTAGAAATATTGCGATACCCTTTACGGGTAACACAAAGTTCTATATCTTATATAGTTCTTCAGTGGTACTCTTTATGGATATTTAATTATATTATATCGTTAATCCCTCTATAATGTAAATATTTTCATTGAAATAAAATAATATAAGTTATATAATAATAGAGGTATTATATACTTCTATTATTATATAAAATATTATTCACAAATAGAGTTAAGATTAAAAATCCTAATAAAAATAAGTATTGGGATAAAGTAGAGATGAAAATAAAACCTTTGTTAAGAAAATTTACTTGACAAAGGTTGGAAAGTTTAATATAATGCATAGGTAACATTATAGAGGTGAATTGACTTGAAAAAAAATATTGATAGGTTAAAAAAGAAAAGGGAAACCAGTTTTGAATTTACAGAGATATTAGAAGATATCTTAATAGATGGTATAACAATTCCAAAGGTTGATATCGATTATTCGATAGAATTATTGGAGGGGGAAGTTATCATAAGGGGTAGATATAAAGCTTTTGTGAATACTAGCTGTGTTAGATGTCTAGAAAAATTAAAATTAGAAGTTTCTGGGGAATTTTTTGGTGACTTTAAAGAGACTAAAGATTATAATGAATATATTGAATCTTTAGGTAAGGAAGCACAGGTATCAGATGATATGGTAGAGGAGTTAGTAGATGGAGAGGTTGATATAAGTTCTTTAGTAAGGGATTATATTATTTTGGATATGCCTCAATTCCCAGCTTGTGAGCCAGAATGTGATGGTTTAGAAGAGTTAGAAAGATATCGTGATAACGGTATAGATTCCAGATGGCAAAAGCTTTTGGATTTAAAAAATTAATAATTTATTATAATTAAAATAAAAGTTAGGAGGGGAATAAAATGGCAGTACCTAAGAAGAAAACATCAAAAGCTAAGAAAAATATGAGAAGATCGCATCACGCTTTAAAAGGAACTAACTTAGCTACGTGTTCTAACTGTGGAGCTCCAAAGAGACCTCACAGAGTATGTTTAGAATGTGGAAGTTATAAAGGAAAGCAAATTTTAACTAGCGACGCTGAGTAATCTTTGAGGAAAAAAGGTAAGAGTATTCTTACCTTTTTTTTATACAAAAATAGATGGTAGATTAAAAACAAGGTCAAAAAATAAAAAAATATGGTAAAATAGAGGAAGAAATATTAAAAGGGTGGTGGAAATATTGAGAATAGTATTAGACGCTATGGGTGGTGACTATGCTCCTTTAGAAACAGTAAAAGGTGCCATAGAAGCTATCGATGAAAATAAAAACATCTATATAATTCTTGTGGGAAGGGAAGAGCTCATAAAAGAGGAACTATTAAAATATAATTATGATAGGGATAGAATAGAGATAAAAAATGCAACTGAAGTTATAGAGATGGATGAAAAAACTTCTCCTACAGTTGCTGTAAGGTCTAAAAAAGATGCATCTATGAATGTGGCTTTAGAGATGGTAAAAAAAGGAGAGGCTACAGCTTGTATATCGGCTGGAAATACAGGAGCACTTATGACTGCCAGTCAACTTAAATTAAAAAGGATTAAAGGGGTACTTAGACCTGCTATAACAACGGTGTTTCCGGCAAATGAGAATAAACATATTGTATTACTCGATGCAGGGGCAAATGCTGATTGTAAACCAGAATATTTAGATCAATTTGCTACTATGGCAAGTGAATATGCCAAGGTATTATTAAATATAGAAGATCCAAGGATAGGTCTACTTAATATAGGTGAGGAAGATGGTAAAGGGAATGAACTTACTAAATCTGCCTTTTATTTGTTAAAGGAAAATAAGAATATAAATTTTTGTGGGAATATAGAAACTCGTGAGATGACCAATGGATCTGTAGATGTAGTTGTAACAGATGGATTTACAGGAAATATAGTATTAAAAACAGCAGAGGGAACAGTCCATTTTATGAAAAATATCATAAAGGATGGTGTAAATAAAAGTTTGCTTGCCAAGGTAGGAGCATTTTTTATGAGTTCTGTATTTAAAGAGATGAAAAAACAATCTGATTCATCGGAATATGGTGGAGCATTATTTATGGGACTCAATGGGATATCTATAAAGGCTCACGGGAACTCAGACTCAAAAGCTATAAAAAATGCCATCTTAGTTGGAAATAAATTTTCAGAAAATAATTTTATTGATAGTTTAAAAAAGGTAATTGGAGGAGAAGATGAGAAAGCTTAAAAGTTTTGGGATATTAGGAATAGGAACATATGTTCCTGAAAAAATAATGACAAATTTTGATTTAGAAAAAATAGTGGAGACTTCAGATGCTTGGATACAAAAAATGACTGGGATAAAGGAGAGAAGGATAGCAGCAGAAAATGAAGCTACCTCTGATCTTGCTTATAATGCAGCAGTAAAAGCTTTAAAGTCATCTAATACAAAGGCAGAAGATATTGATCTAATCGTAGTAGCTACAATGACACCAGATTATTTTACTCCATCTGTTTCGGCAATATTACAAAAAAGATTAGGAGCACACCATGCAGCAGCATTTGATATTGGTGCAGCTTGTAGTGGATTTGTATATGGATTGGAAGCTGGGGGGAATTTTATAGCTACTGGTATGTATAAAAAAGTATTGGTTATAGGAGCAGAGGTATTCTCAAGAATTTTAGATTGGGAAGATAGAAATACCTGTGTATTATTTGGTGATGGAGCAGCTGCTGCAGTACTAGGAGAGGTAGAGGAAGGTTATGGTCTTTTAGGATCTCATTTGGGAACCGATGGAGATCTAGATGATGTCTTGGTAATTCCAGCTGGTGGATCGAGGACACCTTCATCCCATGAAACTATCGATAATAGATCTCATTACCTTAAGATGAAAGGACCGGAAGTTTTTAAGTTTGCAGTAAAATCTATGCCTATGGCAGTGGAAAAAGTATTGGAGAATACAGGGATAACTATAGATGAGTTGGAATTGATCGTTCCCCATCAAGCTAATATGAGAATTATAAATTCAGCAGCAAAAAGATTAAAGTTTCCAGTAGAAAAGTTTGTAATGAACCTAGATAGATATGGAAATACTTCAGCAGCCTCTGTAGGGTTAGCACTTGGAGAAGCCTTGGAAAAAGGGATGGTTAAAAAGGGTGATAATATAGCCTTGGTAGGGTTTGGAGCTGGATTAACATATGCATCATGTATTTTAAAATGGGCTTATTAATCATACAAAATTTGACATAACAGGTGTTATATGGTATAAATTACAGGTGTTATGAATAAAGGAGGGACAATGTCGAAAATAGCTTTTATATATCCAGGACAAGGAACACAATATGTTGGAATGGGTAAAGAATTATATGAAACAAATGAGATTGCTAAAAAATATTTTGATGAAATATTTGATAGCTTAGATTTAGATTTGAAGGAAACTATGTTTAATGGTCCTGAAGATAGGTTAAAACAAACAAAATATACACAACCTGCCATAGTAGCTATGTCACTTGTATTGACTAAGTTACTTGAAGAGAGTGGGGTTAAAGCAGATTATATTGCAGGACATTCACTGGGTGAGTATTCAGCTTTAGGAGCTGCAAATGTATTATCGACTTGCGATACAGTTAGACTGACTGCCCTTAGGGGAAATATTATGAATACAGTTGCAGGAGAAGTAGATGGAACTATGGCTGCAATCATAGGGATGGAATCATCTGAGATAGAAAATATCTGTAAAGGTATAGATGGAGTTGTAGAGGCAGTAAACTACAATGAACCAAAACAAACAGTTATAGCAGGATCAAAAGATAGTATTGCTATAGCTTGTGAGAAATTAAAGGAAGGTGGAGCTAGAAGAGCCATGGTACTTGCTGTATCTGGACCATTTCATTCCTCCCTTATGAAGCCTGCAGGGGACAGATTAAAAGCTAACTTTGATAAATTTAATTTTAAAGAAGGAAATATTGAAATATTATCTAATACAAAAGTAGAATTTATAAAGGATGTTGAAAAGATAAAAGAGGAGTTATACAATCAAACTTTTGGTCCTGTAAGATGGGTTGAAATAATAGAAAGATTAAGAGATAGCGGTGTGACTAAATTCTATGAGATTGGACCTGGAAAAGTATTAAAAGGTTTAGTTAGAAAGATAGATAAAAGTTTAGAAGTTATAAATATAGAAACAATATAAGAGATTTTTAGACAAGTTATTAAAGGGATTAGAAAAAAAAGAATAGAGGAGGTAATTTTATAATGATAAATTTAAAAGGTAAAGTTGCAGTAATTACAGGATCAGGTAGGGGAATAGGAAGATCTGTTGCTGAAAAATTAGCAGAAGCAGGAGCTAATATTGTAATTACAGATATATTAGTAGAAGTAGGAAAAGCTACAGCAAAAGAAGTAGCAGAAAAATATAGTGTAGAGACGTTATTTGTAGAGAGTAATGTTACTAATTCTGAAAGTTGTGTTGCATTAGCTAAAGCTACAATGGAAAAATTTGGAAGGATAGATATATTAGTAAATAATGCTGGGATCACAAGAGATGGATTGTTTATGAGGATGAAGGAAGCCGATTTTGATCTAGTTATCGATATTAATTTAAAGGGAGCTTTCAATACGACTCAAGCATTTTATAGAACTATGACCAAGCAAAGAACAGGAACTATAATTAATATGGCTTCAGTAGTAGGACTTATGGGTAATGCAGGGCAAGTAAATTACTCAGCTTCAAAAGCTGGACTGATTGGGATGACTAAATCTTTAGCAAGGGAAGCAGCTAAGAGAAATGTAAGGGTAAATGCTATAGCTCCAGGATATATTGAGTCAGAGATGACAAATGTTTTAAGTCCAGAAGCTAAAGAGATGATGATGAGAAATGTACCATTAGAAGTAATGGGAACACCAGAAGATGTAGCTAACGCAGTATTATTTTTATCATCGGATCTATCATCATATATAACAGGTCAAACCCTGAGTGTAAATGGTGGAATGATAATGCAGTAAACCTTTTAGAGGTTGAAAAATTGTATAAAATTTGTTACTATTATATGTAGGAAACTCAAAATTTAAGGAGGAAAAAGTATGTTAGATAAAATCAAAGAGGTAATCGTAGATCAGTTAGGTGTAAATGCAGACCAAGTAACTTTAGAAGCAAATTTCATCGATGATTTAGGAGCAGATTCATTAGATACTGTTGAATTAATCATGGCATTTGAAGAAGAATTTGATATCGAAATCCCTGATGCAGACGCTGAAAAGATTAAAACTGTTCAAGATGTAGTTAACTTTGTAGAAGCAGCTAAATAAATAAAAGATCATAGATAGGGGAGTTATATCCCCTATCATTTTATTTGAAAAACTGTCTGTAGATTAGATATTGAATGGTAAGAAGAGTGATGGATATAAAGCTATAATTTAGAGATAGTTATTTAAAAACTTAAATATTATGAGGTGAAAAAATGAGAAGAGTTGTAATTACTGGGGTAGGAATGATAAATGCACTAGGAACTGGGGTAGAAAAATCTTGGGCTAGGATAAAGGCTGGAGAATGTGGAATAAGAAAGATAGAGAGTTTTGATACTGAAAATACAACAGTTAAGATCGCAGGAGAGGTAACTGACTTTGAACCTACAGATTTTGGAATTGAAAAAAAAGAAGTTAAAAAATTAGCTAGAAATTCACAGTTTGCAATAGCAGCAGCTAAGATGGCTTTAGAAGATGCAAAGTTTGAGATAACTGAAGAAAATGCAACTTCTGTAGGGACTATTGTTAGTTCTGGAATTGGTGGGATGGAAATTTTTGAAAAACAATATTCAACGTTGTTAAATAAGGGGAATAGAAAAGTATCTCCATTTACAATACCAGCAATGATAGCGAATATGGCTTCTGGAAATGTAGGAATATATACTGGTGCTAAGGGACCTAATAAAACTATAGTAACAGCATGTGCTGCAGGAACTCATTCAATTGGGGATGCCTTTGAGATGATTAAACATGGAAAAATTGATACTATGATAGCAGGTGGAACTGAAGCTTGTATTACAGAATTTGCAGTTACAGGTTTTGCAAATATGAAAGCTCTATCTACTAGAAATGATGAACCATTAAAAGCATCTAGACCATTTAACTTAGACAGAGATGGATTTGTAATGGGAGAGGGAGCAGGGATATTAATCTTAGAGGAATTAGAACAAGCTAAAGCCCGTGGGGCAAAGATCTATGCTGAGATCGTAGGATATGGAGAAACTTGTGACGCACATCATATTACTTCTCCTGGACCAGGTGGAGAGGGAGCAGCAAGAGCTATAGAGATGGCTTTAAAACAAGGAAATATAGATAAAACTACTGTGGATTATATCAATGCCCATGGAACTTCTACACCGGCAAATGATAGATTGGAAACAGCAGCTATAAAAACTGTTTTTAAAGATCATGCTAAAGAATTAGCTGTATCTTCTACAAAGGGAGCTACAGGTCATGCCCTTGGAGCAGCAGGTGGGATGGAAGGTGTAATGTTAGCCCTTGCAATAGATGAGGGGATAATGCCACCAACTATAAACTATGAAGTTCCAGATGAGGAATGTGACTTAGATTATGTTCCAAATAAATCTAGGGAGAGAGAGATCAGAGTTGGGATGTCTACATCTTTAGGATTTGGTGGACATAACGCAGCAATAGCTATGAAAAAATATAAGAACTAAAAATAATAGATTAAGGGTGGAGATATGAAAAAATACTTGGAATTAGAAAAAATTCTAGGTTACACTTTTAAGGATAAAACACTTTTAAAACATGCCTTACTTCATAGATCTTATGGAAATGAAAATAAGGAATATAAAAAAATAAGTAACGAAAGACTAGAACTGTTAGGAGACGCAGTTCTAGATCTTGTCGTTACTGAATATTTATATAAAAATTTTAAAAAATCCTCAGAGGGTGATCTAGCTAAATTAAAATCAATGGTAGTAAGTGAGCCAGTACTGGCAAAGATATCAAGAAAATTAAAATTAGGTCAATATCTTTTTTTGAGTAAGGGAGAGGAAGCTACTGGAGGAAAGGATAGGTCTTCAATATTAGGAGATGTATTTGAATCGGTGCTAGGAGCTATCTATCTAGATTCAGATTTAGAAACTGCTAGAAAATATGGGTTGCCCCACCTAGTTTACGAGATAGAGCATATCTATGAAAATGATGAGTTGATAGATTTTAAAACTGCATTACAAGAGTATAGCCAAAGAAAATATAAGGAAGTACCTACCTATGAACTCGTAGGTGAAGATGGGATGGATCACGCTAAATTTTTTAAGATCGGTGTATTTGTAAAAGGTAAATTAGTGGGATCGGGAGAGGGAAAAAATAAAAAAACTGCAGAGCAGAAAGCTGCCAAATACGCCTGCGATAGTTTGGGGATAAAGTATGTTGAGACATTATAATATTCCAATATTCATAAGTCATTTCGGATGTCCCCATACCTGTGTATTTTGTAATCAAGTAAAGATAAATGGCAGGGAAACTGATGTCACATGTTCCGATATTAAAGAGATAATAGAGGAATATTTAAAGAATCTACCAAAAAATTCAGAAAAAGAAGTAGCTTTTTTTGGCGGAACCTTTACAGGAATTGACAAGAAAATACAAGAACAATACTTAGCTACAGTTAAACCATATATTGATAGTGGGCTTATAGATGGGATCAGACTTTCTACAAGACCTGATTATATAAATGAAAAAATATTAGATCTCCTTTTAAAATATAATGTAACAACTATAGAGTTAGGAGTGCAATCTTTAGATGATGGGGTACTTTCTAAATCTGAAAGGGGTTATAGGTCTGATATAGTAGAAGCGGCATCTGCTTTGATAAAAAGTTATGGTTTTAAACTAGGGATCCAGATAATGCCTGGACTTCCTCAGTCGACCAATAAAACAGATTATAAAACAGCAGAAAAAGTAGCTCAGATGAAACCAGATATGGTGAGAATATATCCTACACTAGTTATAAACAATACAAAGTTAGAGAAGATGTATCATGAAAATGAATATAAACCTTTAGATTTAGAGGAAGCAATTGTGAGAGTACTACCAATTATGATATTATTTGAGCTAAATAATATAAATATAATAAGGGTAGGACTACAACCTTCTGAAGATCTTTGTGAAGATGGAGTGATAAAAGCAGGTCCTTTTCATCCAGCTTTTAAGGAAACTATTGAGACTGAAATTTACGGGAGATTTTTAAAATCTTTAAGTTTAGAGAGTTTAGATATAGTTACCCATGAAAAAAATATCTCTAAGATAATAGGAATGAATAAAAAAAATAAAATATTTTTTGGAAAAAGGATGGATATAAAAAAAGATAATGGTCTATCCTTAGAAAAAGTAATAATAAATAAGGTTGAATATACTAGGAAAGAGATCTTAAATAAAGTTTTAGAGTGTGGTATATTATGAATCAAATAATAGTAAGTATAAATAATTTTGAGGAGAGGGCAGCTCTTTTAGAGGAAGGTAAACTCACAGAATTTTTTATCCAAAGAAATGAACAAAATAGAATAAATGGAAATATATATAAGGCTAGGGTAGCCAATGTATTACCTGGAATGGAATCGGTATTTTTGGATATTGGCACAGAAAAAAATGCTTTTTTGCATGTCAAGGATCTCCGTGAATATGAGGGGAAATATTTAGGTGGGATAAAAAAAAGTAGTAGACCCATAGAGGATATCCTCAAGGTTGGAGATGAGATAATAGTTCAGATAGTCAAGGAACCCCGTGGGGAAAAGGGAGCACGAGTGACTACCAACTATACTATACCGGGAAAATATTTGATATTGATGCCAAATAATAATCATATTGCCATATCACAAAAGATAAAGGAATCCAAGGAGAGGCATAGATTAGAAACTACAATCGATAGGATAAAACCTAGTGAGATGGGTGTTATCATAAGAACTGCAGCTAAGGATAAAAATAAACTTCATTTTGAGAGGGAAGTTGAGTACCTAGTAAAAAAATGGAAAGATATAGAGAAAAAATTTAAAAAAAGTAAGACAGGAGATATCCTATATCAAGATAACGATATGGTCACAAGGACAGTGAGAGATGTTTTTTCAAATCAAATAGATGAACTAATAATAGATGATGAGAAAAGGTATTGGGAGATAGTGGATTATGTAAAAGCATTTTCTGACAATACATTTAAAACTAAGGTGAAATTATTCCAGAGCTCCCTTCATATCTTTGATCATTACAATGTAACTAATGGTCTAGAGACAGCTTTAAATGAAAAAGTATGGCTAGATTGTGGGGGATATTTGATAATTCAAAAAACCGAAGCCCTCATAAGTATAGATGTGAATACAGGCAGAAATACAGGGGTTAAAAGTTTAGAAGAAACTGTAGTTGAAACCAATTTAGAAGCAGCAAAAGAGATTGCAATCCAGCTGAGACTTAGAAATTTAAGTGGGATCATTATCATAGATTTTATCGATATGAAACTTGAAAAAGATAAACTAAAGGTAGTGGAAGTATTGGGACAAAGTTTAAAAAAAGATAGGATAAAAAATAATATAATTCATTTTACAGATCTTGGATTAGTCGAGATGACAAGAAAAAGGCAGGGGATCCCCTTGGCTAAGTATTATCAAAAACCTTGTTTATACTGTGGTGGGACAGGAACAGTAAAATCTAAAGAGAGTATTATTTTAGATATAATGAGGGAGATAAGGGAGTTAGCTGAAGATGATGACATTAGTAAGATAAAGCTCAGTACAGGTTTAGAGTTGTTTAATTTTATTCGTAAAGATTATATAGAGTTTATAACAGGATATTTAAAATTACGAAAAAAAGAATTTATCTTGGAGAAAAATAAAAATAGTAACAATGACGACTATGAAATCACAATGGAGATGTAAAAATGAAAAAAATAACAGCAGTATGTGCAGGAAGTTTTGACCCTATAACCAAGGGACATATAGATATTATAAAGCGTGCCAGTAAATTTTCAAATAAATTAATAGTGGGTATTTTAAATAATCATAAAAAAAAATATTGGTTTAACTTAGAGGAAAGAAAATTGTTAGTTGAAAAATGTTTAGTAGGATTAGATAATATAGAAGTAAAAACATTTGATGGACTTTTGATAGATTTTGTTTTACAAAATGATGCCAATCTAGTAGTGAGAGGTCTACGGGCTGTTTCAGATTATGAATATGAATTACAGTTGGCTCTTACAAATAAATCTCTCTCTGGAAATAGGGTAGAGACAATGTTCCTCCCTGGTTCTAGGGAAAGTTTATATCTCAGTGCTAGTTTGGTAAGGGAAGTAGCCTTCCATGGTGGGAAGATAGATGAATTTATCTCCCTAGAGATAATAGATGATGTAAAGAAAAGAGCAAAAAAGATGAGAGATGAAGAGGATAAAATAAAATAAAGGAAGTGAATTCATGGCTAAATTAAAAACAATATATATCTGCTCAAACTGTGGCTATGAATCTTCTAAATGGTTAGGAAAATGTCCAGAATGTGATAGTTGGGGGACATTGGAGGAAGAGGTTAGTAGTGGTTCTTCTAAGGGTAGTGTAAAAAAAAAAATAAGTAAGACAAGGGTAGTTAGTTTTAAAGATGTAGAGGTAGAGGAAAATTTTAGATACACCACAAAATTTAATGAATTTGATAGGGTATTAGGAGGGGGACTTGTAAAGGGAGCAGTAGTTCTTTTGACAGGTAATCCAGGGATTGGAAAATCTACCCTTCTTTTGCAGGCAGTGGATCAATATTCCCAGTATGGAGAGGTTTTATATATATCTGGGGAGGAATCTCCATCTCAAGTGAAACATAGGGGAGATAGACTGGGTTTATCTGGAGATAATATATCTATCATGTCAGAGACAGAGATGGAATCTATCTATGACTATGTTATCAGGAAGAAACCAAAGGTAGTTGTGGTAGATTCTATCCAAACTTTATACAGTTCAAACTTTGACTCTATTCCAGGAACTACAACTCAAATAAGGGAGTGTACCTTAAAGATAGTAGAGTTAGCTAAGACCCACGATATATCTTTTTTTCTAGTGGGACATATAACTAAAGATGGAAAGGTAGCAGGACCAAAACTATTAGAACATATGGTAGATTCGGTATTGCAATTTGAGGGACAGGAGGGACTCTTCTATAGGATCTTACGAAGTTTAAAAAATAGATTTGGTTCTACCAATGAACTTGGGATATTTAATATGGAAGAAAAAGGGATGGTAGAGGTAAAAAATCCTTCAGAATTTTTTCTCAGTGAAAGGGATGAAAAAAATATGGGAAGTATAGTGGTTCCAGTATTAGAGGGAACCAAGATATTTTTACTGGAGGTACAGACCTTGGTAAATGAATCTCCCTTTGGGATTCCAAAGAGGGTGGTCCAGGGATTTGATAGAAATAGGATCCAGATCCTCAATGCTGTTATGGAAAAAAAGATTGGATTGAACCTATCTTCCAAGGATGTTTTTGTAAATATTCCAGGGGGGATAAAGATCTATGATGGAGCAGCAGATCTAGGAGTTGTTATGGCTATGATCTCTATAACAAAAGGAATTGAGATCAGTCAAAAAATTGCAGCCATAGGGGAACTTGGTCTACGAGGAGAGATAAGAAAGGTATCCTTTGTAGATAAAAGATTAAAAGAGTTGGAGAAATTAGGATTTTCAGGAGTTTATCTCCCATACTCCAATAAGAAGGAGATTGAAAGTAATAATTATAATTTAAAGATGATATATCTAAAAAATTTAGCAGAACTTGCAGAGAGGATGAGGTAGTTATGGGTTATAATTTAAAGGAAATATTTTTTCAGATAACCCCTGGAACGGTATTTAGAGAGGGACTGGATAATATCTTAGATTCTGGGACTGGTGCCTTGGTAGTTCTGGAAGTTGGAGATACTTTAAAAGATCTTATAGATGGTGGATTTGAATTAAATTGTAGTTTTACCCCCCAGAGACTCCATGAGTTATCTAAGATGGATGGAGCTATTATCTTAGATGAAAATGCTACAAAGATTAAATATGCCAATATTCATCTACAACCAGATAAATCATTTAAAACTAATGAGAGTGGGACTAGACATAGATCGGCTCAAAGGGTAGCAAAGCAAACAAATAATTTGGTGATAGCTATCTCAGAGAGGAGAAATAGGATCACCCTCTACAAGGGAAATTTTAGGTATAAGGTAAAAAATTTAGCTGATATAATGATCGAGGCCAGTCAAGCTATGAAGACTTTTGAAAGATATAAACATGTTTTAGATAGAGCTCTTCGAAATATAACCCTTCTAGAATTTGATGGGATGGTAACTCTTTCAGAGGTTATGATAGTTATCCAACGTTTTGAGATGTTGGTAAGGATAAGGACAGAGGTAGAACAATCAATAATAGAATTAGGGTCAGAGGGTAAATTTTTAGAGATCCAATTGGAAGAGTTGTTTAAAGGTGTTCTAAAGGAAGAGGAAAATTTTATAAGGGATTATATAAATCCAGGGGAAGATGAGTTTGGAGCAGCAGAGGTAAAACAAAGACTTTTTGAACTGGGAGATTTAGAACTTTTAGAGACGGAAAATATAGCAGAAGCTTTGGGATATAGTCGGTCAGCAGCTACCTTTGATATGGAAATAGATACTAAGGGATATAGGATATTAAATAAGATTACAAGGATCACTAAGAGAGATACTGAAAAAATAATTACCAAATATGGTAGCTTATCTAGGATCCTTGAGTTGACAGAGGAAGAGTTGATGGAGATAAGAGGAATTAGTATGTTTAAAGCTAGATCTATAAAAAAAGGTATAAAAAGATTGAAGATGACAGCAGAGTGGGAAAAGTGACATACTCCCCCACCTAGCCTATGAAAACAGCTTGAGGAGGAAGCTTCTTGGGAAGTGAGTTATTAAGAACTAACTCATATTTACCAAGCTCAACGGGTAAGCCCTACCCTGATATATTTTAGTAAGCTAGTAGTTTTTTACCTTCTACAAGGATATTGTAACTAGCATTAAGATCTCTATCTATCGAAAGTCCACAATTGCAATTATAGATTCTTTCATTTAATTTGAGAATTGATTTTACTAAACCGCAAGACGAACAAGTTTTAGAAGATGGAAAGTACTTATCTATCTTTACAACTTGTTTCCC
>Ga0316197_10000134_pt1 | contig 54390 bp, 58 predicted proteins | sample OudBiesiAoxic_MG_FD_204939 | JGI IMG/M metagenome (GOLD analysis project Ga0316197, IMG submission 204939) | Coastal sediment microbial communities from Oude Bieten Haven, Netherlands - site A oxic | ecosystem: Environmental > Aquatic > Marine > Coastal > Sediment | place: Netherlands... | reverse complement strand
AGATGATCCAGATGGAGACTTTGACTTTTTAAGTTGCATGGCCACCAGCTCTTATACATTCTCTAAAAAAGAAGCCTATGATTGTGTAGGTCAATTTTTAGAAGAACAAAGAGGGCTTTTGTTTTATAGAATTAGAAAAAAAGAAAAAAAATTACCTGATTTGGAAGACAAAAAATCTATATTACAAATCGAAGAGGTAACAGAATTGTTAAAATTAAAAATATTGGAACTAGTTGAACCAACAACCTGGTTTGAATACAACTTTATTATTTTAACTTTACTTAAAGCAAAGGATAAACTCAGCAGTATTCATAACAAATACTTGCAGATAGATCCTTATAAAAAGCACATCTTATTAGCTAAAAAAAATCTAACCATTTTAGACGAGTGCTTGAGAATATATTTCTCGTAACAAAAAAATCAAAGTCCATTTTTTGGGCTTTGATTTTTCATAGTTGAAACTGGATTAATGTTGAAATAATCGACATTAATCCAGTTTTTGCTTAATGCAATACTTGCACCAACCGATGCATATTTCGGGAATTTTCGCTGAAAAGCCAATTTAAAAGAGGAAAATATGATTAGTGATAAAGAACAATCAATAGAAGATGAAATATTGGAGTTATTGAAAACTGCTAAGGAAATTTGGATTGACCAATACCTCTTTACAGAATGGAATATAACCTCAACCCATATAGAGTTAACCATAAATAAGTATCCAATCTATATTGATAGAAACTGGCTTATCTTTGCCAAAAGAGGCAAAGATAAAGGTTTGTATACCAATGTAGAATGCATAATTGATACTGAAAAAAAAATAAAACTAAATATTATTTAACGTTGCTGAAAAGCATTTTTTTAAAAAAGGAATACTCATGAACCACGAAAAAAAATTAAATTAAGCTGAAATAACGATCAATGGTAAAGAGCTTACTGAAGCTGAATCGGCTACGGTAAGAGTTGCGCTTGAATTGCTAGGTATTGATCTAGCTTTAAACAAGAATGCTCAGAGCCTTGATTTATATGCAGATAATTTAACAAAAATTAAAAAAGTTCTATACAAATAACTTTTTAAAAAGAAAGATACGTCTGAATTTCAGGCGTATCTTTGTCGGAAGACTTTAATATAAGAGAAAAATAATGACTGAAGAAGCAAAAATAACAATTAATAATGTAAGACTTACTGAAAAACAATCAACAGCGGTAAGAGTTGCTTTAGAAAAGTTTGGAGTCGATATTATGTTTAATAATGATGAAGAATCAAAAAAACATAATAAATTGCTCGGGAGATCTTTAACAGAAATCCAATCATTTTTATATAAATAACTAGTCGAAAGGCTTAATTGTAAGAGGAAATTAGAATGACAAGAACACAAAAAATATGGTCTAACAGCGTATCTGCAATCTCAAATTATTTAGATAGCAAAGCGCAGGAAGAACAAGAAAAAAACAAAAAGGGATTAGTTGAGTTTGCAGTATTTAGACTGATTGATTCGGTATGGACTATTGGATATATAGAAGAAGAACCTGGGTTCGCTAAAATTCTAATGCATGATAGAAGCAATCCTATCGGCTATCACTGTGAAAAAAGTTTACTTAAAGGTAAATTTATAGAAACAGTTGAAAGAGTAGCAGTGGAGTTAGTTTTATATTCAAGTGACTTTAATTATGAAAGGGAAACACAACCCCTAAAAAAATTAAAAATCATTAATCCAAAGTATGTATTTAATTATTAAATTTATAAAGCCTGAATTTCAGGCTTTCATAATTTTATTTGTCGAAAGACTTTATTTTAAGGAGAAATTTATGGGTTTTTTTTCATGGAAAACTAGTGATGATAAAAAGTCAATTGCGTGCGTGCACTCATCAAAAGAGTGTAAGATAACTTATCTTTTACAGCCGAATAAGCAACCAATTCAAGAGTGTTCCTATCAAGGAGATGGAGTATTTGGCGGAGTGGATGCTTATGAGTGGATTGTAGAGCATAACCTATCAAAAAAAGCATTAGAAAAATGGAAAGATAAATTTTCAAAAGAAACTAGAAGCTTAGGCATAACACTTGAATCGACTCAACCACAATATTACACAGATAAAATGGGTAATATAATGGTTGAAGATGAAGAGAGTTTTTACTTAGTGAACGTTTTTTTAAATGAAAAATCGACAAAACTTTTTCCTAATAACAATGTTGATTTTGGATTGGTTATTAATATTGATGGCATTAACTCATCGATCAATGAGCATATTGAATCTAATAGATTAATAGGGCATAACTTTAATAAATTTGTAAAGCAGCCTTTGAAGTTTAGTTTTAATGAAAATGCAATTTACAGCGAGTTGGAACCAGCTGTTAGATGCGAGCATCAAGGTTTTTTCTACCTATAATAATGTTACTCGTAATATAAAAATAATTAGAATTATTTTATGAAAGCCTATAAATAGGCTTTTTTTTTATCGGATGAAGAGGAATATAGAAATAATCAAAAAGTTAAAACTGGATTAATGTTGGCACTTCGAAATTAATCCAGTTTTTGCTTAAAGCAATACTTGCGAAACCGACGCAATTATCGGTTAATGTTGAAAAACACTTTTTTAAAGAGGAAATATTAACTAAATAATTAGTTAATAAATGTATGCCGAAAGGCTAATTTTAGGAGAATTAAATGAATAACTTAACAGTTAATACGCAGCAGATAATTTCCATAAGAGATATATCTTTATTAAAGCCAACTAAGATCAAAGAGGTCAAAAAGCTGGTGGATAAATATATGCCCGATTGGAATTATAAACTGCCAGAATTAGAAAATCCTAAAGTAAAATACTTATTAGGAATTTCAGGAGGGGTTGATTCTAGTGCTTTAATAGCCGTGTTATTAGCCAATCACCCTGAACTATATGGAAGAGTAACTCTACTTTTTTCTGATACAGGAAATGAACCAGATAGTTGTTATGGCATTTTAAATACACTAGAGGATATGTTTGGCATACCTGTTGTGCAGTTAAATGACGTGTCCCTATTTGGGGAAATTGAAAAAAACGGTGGATATCTACCATCACCAAAATCAAGATGGTGCACTTCGAAACTCAAAATAATGCCTCTTAATAATTATATTAAGAATAATCTTTTGACGGACGATAAAGTACATGTAATTTCATTTAGTGGGCTTAGATGGGATGAAAGAGATCGAATGGGGTTAATTGGATTGGATAATGTAACTGGACATTTCCTATTCATAGATCAAAAAATAGAACGTCCTGCAGTTTGTTCTCTCGCAAATTCTCTGAATTTAATGAGTACAGCTTATTTACAAGGGCGTAGTAGAAGTGGTTGTAAAAATTGTTTCTTTAGCTCTAAACAAGAACTGATATCGCTAAAAATATGGGACCCAAAATCGTTTCATGAAGGAGAAACTAAAGAAAAGGTTGCGGAACATATTCTTAAACGATTATCAGAAGATAAAAAATTGAATATGAGATCAAGTGGTTTTTATACGCCTTACCCTGTGTCGGAGTTAGTGACCAAGAGTAAGGATAAATTTTCGGGTGAAACTTTATTTGGTCAAGAGCGATTAGATAAAGAGGGAACAATAACCTGGGATTATCGCCAAGCTGTAGCAGGAAAAGCGAAGCGCATAAAAAAATCACAAAATGATAATCAAATTCAGCTTTTTTCAGCTGAAGAAGATAGTGCAGATGTAGTTGATACTGACAGCTCTATTAGCCTGATATCTGAAGAAGAATGCATTCTTTATGTAGGGGTTGAAAATTACAAGCACAGTATGATGTTGAATGATAATAACCACGGAGTTTGGCAACAAAGATTAATAACTTTTAGTCGAACACTTGGCGGTCTATCGAGGGCGTTATCTGGATATCATTATCATCGACAAATGGCTTCTAGAGGCTATTTTATTGATGAAGACGATTACAATAAACAGAGTCACATTACTGTTATAGCAATTAAATTTGCTAAAGGAATAATACCAAAAATAAAATATGGAAACGATAGTTACACTTGGGCTTCAGGTCGATGCTATGCAGAATTAGATTACATAATTCGCTGTATCGATAGAGCTTCAGAGTTTTACATATCTAAAAAATTGGTAAAAGAAAAGCGAGTACATATGATCACTGAACAAGCGGAACGTTTTATATGCGATTGGGAACGTGATGGAAAACCAGAAGTTGGTGAAATTTGTGGAATAGGGCATTACTTCCCTAAACCGATAAAAGAAAGCCAGTTCGACTCATATGAAGAAGACGCAAAAACAATTAGATGCGCTATTTGCAGCATTTAACTATGACATAAAACCACATTAATGAATTTATTAATGTGGTTTTTCTATGAAATATAAAAACATAATAAACCTTACCGAATACAGCCACGATTGACACAATCCAATATCTAGTACGATAAGAGCCCTTAAAGAAATTCATAAAATAAGAAATTAAAATAGGGATTAGATAAATATGAACAGAGTAATATTAAGCATTAGCTTACTTAATGTATTGAGTTGTATCGAGGCTAGAAAAAACTTGGCCATCCAAGAAAAATTAAGTGGATTATCTAACGATTGGCGCCGTGACACATGTAAATACATAAAAGACCTCCCGGATGAGTTGCTACGATCTGCAGGGTTACAACGAAATATAGTGTGTATTAATGCATTGATAGATTTCCAAGTACCAAAAGCCTGGAATGAAACCGAGGAAAGTTACCTAGATCAATTCGAGTTTGTTTTTTAATTACTCTGATAAAACTAAAAACGAGGTCTAGAAATATGAAAACAGTTGCATTAATCGCTTGTGTTAGCGGAAAGAAAAAAACTAAATCCGCCGCGATAGATTTATATAATACGGACTTATTTAATAAAAGTGTTGCGTATTGTGTCTCACAAAGAGTTGATGACATTTATATTCTTTCAGCCAAATACGGTTTAGTTTCACAATATCAGTTAATTGAACCTTATGACTTAACATTAAAAAACATGAATATAGCTGAACGTAGAGCATGGTCTACAGAGGTATTGTTGGAACTAAAAAGTAAAGAAAACATTAGCGATACAAAATTTATAGTATTAGCAGGGAATAATTACCGAGCTGATATCATGAATGCCTTACCAATTAGTGTTGTGCCATTAAAAGGATTGGGTATAGGAAAACAATTACAATGGCTAAAAAATAACACATAAAATATTCGACTGAAATATTACTTAGACTGAGACTTGACGATCTCATTAACCTTGTAAACTAGATCTGTGAAAACATGAAACTCAGAACTTATGAGCTAACAAACATTAACAGAAATAGAGGTTTATAATGACACCACATACAATAGAAATAGAAGTATTTATCTCTAGAATTGGATTAGGGGTAACAGATATATTTACCAATTCGTACAGCATGTTAGAACATTTTGACAACATCCCTAATAATGAGGGGAAAGAGGTTGGTGCAGATAAATATCCGAATGAAATTGTAGCGGTTAACTCTCGTCCGCTGAATGATGAAGTTATCGAACAAGAATTACGTAGAAAATTCGATTTAGATGAATCAAGTAAGGTTATATGTCAAATACATAATCCGATGAAGTCTTGCTTTAAATCGTATACTTACATAAAAATAAAAGGGGTCGATGTATTAGTAAAACAATGTTCCACATTGCTTTATGCAATAATTAATCATCAGTGGATAATTGAATTGGAAAGTATTAATGCGCAGTTACAAAGAAATAAAAGCTAAAAATAAAAAAGGAGCACAAAACTTATGAGCACATTGAAAAATTTAAAAGTTTACTTTTTACCCATATTCGTTGTTGTTTTGATATCTGGTTGTGAAGTACCACGGGTTTATAACGGACCATATTATGAATCTAATTCAAACGACTATCTTTACCCAAATCCAGCGCCTAGAGAAAGCTTAAAAAGAGGTAAGCATAAGTAAAATTCATTTTTAATTTTAGATTAAAGGCGAGAGCAAGTTGACTAATTTAAAGTTAAGTTATAATAAAAAAACTTAGGGCAAAAGGCCTTTTATTATAAGAGAAAAAATATGACTTTTACTAAAGTAGAATTAATTACAGATGACCAATCGCCACTATTCATACTAAACAAAAATGGCCATTACTTCCAAGCAACTAAAAGCATGGACGTAGAAAAATTAGAGCAATGTGACATATTTGAATCGTTAGCTGAGCTACTAGAGGCGGCAGCTGTACTATCAGGCACCTCAATACAAGAGATAGAAGGTAATCACTACGATTTTAGATATGATATTAAAAATAATAGGTGGTATGAAATTTGCCCTCGTGGGTACGCAACACGAGTGATCACGGAAAAAACCATAGAACAATATTTAAGTAATTGGTCCCTATAAAACACTGCATTTAACAATAACTAGAGGCGAAAGCCTCCTAACTATAAGAGAAAAATAAAATGACAATACATCCAAAAGATAAAGACAAGCTAATAAACACACCTAATCGCGCTTTAAACCCTATGTGTGTTCGAGTCCTACTTTCTGATATGCCAGAAGAAGTTTTAAAGTTCTATGAAGAGAACGCCCAATTAGTTGACGCTAAAGTTGTTATAGTCCGAAGCGAACGTGATGAAGGACATGCGGCTAATGTACGTAACTCGCCAGGGAGAATATTTTTTATATTCAGTGATGATTATCTTCAAGTACCTATTTATTACAGAGGAGTGAGTAAGGAAATATCCTTACCTGCCGCTCTTGTAAGCAGAGTTAGAAAATCTAAATGTTTAAAAAATGCCAGCTTTGAGTAAGTAAACATCGAAAGTTGTGCAATATAGATTCCGTTATACCTTAACTTATCAATAATCAAGTTAAGGTATAACATGGAAATGGACAAAGAAACACATCCATCAGCCACCAACACCAAGCCAAAAAGAAATTCGTAAAGCTGGCACTGTAGAATGCTTTATACAACCTGATAAGACTAAATTATGGCAACCATTATAGGCTGATCTTTTTGAAGATTTAATAACCCATCAATAATAAGCATATTAAAATGTAAGATTTGACCACATTAAAAAGCAAGTAAAATAAGAAGTGTCGAGCGAAAGTGTAGTGGTCAAGTAAAACTGGCCACCTTGTTAGAGGTTTTTACATTTGCTTTCTCTGCTACTAATGGTGAAAGTCCATCATTAAACTGATGCGGGCGATATCGATTGTAATAGCCATTTATATAATCACTAATCGACAACCTCGCTGAGTTCATATCTAAATAACCTAGCTTAGGCATCCATTCTGTTTTAAAGCTCCTAAAGAAGCGTTCCATTGGTGCATTATCCCAACAATTACCACGGCGACTTAGGCTTTGTCTAATCCCATACCGCCATAACAATTGTCTAAATGTTTTACTTGTATAATGGCAACCTTGATCGCTATGAAACAATAGCTTCTTTGGCTTTCCTCGACTCTCAAAAGCCGTCCTTAATGCTTTTTTAGTTAACTCGCTGTCTGGACTATTCGAAATAGCCCAACCAATCACTTTACGTGCATATAAATCGATAACCACCGCTAAATAAGACCATTTATTACCCGTCCAAACATACGTGACATCTCCGCACCATGACTGATTAGGCGCCACCGGACTAAAGTCTCGATTAAGCACATTGGGTATTGATAAATGCTCTTTTTCGCCTTTAGCATACTTGTGAGTGGATAGCTGTCGGCTAACGAGTCCTTCTTGTTTCATTAACTTGTTGACCAACCAGCGACTGACATTAAAGCCTGATGTTGCCAATAATGTAACTAAGCTACGCTCACCAGCTGAGCCATGGCTCACCGTAAACCAGCGCTTCATTTCGGCAATTAAACGTATACGCTCAGGGGCTATTTTATCGGGGTTAGCCAACCAATAACGGTAGCTACTGCGGTTAATGCCGAACAATTCACACAGTTTAACGATACCAATGCTCTCTTGAAATTCGCTAATTAACGAAAACCTTTGAGTGAGTCCTGAATCAAGAGAGCTGAAGCCTTTTTTAATATCGTATTATCTGTTTCTAGCTCTTTTATTTTTCTTTCAAGCTCTCGTATTTTTATTTGGTCTGGTGTCAATGGCGTTGCAGATGATAGTTGGCCATTTCGCTCATTACGAAGTTGTCTTGCCCATTTATCAACAGTTGATTTTCCTAGCCCTAAGCTCTCTGCTACCTCTCTTACAGGTCGTCCCATATCAACAACTTGTTGTGCAACTTCTAGTTTGAATTCGGGTGAATAAGTTGGTCTTGTTTGTTTTGTCATATTAATACCTGATTAGTTAAAGTGAGTTTATCACCTCTAATCAGATGGCCAAATTCATTGTGCCACTACAAAGCGATTTTTATAAGAGGACAGGACAGAATGAATAAATCCCCAAAGTGTAAAACAATCAGTTTTAATAAAAGCCTTTCATTTGATCGTAGTGGCACAAATGAAACCGAATACTCAAAAGCACATAACACCAAAGATGAACTAAAAAAAGATTTAAACTCTGGCTATGTACTTACTGATATTGATAATGGAAACCAACGAGCTTTATTTTTATCAAAAAACGTATTTATATACAAAGAAGAGATAAATGGAGAAACACATGAAATGGTTATAGATACCTCTAAAATAAACTGCGATGAAGCTGTGATGGGTTTTTACAAAAATGAATCCGAGGTAAGAGAGGAGTATGGAGAAGCTGCAAATATGATTATTGCAGAATGCTATTTTGAGAATAACACATAGTACATTTTCAGTTAAATGATAGTTAGTTTAGTAAATAATATATAAAAAATAAGTGATCTGTTTTTCTTGTTTATTTTAGATTTAAATTTCTCATTAATTAGATATTTATTTCATAAAGCATGTAAACCGCACTATCGAGGGGAGGTAGTAAATTAGCAATGTCACTATACTACCCTCATTTGTATAAATCATATTGTGCCTTATAAATCAATTGACACATAAAAACAATTAAAAGATAAAAAAAAATACAAGATAGATAAGAATTTGAGATAAAAAAGTATAAATTATTATCAATATTTTATACAATGAGCGAGTTGATATTTTGTATCATTAAGAGATTGATACAACTTACATAAATAAAAATCTTTCCCTAAATTTAAATCTAACTGTGAATAATGATAAATATCCTAGAGAAAAAAAATTTCAGGTTTCACTCTGTAATTGAAAATTACATTGTAGAATGGGTAAATAGCATAGCATTAAGAGATGGCACTCAAGAAACTTTTGAAACCACTACAGATACATTAGTGAGCAAAAGTTCATACCATCTACTGCCAGAGTATTCTCCAAGTGAAATTATTACTGCTTTATCTGTTTTGGTCTTAACTTTAATGAGTGGCATTCAAAAAGCAAAGAAGAAATCAATTGCTTCAATGAATAAAAAAACAGATGAAAGCCAATTTGAGATTATTATCGATCAATGTAAATTAGGTTTTTTAGATGCCAAGAAAGCCCTTTATAAATGCATTAATAAGCAAAAACCAAATCCAATAAAAAATGAAATAAACACAAAAAATCTATATGCGTTATACGCGTTATTAGAAGACTTTGAAGAAATAGAAAGTAGTTTTATTAATAAGCTAATTATTTTTGAGGATATTCAGAGGTGCCCTGTTCTAGAAAACTCTTATAGAGATTTTTATTTAGAAACAGCTTTCAACGAAATATTTGAAAAAATAGACATTGAAGATAGAAATTATTTGTTATCAGGTATAGATGATATGTTAGATGCGTTATGCGATAACCCATATTTATTAGCTTTAATATCTGATTTTATTCTGTCTTTCCAAGAAAGCGAGAAAAAGAAAGTTTTCCAAATAGTTTAAGTATTTAGGGAGATCATTAAATATATACAAGCCGTTTTAAGCGGCTTATTTTTACCATGGCTAAGATAGATAACATCAAAAACATTCAATTGTAGCCCTTCAAAAACCATCAGTTAAAACCATTATTTAACTTCATAGCTGCCTCGAATACCTCTATTTTTTTTTAAGTTAAAAATAGAGACCTTTAAAAATAGTTTTTTTTCTTATTATGCTAGAAACACATGATAGACAACAAAGGAACTATCATGAATCAAATAAAATCACTAAATAAAACTGTTTTATCCGTGGCCATCGGGGTCACTTTATCCCTTTCTCTAGTGTTAACCTCTAACGATAGTTACTCAGCTACTTTGCCATCTGGTGTTGTAGCTGACGAAAACACTTCAGCACATCAGCAAGCGGCTATGCGTAATGCTTTTTCTGCTCCTTTAGCGATGTATGGAACATCTAGTATAGATCCTGGATTTCTAACATTGGTTGGTGCGCGAGTAACAGGTTTAGATAGTTGTGATGGAAACATTGGATTATCAATTACGAATTCGTTTACAGACGGAACGTTAAAAAAAATATATGAAAATTTTGACGATATAATTACAGCAGTTATTAGTCCAGATGGTTTAATTTATCTTTCTGCGCTGTACATACAAAAATCAAATCCTGGGCTTTACAACCAATTGACGAATGGGATCAACTTGGGTGTAGATAATTTTGCGAGCTCTCTATCTTCGTGTAAGTCAATATTAAGCGCGGCATCAACATATATACCTGAATCAGCTATTGAAAAGGGCCGAATCGGGATGACAGAAGATGCAGTGAAATACGCAAGCGAATATGGATATGATCTTAGTCAGGTTGATATTGTAGACTTTATGAGCTCAAACCCAACAGGAGTTTCACCTGAAGAAATAATGAAAAAAGGAGTTGCGTTCTTTAGCAGTAACGGGGTACCGGGAACAGGGGGAGGGGAACTTTCTGATTATCCAGTAATACCATTTATAGAAACGGCAGCAGCAAAAGGATATTGCATATTAAGAGGTATTAATGCAACCGATTGTGATGCGGAAGGGTTGCATCAAGTCGCGGCTTCTTATGCTTCAGATATTATTGATTACCCTATGTTTGAAATAATGTTTGGCGATGATGAAGATCTGTACATGAAGAACATTCAAAAAGTAGCAACACAAATATATGGAGATGTTCTTTATACAAACTGCGATGGTTGTTCGGCAGTTAATATACCAGGAACAGGTTTACAGCGTTTCTTTGAGTCTCAAGCAGCAGAAATAGCATCTCTAATATACACAAGAGTAAACGCTAGTTTGGACACAATGACTGCAGAGCTAATCGATGAAATGAGCGCACCAACTTCAATGATAGTCACAATGCCTTACATTCAAAGCATTAAAAGATATGAAGACAGACCAAGCACTCAAAATATAATGATACAAGCATTAGCAACCGAAGTCGCTTATCAAAGAGTCCTTTATATCAGCAATTTATTTGAACAAATATTTCAATCAATGATCTTGAATGAAGAAACTGTAGACGCAAAATTTCAAGGGCAATATGAAAGTTTTTCTAAATTAAACACAGAGCAGTTTTTGATGTTTGTTCAAAAAGAACAAAGTTTAGGATTTAAACCTGGTAAATACTCCAAGATGATTCTGAAAATGGCAGATGGCCAAGGGGATATAGATAATCTTATGCAATCAAATAACATAGAGTAAGGAATAACTATGTTAAATGTATCCGAAGTTACAGGGGCGTGGACAATTCCTTTTGGAATTGATTTAGGGAATACTTTTTGGTCAGTTATAAATGAAACTGGCCTTTTCCTTATTCCTTTTACAATTGCTGTAGGAAGCTGTTGGTTTAAAGCAAGAGCTGGTGGAGAAGATGATGGATCTTCCGCCGTTATGTTTATCAAATACTTAGAAAAGTCATGGGTAAGCATGTTTGTATGCATGGCTCTTTTTGTTATGCCTGTTAACGAATCTTCATTTGTTCCAAGTCCTTATACAAACTCGGGAGGAGTAACTGCATTTTCTAAAATAAACTTTAAGGCCTATTCATGTAGAGGTGATAACTCAACAATATTGCCTTCAGCTTCTGAAGCAGGAAACATCGCTCCAAATTTACCATTTGCTCAGACTTTGAATACATCATTACCTTTGTTAATGGGTACTGCAAATCAGATGGCCCAAGGAGTTACACAATCAACTATTGCCAAAATCCCATGTGATGTAGATATGAACGCAGCATTTCTTTTATCTGAAACAGCCGCTTTTAGTGCAAACGGTGATGATAAAGTTGAATACTCTAGCAAACAATTCATGAATAGCTGTTTTTTACCGGCATCAAGAAGATTAAAAACGGCAATATCCAATGGCCTATATAATGCTGGAAACCCGTTGACTAATTCAGAGCGATGGTTTAATTCCTCACAGTTAATAGCTGCTTATACTGGCGCATTGCAAAAAAGCACAACTGAAAACTATTCTGAGCTATTTATGGCTTATGATAGCAATCAATGGGCTGGAACGGGCGGTGGCGATCCTATTGTTGTAACTAGTGACGCTAACTCGGATGCAAATGAAGACAAACAATTGAGTTGTGCTAGTGCACAAACTCAAATGAATTCTGTAATCGGAGGAGCGGGTGGTGCGTTAGATACACATTACAATGAAGAAATGAGAAAAGCTCAAACAACTGAAAGGGCATTCCCTGACAAAACTGGGGCTTATACCGCACCTGAAAAAATAGTTAATAAATATACTAATCAATTTTTAATGGACGTTACAGGTAATGTTAGTAGTGTTTTCAATGTAAATCACACTAAAAATCAGCAAGTGAAAAGTGATAGAGAAAGAGACTTATTTGGAGATGTTGTTGCAAGGACAACTACTTTATTAGAGCAACTTGGTCATAGCATTAGCAACTATACAATTAGCTTGGCTGGTGGGGTTCTGGTTTCAGCTTTAATCGGGATGCTTTTTGCTTCTTCCGCAATAATTTTAACTCTTAGTGGTTATTCATTCAAAGTAGCAAGCGCATTAGTTTATACCCTCGCATTTTTAATCGGGACATCATATGTACTAGATTTAGGTTGGTATATTGAAAATGTAATACTCGTACTAGTTACGTCATCGCACAGTATATATATAACCGATTCGGCGGCAATAGATGGCGATGCACCTGTCGATATACTTAATATGCTCGGTTACATCCAATCCACAGTGATCACAGTCATGCTTTCTGTTTGGTCAATTCTAGGAGGCATTCTTGGGGTAATTGTTATTCCTGCCTTTTCTCAAGCTTTAAATTCTTTTTCTAATTCTGTTGGTGAGAATGGGGCAAAAGTAGCGTCTATGGGAATCAGGCTTGCAGCAAAATTTGCAGCACCAATGAAATAGATAGAATGAATCTAAAGAATAATTTAATAACGGAGGCAAAAGTTTATTTTGTTATAAAAATAAACTTTGTACAGCTATGAACTTTACAATATCTGATCCAACAGGGCTTTTTACTTTGCCTTTTTTAATCACAATGGCAGAAAACGCATACAACTTAATGAATGAGTTAGGATTGATTTTTATCCCTTTTACTTTCGTAATTGTACAGAGTTTTTTTGACTCTCGTTCACAAGGAGCTGACGAAGGAGCAGAAGCGGTTATTTTTGTAAAATTAATTGAATCCCGTTTTATTCCAATGTTTCTAATTCTATTGTTGGCAGTGATGCCAGTTACAGATTCTGTGAGCCCTAATTTTAAATATAGAGCTTATCAATGCACTGATGCACCATCAATTTTGGTCGCCCTTGATAGCGTGGAAGATTTAAGACCAAATACTAACTACGCTAATCTTTATGGTAACTCTAACCCGTCAATGTTATTCGGTATAGTTAACGAAATAGGGGCGGCAATCAATGGCGTAGGGATAGGGTCGTTAAACTGTGAAGCTGGCATTAATCGTAATGAAGTAGGTGAGATATTAAGTAAAATTGAAGTACATAAAGCGATACGAGCCAAAGCTTTAAAGGAATTTGATAAGCAATGTTACACAAAAGCTGTCGGATCAATTAATCGTTTGGAATCGAATAATGATACATTAAATGTTGATTTTAATTCCGCGCCTTATAACTCGATTGATTCACTAGCTTACGATTCTCCTGCATTAATAAAAATGTATAACGGAACAATAACTAGCCCAATGAGGGATCCAATGCTTTTTATCGTTCCCGATTATTGGGATGAGATAGAAACAGGAGTAGGAGAAACGGCAACTTGTGAATATATATCTTCCACTATAACGAACGAAATAAAAACAGATTTATATGCCACTTCAGCTTTTTCCGTAACGGGTGATTTTAACTCTATGGCATCGAGAGTGTACAAAACAATTAACACCCCAAATGGAGCTAACTTTACATTGAGTGATGCAGTACAAGAAATGACAAGGGCGTCATATAGAAATACAGCAACAAGTTGGTATAACCCCTTAATGAAGAGAGCATCTATTGAAAAAACGCCCACCGTGGAAACGAGAGCGGTAGTTAATAATCAAGCAGTAAACAGCACTACAAGCTATAACACCAGTTACTCCAGTCCAAGTTACCAACAACCGACACAAGGAGGAATTACTAACTCCGCAGTTTCCGGATTAGCCTATTTTGGAGCTATGTGGTCAAACCTAACTAAAAGTATTGAAACATTAACATATTTAAGAATAACACCAGTGATACTTACAATAATGCAAGGATGTATTTTGGCATTTGGAGGAATAGTTCTTTTATTGTCTGGTTATAATTCTAGGGTGCTATTACATTTGGCTTTGTTTTACTTTTCGTTATCTTTAGTACCATTTTTTATGAATGTGGGAGTGATTTTTGACAATGTTATCACTGGGTTGGTCGAGAACAAATCAAACGGATTAAACATAAGTAACAGTTCCGTTATAGAAATAGTGAACTTAGCAGGAACGACTCTGATTATTTTGTGCCCTTTAGCGTGGTTAACCTTAGTTCAACTCTTAGGGATTCATGTAACAAATACGATGGATCTTGCAGGAGCAGGAAATGCCTCTAAAACTACAGCGAACATGGGTGTTCAAAAAGTTATGCAAACCATGAATTCAGGGATTTCTTCGGGTAAAAGAGAAATAAGAAAAACAACTGATCAAAAGAATAAAGCCCTAAAGAAAAAGGTTGATTCTATATTGACGCGTATTGCGAATGAATCCTAAAGGGGGTTAAATGATAGCTGTTACAGATATAACAGGCTTATTTATTATGCCTCTAGCTGTTTATATGCATAACGTGGTATATGACATTTTTAATCAACTTGGAATGATATTCATCCCATTTGTTTTTGTTATTGTCAGTGAATTTTATAAAGCTAGGACAGCCGGTGCAGACAATGGTAATGCTGCTGTTCTATATGTTAAAAATATTGAGGTAACATTTATAAAAAAATTTTTTATATTAATGTTATTTGTTATGCCAGCAACAACAACGAATGCGACTTATTCTTTCAAACAATTTAGTCAAAACTCATTCCCATCAATATTATCAGGGGCTGAAAATGTAAGCGATTTAAACCCTAATACAAATTTTAATAATTTTTTAGGTCAAGGCCAGGCGCCATTAGCATTTGGATTAATTAATAATATCGCAGTTGGTTTGAGCAACTCCCTTGTTGCAAAAGTCCCATGTACAACTTCAGCTACAACATCTTCTTGTATACCAGATGTAAATGTAGGGGCAATGAAAGAAACTCTTGAAAATGTAGCTCCTAATCAAGAAGAAAATAATAAGTCTGTGGCTGAATTTGCAGAAGCTTGTTACAACCCTGCTTTAGCAAGTTACTTATTATTTTCTGAAGATAGTACGGAAACAGTAAACTTATCAACTAAAGCATTTCCAGATAACTCGGGGCAAAAATTTATGTTTTTTTCTGATTTTATGAATGACCTTTATTTGGGGGATTATGGGATTACGGGATACCATAACGAACAACAATTATGGATTACCACATCAGAATCTTGGAGCGGCACTTCAGTAGGTAGTAATGCAACCATAAAATGCCAGGATGCATCACTAGCTCTATATGAATCACTTAATGATGATCTGATTAACTTAAACAACTATGACCACATAGACAATATAATGAAGGCATGGGTTGAATACTTTCAAAGATATGGCGGAGATTTAAACGAAATTGTAGCTACAAACGCTCTAGCTAAGCAAGAGGTTATAAGCTCGATGTATATCAACTCATATAGAAATACAAATGAAGCATCTAAATCAATGTTTGATAATGCTATAGAATATTTAGAAGAAGCAGGGGATTCAGCTGCGGATGCAGTAAATAAAGGTTTAACGATGTTCGGGAGATACCAAACGCAAGCTACTATAGAAACCCTTTATGGTAATGGAGCAGCAGATAAACATGGCATAGAGTATTGGAAAGCCATGGGTCTTAACGCAACGCATATAGTTACAGCAGGTATGGGAGCGGCGGACGCCTATTCATCAGCTCAAATACAAAGAAGAGTTTTTCCTGTGCAGTTACAAATAGCCTCTGCAGCTCTATTTATGTTCAGTCCAATTGTTCTATTGTTAAGTGGTTACAGCTCGAAAGTAACTTATAGATTAACGTTATTTTACATTGCGTTATGCTTTTCCCCTTACGCTTATGAACTAGGGCAAGCTATTGGTAATAACTTGATAGCAGCAGCAGCAGACGATCTTACAGTGGCACAAGAATATGGAGAAAATGAGTCTATATCGTCAACGTTTCATGGTGTATGGCTAGGCTATTACATGCCAATAATTATGGTTGCGGTTTGGAACATACTTATAGCTATCGCATCTGGCCTACCAAGACCTTTTAGCGTAATAAGAGCGCCATCGGCTAATATTATGAATTCAGAAGAAGTAAGAATTGCAGGAAAATCAATTGATGCCGGTAAGAAGATTGCAGTTGAAACATTCAAACCTTATAGCACTAAAGAAACGGCAGAAATAGAAAAATCAATAAAAACTAAACTGGAAAGTCTAACGCCAACAGAAAGAAGTAAGGTGTTAGAAAAGTACAAAAAATAAAAATATATTTACAACTTAAACAAAAAAGGAAATTCAAAGATATAGCAGATATCGGCGAGTTTCCTTTATAAGACGTTAAATTTTGCGAGGGAGAATTGGAGTTCTTCTGATAAATTTTCAATTTTCCGTTAGCTACTAGCCTACCAGTTGATCGAACGGAAACGGTGGTATTAGCATAAATTGATTAACTCTAATACTATTAGGTGTATATGGTACTTATTGATAAGAGGCAGTTATGAAACTAAGCTTTGCCCCAACAAAATTAGGTGGTGGCGTAACGATAACAAGTGACGTTGCAACATTAAGGTATATAGAACGGTTGTTAACTAGAGCTGCTATTGAATCCTATTCTTGTGATGATAATGGTATGTGCATGACTTTATCTCGATATTTTGAAAGGAATAAAGAAACTGTTGATTGGGTAACTTTGGTGGCAGGAGTTGCTTGTTTAAGAACAGCTATCGGTTATAAATTGAATAGGAAAGACCACGCTATTATATGCCTCTTAGAATACTTACTGTTTGCTGCGCTATGTAAGGTTTTAAATGAACCCGAAGAACAAATAGAAAGTGTATTAGAATCGCTTCACGGATTAAATGATCACACTTTTGATTTGAGTATAGAGCCTAAAATGACTTACTTGTATTTGTTAAAAGATCCAGAATTAAGGAAGGAAGAATTATTAGCAATAATAAAATCATTGAGTCCTGTATTTGGTCGGTTAGATAAAAAATACGATGAAAAATTTAAAGGTTTAAATAGAGAAATGCTTATCTATTCATCAGGAACAGAATTTCAATATGAACTCTAGTTGAGATCTAACTTATAAAGTCACACTAACGCAATTCACAAGACGTTTTAATTTATAATTTAAAACGGCTATTTGCATTCTAGGGTTGGAATTCAACCTTAGATAACAATTATTACATAGCTCAAACTAATCACTGTTTGGTTGGAATCCCTGCGAATTAGCACTAATAAACAACCTGTATATTGGTTGGAAATGTGACGATTGTAATTAGATTCGATTCTTTTCAACCAACCTTCTATAGTGTTCACCAAGAGCGGTTAGCCTGCACGATTTACTTTCCATCGCAGCATTCCACATATGATCCGCTCCGTCAGGCACAAGGAGGTTTAATCGGTTATATTTCTGAAGTACAGAAAATATTCTTGTGTTTTCTTCAACTGGGTTTGGCATTCCTTCATCCCTACCTTTCATTTCAGGTTCAAACGTAGGATCAAGAGGAAATGAATATCCAGGAGTGGGGAACAATGTTGTAATCTTTCTTAAATCCTCAATGGATATAGAAGGGGAGGATTTTCTTAACGACACAAATTGCTTCACGTTTGTTTTGAAAACAGGGCGTTGTTCCCATGCCCCAAGAGATTGATCAATATGAGCATAAATACTCCCTGGGGTAATGTCGCCTGTTAAGTTGGCTGCACTACCGCTTAGTGCATCAACCAACAACGTGGTAAAAACTCCACGTCCATTTTGCTCTGTCGCGTACTGGTCTTTAGTTGAAGCTGTTAAAACTGTCACACCTTCGGCAAGCGACGCTAGTTGTCCAGCTTCAGGAGGTGTCCCAGCAATTCCTGAGTGACAACTATCAAGTATAATTAGTTTGTTTTTGGCTGGGGAGTTGTTTGCAATTGTCAGTATTTCCGTAAGTGAAACACCTTCATCGCCTCTTGCAGCATCCGATGTTAATAAATAACCTCCCGTAGCCTCAATATGACCGTGCCCAGCAAAATAGAACAAAGCAATATCTGCATCTGCTTTAAATAATTCAGTAATTTGGTCTTTTAAATCACCACGTTTAACTGTCTCGCTAGGTCCTGTTCCTGTCAGCAATCGGCAATCAAAATTCACAGAACCGCCATCGTGTCTTTCCAAAATTGCTTTTACGGAATGCGCGTCATTCACACATCCATATAGGTGACCCCCATGCTCGTAATGGTTAACACCCACTATCAAAGCGATCCTCATAATTTCGTCCTTTATAAACTGTCTATGAAATTTTTAATGGCATCCCAGGTCCAAACAACAGTTTTGACACCTTCTACATTTGTCCTGTCATCCGTGTATGCCCAAACTCCCAAAACTTTTTTGCCTTCTTCTTTTGCACAAGCTATTTCCCACTTCTGACCACTTGACTTCAATGAGTTATTGCTAATAAGTGCAATGACACCGTCAGACCTTTTAATGCGAGTTCTTACTTTGGCCTTCCAATCAGTGTCGTAAGATTCTTTTACAGACATATCGATATATTCAAAAGGGGAGTTGGTATTTAACGATTGACCCTTTAAAAAATCCCGCTGTCTCTCGTCTTCAATCGCAAAAGCTATAAATATCGTTTTTTTAGTAGCCATATATCAGTTCTCCATTTTATTGATAATTTAGTGTGTTCTTAATCTAATTCACCACTTTCAACCTGCTTAACAAGCGTAGGTATATGTGGCCCATACTCAACCTTTCCACGACCAGAACGGATACCGCTACCAACCTTGCGGGCTTCTGCCGAATATAGTGTCTTTGCGCGAATGATCTCATAGCTATAGCCACGCCCAAGTCGATTAGACATCTTGATCAATCCGTTCAAGCCTTCTGTGTAGGCATTAGTTATTGGGAACGGTGCATCCCAATAAGCAAAAATATCTTCATAGTGGTTGTGAACGGTTTTGACAAGCTTTTTGAAAGGCTCCATGCCATCGTCAGGTAAACTATTTTTCCATGCCTCAAATGCGTTCTGAGCTTTTTGCTTGTCTGGTTCATCATAGATAGCAAAGAAGCTTTCTTTGAAATCATAAGCAATGGACAATTCTGGTATTTGCTCACGCACGATAGCAAGAGCCTTATGTTCAGCAGGAGTCAGGTTAGCGGGTCGCTTAAGCGTCAGCCATCGGATTGATTTTTTGACATTAATTCTATCTTCCTTACTAAGCTGTACCTGATATTTTTTACGCTCTTCTTCTAATGCTTCAGATGCCATTTTAACAACATGAAACTTATCAATTATCAACTTTGCGTTTGGCAAAAATTCAGCAAAAGACCGTTTAAATGGTCGCCACATATCGGTGCATACCCATTCGACTTTTTCACGGTTAGGTAATTCCTTAAAAAATGGTTTCAGGTGGTCTTGCGTACGCTGTTCCAGCATTTCAAATACGTTGTTAGTCGCAAGGTTTGTGATAACGCATCGAAAACCTCCGGCCAAGTTAACCTCATCAATGCCCATGATAACCGGCGTTTCGTAACAAACAGTTTGTTCTAGCTCTTTAATCAAGTCATGTGCGATGTTTTTTACTGTATTAACAGCAACACCTGTCTGATCTGCCAGCGCCCTAAATGTGGTGCCGAGGCACTGTTGGCGAATAACATCGACCAATCGTTTAGTTGCTCTACGCTTATCATCCAAAAAACTCAGTTCAGGCATAGCCATTTTTCCGCAGGTCTCACAGCGAAAACGCGGTCTTTGTACTTCAAGCCGTACTGGTTCCATATATAGTGGGGTGTCAGAGAACTTGTTCTTGCGAGTTCCATGCTTGTGCATTGGAATTTTGCAATCTAGGCACATCGGCGCACCGACCTCGTCGGCCACGGCTACAATGATTAGCGCCTTGCTCTCTTTATACATATCAACCGGTTTAATACCCGGCAGATTTAGTAAATCAAGCATTAGGCTAGTCCAAATCCAAATCTATATTTTTACCATCTCTAAGCATTTCATAAATCACATCGACCAGAGCTGACATGCCTTGGCGATCTGACTTAAGTACCTGTGTGGCAAGTTTTTGATGGCTAGTAAGTGCACGAACAACGGCTTGTTGAACAGCGCCAGGTAAATTGCCTTTTAGCGCCTGCTCTCGCGAGTTGCTTTCAACTTGAGCCATAACCACGTTACTTTCACCGGCAATTGACTTGATTTGGTTAACAAATGCAACCTGATCTCGAATAGGCGTAGCTTCCCCAAACATACTATTGAGCTTTTCGACAATTTCCTGCACAAATTTGGGTTTGTCTCCTGCACCGCCACCACCACCTGGGCCGACAGGTTCCAAAACAGGCTTGTCTTCATCCTCAATAGGTTCAACAACACGCCCTTTAATATCAAAACCTGTAAGCACCAGTCCCTTCAAATCTACGGTTTCAGGGGCTTCATTGTGCAATCGCTTGAGCAACAACTTAGAAAATGCAGCAAAATTCTCAAGTTCTGGATCTCCAAAATCAATAAGTTGGGCCACATAGGAATAGGTTCGGCAGAAACGCCCAAGGTCCGATTTAAAGCCCAATAAGGATTTAATCTGCTCCGCATATTCATCTTGATGATGGTCTGCTGATTTCATTCCTGCGTCATCACCTTGTGCACGAGCCTTTTCAAAAGCGCCTTCCCAAGTCGCCATCGCATCGCGAAGCATTTTCATTTTTTCATTATAGAGACGAGTAGCAGCTTCTGTTGCCGCATAAAGCGCCTTGTGTTGCGGAGTTTGAGAGTGAGTAATATCGCGAATGGTTTTGAAGCGGGCTTCTTTGAAAGCGATCAAGTCTTTCTCGCTGTAAAGGCCATGTTCGTCCAACCGCTCTTTTATTTCATAAACCACATTCAGTTCTTGAACATCATCGATATGCGCACCGTCGTCATAGAGTGAGAAGGCATACCGTACATTGGCCGGATCATTCACAAAGTCGATTATGAATACTTCATCTTTTCCTGGAGCCATGCGGTTCAAACGTGAAAAAGTCTGCACAATTTCGACGTGGTTAGCAATTTTTTTATCGACATACATTGCCACTAACTTCGGTTGATCAAATCCCGTTTGGAATTTGTCAGCAACTAGCATCACTCTATATTCAGGGCGATCAAACGCAAAGCGTAAGTCTTGACCTTGTACATCAGGATTCATGCTTTGTTCGGTAAATTCCTCGTTTTCATCAATAACGAATACCTCTTCAAAAGCCTCATCATCATTGTGCATCACCTGTTTTCCAGTCATTTTGCCAGAAAAGGCTACCAACGAATGGATGAAACTGTATTCGCTATGCAATTCAATATAACGGTCAAACGCTTTCTTGTAGCGAATAGCGGCAGCTCGTGAACTCGTTACAACCATTGCCTTCGCCTTCCCATCTAACCGGTGCGCCACGTTTTTGGAAAAATGCTCAATAATGAATTGGACTTTCTGAGTAACATTGGTCGGATGTAGTGCCATCCATTGAGCTAATGCACGTTTTGCTGCTTTACCACTCACTCGCTTACTGTCTTCAAGCTGTTTCGACAAATTAAAGGCGGTTTGATACGGTACGTAACCTTTTAAAACATCAAGGATAAAGCCTTCTTCAATTGCTTGTCGCATGGTGTACTTGTGAAAGGCTTTGGGCGGATTTTCTTTTGATGTCGGATTTGACGTGTCTTCAGGCCGACCAAAGAGCATTAAGGTCGCGTGTTTAGGTGTACCTGTAAACGCAAAGTAGCTGATGTTGTCGGGCCGAGCACGCGATTTTTGCAGTTGCTCTAACAGTTCATCCACAGTCATGCTGGACATTTTTCCGTGCCCACTCATTCCAAGAGCGGTCTGTAATTTTGCAGCAGTAGAGCCTGTTTGAGAATTATGGGCTTCATCGATAATCACAGCAAAGCTCTTACCCTTGAGTGCCTTGTCGGTAATAACTGCTTCCATGGCGTAAGGGAAGGTCTGAATGGTGACGACAACTATAGGTGTACCATTGATCAAGGCCTCTGAAAGTTGCTTGCTTTTTGATTGCGATGACTTCTGTCGATCTATCGCAGCAATCACACCAAACTGATGGTCAATTTGCTTTACAGCATCTTGTAGTTGCCCATCTAATACATTACGGTCGGTTACAATAATGACACTGTTAAATACCGCATCGCCATTGTCTTCCCGTAATTTCACTAAATCATGAGCCGTCCATGAAATAGTACTGGTCTTGCCTGATCCTGCGCTATGGTCAGCCAGATAGGTCATGCCCGCACCGTTCTTGCGAGCATCTGCAATCATGTTATTCACTGCCGTCCATTGATGAAAACGCGGAAAAATAAGCGTTTCTTTTTTGGACCAATTGCCATGAATATCAACCACATCTTTTTTCTCTACATACACAAAGCTATGGAATATGCGTAACCATGCATCGGGTTGGCACACATCCTCCCAAAAGTAAGCGACAGGGTATTCAATGCTACCATCCGGTTTCTTTTCACCAGGCGGGTTGCCAGCTCGCCCCTCATGCCCTTTATTGAAGGGCAGGAAGAAGGTATTTACGCCATCCAGTTTGGTCGCCATCATGATTTCAGAATCCGACATGGCAAAATGCACCACGGCACCGCGCTTAAAGGTCAATAAAGGTTCTTTACGCTTGGTTTTGGGGTCAAATGGCAGTCGGTCTTGTTGGTATTGCTCCATAGCCGCTTCCGCTGACTGGGTAAAGTCCGTTTTTAGCTCAACTGTTGCGACAGGCAGGCCATTGATGAAGAATACTAAGTCAATCGCAAACTCACGCGCAGGATGGTATTTCAGTTCCGGTACAACACGCAGAATATTGGCCTTGTAGCGCTCTATCACCGCTTCGTTGCGCATATCTTCAGGGGCAGTTTCAGTCATTTCAATCAGACCACAGCCTGCAATTGAGAAGCCTTGACGTAGCACCTGAACCGCACCCTGTTGCTCCAATGCCTTGGTCAGTCGCTCCATCACCACGTCGAGGGTTTTTGTACCGTTTAACCGCTCCAGTTTCTCCCACTTATCCTTTTGGCCGCTAGATGTTATCCAGGCTTCGAGGTCTTCCGGGTAAAGCGCTCGTTCGGTATCGTAGTGTTTGGTATCTCCCAGCTTCCAGCCTTGCTCGACAAGCCGCTCAATAATATAACGCTGAAAGTGCTTTTCCTGATGGCCTGATGAGTTCATACGGGTTCTCCTCGTAAATCTATCTGCCCAGTTACCGCAGCAGTGATAAAAGCTGAACGACGCTCTTTGAGTAAATTAATGCTTCGCTCTGTTTTCTCAACCAAGCTATCGTTATGTGCTAATTGCCTATCCACGTGTGCCGCAATTTCGGCTTGCTCTTCTTTGGGCGGAACAAGCACTTGAAGTCTTCTAACATCTTCAAATTTTAGAGATTGCCTTACACCGCCACCCATCCCATAGAAAACTTTGCATAAATCATATGATCTCATTAACCATGAAAAGTAATTTGAATCGATGTTACGCAGACTCACGGCCATGTATGCGGAGCTTATAATTCCTCTTTCTTGGACTAAAGCTGATCTAAGGCTCCTTTTATCATTTTGTAAATCGGTAAATCGAAATACAATCTCGCCCGGTTCAACTATTTGGTAAGTTTCGTATGATGCAGGTACAAGCCCCATATTCCTATTTTCTGGTTTTTTAATTACTCGGCCATAACTAAGGGACAGGATATTTGTTTCTTCCAAACCACTGTTTTTTCTTTTCAACTCAGTTAATAGAGAAAAGAAAGGTTTTACATTCCAATGTTCTGGTATTTCACCAATCCATTCAACCTTAGAATCTTTCATCTTCACATTAGGATTTAGGCCTTTTGTGACAGCATGAGTAATCAGCGCCTGACGCTTTTCTTTGAGCAGTTCGATGAAGCGGTTTTTTTTGGTTATTAGGTTGTCGATACGCGTTGTTTCGGTTTTTACTTTGTCTCTTATAAGAGCCTGCTCTGTAGATGGAGGCAAAGGCATTGGGATATTTCCTATACCTTCCCAGTCAGCACGAGGCATTTTTGCCCCTTCACATGTAGCTTCAATTTGCTGCGTTACATTGGTTGACAGAAGCCAGCTTTGAAGGAGTTCAGGCAGTACTTCCTCAGATTGAAGCACTAAAAATTCTGTCGAACATACGCCATCAAAATTGGCGATGATAGCTTTACGAAGATAGGGTCTTAGTTTTCCATAGAGAACTTGCCCTTTTTCAAAAACACCAACAGTAGAATCTTCAGTTTGACGAGAATTTCCCTCAGTTGGAAGATATCTTCCTGAGCCAGATTCAACGTCTTCTAATCCTATATAAATAATCTTCTCACCGGATTCCGAAGTTCTTGCCTTGTTAAGTTTCGCAAACCTTTTTATTGGAATAATTCTCCAGTGGCTTGGTATGTCTTCAATCCATTGAATTTCTGAGTCTTTATATTCTGGATAGGCTTTATAGTGACTCATTCTGTTGCCACCTCTGCCAGAAGTGCGGCGATTTCACCTTCAACCTGTTTCAATTCCGCGTCAATATCATGCAGTTTACGCGGTGGTTGGTATTGATAAAAGAAGCGATTAAAGTTGATTTCATAACCTACGCGACCAAGCTGCTTGTCTTTATCATCAATAAAGCTCTCGTCGATATAAGCATCTGGCACATGCGGCAGCACTTCACGGGCAAAGTAATCCTCAATCGATTCCAAATAAGGTACGTTTTCATAATCCGTTAAATCTGTGTCAGGCACTATATTGCCTTGCGCATCGACCACAGGCTCCGCTTCAGGGTCTTTACGGCCAAATGCAGCAAGCAAGGCAGTAATGAAAGTCTTGTTGCCTTTTACCTTAAGCAGCTTGGCATCAGGTGTTTTCACGGCTTCTTTGGTAAAGTTTTCTGCCCAGATGTATTCCTTGGTCTCACCCAACTGCGGCTGAATGGCCTCACGCCAAAATGCTTTATGTTCAACCGGTAGTTTCTGCCAGGTATCCGTTGCTTCTAACGTGGATAAACCTTGCTCATCAAGCTTAAGCGTCATCCGCAACGGGCGAAGCACTTTAATACGGCGGTAGCCAAAAACTTGGTAATCAACCATTTTAGAGAGTGTGTCATTTTCGCCAGCTGCATAAATATCCAATATCTGGCGGCGCTGATCATCGCTCACAATTCGGCGCTTGTTACCCTCATTCTTGATAGATGTCCAAAGGTCAGTGGCATTAATAAGTTGCACTTTGCCTTTGCGATTGTCAGTTTTCTTGTTGGATAAAATCCATAGATAGGTAGCAATGTTAGTTCTAAAGAAAATATCCGTAGGCAGTGCAACAATGGCTTCAACAAGGTCATTTTCAAGCAACCAGCGGCGTATTTCAGACTCGCCAGAGCCAGCGCCACCATTGAATAAAGGTGAGCCGGATAAGACAATTGCAGCACGTCCACCGCCATTGTTTGGCAATTCGAGCTTGCTAGCCAGGTGCATCAAAAACAGCATAGAACCGTCATTAATACGTGGCAAGCCAGGGCCAAAGCGGCCTAACTCACCCAATTTATGCTCTTTTTCTACAGCTGATTTGTCTTTTTCCCATTTCTTACCGAAAGGCGGATTAGATAAGCCGTAGTGGAAACGCTCTCCTGCAAACTGATCATTTGAAAGTGTACTGCCCTGAAGGATATTTTTGGAAAGATCACGACCTGGATCTGACTCAAGGCGACGGATGAGCATACCGGCTACACAAACCGCATGAGTTTCCGGTTCAAGTTCTTGGCCGTGAGGAACCAGTACCGGTGGAATTTTATAATGGTTGCCATAATCGGCAACATGGTTCATTGCGTCAGTTAAAAATCCGCCTGTCCCACACGTAGGATCGTACAGGGTACGAATAAGGCCCGGGCTTGCCTCAAACAGTGCATCATCAGGATCAAGCAAGAGTGCCGTGGCTAAATGCACGACATCCCTTGGGGTCATGAAATCTTCAGCGCCTTCATTAACCTCTGCACCAAAGCGGCGAATCAAATGTTCATAGATATTGCTCATCACCCTGTCTGGCACGGTGTCAGGGTGTAAATCAATACCAGCAAAGTTTTTGCAGATTGTGAAAAGTAACCCAGCTTTCTCAAGACGGATTATCGTGTTGCCGAATTCAAACTCTTCAAATATTGCTCTGGCATTATCAGAAAAAAGAGCAATGTAATCTTCTAGATTACGACGAGTTTTTGTACTACCAAGCGATGAAAGCGAATACTCAGAGGTGTTGTAGAAGGGATAGCCAGCGGTTTGGCGTAAAATTGGATCAAGCTCAACTTCGGCATCCTTAAAATTGTCGTAAGCCTCCCTTACTGCTTCTCTTGTAGATTCAAGAGCGCACTCCAATCGACGTAACAAAGTAAAGGGTAAAATAATCTTACCGAAGTCGGTATGTTTAAAATCACCCCAAAGGTCTTCTGCGTTTTTCCAAATAAAATCTGCCTGCGAGGCAGCTGAACCTGAGAATTCTGTCATTTCGGTCTCCAACCATCTTTTGCACAAAACAATACATTATGCAATAGAGTGTAGTCAACCAAGTTTTGCACAAAAGAAGGGTTATGCTATTTTATAAAATATTTCATGATCCAACCTCAGAATGCAAATAGCCTTTAAAACTACCGACCATCTTGTATATGCAGGACAATTATCTGTTGTGTGACAACTGTAATCCCCTGCACTTCCTAGCAACAGGGGAATGTTCTGTTTTGATCATTTAATGTTGTCATGCTACAAACTTGGAGTTTCAAATTGGCTACGCAACTACTTTCTGAAATAGAAGATCATTGATATACGCCTATTTAAAAATGTTCAACTTAAACAAAGGCCGTGATCAATTGATTACGGTTTTTTGCCTGTTACCCACCAACTACTAGAATCAACTTTCCGTGAATAGCCCGTAAATGCTCATGCTATAATCAACATACAAGCTAATTAGCTTGGTGTGTGCTTATTCCCCCTATATCAAAGGATAACCACATCATGAGCAAAGCTGACACCCTTAAACCTGCACAAATAAACAAAGTGTTACGCACCTGTGATTTAATGAGTCATAGCGAGTGTAAAAAATGCGTTCTGGTTCTTAGTCACAGTGCAATGCGAATAACAGAGATAGGATTGCTTGAAGTCCGTACCATCTTATTTGCTAATGGCAAAGTTAAATCAGAAATTCACCTCCCCTCTAAGATCTGTAAAGGTCTAAAACCGCGCACTATATGGCTAAGTGATAAATCCCGTTTAATAATTCAAAATTGGATTGATTACCGAATTAAAAAGAAATGGGGCTTAATGCTTCATGGTGATCAATATCAATCCCTAAACCCAAAATCAAAGCTAATTTTTAACAGTCGAGGCAAGCCTTACGAGTTACAACCAAAGCATCGTAAGCTTGAAAATGGTAATCGTACCTATTGGGCTTGTGACAGCTTAGAACAAGCGGTTCGTAACATTTATAAAAAGTGTGGTTTGCACAATTGCAGTAGTCACAGTGGACGCAAAGCACTTTGCAGTAATGGTGTGGTTAGAGGTGTTAGTCTTGAACAATTAGCGCGAATCCTCGGGCATAGAGAAGTATCTACCACGCTTAAATATATAGTAATTGATGAATATCGCATTAAACAAATGTGCGCTGAAGACTGGATTTAATTAACAGCATGAATTAGAGTGGTGTATTAGGTACACTTAAATAATATTTGGAAATGAAAGCACATAATGACTAATGATGAATATAAAGCAGCAAGAAAACAGTTAGCATTGAGCGTAGCAGATTGGGTGAAAGAGCTTGGTATATCAATAGATACACACAAGGGGTATAACAGTGGTCGTGCAATTATTCAATTACCTGTTGTTAATCATATCAAAACACTATTGGAGCTAGATAGAATAAAAAATAGTGTATTAAATACACCCAAATAGCTTGCAATGGTGTACGTGATACACTATGGTTGTCTCAAGTTAATTGATTGAGGTAGGCGTTCATGAAGGATAAATACGAAGTATTAGAAAATGCAGGTATGTTTAACGAATCTGAAATTGATAGTTTCCCAACGCTTAAAGAAGCAAAACAGTATGTTGCAGATAACTATTCAAAATCAGAAATAGAAGAACTTAATGTAGATATTACATGTAATGGTTCGACTGAATATTAATTTTAATGGGCGGTGTTATAGCCGCCTGTAACAACGGAAAAGATCAATGTTCCCCGAACGAATCGGGGTGTAGGGCAATAAAGCCAAACTAGATTTTTAAGGAATAATTATTGTGAAAACTACTATCTTGGGTAAAACATCGGTTGAATTAAATAATGTAATTTGGGCTGAAATTGATGGTCTTGAATACGGCATCAATGAAGATTTCGATGTTGATTCACTTCAATGTGATGGTACAGCTTGCGATTGCATTGATAGCGAATCTATTGCTAATTACAGTGCAATTTCTGATTCAATCAAAGATGCTGTTACTGAGCTTGAAAAATCAGGTAAGTCGGTTGAGTGGATTTAATCAACTAAAAATTAACGGGGTGATAGTTCACCCCATAATTCACGGAAAAGATCAAAAGGGTATATATGATTAAAATAATTAATGATGAATCAGGTGAGCCGATGTTTTTTGTCGGTAGTAAAGAAATATCAAAACCTAATTTACTAGATGTACCTCAAGCTGAAATAGTGGCTTTTTCTGAAACGGGAACAGATGGTAAAAAACGTGTTTTTAGGTCAACTGACATAAAAGGTATTGAGGGTATGGAAACAGTAAAAGCCCCTGATTGGCTACTAAAGTTAAGCATTTCATAAACCACTAAATCAATCACGTAAACACACATGGAAAATCATGAAAAAGCATATAGATGTAAATATTTGGGATGAATACACGAGTGATAACTCTACTTACGCTTACGTTGAAGTTGAAGAAGAGCTTATTAGCAGTGAAGATGAAAAGCTAATTTTAGATCAGGTAAACATGATTATTGAGCAATTGCCATTCAATCTAAAAACAAACGTAATATTCCATGATTACCGTGATGATTCACCTCATTTAGTCGGCACTCAGTTTGAATTTACATTAGCTAAAAGATGGGAATTAAAGCTTGAGCCAGTTAGCTATGAAGTAATTGAAAAACTATTGGAAAGCTTGAATATGGCAAAGTTAATATTTAATGAATATTTGTTGAATTTTATCAGCGAATCTTGATCTCGGAAACTCACTTTTTTAGCCCCTTTTTTGGGGCTTTGTGGGTAACAGAATTAATCAATCGGAAAAGATCATGATCGATGCAAAAACAATGACTGAAAATGTATGAAAGCATGTTTAACGCCTAAATCACTAAGCAAAGACACTATTCTGTATTCTTTTAATGGAGTTTCATTTACAGATGGAACTAGTTCGGTAGAAGCGCATGAATGGGTTGTACGCAGTATTCAAAATAAACCTACTTGGCTTAATTTAGGCAATACTAGATTATCTACTAACTAAATTAACGGGCTTCAAGTCCAGCGGGAAATGAAACGAGGAGATTAAAATGGAAACTGAAAACATTTACCAATTTTTATTATGTCACTTGCTTTTGGCTTGGGGGTTTTCGATAGTTTGAAAAAATCCTCTGCGGTTAGAGTTACTGGTAATTTTCTAGCAATGTCGTTCTGCGTAATCGCTTGCTTGGTACGGTTTGGTATTATCACTAATAATTAACGGCAGTGATGCCATGTTCTTTAAAAACTAGACGGTTGTTGAATCCTACCATAAGGCGTTAAACATTATTTTTACACACGCAGGAGGATATATGTATAACAAACCGTCGGAACGTTACAACTCATACTCACTTTGTGGAAATGCGCTGGTATTAGAAGTATTTGGCGAGGTTGGGAAGATTGACAAAATGACAATCGGGGGACGATTTTTTACTTCAACCAAGTGCTTTCCAGAAAAATGCCGGTTTCACAATGAACCCGTTATTTGTTTTTTTGATTTTTTCCGAAATTATGCACCATTGTTAGAGCTTGATGAATTACAGCATGGTTGGAAGTGCTACCAGAGAGCCAAGAAGCAAAGGTCTGATACTCTCCAATCGGCTTTTTGGAATTACTATGGTGGCAAGCGTATAAAAATGCTTGGCCGTAAAGGTGCCGTTTTTAAATGGGTGTAACAATCATATAGGGCAAGTTAATTGCCCTTAACCAAAACGAGAAAAGAAAGGTAAAATTTATGAGCAAACTTAAATCTATTGTTACTTGGATTAGTATGAGCCAAATACAACCTCCTATTGTAGAAGGAGTCCCCCACTGTCCAGATTTTTTTCTTATCGAAAAAATGTTGGCGTTCTTTTCAATTACCATTTTTATTGGTGCATTTATTATGTTGGGTTTACCAATTATAGAGTTTTTTTCATTAACGGATTTTAAGAGCAGTTCATACAGAGTTATTTTTTTATTTGAAGTAATGTTTTTGTTTGTAGGGCTAGGGGCAGTTTCAATAACACATCTTTTATGGAATCGCACTATTAACCAAAGCCAATATGACTGGTTGATCAAGGTTTATCATAATCTAGAGATGCCAAAGCCAAGCAAAAATATGTCAAAGAAAGAAATTGTTCCTTATCTTGATAAGGCTATTAAAATTCAAACTGAAAACAAACTTTACTGAATGAATGGAAACGATAAATAACCAACGGCAAAATTAACCCTAACATTTTAAAACGAGTAGTTCATGGTGTAATGGTTTTATCAAAACAAAAATGAAGATTTACTAAATGGAAAATTTGGAAAATGAAAAAAACATACAAAGATCGACCTATGACAATAAAAGGAAACATCGTTCATCTTCATGCTTGGGAGTTAAGACCTCAAGAAGAAACATATGATTATAGTCAGAAAGTAGGCGCCTTAGAATCTGTTGTCAATGATATGGCTTCTTCATCTAAGATTGTACCTATTTATATTCAAGGGCAAACAGGTTCAGGTAAAACAGTTTTGGCAAATGTTTTAAAAGAAAATGGTAATAACGTTGAGATTGTTGATGTTTTAAGTCTAAAAGAGTCTGGCAATAATACACCCTCCAAGTTGATTTCCGACTCATCAATAACGTATATCGTTGATGAAGCAGGTTATGCAGATATGGAAATAATTAGCAAAGTAGAAGAGCATTCAAAAAAAGGGGGTATCGTAATAATGCTATTACAAGACATACGTGACTTACCTAAAAAAGTTATGGAGGTTGAAGTAAAGCCTAAATACCTTAAATTATCACGCGGAAAATTAATTGAAATATCAATTTAGTTTAATTTTCAACTGGGTTTTATATTGAAAAGAAACATTATATTGTCTTGCTTAATTAATCAGCACTACCGCATGTAAAGCCTAATACCGTTGGCTTTAGGTGGTGAGCGGTAGTGCTTAAAGAGTTATATTTTCACCCTGTAAAACCACCTCTACCACCTCTACCACCTCTACCACATGCCTTTTTACTTAGGTGTCAAAGCGGCGCTATATCCAGAGTTGACCTCTCAAAATAGAATATATAATGAAACAACGTCAATAGATGATCTTATAAAAGGTAACAAAATGCAAACTACTATAATTACGAAAGTAAAAGTGAAATTCGAGAAAAAACAAAAAACTTCGCTTGGGATTTTTTACAAAGGTAAGTTGATGGCTGAAAGTAAACATGGTTGCCCGATTTCAGACTTAAATAATCTTGCTGATAATATGAAGAGCGCTATCCCTTCAGTTATTGTGATTGAAGTAAATAAAATAGTTAATACTGAACAAAATAACGTAAATTTCGATTACAAAAACTTTCAAAATGACCTATTTAAATATTGTTCTGACTACATAAATAAGCACGATAAGTTACCACTGACGTTTCAATATAACGGTGCTGAGTTCGATAAAGATGAATTTGATATATTATTGCAAGAATCTCAATATAAAGAATTGCATTCCCGAATAAATAACTAGTAGAGAAACTATAAAATTCAACATTCTGTTAGGTGTCTATCACAAGGTAATTAAAGTAATATTGTGTGAGTCATTATATTTGGAGTGTTTTTATGGAATTAGCAATAGCAGAGAAACCAGAAGTTGCGAAAGCAATGGCAAGGGCAATATCTAAAAATGTAGAAAGAAAAGATGGGTATTATATTTGTTCTGATATCGATGTAATCATTACCTATGCAATAGGTAACCTACTTGAATTAGCAGATCCAGAGTATTTCAATAAAGACTTTGCAAAATGGAATAGGGAACATTTGCCAATGAAATGGCCGGTTAAATTTATCCCAAATCCTAAAACCTCTAAACAACTTAAAATCATCGGTTCTTTATTAGAAAAATGCGACTCATTAGCTTGCGCAACTGACATAGATTCTGCGGGCAGTCACATATTTTATTCGATAATAGAGCATTTTTCTAAGATGAATTTACCGATGAAACGGGTTTTCATTAACGACAACAATCTAATAAAGAAAGCCTGGGATGAAAGAAGAGACGCACCGGAAGCTTATTATGATGCCCTCTCTGAAAAAGCGAGGACTATAGCTGATCAAGTCACTGGATATAATTTAACGCGAGCCCTGACAACTCAATGTCAATATCAAGGGTGGCAAAAGCTACTAACTGTAGGGAGAGTGTCCGGGTGTATAATTGGGATTTGCATTCGTAGGCAACTGGAAATTAACAATTTTGTGCCAGTTGATTATTATAATATCTCAATAAACATAAATATCGGAAACGATATTTTAAAGGGGGTGAAATACGAGCCTTGCGAAGAAGATCCTATTAATGAAGATAATAAAATAATAAATAAATCTTTTGCAGAGAATCTTGCCGTTGGTTTATCGGATATAGAATTAACATTAAATTCTATGGAAACATCCCAAAAAGAAACTAGTAGGCCGTTACCCCATGACTTAGGAAGCTTGCAGGGAGCTGCAGATAAATTATTCTCATACTCACTAGACAAGGTTTTAAAAATCTCTCAATCCCTACGTGATAAAGGATTGTGCACCTATAACAGAACTGATTCTCAATATCTTAGTGATGAAGCTTTTTATGATGCCCCAGATTTACTAAATGCATTAGGAACGGTAGAAATGTTTCGGCCGATCATAAATCTTTGTACAGTAGATGAATCAAGAAAAAGTCGATGCTTCAATTCAAAACGTGTTTCCGCCCACCATGGAATATGTCCTAGCGGTAACCCATCACAAATAGTAGGGCTTACCGAAGAAGAATTTAATATTTACTTTCTCATAGTAAGAAATTATGTGATCCAATTCATGGAGCCTGAGATAAAGGAAACTATGTCACTTGAGTTTTCAGGGGTTATAAACAATAAAACAGCTTACTTTAAAACTTCAAAAACTCGTCAAATTCAAGCCGGTTGGCAAATTCTTTTTGAGAAAGAAAAAAAGAAAGAGCAAGACAGTGACGCAGTAAAAGAAGAAAACTTTGACATTAACATTTCATTATTAAAAGAGGGTGCTGCATATAGTGTCAATGAAGCAACAGTAGCCGACTTGACAACGAATCCACCAGCTTTATACACAATAGTCACACTACTTAACGCAATGCGTAACAGTGCAAATTTGGTGGAAGATGAAGAAATAAAGAAAATGTTGCTCACTAAAGATGAGGGGAAGAAAGATAGAGGTGGAATTGGTACTGCTGCCACTAGAACGCCTATATTGACTGAGTTGTTTAGAAAACAGCAACTTAAAAAAATAAAAAAACAAATTCAAATAACTGACTCTGCGATTGTTTTGTATAACGCACTTCCTGAAAGTGTAACCTCTCCAACTACAACTGCAATCTGGGCAGACCAGCAGAGTCAAATAGCGGATGGTATTCTTAGCGTAGAAAAATTTACTGATGGAGTTGAACGTTTCGTAACTGATGCAGTAAATGAAATAAAAAAAGGGATCGATATACCTGAGAAGTATATTAAAGATAAACGATTAGAACGATGCCCATGCTGTAAAGAAAAATCAGCTGAACAAAGAGAAGGAAAAACTGGAACATATTGGTTATGTCAACCATGCTCAAAAACATTTAGTGATTATGAAGATGCACCTTTTGATAAAAACACAATGAAGCGTCATACCGAAATATGCCCTAAGTGCAACGGCGAAGCAGAAAAGTTAAATGGTCAATATGGGGATTACTGGAAATGTAATGCATGTGGGAATTTACCAGATTTAAATGGTAATCCATATTTTGAATCATGCCCTAATTGCAGAAGTCCTTTAAAGATAATTCACTCTAAAAAAGCCAAAGGGAAAAAGAAAAATGATCCCTTTATATCATGCTCTAGTTACCCCGATTGCAATTATAAAAAATCGATAACGCAATAACTGTAATTTTGTAACTTATATATTTTTATAGGTAAGTTTTACGAGCCTATAAAAATAGTGTTTTTTTTAAATAACATTCATTAGTTATATAGTTACTAAAAAAGAGGTTTTTATGATTGGTTTAACAAAGAAAATAATAGGGCTTGCAGTAATTTTTCCAATAACTGTAATAGCAAGCGATTTAAATGATAATAAGGTCCAGGTGTTTGAGGCTTTAAAGAAAAATGGAATCATTGTTTCTGAAGCGTATGACTCAGCTACAGGGATCAAGAACGGTCTGCAAACATTACTAACGAATACTGGGATCATAGCTGTAAATTACAAAACAAAAAGTATCTTTATAAACAACGATATTATCCATATTAATAAAAATGGCGAGTTTGTTAGCAGTAATGCAAGGGTTATTGACGCATACCTAAACAATTTAGAATTTAAAATAGTTGAAAAAGCTCAAAATGAAAAATACCGAATCCAAGTGTTTTTAGATGTTGCTTGCCCTCATTGTAGAAGGTTTTACTCAACAACACCTCAATTAAACCAAGATGGGATAACAGTAGAATATATCTTAATGGCTGGTGGAGGTGATAAGTCCCCCTCTTTCATGCAAATGTCGGAAATACAGTCACAAGATAATCAAAATCAAGCGCTATCCAATCTAATGAACGGAATCCAACTGCAAAAAAGAGAAAATAAAGTTTCAATGCAAATGTTTTTGCATCAACAAGCGGCAATTATAGTAGGAGTAACAGGAACACCAACTATTTTTTATAAGGGATTAAAGTTACCTATTGTAGAAGCACATAAATATCCTGAGATACTACTTAGTATTGAAAACTCATTACAAGGTGAAGGTAAAGAATACAAGGCTCATAGAGTCAATTAACTGAGGTTTCTATGGCCGAAAATAATAATGCAAACAATAACGGCAATGCAAAAAACGACAACATTAAGCAACGTGAACAAGATGTACCTTTATACTCAAGTATAAAAATAATTGTTGGCAGGACTGTGGCCTTGATCCTTAAATCTGGTGGGCTGTTGATGTTGTTGTCCACTATATTTTTTGCATATGATTATTACAATGGAGTAAGGGGGTATGATCGGTCAATAGAGACATACAAGGAAACCTTAGATAATGTGCGATTCATGGGAGGCTGGTTTGATATAAGAGAGGCGTTTACTAGCATAGTGAATAGCGGCCAAGATATGATTTTAAAGGCTATAAATTGGGTTAATGAAGCCAATCAATCAGCAGGAATGACGCACTTAAAAAGTAATTTCTCTAAATACACAGAAAACATTATAGATGCTTACGATGGAGGTGAAATAGCAGAGAAAGGGTTCTTTTTAGGGAGTTGGAATGGAGTAGTTGAATTTTTTTCCTATTATTTAATGGATACATTATTAACCATTCTTACTTTTGTATTAAAAATATTAATTATCTTTAATTTCTTGCCAGTATATTTTTTAGTTATGATCCCTGCGTTAGCAAATGGTTATACAGGCAGGAAAATAGCAACGTTTACTGGAGAACTTGATAAAGAAGACAGAGTAGAATTGGCTTACTCTAAGCTAAGGCTCTTCTCTATAACAGTGGTGTATTTTTTCGTGGGCATTCCTCACTCATATAATCCATTATATTTTTTAGTTCCCTCTGCAATATTAACGGCGGTAGCAGTGAAATATTTAGCCCGTTACTACAAAAAATACTGGTAAAAACTTGATCAATCTAATAAGCGCGTGTCATAACGCGCCTATCATGATCAATGGATGAAGAAGAAAGAAAAGCAGCACAAGACTTCTATCAAAATTAAGGATAATTTGTAACCTATTAATTAATAGGTTGTTAAATGCATAAACAACCTATTAATACTAGCATTAATGCTTAGCCGTGTTTTTCAAAAGCAAAGAATAAGAGTAAAAATAAACTTTTATAATTACTATTACCAACGCACTCAATATAAAACCAATTAAAGCAAGAAAAGCGTAAAAAGCGCCATCAATGTTTCTAACGACTCTAGACGGATTTTCAAGTCTTGCATTAATATCGAAAATTTCCCGGTATGTCTTTGGTGACTCTTTATCCTGCTTAAATAAAATTCCTAGCCCGATAACAAGGGCTAAAATAAGAAGCATTGATAATTTTGGCCATTCAGCTTTAAAAGAAAACAGCCCGTCGATAATTAAATTAAATAATTCCATAACACCCTCCTGAGTAAAGTTTTGATGTTGACTGGTAACAACCTCCAGTAAACATTAGTTGAATATAGAATAACCTCTGCTTACAAAAAAACGCTACCGCCGCTTTGAAATAAAAATGACGAAAGATAAAAAACATATCCTAGAAACTCCGCCACATCCTTAATTAATAAGGAAATTCTTAATAAAAATAAAAATAATTAAATTTATTTTTATTTTTATTTTTCAATAATAAAAAAATAAAACCTTGTTAAATCAATGACTAAGGGGTTTTTTTATTATCAGTTCGGGTCGGAAATTAAAAAGGGTCAAAAATACAGACCTTTATTACTAGAAGAAAACTCTAAAAAAATAGAAAAGAGATATAGAAATTGAACAAATAATGAGAAACAAATGAAACAGATATCTAAATTAATATTAATTGCATTGGTAACTTCAACGCCAAACTTAGTATCTGCTGATGCTTGGCAAGAACGCGAGTATCTAGAAAGATGGATATTACAAACAGAATCTATTACTCAAATATTAGACCAAGCTAAGTTATCTTCAAATGAGAAATCTCGTTCTAAGCTAAATTACGAGGCGCTAAAAAAAGCTAATGAAAACATAGTGTTGAAAGTGAAGCATTATCTAAATTCACCAACAATCCCATTTGAAACATTCAAATTAAACGAAGGCTTTGACACCAATGAAAAGTAATTTATTAAAGAAAGTCTTCAGTAGAGTATCAATTGTTTTTTTGGCTTTATGCACAAGTTCATTTTCGTCAATGGCAACGATATTGACACCAAACCCTGGAGAATCAAACGAGAGTCACTGGGACGCAATTCTTGGGGCAAACAGTTTCGATACGTATGCGCTTTACATGCGATTGATACCATCAATTCTTCTTTTGATAGGGTCTGCATGGGCTGTTAATGGGCTATTTAGAGCTGCATTTATAAAAGAGTCAATAAGCAAAATCGAGTTTGTGACCTACTCAGGTCGATTAATGATTATTTTAACAATTTCAATCGCTTTAATATTTACTTAAACAAGGAGGAAAGATTTATGGAGGGGAAATGAAAAATCAGTATCAGTAACACAATTATTTTTTTACAACTTACTTAACAATATATAACAAGGGCATCACATGAAAACTTTTTTAAAAAACGCGAAAGCTAAAATCAGTAACAGAGTTCTACAAGCTTCTGTTGCAACTGCTTTAACAATGGCATCTGCAAACTCAAATGCAGACTTTGCTTTACCAACACCAGTCGATACGGTAACTGACGGTAACTATATCTCAATGGTCGGGAAAGCATTTTCTGAGTTAGCTACTTTATTAATCGGTATTTTCGGCACGTTATCGATCATTATCATGGGCGCACTATTTGCATTTGAATTTACAGCTGTTAACCAAGGTAAGAAAACTTGGGGTAATCTGGCGATCACCATGGCTGTTGGCGGCTTAATATTGGTAGTTGTTTACATCCTATTAGGCAATGCTGCAACGACTAATACTGACGGCTTCTAGCACAAGTCCGTAGCAAGAAAAACCAAGTAAAAAGAAAATGAAAGGGAGGGAGTGTTATGTACGAAGATGGTGAACAAACGGCAGATCTTATTTTAGATACGATCGATAACACTCCCAACCTTTTATTCGGTTTTACGATGTCAGAACTTATGTGGTGTTTTTTAACCGCACTAGTTATTACATCAATTCCATGTTGCTTATTATCTGGGTACTTTTTTGGAACTATCATGTTTGGTTTTATTTTAGGAGCATTATTCAGCGCCATTATTTGTTTCTTGGCAGCACAAAAAGCAATGTTTTTAAAGAAGGATAGACCGTCTTATATGATGTGGTTAGATTTAAAAAGATTTATACAAGATAAGGGGATATTGGGACTAAAAGTAAATATGAAACTAATACCGGATCAGGCATGGGAAATTCAAAAGTTTGAAAAGAAAAAAGTAAGAAACAATAAATTAAAGAATCTCAAAACAAAAAAATAATTAACATTTTGGGTTCTAGGCCCATTGGAAATAATAATAAATTTATTTGAAAGGTGGGGCAACCTGTGAGTCAAAGTGATCCAATTAAAACAATAAAAGACAAAGAAGCTAACGAGGTAGAAGTAACTCCTCTTATAAAAAGAAAAGGCAAGCTGCCTAAAATGATGGTCAGAAAAACACATGAATTTCTATCTCACGTAGCAACGTTAAGATTCATCATTATCTGTCAAATGCTGTTGTTAATGTGGGCGTTATCTACAATTCAAGCAATGCCAAGTGAAATAGTTATTAAGTACGCACCTCAATTGCGCAACGGAGCAACACTTAAAGCTGGCGAATACCCTAAAGCCGCGATTATTACAGATGTAGAGTATTTATGGTTAGCAATTAACACTTGGGAGACAGGAGGAGAAAAAGAAGTTAATAAAATCCTTTGGAGATATCAAAACTTCCTAAGCCCAGAGTTCAAATTGCAACTGGAAAGGGGATACAAAATGTTAGATTCACAAGGCTCTCTCGATAGACGCAGAACAGCGCATTCAGTTCCAGGACAAATATTTGATTTTGATGACCGAGTTGTGCAGTTAACAGCTAATTCATGGGTTGTATACCTCGATGTTGTATTAGAAGAAACAATTGAAGGGCGTATTGTTCGTAAACCTACATATCGATATGAATTATTGGTTGAAAGATACACAGTAAACATGGAGATGAACCCAATCGGTTTACGATTAACTGGCTTTCAAAAAGCTCCAGTTAGAATAAAAAATTAAATAAAAATATTAACTTTAATGGAGGAGGCATAGGCATTATAAAATGCCATGCTTAAAACTTATGAATGCAATCAAACTTATTGCTCTAACTATTGTAACGAGCTTTTTTTTCTCAACGGCGGCGTCAGCAAAAGAAGTCCATGTCTGGGATAAAACTCCGATTGAAATAAAGTTAAAGGTAGATGAAGAGCGTATAATTCATTTTCCTAGTAACATTAAATTAGGAATGACACCGGCTTTTAAAAATTTAATATCCACTTCAAATGCAGCTGGCACTTTGTACATAAAAGCAAACAATGAATTTGGGAAAAATAGAGTTTTTGCAACTTTAGATAATGGAGAAAAATTAATATTAGATTTTTTTGCGGTGGGAGATACAAGTGGAGAAAAGTTAGAAGACTTTGAAATTATTCACCCGAAAGCAGTTAAAAACAAAACAATTGAATTTAATAAAGGAAGTGCTCCATCAAAGACCTCTAATAGAGCATCGAACAATGTAACCATTAAACAATTGCTTCAATATGTAACGATTGATTTATATGGGCCAAGTCGGTTATTACCAAATTTAGCAATTACCACGAGTAAAATAAAAACAAAGCTTAATTTAGATCATGTATTTATTAATAGGTCTGCGGGCTTGTTTGATCTTCATGCCTACAAAGAATATAGATCATTTAATTATACGATAACAGCAATACAATTGAGAAATAGAACCCCTCACGCTCAATACGTCGTCTTAACAGATGTTTACCCTGCAATGATAGCTAATTCAAGTTATGAGACGTATGTAGGTCCTCGAAGTGACGATGCTGATAGCCGAGATACAACAACTTTTTTTATTGTGACTAAGAAACCATTGAAAGAATACGATTTTTACGCAATGAAAAAAGTGATTGAGCAAGAAGGTGAAAAAGATGAATAAAAAAGTAGCGTTGATAGGGGTGATCCTTGCTTTAGTAGTAATTTTTATTGTTAATTCAATGTTGGAAAATAAAGCTAAGACAAATCCTCAAGATTTTACAAATATAGATAAAACACAAAGCTCTAAATTCAGCGAAGATGGCAGTGAAAAAGTAAGCCCCACTATAGACAATTCGTCTGACGAATTAAATGCTGTTTTAGTGGCGTTAGAGGATGTAAAAATCACACAAGAAAATCAACAGACAAACCTCAGAAGTGCAATGCAAGAAGTGAAAAAGCTCAAGGAAGAGTTAGTCAATAAAGATAAAAAAATAGATTCATTAAACAATAAGTTAAAAAACGGATTAAAGAATGTAGATTCGAAATTATCACAAGAAAAAAAACGTCTAGAAGAAAAACTCATAGAAGAAAAAACAATAAACCAAAAATTAGGTGTTGATAATAACAAACCAGTAGTTGTGAATGATAACGAGGTGCCAATTCTAAATCGTCCTGATAACAATAACAGTCTTGATCAATTGGTTTCATACTTACCAACAAAACTAGCTGGCGCATTAAATAATTCAGATGGAAAGGTTACAAGTGCACAGCTACAGAATAGCAAGCCTGGCATAGTTTGGTATGAAGCAGATGATGCAATCGTAAGCGAAACCGGAGATGTTACATATCCGTTATCAAGCGAAGAAATTTCAGGTGTCAACTTTAGCAATAATACTTTACAAAATGATGAGCAAAATAAAGAAGATGAAACAAAGTTAAGCACCGTTCATGAGATTTATACAATTCCAGCTGATTCAACATTATGGAATGCGGTTTCACTTGGTTCCATGATTGGGCGAGTCCCAAAAAATGGGGTATTAAAAAACCCTTATGGTTTTAAAGTTATATTGAGTAATGAAAATATGGCTACAAATGGAATTTACATTCCAAACCTTAAAAATATGGTTCTTTCTGGTTACCTTGAGGGTGACATGCTTATGGAATGCGTAAGAGGGACAATTGACTCTGCAACGTATACGTTTCTTGATGGGAGAGTAGCTACAACACGAGCAAAAGGTTCGGGTACATCAGGGTCAAGTAATAGAGATGGATTAGCACGAATAAGTGATCAATGGGGTAACGAATGTATTCCGGGAACATATGTATCTACATTAAAAGAGTACATTACGTATGTTGGTGGCACGAGTTCAATAGCGAGTATAGGTTCATTATTAAGAGATGCAGGGTCGATAACTACAACCGATGGAACAACGATAACATCTACATTAGCTAGCAATGCAAGTGTCAGTTCAGTTGGGGGAGCTGCTTTAGAGGGGGGAGCTGGAGCCGCTCAAGAATTTTTAGAAGAACAACTTGGAGACGCATTTTCAGCTGTTCTAATAGAAGCGGGCGAGAATTTAGTGATCAATATTGATCAGCAAATAGAAATAGACTATGACACAGAAGGAAGACAAGTGGTTAATTACAATAACGTAGAGGAGTTTTTAAATTAATGAAAAAATCAACCATGTTAATTATGACAGTAATAGCAATAACCGCACTTTCTGGCTGTACTAATACTGAGTACAAAACAAGGGATGAACGATATGACGACTCTGTTATCCCTAAATCAAGTAAAACTATGAAAGAAATATTTGATGGTCACTCGTCTGCAGGAAATCAGTCTCAAGGAACAGGAATGCCTGATCGAAATGTTGGTTATATGGTAAATAAGCGACCAGCTACAGGTAGAGAATTGGCTCTATCACCTTATACGACAAATCATGCAGGCCACTCTTCTTTTCAGACATTACCAAATCCAACAATATATATGTACATATTGCCCACATTGACTAAAGAAGATCGATTACCAAGACCAGGATGGATGACAGAATTTAAAATGTATGATCGAGATGAATATGCTTTACCGGGCGAAGTTTCTCTAGTTGAGGGGTATTAATGAATATTTCAGAGAAAATAAATGATTTCAAAAAAAACGTGCTCGGGATGGGGCTTTTCACTAAAGAAGATGAAAAGAAAATGTATGAACGCAAAGGAGCAAGCTTTGCAGATGCTTTACCATACGAAGCTTATGACAATTACACTGAAACATGGATATTAGAAGATGGCTTTAGCAGAGCCGCAGCATTTACATTGCAACCAATTCCAACGGCTGGAGTTTCTAGCAATCAATTAGTTAGTGCTCGTGAATATTTGCGAACCGTTTATGAAGTTTTTGAAAGACTTTCTCCAGAAGATGGGCAATGGGTGATGCAAGAGTTTTATTACAATGATAATCGCGTCTCTAATATTATGAAAACAATGCGTGATTATGTTGATGATCATGCGAAAGGAACTGAATTTACAGAAGAATACCTCAGAATAACAGAGCACCATTTAAATGGTATGAATAAAGAAGAAGGTATTTACTTCGATGAAAAAGTAACGATGGAACAATGGGGTTTAAGAATACCTCGTGTAAAAATTATAGTTTATCGCCGAATGACCAAAGATGACTTATCAAAGCAAGCTAACGGCTCTTTTGACGCAGCACAAGAACTAAATGAAAAAGTAGAAGAGCTTAGACATAAATTTGAAGGCTCAGGAATAAAGTTCAAGCGAGATGCAAAAGAAGACGTTCTATACTGGCTATTTGATATGTTCAATGGGTTTGAAGGATATGAAGGCTCTACAAGAGAAGAATATATCAAAAGAATGATAGATATCGATGATGACGACGATGAGCTTGGAGTAGATGTTTCAGAAGCTTTATTGGTTGATAGGCCAATTAGTAACACAGAAGATAATACATGGACATTTGGAAATAAAAAGTCTCGATTTCTTAGGTTTTCAGGCCTTAGAAAAAAACCTCGTATTGGCCAACTTGTGGGTGAAGTTAAATCAGGAGAGGGGAAGTCTAAAACAACAAAGTGTACAGCGGATTCATTGCCCAAAAACAGCATTATCACTAGGACTCTAGTGTTTACTCATCGGTCAGATGTAGAGTCAACATTAAGTAAACTAGAAAGACGTAGTAGAGGTGTAAGTACGGAAGCAGCAAAAAGTCGCCGTATTTATGAAGAGGCTCATGATTCTCTTATTGATTCTGATGAGTCACTTCGTTGTAGCATGGGTGTGTATTTTTTCGGAGAAAATACAGATGAAATGAACAAGCAACAACGAAAAATCATAAGTCGATTTTCAGATAACAACATTGTGTTAATGAAAGACACTGAAGATAGTTTGTGTTTAGATGCCTATTTGCTTCATCTTCCAATGAATTTCAAACCAAAATTAGATCCAAAGTTTAGATATTTACGACCTATCAGAATGGATCACACTTGTAACCTATCTCTTTTGTTTGGGCGTTCAGAAGGATCTGGTAATCCTGCCTTAATGTTTTTTAACAGGGGAGGAACGCCAGTATTTCACGATCCGTTGAATGGTAAAGAAAGAGCTATGAATGGTTTTACTTTCGTAGTTGGACCTCCAGGATCAGGTAAAAGTGTAACGTTATCACAAATGGCAATTATGAATATGGCAATTCATAGACCTCGACTTTTCATAGTGGAATATGGGAATTCATTCGGTTTAGTTTCTGAGTTTTTTGAAAAATTTGGGTTGTCGGTAAATAGGTTAAAGCTGGATATGGTTAACGCGCCATCTTTGGCTCCTTTTAATGATATCGACAAAGTATTAGAGGGGGAATCCCTCGACGATTTTGATGAGTGGGATTTAGACTCAATTAGCTCTAACGATTTAGAGAGCGATTTAAAAAATCAAAATTTCACATCTGAAAGCGAGAAAGATGAAAGCAACGATGAAGAGCGAGATGTTCTTGGTGAGTTAGAGCTTATTTGTTTTTTAATGATCACGGGAGGAGAAAAAAGAGAGTTTGAAAGGTACTCTAGAGCAGATCGTCAATTAATTCGAGACACCCTAATTAAGACAGCAAGTAGAATGCGGGAAATAGGTAAAGATAAGAATCTTAAGGGACCAAAACCCTGTATTACACAAGACGTTATTGACACCATGAACATGATAAGTATAGGTAAATACGATACAAAAGATCGCGCATATACTGACGACCAAAAAAGCATAATTAAAATAATGCTCACCACGCTTGAAATGTTTACGAGTGGGTTTAACCATAGGTTATTTAATAGACCTGGAGAAGCTTGGCCTGATGCAGATGTAACTTTAATCGATTTAGCTGAACTCAGTAAAAATGCAAACGAAGATAAACTAGCTGTTGCGTATACGTCTCTCATGCAACACGTTAATAACTTAGCGGAGAAACATCAAAATTCTGCACGACAAATACTTATGTACACAGACGAGTGTCATCTGGTGTGTTCAAACCCTCTTCTTGGGCCGTTCTTAGTAAAAATGGTAAAAACTTTTCGTAAGTTGCAAACTTGGCCTTTATTCGCTACGCAAAATGTATCAGATATGGCAGGAGGAAGTGCGAAATTACTTTCAATGATTGAATGGTACATAGCACTAAATACTGAACCGGAAGAGGCTGAATTAATTCAGAAGATAAAAGGATTGTCCAATGACACCACTAAATTACTGTCATCTACAAGTAAACAAGCAAGAGCTTATACAGAAGGCGTTATTTTAAGTAAAAACTATGAAACACAATTTAGATCATCACCGGCATCATTATTTTTAACGCTAGCTATGACTGAAGGGCATGAAAAAAATGAACGAAGAAAGATCAGGGAAGAAAAAACTTGCAGTGAATTAGAGGCTGCATATTACATGGCAAAAGAAATTGATAAAGCAAGAGGGTTTAAAAATGAATTGTCATTTTAAGTTTAAAACAATAGGAACAGCGTTAATAGTAAGTTTACTTGGTGGGTGTGCATGCTTCACTTCAGAAGAAGCACCTGAACTAACTAAATCTATTCAACCATTAGTAGTTAAAAATGTGTTTTACGACACATCATATGACGCTAATTATAATTTGGATAACTATTTTAATGATCAATTTATTATATTTAAACGGTCTTTCCCCGACCTAATTGTTAGCCGTGAAAGCTCGAGAGTAATAAAAATTACTTTACCAACTTATTATGGTTATCAAACAGGGAAGTCAAAGCTAAATGTAAAATTAAACACGCACATTGAAAAAATTGCAGAGACATTAAACACTTACAAAGAAACGGCAATTGAGGTAACTGGGCATACGGATAACGTAGGAAATGAAAAATCAAACATTAAACTTTCATTAGCAAGAGCGAATGAAATAAAAAATGAGCTAATAAAAAATAATGTTGATGGGCCTCGTATTTTTGTTGTTGGTAAAGGTTATTCCGCTCCTCGTTGCAGTAACGAGATTGAAACAGGTAGAAATTGTAACCGTCGAGTTGAAATAACAATTAAAGACTTTGCGATCTAAGTGAGAGTTATGATGTTATCAAAAAAAGTTAAAATATCGATGGTAATACTAAGTTTAGGATGGTGCCAAACTTCATTTTCAGCTCCGAAATCGATGAAAGTATTTACTACATTAGATAAGGCGAGTGAAATAATAGATTTGCAAAAATCAGATTATCCTAATACTGAAATGGATGTTTATTTTATTGATAGAAAGCAAGATATTATAAAATCTATGAATTCTCATATACCGACAGAAAAATTTGAACGATGGGATGAAGATCAACGGTTTGCTTGGGGTCAAAGGTACTTAAAAGACATTGCCCCTCAAAAAACGTTAAAAATAATGAAGTCAACGCTTGGTGTTTCTTATATGCAATTATTTGATATACAACGTGTACCTGCTGTTTTGATGGACAATGATCTTATCACATATGGGATGACCATGACTGAAAGTATAACCTCATACGATAAACACAAAGCTGAAGAATATGAATTCTAATAAATCAAAACTACTTATTTTTGTCGCTGTTATTTTAACTGGAAACATAAGTTCTTCTTTTGGCGATGATGTGGCAAGTGTTGCCGAAATATATTCAACCGCGCAAGAAGTATCGAATTTAGTTGCCCCGGTTGTAAATGCAGGGAATTCTCTTGATGCGGTAGCGGGGGGGGCTCTAAACGCAGGAACTATATATAGTGAACCATTAAATTACCTTGCCGGAAGCACAATAGGAATAAATGAGTTAGTTTCTGAATTAAGGCAAGTAGGAAGTAATGCATTATCGGCTTCAAGTGGAGATGTAGGAACAAACGGGTCTGTTAGTAGCATGGCTTCAGGAAACGGATATGCAGGAGGGCAAAAAGGACCTATAAGTTATGTAGAGGATATACTTAAGACAGAGATAACAGAAAACGTTGATTACGATTGTGTTGAATACATGTATATAGGGCAATGCTGGTGGATAAAAACATCTTTTCCTTATGGTTTTGGCTCTAACCCTGTAGCAGAAAATCTAGTTGGTGATCTTCAAGTAGAAGTAACTAGGCGGTCTCCATCTGACAGTGTAGGTATATTTGAAGTCGCTGACAATGCGCCAACTGATACTTTATCAGGATCGATCATTCAAAATACAGCTGCTATTTTTGGTCGTATTATGGACTCTTTGTATAGTGCGGGGCCTGATATGCAATTTCAAGAGAATCAAAGCGCTATAACCAATCCATCGAATCCTAATCAATTCTTAGAAGCAATGGTAATCGGCAATCCTACTTTGGGTCTCACAACAACTCTATGGGCAAGTTTGCCAGGTTATTGTGTTTCATCCGCTAGTGCTTACACTCCATATTTTGTTTCTTCTTTAGACGCTTATTCATGGCGTATATTAGCAACAACGGATGCTTTACTTTTAGCCGTTTATACTGCTGATTATGGTGGATGGAATCAAGTTGGGTCGCTTATGGGTTCGGTTTTCCCTCGAATGGGTTATGTAGAAAATCCAGAAGAATTTAATGCATCAGTAACCGTGGCTTATAGAGCATTAAGTATAGTAAGCGATCTAAGACCGACTTACTCCGGAGCTGCAGGGCTTCATATTGGGACGCCTACCCCTGCTTATGCGGCTGGTTCTTTATCCAACAAAAGCGATATGAAATATAGAACGGTTAGAGATCATTCATCACAACTTTTGAGAATGACATTCCCAGAGCAAGGAGATACATGCACAAATTACTCAGGAATGAGCAAAGTTAAAACAGCACAAGAGAATGCTAAATTTATGGAAAGCAACAAATACGCAAGTGCCGCATTTAAGGTTTATAGGCCTTATGTTTGTTGCAAAAAAAAGCATACGTATTTATATACCACCGTATTCATAAGCCCAAGTTTTGAGCGGTATTAATTATTAATTTTTATTATGTATGCTATTGATTTCAGAGGTAGCATACATTGAAAGAAAAATAGGATTATGCTATTCTAAAAATGAATTTTTACCCACTTTGGGTAATTACATAAAAGCGAAAGCTTAACTTTTAAGGGGAAATTATGGTAGCTGCTACACAAAAAACCAAATGGCGTAGACTGGTAAAAAAACAGTTAAGTAAATCTAATTTACCGATAGAAAATGAAATGTTCTATCGACAATATGTGAATGTGATTTATGAAGCCTCAAAAAACTTCAAACTCGGCAATGAAATATACCGAATAGAAAGAAAAAAATTATTTACCTGCTTGCATAAATATTTAGGTCGTAACCCTGTTTTGTCATTGAATCAAGATTTAATCTTATATACAGCGGCATTATTAATGGATTACACAGAAGGTAAGAAAACGCCTTGTTTTCAAGGAGCATCTCTCATTTGTGGGGAATGTCTCTTACCAGTAAAAATTAGCAATAACGGCAAACGTTACGTATGTCCACATTGCAATGCACAAGTTAACGCAGGTCCAAACCGCATGCCTTTAGGAATACCGGCATCGCAAAAAATTCGTTCAGAGCGAAACAGACTCCACACTCGGCTAGATTCTGTGATGGGGTACAGGAAAAAAATAGCAATTCTTCGAGATAAATATTATCGACAAGTTGCATGTTTTTTAGATAAACCGTATGAACTCACACACATAGGATTTGTTGTTAACAAAAGCGATGTGATTTTGTGGGATTTAGCGATTGATCATATCGAAAATTCAAATTTCCTAAGTCATAAGGAGATTAACCATGTTTAATATTAATTTCAAACATGTAGAACATGATCAAGGAAGTAACGAATGGTTAGTATGGCGAGCAGAAGGAGAAGGAGCTTCAGAGGTTGTTGTAATTGCAGGAAAATGCGAGTTTAAAACACCTAATAAATTATACCTAGAAAAAAAAGGTTTAATTGAAACTGAAGATCTAAGTCGAAACCCTAATATAATAAGAGGGAATCGATGTGAACCAATAGTGCGCGACCATTTAATCAATCACTTTGGGACGTCAATAGAAGTTTTCTGTGGTGAAGATGCAAATCATCCTCATAGAAAAGTAAGTTTTGATGGCGTCATGTTAGAAGTATTTCAAGGGAAAACAAACCTAATCCCTGTCGAAATAAAAGCACCTTGTGAAGCAGTGTTTAAAGATGTAGCTGAAAATTTAGAGAAATCTGAAAACTACCAACACCATCTTTGGCAAATCCAATATCAGATAGCAATGTTAGATGCGCCTTACGGATACTTAGCTTTTTTCTGTGAGAGCACTAATAACATTAAGCTTTTTAAAGTTTATGCTGATATAGAAATGCAAAAAACCGCGTTTGATTTAATAGATAATTTTCATTACAACTATATAGAAAAAGGAGTCGAACCTCCTCTTGATCCCAACAGAGACACCTTTGTTTTAGGTGACGATATAAAAAATCGTTGGGATAGTATGGCTAGTGATCTTTATCGAATTAAAACACGAGAAGCTGAATTAAAAAAAGAATTAGATGAACTTAAAAGTGAATCTAATAAAATTTCTAAAAACCTAGTTGAGCTAACAAAGGGCTTTAAAAAAGTTCGAGCTGGCAATGTTACGGTTACTAGAGTAAAAGCAAAAAACTCGTTTGATTATGCTAGTTTTGTTAATGATAAAGACATAATGATAACTGCCGATGATTTAGAAAAATATTCTAAAGAAAGGGCTTTAAGTTTCAGAGTGACACTTTATGACAAAAAAGAATTAAAAGAACGAGAAAGGAATAGTCAATTAGAATATTTGGCTGCCCCTTCAACACTTGAAGGAATTACTAAAGCAGTAAGGTTAGTGCTATAAAATTAAAAACCTCATAATTTATTTTATGAGGTTTTTATACTGCAGCCGTTATTGAAATAACGCAGTAAACACCTTATTATTAAATCTAACTGCTTATTTAAGCATTTTAATTATACCGAAAGGTTTTTTTGTAAAGAGGCTAATTATGATAATCATCATCGATCCAAAACGAATTAATTATTTATTAAATAAATTAACCGTTATTTCAAAATCAAGATTTGTACAGTTAATAGCAGATGCCGAGAAACAAACTATTTGTTTTAGAGGTGCTAATGAAAGTGTGCAGATTATTACTTGTTCAATAGAATGCGAGGTTGATAAGTCTGGTGCATGTGGTTTCGACTACTTTGTATTAAAAGACCTTATTAGTAGCCTCCGTTCAGCGACTAGTATTATTTTGAAATGTTCTGAATCAAACATACAAATTGAGAACATCAAAACAAAAGGGAAATACAATGTCGAATCAATTCCTGCAGATGGAATTATTGTAGAACTTAAACAGCAACATAACTTACCCAAAGTATCACTTTCTATTGATAGTGGTGATTTGAATAAAAGTTTAGCTTGTGTACTTAAAGCAGCACCTAAAAATGATGCTCGTTGGTACTTAAATGGCATTAATTTTGAGTACAATTCAGAGTTAGAAGAGGACGGAAATATCGGACCTATTTTAACGCTGGTAGCAACAGATGGCCATCGCTTAAATGTACGCAAAATTAAAGTTATACAAGGATTTGGAATCGACAGTAATTTTGTAATACCTAATAACCCAAATAATCCTTTTATTGATTATTTAATGAGGGTTACATCTTTATATACAGGGGAAATTACAATTAAATTTTCTGATGTTTTTGCAGAGATAGTAACTCCTGAAGGCGACAGTATTCGTACTAAGCTTTTAGAACATAATTATATTAATTGGAAACAGTTTCTTAATAGTGATGTTAGCCAATATAGTCCAATAACTTTTGATAGGGGAGACTTTCAATCAATTTTAAATCGATTTAAAACAATCACGTTAAAATTTGATTTAACATGCATAGTCAAAGTTGATTTAAATAAAGATGGGGTAATGAATTTACTTGTACACAGTACAAATAATGTAATTTCAGCTTCAGAGTTTATAACTGTAGATAATCCTGCAGAACTTGAATTTAGCGTTGCGTTCAATTCACAGTATATGCTTGATTTATTAACGGTTGAAACACTTGAAAGTGCCACGGTTTGGTTTGATAAAACAGATCCAACAAAGAAAGTAATTAGATATACAGGCACTGGAACCACAGGTATTATAGTGCCAGTGCGACAGTAAAAGTAGATAAACGGTAAATTAATAGGGCTCTTAGAGACCTATTAATTACTTACTGATATTAGAGAGAAGAAAGGAATTAGTTTATTAGTGAGTTAATTCCTTTCTTGTCATTTTGACAGAAAACGCCATCCAACGTTTTTGGAGCATGCTGAAAAGCTATTTTTTACAGGAAAATATTATGAATTTAACAAAAGGCACTACCTTTGCTTTTTCTGACCTATTTAAACAAGGTTCAATTAAAGATCTAAAAGAATCAATGCGAAATATTAGATTCAAACGAAGTGAGGAATCATCTCCTTACATTCCAAAATTAAATCCTGACTATGTATTTGAATATTCTGATGGTTTCAGAAAATTATTCTTTTATTTAGCAATGGGCTATGGCTTATCGCCTTGGCTCTATGGTCCTCAAGGATGCGGGAAAACATCTGTAATATGTCAACTTGCAGCTTGGTTTAATGTACCAGTACGACAAATTTACGCATCCAATACTATGGAAGCTGAAGATATGTTATTTGGTTACATGCCAGGACAAGATGGAGTGTTACGAATTAGGCATTATGCTCTAGCCCTAGCTATGAAAAATGGCTGGTGGTTTATCATCAATGAATTTGATTTGCTTGAGCCTTCTCAACAGAAAGCTTTAAATCAATTAATTGAAGAAAGAGTGGCCGAACTACCAACAGGCGAGCGAATTGTTGCCCATAAGAACTGGCGCTTAATTGTAACTGCCAATACAAACGGGAGCGGCGATTTCACTGGCAATAACTGTAATGTAGCACAGAGCGATAGCTCGGTGCCTGCTAGATTTTTCTTTGTTCCTTGCGATTATTTATCTAAAGAACAAGAAAAAGCCATGCTAAAACCAGTAGCGTTAAAAACTCTGGCTAAATATGGCATAACTAAGGAATCATTTAATAACGATACTGAAACTTGGAAACATACCGTTTCTAGTATTGAACATTTAATTATTCCTACTATCGTTGATTTTGCTAATGAAATTAGAGATTCATACCGTTGTACTATTAGCGGCGGAGCTGGATTTCCTTTTACATTAGGACAGCGAACTACCATAGAATGGACTTCTCAAGCAGTGGTTGATTTTTTATGGGAAACGGACTCTGAAAACGGCATCCACAACGCTGTAGAAAAAGGGTTAAATTATACTTTCATTGAAGGTGTACGCCCTGATTACCAGGATGAAGTTAAAAAAGTATTCAGAGACCTTGTGGGAAATTCTCTAAAGGTATCTGCATAAACTTATTTATTATTTTTAAAAAAACAGGCTAAAAACCTATAACCGAAAGGATATTTATATGAACACGGAAAACGCAATATCAAGCTTTGATGTAGAAGATCTTTTAAAGCTGGGCTTCACAGCTTGTACGCTTGAAATGCATACTACGACCTTTACCAAAAAAATCCAATTTTCTGAAATTGGCGCTGAAGATTCACTTGATAGGAAAGTTATATCTAGTGGAGCTAAACTCGTAATAGGGCAAGAAGTTCCTAAGAGTTTTAAAGCACCAATTGCTTTGGCAAATGGGATCATGGAAAGCGAGTGCATAAAGCTAGGAAAAAGAATATGGCTTATACCTAACAATAAGTTAGAAAGGATAAGCTCTACTTTACTTGAGTGCGAAAGACTCGTTAGAGGCAAGAAATTCGCCCTTAAAGGTGTCTATTCAGAAATGGTTGAACAACACGCTCAAGCGTGTGATTTAAACCCTGATTTGCCTGAAGACTTTGGAGATTTGGTACGTCAACAACACTTCCCTTGGGAGTATGTTGATTCACAAATACAATTCAAGTTTAAAGCAAACGTGGATGTAGAAAAAGAACTAGCAAGTGATTTTTTGGACACCGTTGCAAAAGAGGCGAAAGAACATTTAGAGCAAATTTTAGAAACGGCCAGAGAGAATAAAGCCCGCCCTAAAATAACTGCGAAAAATGTAAATCGGCTCAGTGCATTTAGAGAACGTATGGTCAGTATTCTTTTATTAGAACCAAAAGCCCAGTACGTTATAGATGTAATAGATGATTTTTTAAAAATCACCTCACCGCCATATGATCAAAAAAAGGATGTACCAAGCTTAATCGCTTTGTTGCATTTTATGGCAAACAAAGAGCTTTTCTTAGAAATGAAAAGTTATGATCGAGATGATAAAGCGTTTTCACTTGGCCAACTTGAATCTAAGTTGTCTAGTAACGTGGTAATTAATCTAGATTAAAAAAATAAAAATAGACAAGACAGCCTTATGGTTGTTTTGTCTTTTTTTAATTAACCAACCCAATTTTATATTGGAATCTATCGAAAGATAATTTTTAGGAGAAAAACATGGATTTTATTAATGCCTTACCTATACGTATAGGTATGTTTGCACAAAAGTTTGACGTAAAAATTAAACTTGAAGGCAACGTTGCAAAAGTAATTGCCACTACAAATGAAATTTTCTTACCATACCCTAAAGAAAACATGGAAAATTTAACATTTGGTTTTGCTTGTCAAAGCTCTGCTACTTTGCGGTACGGAGATTGGAAAAGCACTAATCATTACCTATTAAATAAAACCAATACTTCTGCATTTAGAAGTATCCATAACGTGATTGAAGAATTTCGTTCAAACCAACTGTTTATGAAGCATTACCGAGGAGTGAAGCATTATTACGATGAAATTTCAGAAACAATTTCGAAGTTTTATTTGAAACCTGCTGAGTTTACGTTAGCTTCATATATTGAGGTTTATATTCGAGGAAAGCTTACTAAGTCTATGGCATTTCGAGAAATTGTTGAGCTGCTAGACCATTGGGCAATTGAAAATTTAGATCTTCACTTTAAGCTAAAATTAGATTCTTTGTTAAATTTAGTAGATCAGCTTCAAAGCCATACAGATGGCTTAAAGTTAACAAGTGAAGTTGTATCATTGTTGGAAAATTACATACCTAACAATGACAACCAAGGTGATGACTCTAACGACGATAGCCAAGGCA